>Ga0209208_10004098_pt1 | contig 20771 bp, 18 predicted proteins | sample S1TSphfallax_3_FD_187694 | JGI IMG/M metagenome (GOLD analysis project Ga0209208, IMG submission 187694) | Host-associated microbial communities from peat moss isolated from Minnesota, USA - S1T2_Fd - Sphagnum fallax MG (SPAdes) (version 2) | ecosystem: Host-associated > Plants > Peat moss >...
ACCTCATCTTCACCGGGACGCCGAGCGGCGTGATCCTCGGGTATCCCAAAGACAAGCAAGTGTGGCTCAAGCCCGGCGATCGCATTCGCACGTCGATCAGCAAACTCGGCGACCTGCGCTTCTCGCTCACCTAGCGCGGCGCGCCCGCGTAGGGGAAGGAACGGAGAACGTGCTTCTCTGCGGGCGTCGTGTGATCGCTCGTCAGGCACGGCGTTTCGTTGCCGTCGTCGTGGGCGAGCCCGACTTTCGGAATGATGCTCCCGAAGATCGCACCGAGCAAGAGATCGGTGACCGGGCTATCGAGATCGCGTCCGCCGAATTGCCGGTCCGGATCGGAGAACAAGCCGCGAAGGAGGCTGCCCGGATAGCCGCTCTTCCCGTTGGTTTCGAGGGCAAGATACCGGGCCGGTCCGTCCTTGGAGAGATCGGCTTCGATGGCATCCGGGATCAGCAGGTTCGTAAGCGCCGTTGCCAGCTCGGGCGAACGGTGCGCGACCCGCGTTACGAACTGATAGATCGATTGCCGCAACACGCCGTCGTTCGTTATCGTCACACGATTGGTGCGGTCGTGGTCGGCGAAATTCTCGGTGACTTCCTTGACCCCCGGGCGGCCGAGTCGATCGACCTGCACGTACGTCCCGGTCGCGCCGCCGGAGGGAAGCGACGTCGTCGCCCACACGTTGATCCGGCCGAGTTGGCCGTTTGGACCCGCGAGCAGCCGGCGCGGCAGCTCGACGGCGATTTGCAGCACGTCGAAGCTCGCCAAGAAGTCGTGGCCGGGCGTGCGAAAGCAGGTCGCGTCCGGCGGCGGCGGATTGGGATGGTTCTTGAAATTGCGATCCGGGAGGATGCGGAAGAACTGCGTGAGGTCGAAGGAGGACGGATCTTCGCGCGGTCCGGCATAGAGTTTCGCGCCGTCGCGGAGCACGGCAACGGTGTTATACGTTGCCGTGCCCGTTCGAGCAGCGATGAATGCCGAACGCGTTCCGGTCATCGCCGGCGGCGCGGGTCCGTACATCGTTATCCGCTGTGACGGGCCGGCGCCGTCCGCTTTGAACTGGATGACCTGGCTCTCGACGTCGCTCGTCCCGTGCGCGATCTTGAACTGGTACATCGCGCCCGGATCGAAGAAGCGCGTCGTCGCCATCCCGCCCGGGATGAGCGGTGAAACGTCCATTGCGAGCACCACATTGTTCGGATTCGTCGGGCTCGGATACACGTAGACGTCCGTGATGTCGATCCCCGGACGGCTGACGGTCAACGGCGAGTCTTGAAGATCCGACGCCGGTGAGCGGCTGACGGAACAGAGCACGCTCGACACGGCGAGCGCCGCTGCGGCGCCGGCCACGACGAGCACTCGTCCAAATCTCGGCATGGGTTCCTCTTCTAGAGCGGCGCGAGCAACCGCTCCAGCACCGGTGTCGCCGGCTGCGCGCGGAGATCGTCCCAGGCTCCGTCTTGGATCGTGCGCCCGTTCTCGATGGCGATCACGCGCGGCGCGAGCCGGGCCAAGATATCGGCGTCGTGATCGACGACGACCAGGGTGAAACCGAGCTCGCGCTGCCAAGCAACGATCGCCGCGAGCAACGTGCGTACGAGCTGCCGGTCGAGACCGGTGAACGGCTCGTCCAAGAGCACCAGCGGCGGTTTCCGCGCGAGCATCCGCGCGAGCGCGACGCGTCGCGCTTGACCGCCGGAGATCGCACCCACGGATGCGTTCCAGACCGCGCCCAGATCGAGGCTTTCGACAAGCTCGTCGATCCATGGCGAGCTGACGCGACGCTCCGCCGGCGGCAGGCCGAAAGCGATGTTCTCGCCGACGCGCAAGTGTGGGAAAAGATTCGCTTCCTGCGTGAGATAGCCGAGCGCGCGTTCGTGAAGCGGTGCCGCGGGCGGAAAGAGGCGGCGTCCGTCGACATCGATCGTTCCGCCGTCCGGGATCTCCGCGCCGGCGATGCACGCGAGGATCGTGCTCTTCCCCGCACCCGAGGCGCCGAAGAGACCGCACGCCGCGCCGCGTTCGACGCGTAACGAAACGTCGACCGTGAACTGCGCGCGCACCTTCACGACGCGCGCGTCAAGCACGCGCGATCCGGCGCTGAGCGAGCACGTGCGCGAACCACGGCAGCGGCAGCGCGGTCAGCAAGAACACGACCAGGAGCGGCATCACGGCCGGCAACCCGAAATTCTCGAGTCCCGTCCAGATCGCAACCGGCATACCCGCCGGATAGTACGCCGTGACGACGACGGCGCCGAACTCCGTCAACGCACGGACCCATGCCAAGCTAAGAGCGACGGTAAAGCCGAGTCGCGCGATCGGAAACGTAATGCGCGCGAACGTCGCCCAGCGATCCGCGCCGAGCAAGCCGGCTTGGACGAGCAGCGCCTCCGGCACCGCATCGAGTGCCGCGATCGCGCCGAGCATGTAATAGCCGATGCTCACGTAGACTTGCGTCACGACAAAAGCGAGCGGCGTGTTCGTCATCTTCAATCCGAACCGGTCGAGGAACGCGCCGAGCGCGTGCGGCCCGAACGCAAGCGAAATGAGGATTCCAAGTGCGAGCGGCGGTACGAGCACGGAGACGAGCAGGATCGCTTGCCACGCGAGCCGTTCGCGCGGCGTCGCACGCGCGATGGCGAGCGCCATCGGCGTACCGATCGCAACGACCACGATCATCGCAATCGCGGTGAGCACGAGCGAAACGCGAACGGCATCGACCGTCGCGGCGTCGCCCCAGCGCCACGCACCGACCGGCACGAACAAGCCGGCCAGCGGGTAGAGGAGCGCGAGGGCAAAAAGCGCGGCCGCCGCGCGCCGGAGAAGCATCAATGGGCGCTTTTCCCCGGAACCCGCGTTCTCTTGTGCGCGGCCGAGCCTAAGACTCGTTCGCGACGCTAGGCATGCAGCGCGGCCGCGCCCGTCGGCGGATCGTAGAAGAATTTCTTGAAGATCGGCTGCGCGCCGTCGCCAAGCCACGCGACGAACGCGGCGGCCTTGTCTTTCTGCGCTGCGCCGGCGAGCACGGCGGCGTAGTAAACGAGCGATTGCGGGTGATAGGTTTTTCCGGCGAGGTCGAGCGAGGTCTGCGCATAGAGCGCGTGCATCGACTCGTTGCCGAGGTTGATTTCCGGCGGCAGCGACACGTAGGGTAAATCGAAGGGACCCGGCTGGATCTTGTACGCCGACGCGGCATCGAGTTCGCCGCTTTGCAAGCGCGCCTCGACGGTTGGTTCGCTAAAGATTTGCGCGGCGTTGACGGTCTCGCCGAGAATCTTCGAAGCGAGCCCGGGCTGCTTGTAATACGTCTGCGCGAGCTGCAACGTGAAAATGATGTTGCGACCTTGGGGGTCGGTGGCAGGGTCGGTGCGCCCGAAGCGGATGTCGCCCTGCTGCAATATCTGCCACCACGGCATCGCGCCCGGTTTCCCGGCCGCCGCGTCGGCAAAGGCTTGCGCGTATTTGCTCTTCGGGCTGTACGCGATTACCATCTCTGTCCGCGCGACCGGGACGGCCATCGATGATTTGCCTGCTTTGAGCACCGTCACCATCGGCCCAGGGGTCACGGGTATGAAGACGTCGGGTGTAATGCTCCCGCCGACGATAAGGTTGGCGAGCGCATCCGAGCCTTGTGCGCGGCCATGCATCGCGATACCGAGCGTGGCTGCGGCGCCCGCCTTGATCGGACCCTCCATCATCGAGCCCATCGAGCCGGCGTAGGCGACGTCGAGCGAGACAAGCGTTTGCGCGCGCGCGATTGCGGGCGCAAGGGTGAGGGCGGCGGCCCCGGCGAGCAACGTGCGGCGCTTCATACCGGGCGGTTCCGACGCCCCAAGGGCCGTCGCCTGTTCTTGAAGTCCTCAGCAGACGTCACGCGGGTGGCATGCACCTTGACGCCACGCCAGCCGGGCTGCTACGATCATTCAGGATACGGTATCCCGTATTCTGTATACGCTTTCCGGGTTCGAGGAGCCGCCGATGCCCAAGATGACCGCCATGGAAGCCGCCGTCCACGTCCTCCGCAGCGAGGGCGTCGAGCTCGTATTCGGTGTCCCGGGTGCGGCGATTTTGCCGCTCTACGACGCCCTGCGAGAGAGCCCGATCCGCCACGTCCTCGTGCGCCACGAAGAGGGCGGGACGCATGCCGCGGAGGGCTACAGCCGTGCCCATCCGGGGAAGATCGGGGTCAACCTTGGCACGTCCGGTCCGGCCGGAACGAACATGGTCACCGGGCTCTACTCGGCGATCGCCGATAGCGTGCCGATCCTGTGCATCACGGGCCAAGCGCCGCGCGCGAAACTTCACAAAGAAGACTTTCAGGCGGTTGATATCGCCGCGATAACGGCGCCCGTCACCAAGTGGTCGATCACCGTGATGGAAGGCGCGCAAGTGCCGTACGTCTTCCGCAAAGCGTTTCAGCTCATGCGTTCGGGGCGTCCCGGGCCCGTGCACATCGATCTTCCGATCGACGTGCAGAAAGAGATCATCAACTACGATCCCGCGGCCGACGAGCCGCTTGCAGTGGAGAAGCCTGCGCCGTCGCGCAAGGCGATTTCGCGCGCGCTCGATCTCCTGATTGCTGCGGAGCGTCCGCTCATCATCGCCGGCGGCGGGATCATCAATGCCGAAGCATCCGATCGACTCGTCGAACTCGCGGAGATCACGCAGACGCCGGTGATCCCGACGCTGATGGGCTGGGGAACGATCCCCGACGATCACGCGCTCAACGCCGGCATGATGGGCTTACAGACGCAGACGCGGTACGGAAATGCGACCTTCCTCGCCAGCGACTTCGTGCTCGGTATCGGGAACCGCTGGGCAAACCGTCAAACCGGCAGCGTCGATGTCTACACCAAAGGCCGCACGTTCGTCCACATCGACATCGAACCGACGCAGATCGGCCGCGTGTTCAGCCCCGAACTCGGCATCGTCTCCGATGCGGGCCTGGCGCTCGACGCGCTCGTCGCGGAAGCGCGCGCGCGCAAGGAGCGCGGCGAGCTCCCCGATCGCAGCGGCTGGACCGCGCAAGTCGCGGAACGCAAGCGAACGCTGCTGCGCAAGACCGACTTCGACGACGTTCCGATCAAGCCGCAGCGCGTGTTCCAAGAGATCAACGCCGCCTTCGACGACGACACGCAGTTCGTCACCGCGATCGGCCTCTATCAGATCGCCTCGGGCCAATTCCAGAAGATCAACAAGCCGAGGCGCTACCTCATCTGCGGGCAAGCGGGCCCACTCGGCTGGGAAGTTTCCGCCTGCACGGGCGCCAAGCTCGCGAACCCGGCGCGCGAAGTGGTCGGGATCATCGGCGATTACTCGCTGCAGTTCCTGATCGAAGAGCTCGCGGTCGCGGCGCAGTACAAGGTGCCGTTCGTGATGATCGTGCTCAACAACGCGTATCTCGGGCTTATCCGGCAAGCGGAGTTGAACTACGACATGAACTACGAAGTCTCGCTGAGCTTCCAGAACATCAACGCCCCCGAACTCGGCGAATACGGCGTCGACCATGTGAAAGCGGCCGAAGCGTTCGGCTGCCGCGCGATCCGTGTCTTCGAGCCGGGCAAGATTGCGCAGGCGATCGCCTGGGCCCGCAAGGAAGCCGCCGAGACCCATGTCCCGGTCCTCGTCGAGATCATCACCGAACGCATCACGAACATCGCGATGGGTGCCGAGATCGACCAGATCAAGGAGTATGAACCCGTGATCGATGTTCCGGCCCGCGAACTCGCGAACGTCTGATGTTGAAGTTCGCCGCGAATCTCACGATGCTCTACACCGAGCTCGACTTTCTCGATCGCTTCGCCGCGGCGCAGAAGGCCGGCTTCACGGGCGTCGAGTTTCTCTTCCCGTACGCCTATCCGGAAGCGGAGGTCGCACGCCGGCTGAACGCGGCCGGACTCGAGCAGGTGCTCTTCAATCTTCCGGCCGGCGATTGGGCGGCGGGCGAACGCGGGATCACCGCGCTGCCGGATCGCGTCGATGAATTTCGAGCCGGCGTCCCACGCGCCATCGCGTATGCGAAGGCGCTCGGCTGCACGCAGATCAACGCACTGGCCGGGAAGGTCCCCGCGGGCGGCGACGTTGCTGCAATGCACGCGACGTTTGTCGATAACCTGCGCTTCGCCGCTCAGGCGCTCGGCGAGGCGGGCATTCGCCTCGTGATCGAAGCGATCAACACGCGCGACATCCCCGGCTTCTTCCTCTCCACGTCCGCTCAGGCGTTCGCGATCATCGACGAGGTCGGCTCGCCGAACCTGCGCTTCCAATACGACATCTATCACATGCAGCGCATGGAAGGCGAGCTCGCCGCGACGCTCGAGGCGAATCTCAGCCGGATCGGTCACCTGCAGCTCGCCGACAACCCCGGCCGGCATGAACCGGGAACCGGGGAGATCAACTATCCCTTTCTCTTCACCGTCTTAGAACGTGCCGGCTACGACGGCTGGATCGGATGCGAATATATCCCGCAAAACGGAACCGATGCGGGACTCGGTTGGCTCTCCGATTACCGTCAACGCGCGCACGTCTCCGTAGGCGCAACCGCATAGGACTTGCAAGACACGAATGAACGTCGGTTTCATCGGCCTGGGAATCATGGGCGCCCCGATGGCGGGGCAGCTACAGAAAGCCGGCCACACCCTCTATCTTCATACGCGCAGCGCCGTACCGGACGACCTACTCGCCGCGGGCGGCGTGAAATGCGCCTCGAGCGCCGAGGTCGCGAGCAAAGCGGACGTCATCATCACGATGCTGCCCGACACGCCCGATGTCGCAACGGTCCTCTTCGGTGAGAACGGCGTCGCGCAGGGACTCTCCGCCGGCAAGATCGTGATCGACATGAGCTCGATCTCGCCGACCGAGACGAAACGTTTTGCGGAGAAGATCGAAGCGCTCGGCGCAATCTACTTCGACGCGCCGGTGTCCGGCGGTGAAGTCGGCGCGAAAGCGGCGACGCTCACGATCATGGTCGGCGGTCCCGAAGAACACTACGAGCGCATTTTGCCGCTCTTGCAGGCGATGGGAAAAAACATCACGCTGATCGGCCCGAGCGGCGACGGGCAGACGGCAAAGGTCGCCAATCAGATCATCGTCGCGCTCACGATCGAGGCGGTGTCCGAAGCGCTCGTGTTCGCCTCGAAAGCGGGCGCCGATCCGGCAAAAGTCCGCGCGGCGCTGATGGGCGGCTTCGCTTCCTCGCGCATCCTCGAAGTGCACGGTCAGCGCATGATCGACCGAACCTTCAACCCCGGCTTCCGCATCGCGCTGCATCAGAAAGACCTCAACCTCGCGCTGCAAGGCGCGCGCGAGCTTGGCGTCGCGCTACCGAACACGGCGACCGCGCAAGAGCTCTTCAACACCTGCTCCGCCAACGGCGGTGCGGGCTGGGATCACTCGGCGATGGTGAAGGCGCTCGAGCTGATGGCCGCCCACCCCGTCGCGAAAGAGCCGGTCGCCGCGGGCTAAGCCGCGTCGCCCTCGCCGACCACCGCCGCGTGCGTGTTCGCGATATGGCGCGACGTCGCCGCGGCGATCGCGGGCTCGTCGCGTGAACGCATCGCAGCGAGCATCGCGGCATGTTCCTCGACCGTGCCGGCGCGCCGCTCGGCGACGCCGAGCGCGATCGCGCGCCACGGCATGATCTCGGCGCGCAGATCGCCGAGCATCCGTTTGAGCCGGACGCCGTCGGCGTGTGCGAGGATGCGGTCGTGGAACGTCGTGTCCAGCCGTTCCATCTCGTCGGGATCGTCGACGTGCGCGCGCATCCGCTCGACAAGCCGGTCGAGCTCGGTGTAATCGCGCGCCGTCATGTGGCGCGAGGCACGGCGCGCGGCGAGCGACTCCAATGCCTCGCGGATCTCGAAGACGCAGTCGACTTCTTCGCGTTGGATCTCGCGCACGACCGTGCCGCGGCCGCCGCGCGGTTCGAGCATCCCCTCGGATTCGAGCCGCCGCAGCGCTTCGCGCACCGGGGTGCGGCTGAGGCCGAGGCGCGTTGCGATCTCCGCTTCGATGACGGGCGCGCCGGGCGCCATCTCCCCCGAGGTGATCGCACCGCGTAGCCGTTCGTAGACTTGATCGCGGAGCGATTTCGGCCGTTCCACCTGGGTCGTCAGGCCAAGCACGCCCGGCCCTCCGCGTGACGCTGAAGCCATGCGGTAAGCGTACGTCCCGCTGCGGCGGGCGTCAAGTTTTTCGGATACCGCATCCAAGGTACGTTATGGCTCACGGCCGTCGAGGACGATGCCCGCAAACGCGCGAGCGGCCGGGGACGGGGTCCGCGAACGGAGGCGAGTCATGAGAAAATTCCGTTCCAGATCGAGGTCGGCCACCGGGACGATCCTCAGCCGGCCGGCCGCGGCGTCGCGTTCGACGACCATCCGCGAGATGATCGCCACGCCAAGCCCGGACTCGACCGCCCGCGCGATCGCTTCGCCGGACGGTAACTCCAGGACGCGCTTCGGCACGACGCCGGCGCGCTGCAAAACCGCATCAACGAGCGCCCGCGTCCCCGACCCCGGTTCGCGCATGATAAATCGTTCGCCATCGAGCGCAGCAGCCGAGAGCGCGCGGCGCCGGGCGAAGCGCCGATCCGCGGCGGAAGCAACCAGCACGAGCTCGTCGCGTTGATAGGGAATCGTTTCGAGATCGTCGCCGCCGGCAAGCCCTTCGATCAGCGCGAGCGCGAGCGTCCCGTCGCGAACAGCGGCAACGATCGTGTCCGTATTCCCGATCGTGATGCGCACGTCGACGCGCGGGTGCGCGCGCCCGAAGCGGAGCAAGAGCGGGGCCAAACCGTGCGTTCCGATCGTGACCGTCGCGCCGATCGCAAGCGTCCCCGCGGCGGCGCTGGAGAATTCGCGCATGTCGCGTTCGAGCGCGGTCACGCCCGCGAGCACTTCGCCGCTGCGCGCGGCCAAAAACCGGCCACCGTCAGTAAGACGAACCCGGCCATGCACGATGTCGACTAGCCGAACCCCGAGGTGCGCTTCGAGCGCATGAATCTGTTGAGAAACGGCCGGCTGCGTAACGCCGAGCGCATCGGCGGCGCGCGAGAAGCTCCCGAATTCGGCCACCCGCCGGAAGACGTTCAACTGCGCAAGCGTCAACATACCATAAGTATTTCTTTTATTTCTTAAAATATACTCTACTTTGACTTATGCGATGTGCCCGCCTATGCTGTCGGCATGAAAACGAAAATCGCGTGGGTGCCGGGGCTGGCCCTGGCCCTCGCGGTCGCCGTCGTTGCACGGCTCGTCGCGCGCTTCACGGGTGCCGTTCCCGACGTGCTCCTCGCGCTTGCCGCAGGGATCGCCATCGCAAATCTTTTCAAGCTGCCCGAGACCGTCCGTCCCGGTATCCGCTTCGTCTTGAACAAGGTGTTGCGTACGGCGATCATCTTGCTCGGGGCGGGTTTGACCGTCGCGGCGATCGCCGGGCTCGGCGCGGCGACGCTCGGTCTCGTCGTCGTCTGCGTGTGCGTCGCCATGGGCCTTGGGTTACTGCTCGCGCGCGTCGCCCGGCTGACCGGGACGATCGGCACGCTGATCGGCGCCGGGACGGCAATCTGCGGCGGCACGGCGATTCTCGCGATCGGTCCCCTGATTGGTGCCGCGGATGAAGAGATCGCCTATGCGGTGACGACGATCTTCACGTTCAACATCATCGCGTTGCTCGTCTATCCGCCGCTCGGTCACGCGCTGCATTTGAGTTCGATCGCGTTCGGGAGCTGGGCCGGAACCGCGGTCAACGATACGTCGGTCGTCGTCGCGACGGGCTACGTCTACGATCCAACCGCGGGCGCGACCGCGACGATCGTGAAGTTGACGCGCACGCTGCTGCTTGTTCCGCTCGCCGTGATCGCCGGCTGGGTCTATGCATCGCGCGCCGCTGGCGGAGCTACACCGCGGTCGTTCTCGCCACGACGCATCATTGCCGTCGTGCCGTGGTTCATCTTCGGCTTCGCGGCACTGGCGCTCCTCAACAGCGCCGGCCTCATCCCGGCGAGCGCCGCCGCTGCGCTGAACGGGGTGGCAAGTTTCTTGATTGTCGTCGTCCTCGCCGCGGTCGGCTTGAACGTCAACTTCGTGAAGATCGCGAAGCTCGGAACGCGGCCGTTACTCGTCGGTTTGCTGCTTGCGGTGACGATGGCGGTGGTCAGTCTCTCGCTCGTCACCGCCTTGCACATCGGCGCGACCTGATTCCCAGCGCGCTCACAGTAACCGCGTATGGTAGTTTTCTGAGAACAGCGTGGTCAAGCAACGGACGAAATTCTCTTCACATTCTAACCATTTCGACGGGAAACAACGTACCGTTTCGCGTTCCGGCGGGGTACTATGGAGGCATGTACAGATTCCTCGCCGCGCTAACCGCGGCACTCGTTATCGCCGGACCGCTTGCCGCAAACGCCCAGGACGTTCCGTCGTATGCTCGCCCCGCTCCGCAAGATGCGCAAGTGCGCGGCCGGATCGTCAGTTTCGACGGCCAGTTTGCACTGCAAGTCCGCGACGAAAAGGGCTATCTGGATAGCGTCCGGCTCCATCAAGGCACGATCATCAACCCGACCGGCTTGACGCTCGCGCCAGGGATGGTCGTCAGCATCCTCGGCTACAACGCCGGCTCGTTTTTCGCCGCCAACGAAGTCGATACGCCCTACACGTACTACGGCGGCGTGCCCTACTATTACGGGCACCCGTGGAATTATTACGGCCCCACGGTGAGCCTCGGCTTCTTCTTCACGAACGTCGGCTGGTGGCACGGCGGGTACTTCGGCGGCCCGTATCACTACTACGGTGGTGCGCGCGTCTACGGCGGACCGGTCCGCGGGATTTATCACGGCGGCGCCTTCAACGGTCACGATTACGTCGCACCGCGAGCGGCGGGCGGCTATTACGGTCGCGGCGCGACGGCCGCGCACGGCGGCGGCGGTGCTCACGGCGGAGGCGGCCGGCACTAGCCGCGTCCCCGCAAAAAACCGAGAGACAGCCTGGACATTGTCCGGGCTGTCTTCGTTCGCTAGCAAACGAGCGCGCACGGCGGCCCCGGGTAGAACCGCAGGCATGAGAGCCACCTGGAAACCGCACGAAACGTCTGGCCGCTTGACATCGCAGAGCGATCTTCCCGACAGCGTCTACGCCTTTCCGAAGCAACGCAAAGAACCGCTGACCGACGCGCGTCACGTTCGCAACGCGATCGCACGCCTCGATCAAGTCGAAGACGTCAGCGCAGCCGATCGTGAACTGGCGTTCGCGAACATCAAGAAAGCCGCCAAGCACTACGACATCGAACTCGAGGAAACGTCTGCGAAAGACGTCGGCATCCATCCGCAGAGCGCGGCGAACAAAAGCAAACGCACCGCGGCCCGAACACGGACGGCAAAGAGCAAACGCTGATCGCCGGACGTGCAGGCCCGCAGGGTGTTGCCCGGAAGCCTCAATCGTATGCTCCAGGACGGCGACTACTATTTCGAAGGCGGCTTGCTCGTCCTCACCGAGCACTACCACCGTAAGCGCGGCACGTGCTGCGGAAGCGGCTGCCGGCATTGTCCCTACGATCACGTCGCGGTCCCAAAACGCGACCCGCAACCGCCTGCGCAGACGGGTGAGCGGCGAATCCCGGCCGGGGAATGAAAAACGGGAGCGAACGGCGTGCCGTCGCTCCCGATGGTTGTTGAAACGCGCTACTCGGCGCTGCGCGTGAAAAAGCGCTGTACGGCATCGCGGCGGAGATAGATCGCCGAGATCGCGAGCGTCGCAACACCGATACCGAACAGCGTCGCGACCCGATAGACCAGCTCGACGACCATCAGGTCGATCGCGAGCACCTTGAGTAACACGACCGTGAAGAGCACCAGCGATTGCACGCGCAGGTTCCGGCTGCCGCGAAGGTGACCCGCCGCGAAGAGTCCGACGGCGTACGCCGTTGCCACGATCGAGAGCGCCGCGATGACCCATTCGCCGGGGCCGAACGCGCGATTGAGCATCGCCAATTCGCCGAGGCGTGACGTTTGGCCGCACACCGCCGCCAGCCCGATCGCGTTTGCGACGATGCTCGCAGCGAAGGGAACGTAGTGCTCCTCCACGGTCAGTTCGTTGCCCGCCGAGGCGGCGTTGCGCCCCTCGACCGCGAGCACGACGAATGCGAGCGCAACCACCACCTCGCGAATGAAGACCATGTTCGCAAACGGAAGCGTCGCGCCAAAGGTTTGCTCGAAGTCGCCAAGCACAAACGGCGCCGAGACGACGATCATCGCAAGCCCCGTCAAACGCGGCGGAGCGTTCCCCGAGCGCGCGCCGATGCCGTAGAGAACGGCGGCTTCGAGTGCCCAGACCGCGGCTGCCGTACTGAAGTGCAGGTCGGTCGCCGGAAACACCGCGAGTGTCGCCACCGCTCCGGCAGCCCAACGCACGATCGTTCGCGCGAGCGGTTCCGCGATCGAACCCGCCGCGACCGCAAGCGCGAGCGCGAAGGCCGCCAGAACCAGCGTGAGGATCCACGTATGGGCATACAGATCGGCCCACGCGAAGCCGACGAATAACACGACGTTGAGCGCGGCGATCGCACGATCGACGTTCGAGGACGACCCGCGGCGTATCGTCGCGAGCGTCGCCACCGCAAATTCGGCGAAGAAGAGCGCGCAGGTGACGAGCGCGTGAAGGTACGTCCAGCCGCTCGTTGCGTCGACGAAGAAGTCCGGCGAATAGTAGAGCACGCCGGCCATCGCGAGCGGCGTCACGAAACGGAATCCGCCGCGGTCGGCCGCGCGCAACATCCCGGCGCAGAGCGCGAGCAAATATGCGGCGATGATGAGCCGGTCATCACCGAGCGGCGCCAGCGCCGGCGCCAAGAGTCCACCGATCAACCCGTAGATCGCGGTGACTTCCGAACGCATCCGAATCGCGAAGAACGTCAAGACGCCCGTGACCGCGCCCATCACACCGAGTGCGGCCCAATTCGGCACGAGCGCGAAGAGCGGACCGGCCGCCCATGCCGTGAGAAAGAGCAGCGCCGCACCGAGCGCGATGAAGCCCTCGGAGACGGCGCGATGCCCGACGGTCGCGCGCCGATGCGTCACGCCGAGCACGCAGAAAAAGAGACCGGCGGCGGCGCCGATCAGAACGCGAACGAGCGGATCGAGCCAGCCGTGATCGACGGCCAGTTTGAAAAAGAATGCGGCACTCGCAAAGAGCGAGAGGAGACCTGCGATTTGCAGGCCGCGTCCACCGAGGAGCGCTTCGAGGTTGGCGGGCGCCTGCGGCGGCCACGCCGGATCGATTGTCGGTTCCATGCGCGGATCATAGCCGCGCGAATCCCACCTGGCCGTCCGTAGTTTTACGCATGTAAGCGGCGATCGCGCGCGAACGCGAATTCACGCCGACCTTGCCGAGGATACGCGCGACATGCGTTTCCACCGTGCGCGGGCTGAGCACGAAGCGCTGCGCGATCTCTTTGTTCGTGAGCCCCTGGGCGAGGAGTTCGAGGATCTCGGCTTCACGCGCGGTGAGGCGTTCGAGCGGGCCCGCCGCAGATACGGCGGTAGGGCGGTTGTCGCCGAAAAGCGTTTGTTCGAAGTGCGGACCGCCGGCCGACGCAGCGCGCGCGGCAAGGAGCGCACCAAACGACGCCCGGTCCGGCGTTCGTACGCGTGCGCCGGCGTCGGGATCGATGCGCGCCAGCAACTCGGCGGCAGAGTCGAGCGCAACCGCGTCCGATGCATCCGCCGCGACGGCAGCGGTCAGCGCGCGGACTGCGGCATCGACGCGCGCGTGTAGCGGGGCGTTCGCACGCGCAGCGTAGGCCACGGCATCGACCGTGAGTGCCGGCGCGAACCCGGCGGCGCCCTCGGCCATTGCCGCATCCGCTGCCGTGAGCGCCGCCGCCGGACCATCGCGGAGCGACCGCAGCCGAGCCGCACATTGGGCTGCGAGCGCAGGGACGCGCACGCGATCGCGTTCGTACCAGGCGACGGGAGCGAACTCCCGCGCCTTCCGGATCGCGCGCTCCGCACGATCCGGATCGCCATGGTCGATCGCGCACTGCGCGAGCGTGATCGCGAACGCAGCCGTCTCGGACCCGGCGAGAAACGGACCGCCGGTGCGTTCCGCTTCGCGAATATCGTCCCACGCGGTTTGCGTCTCGCCGCGCAAGAGGGCCAGCCGCGCGGACCACACGAGCATCCGGCCGCGCAACGCAAGCGAATCGGTATCGTGCAACGATTCCAGGAGTGCGGTCATCTCGCGCCCGGCATCGGCAAAACGGCCGAGCAACGTCAGCGCATAGGCGCGCAGCGGCGCGAGGGCGTTGCGCACGACGGATGATTCGAGCCCGGCAAAGCGTTCGACGAGCGCGAGGCTCCGCTCGGGCTCGCCGCGCAGCAGCGCGTCCCAGCCGGCGCGAATCGCCGCGGCGGCAGCTTCGGCGGTGCCGAGCGCATCGGCACGGGCGATCAAATCGTCGATCGCGTCGCGCTCGACGGGCAGACCGCGGCTCAAATCGTATTCGACCGTTTCCAGTCGCGCGGCGAAGCCGAGCGCGGCATCGTTGCTTGCGTCCGCAAACGCGAGCGCCGCGGCAAAGCGTTCGCGCCGGCCCTCGCTGCCGCTGGTCTTCGCGATCCATCCGTCGACGTAAGCAACGACCGCCGCATCATCGACGCCGCGTTCTTGCATCCGCGCGGTGAGCCGCAACACGCGATCGCCGAGTCCGCGCACGATCGCCTCGCTGCCGATCGCGCGGATCAGCGTGCGGGTGAGGTCCGGATCGTCGGCCGCTTCGAGATGGAAGAGCGACGCGGCGATCGCGCGCCCTTCCGCATAGTAGGCGGCGGCCCGCGCGTGCCGCGCGCGGATCGCCGGCGGACCGTCGCGCCGCCGAATCCCCTCGACGACGACCTCGCGCAGCATCGGATGAACGCGCAGCGCCTGCGTACTCGTCCGCGACACCATCGCGCCGCGCCGCGCCAAGGCATCGAGTTCCGTGCGGATGCCGGGGCCATAGACCCCGTCGAGCATTCCGTCGTCGACGACTTCATGCACGGCGACCGTTTCGAGGGCGGCGATTTCCGCGGTCGATAGTCCTCGCACGAGCTGTTCGACGAGAAACGCTCCGGCGGCCGGGAATGCACCGTCGGCGAGCGCGAGCGACGGCGTCTGCGTGCGGAGCGAAAGCGCCACACCGGCCGGCCAGCCTTCCGTTTTCTGGACGAGCGTCTCGAGCGCGGCGGAGCCGTTACCCGGCGCCAGCTGCTTGGCAAGATCGGCAACCTCGGCGGCGCTGAAACGCAAATCGTCTTCGGTGAACACGGCCGCTCGATCGCGCAGGAGCAGATCCGCGATCCCGAACGGCGCCGGGGCACGCGAAACGACAAGCCAGCCGACCGTTTCCGGTAGCGAACGCAACACCCCGTCAACGAATGGGCCAAACGCGTCACCGAGTGCATGCGCGTCGTCGACCACGATTAGCAGTTCGTCGGGAACGTGCGCGAGATCGGCGGCGAAACTTGCGCCCAGCCGGCCGGCAGGCGCGTTCGTTTCCGCGAGCGCCAGCGTCCGGCGACCGAAATCTGGCCGCGTGCGGCGCACGGCCTCCACCAGCGGTGCGACGAACGCGCCCGCATCCCAGGGTGCCGCGTCGTAGCGCACAACGGCGACCGGAAGGCCCCGCAGCGCCGCATCCACGAGTGTCGTCTTCCCATAGCCGGGCGCCGCGTGGATGTAGACGAGTGCCTTGGCGCGGAGTTCCGCACGAAGCCGGTTGCGCAACCCCACGCGCTCGAGCAGCGTCATCGCCCCGGCCTTCGGGATGCACGATTGACGCTCCACCCGGCGAATCCCGGCGACGTCGTCCCCGCGCGGAGATGCATTGCGGCCGTCGTTGCCTCGAGCGGAAATCGATTCTACGTTCGATCGTCTCGTTGTGGCAAGGAGCGTTCTCGCGGTCGGACCAAATCTTGATGTCCGTGTCGGACGAAGCCGTTGCTCAAATCGCGCTCATGATCGGGGAGATGACGTTCATCGGTGTCGCGCTCCTCGCGGCTTCGCGTGCGCGCGCCGTGTTTGGATCGTCGCTCGTCTACATTCTCTTCGGCGGCATCTTCCGGTATGCGTCGCTGCTCACGGCGGGCGTCTACGTTCACCTCACGCCGTTGCTCGTGGTGAGCCCCGGATCGGTCGTCTTCTTTCCGGCCGTCCTTTTTCTCGAACTCTACGTGTATCTGAGTACGAATCCGGTCGAAGCGCGCAAAGTCATTTTCTCGGTGGCCGTCGCCAATTTTCTGATCCTCCCGCTTTCGCTCTGCTTGGCGATACAGTTCCAATCCCCACTCGTGACGCGGTCCTTCGAGTTGCCTCCGAGCATCAACTATTTTAACGCGGGCGCTCTGCTCGCGGGATCGCTGGCGCTCCTAGCGGACGCGCTGATCCTCTGCGTGGCGTACGAGCTGCTGCGGCGCTACCTGCGATGGACGTTCCTGCGAATGTTCCTCGCGCTCACGATAACGTGCGGATTCGACTCTCTGGTCTTCTCATTGGCCTACATCAGTAATCCCAACTTCTGGGCGCTGCTTGCGTCGCAACTCGTGGCCAAGACCGCCGCCGCTTTCGTGTATGCAAGCGTTCTGGCACTCTACGTGTATCGCTTTCCAATCGGTGAGCCGCAAGCCGATATGCGCGACTTGGGTTTCCGCAAACTCTTCCGGATCCTTACGTACCGCCGAACCTATGAAGAACTTCGCAGTGCGGCGAATCGCGACTCGCTCACCAACGTCTACAACCGACGCTTTTTCGACGAGAAGTTCGATCTGCAGGTCGAAGCCGCGAGAACGGCCGAGCTCGACTTCAGCATGCTCATGGTCGACGTCGATCACTTCAAACGCGTCAACGACGTCTACGGCCACTCCGGCGGCGACGAGGTCTTGCGCATCATCGCACAGGCGCTCGTTTCGAACGTGCGCGGCTCGGACTTCGTCTGCCGCTACGGCGGCGAAGAATTCGCGATCCTCATGCCGCAGACGAACGCGGAACAAGCGGCCGGACTCGCCGAGCGCATCGTTCGCGAGATTCCCCGATCGTGCAGTACCTGGCGCGCCGCGCTCGGCAACGACATCACGGTAACGATCGGGCTCGCCTCGTTTCCCGCCGAGGCCGGAAGCGCGAGCGAACTCTTGAACGTCGCGGATCGACGGCTCTACGCCGGCAAGCGCGCCGGCCGCAATCGCACCGTCGCCACCGACGATCCCGACCGCGGCGAGACGCTCACCGCCCGCACGTAGCGACCTTGGAATAGCCGCCTAGGCGAGTTCCTTGACGTCGATGAGGACGTTGCCGGACTCGTCGTGGCGTTGTCGATGTCCAGGTCAAGTTTTGGGATGATACCCATTCGTCGTCTTCCTCCGCAATACGTCGCGAACGTCAGGCAGACCACTTCGTTAAGAGTCCATCGCCCCCGAGGATCGGAACCGAATCGCTGCTGTCGACTTTCACGGCTCGGTCTACCAAACGATCCTAGGCGAATTTTAGGACTTTGATGGTGCCGACCCCATCGTCCGCTCGATCGTGGACGTGGATTTCGACGTCCATGCCGAGGTGTCGCAAGACGTTCTGAAGCCGCTCCTGCGAGAAACCGCTCGTCTTCATCTTCCCTAGTTTAGAAACTTCGGGCTGTGTCAAGCCCGTGCGTTCGACAACTTCTGCTTGGCTCCAGCCGTTTTTTCGAATGGCTCCATTTATCGCGATCGCTAGGTCAGCTTTGATCAGAAGTTCATCCGCGTTCGGTAAACCAAGGTCAGCAAAAACATTTTCGCTCCCGAGAACGAAAGGCACCTTATCCTCGTTTTTTGATTTCCGCTTCATACTCTGCTTTCTGTCGCTTATAGCGCTGGAGAACACGATCCAGGTCAACTTGCGACGTTGCACCGCCGGCATTACCTTTTTTCTGGAAGTAATCGAGGATGTACAGCCGGTCGCCGATCTTCGTTGTGTACATAAGTCGATAGGTACCGTCAGCGTCGTCGGCGCGAATCTCGACCACGTTACGGAGCGGGCCTTTCATCGGCTTAGCATCGACTGACATCCCGCCTCCCTGAGCCGTGCGGATAGCGTTGCCTAGCGTCTCCCTCACATCGGCCGAGGCGGCTCGAAGATCTCTGAGGGTGTCGTAGAGCCATACGAGCCGCTCGATCGGCCCGCTCATGAATATATCACTTTAGATATAATTGTAAACACCCGTGAGATCGAAGAAGCGCCGTTGCTGACGGCGCTTCTTTCAAATGGTGGAGCTGTCGGGGAGCCGCCCCCCGAGTCCGAAAAGCCGGACCAGTGTTTTCTCCAGGCTCAGCCTCGATTTTGTCTTAGCTGGGGGACCGTCTCGAAACCGGACTGACCCTCAGAGCAACTTCGGTTGAATTGTCGGGCGATTCTCGAAGCGGTGTCTTCGCCGTATCCCGAACTTTTGACCGCGAGTGAGGTAATTCGGGAGACTCCTCACGGCGGTGACTAACCTAAATTAGGCAGCCAGTGCGTATTCGTTGTTCGCGTGTATAACGCTGCGATCGTTTTAGGAGGGCTCGCAACTCCGCCTGCTTACACTACCCACGGATCTCCTCGTCGAAGCTACTCAGCCCCATGAGAAGCCGCCTTTACGGCAGCGCTTCAGTATACCACATTCCGGCTAGACGTATCCCGCTCCGAAGGAGCGTTCGCGGGGATCGGGGGCCTGGTTGGCATGCCCATCCTTCGACAAGGCTCAGGATGACACGGGTGGCGGCTCAGGATGCCACGGTGGCGGCTCGCGATCATACGGTGGCGGCTCGCGATCACACGGTGGGGCGATAGATGATCGCATGATGGCGGGCTTGACGAAGGGTGCGGGTAGCCGAATGGCTGATCCGATCGGCCTTAGCCCGATAGCGCGTCCGAGCGGACGCGCGTTGGGTCAATGTCGAATGCGAGACGAACACGGTCCCGATAGCGTAAACCATCGTACGGTTCTCTTCCCGGGGGTCTCTTTTTGTTTCTTTTTGCCGACGCCAATCCGCTGATCGCTGCGCCGCCTTATCTAAACGCCGGGGACACCTCCTGGCAGCTCACCGCGGCAACCTTCGTCGGGATCCAAAGCATCCCGGGCCTGGCCATCCTCTACGCCGGCCTGGTCAAGAAGAAGTGGGCGCTCAACTCGGCCGTGATGTGCTTCTACGCCTTCTCGATCGTGCTCGTCTGCTGGGTGCTCTGGGGCTACAACATGTCGTTCGGGGCTCCGGCGAATCTGGGGCCGGGCATCCTGGGCGGGATCGTCGGCATTCCGCATCCGGCACTCGGGGCGGACCAACTCCTCAATCAAGCCGTGATCCCGGCGGCTGCCGCAGGGATGCCGCCGCTGCACTTCCCGGGCGCGGCGATGATCTATTTCCAATTCGTGTTCGCGGGCATCTCGCCGATCCTGATCGCGGGCTCCGTGCTCGGGCGCATGAACTTCAAAGCCTGGATGCTCTTCGTTCCGCTGTGGAGCTCGCTCGTCTACACGGTCGGCGCGTTCATGATCTGGGGTGGCGGCTGGCTCGCGGTGCTCGGCGCGGCCGATTACTCGGGCGGCTACGTCATCCATCTCGCGGCCGGGATCTCCGGCTTCGTTGCGGCGGCGATGATCGGCCCGCGCATGCTGCAAGACCGGCGCGAATTCGATCCCAACAACCTGATCATGGCGCTGGCCGGCGCCGGCCTCTTGTGGCTGGGCTGGAACGGCTTCAACGGCGGCGATCCCTACTTCGCGAACGCCGACGCCGGCGCGGCCGTGCTCAATACGAATATCGCCGCGGCGGTCTCGCTCTTGTGCTGGCTCGTCCTCGACATGTTTGCGGTCGGCAAACCGTCGGCGGTCTCCATGATCAACGGGATGATCGCGGGACTCGTCGCGATCACGCCGGCGGCGGGTTTCGTCGACGGCCTCGGTGCGATCCTGATCGGCCTCGCGGCCGGGATCATCCCGTGGCTCTCGCTCAACAAACTCGGCCAGTGGTCCGTGCTCAAGAAAGTCGACGACACGTTCGGCGTGCTTCACACGCACGCGGTCGCCGGACTCGTCGGCGGCTTGATGGTCGGCCTCGTTGCGAATCCGGCGATGGTCGAATACCTCACCAGCGATCCGAAGGGCTCGGTCGTGAACTTCACCGGGCTGTTCTACGGGAACCCGAAGCAGCTGCTCATCCAAGCGGAAGCGGCAGCGGTGATCATCGTCTGGAACATCATCGGCACGTTCATCGTGCTCAAGCTCATCTCGTTCGTCGTGCCGCTGCGCGCGAGCGACGGTGAAGTCGAAGGCGGCGATCTCGCGATCCATGGCATCGATCCGATGCCCGTCGCGTTCCCCGCACCGCCGAAGGAACCGGTCGGGGTTTAGGATCCCATAGGCGACGCGGGCGCACCGTACGCAGCGTAAAGTGCCTCGTCGGTGCGGTCCGCGCGCAGCGGCGTGAGGCTCGCGTAGCCTTCGTGCACGGCCGCATCGTCGGTGTTCTCGCCCGAGCGCCGGATGTCGCGTCCCCAAATCCTGTACGTGCGAACGCCGTCCGTCGATGCGGCGGGGTCGGGCGCGAGGCGATCGCCGTAGCGCTTGCGGCCCTGTCGCGTGATGCGGGTACCGTGCGGGATTGCGACGTTCGGGACGTTCAAGTTCCAGAACGTGAGCGGCGGGAGCGGATCGGCGAGCGTGCTCTCGACGGTTTCGCGCGCGATCGTCGCCGCGGTGTTCCAATGGTGTTCGACGTCCGTCTCGGGCCAGGTTG
>Ga0209208_10004099_pt1 | contig 20771 bp, 13 predicted proteins | sample S1TSphfallax_3_FD_187694 | JGI IMG/M metagenome (GOLD analysis project Ga0209208, IMG submission 187694) | Host-associated microbial communities from peat moss isolated from Minnesota, USA - S1T2_Fd - Sphagnum fallax MG (SPAdes) (version 2) | ecosystem: Host-associated > Plants > Peat moss >...
AATAATAGGCTTTATAAATGATGAAGTTATCAATAATATTATATATTAAATAATTAAAATTTAATTGATTTCCATACTGGTTAGTTAATTAAATAGCAAATTAATGGTTTGATAAATTTGTATTTCACTTGAAAATAATCTTGTTTCATTAAGTACTAGTGAAACAAATTATTGTTCATAGCAACCGGTCTTTGTTCACTAAGGGGTAAAACTATTTCATTACATAAAAATGTCCAAATTCACTCAAAATTTAATGAAACTCAAAATGAACTAAGACACATTTCTTAATAGTGAAGTAATCCATTTAGAAAAAGTCATATTCAACTTGTTAATTATACATATTATAATTAGATAGGAGATGCAAATAATAAAAGATTTGTTATTGGACAATATTTTAAATTGTCATATGGACCAATAAATTGGAGAAACAAAAGGTAAAACATAATTATTCTTTCAAGCACAAGAGTTGAATACATGGTAACAACACGTACAATGAAAGAAACAAATTGGCTTTGAACACTACTTATACACTTGGGAGAAAATTCAATAGAACACAAAATTGTTTATTTTGATAACGAAAGTGAAATTGCACTTACATTTAACCCTAAGTGTCATGCACTACCAAACACATTGAAATATATTGTTGTTTTGTCAAGGAAAAGGTAACATGTAACAAAGTCTAAAAGAATCTACAAAAGAAGACTATTACATAACTAATCAATGTAGTGAGAGTATTATGATATGTAGTGAGAATATTAAGCTATATTTAGATCAATTAGAGCTACAACAAATAGTTAAATGTGGGGAGATTTGTATAGTCAATAGTTGAATAGATTTGAGTCTTCTGAGAAAGACTCTTTAGATTTGTATGTGAAAAGATGTCTAATTAGAACGTATAAAAGGAGCTCAAGGGTGAAACACAACCTGATTTTTGTGTCTTCTATGAATGGGGTGAGAGTTCCAAAAACATATATAAAGCATTTACTTTTAACAAAGAGGCAATAGCAGAATGTGAGGTGATGGCAAAAATCAATGAGCTATCGATTTGAATTTGGAGACACTAGTTAATAACAATGTTAAACATCAAAATCTTCATATTACAAACATTCTGGTTATGGTGCCATTTTCATAACATAAACATTACCTCTAGAAATTAGAATAAGTGATAGTGTTGCCATGTCAATTGAGAGGTCACCTATCTCTTGACAGAGTAGTGCAAGTTTGAACACTCATAGTTGTTTACCAGTTTAACCATGACACAATTTTTAGATCTACTTGTGGCTTAAATTGCATGTTGGTGTATTGTTAGGAATTTTACCCAAATCTAAATCATCCATGTTATGTAAATTTATTGATCTTGAGTACTTTATTCTCTTATTTTGCAGTTTCTAGCCACATTCATTAATCCAATGCAGTTCTTATATCTAGAGTGTTTGTATCTTTATAAGAATACTCTGCATTTCAGGTACCATAGAGACATGAGGATTGAGCATTGCCTACTCATGAGAATACACCAGGGATCCAACTCTCCTCCAGAAACAAAGAATGCAGTAACCTCTTCCATCCAAGAAATAACTCATGAGAATCAAGAAATCTCCATACTCACAATTTAAAAAACCAGAACAAGGTTATAAAATTTTCCTTTCAATTTAAAGAAAGACTTCAAGATAAGGACTTGCAGAACTGGGAAGAAGGAATAACACAGAAGGCAAGAACAACACAGAACTACAACAAATAAACAATAAAACAAGCAATAAAAACAAAAGTGAGAGTCTCTCACTCCAAAGAATCTGGAGACCTAATTCATTAAAAGCCACCTACTTGAGAAGTGGATGTTAAGCACAATGTGTCAGTTGTCCAGCCTCTCAATCGCATCTCTGAGAGGGTAGACAAGTTTCATGGCCAGGGAAAACAAAGAAGAGAATAGAGAGAACGCAACAGTGAAACCTGGAATGCAACTGAACCATCCTCTTCCTATTGGGCACTGTCCTGCATGACAACAAAAGATTGACAGATGTTGTGAATATCATTCATGGAGCCAAAAGCTTGGCCAATTCATCAACTCTCAACAAGTCTGTGGGTTCTGGAAGAACCTCATAAGATTCTAATTTCTTCCCTACTTCACCCTTTTTGGGCTTTTCCTTCTTCAAACCATTCCTGCTTGGGTCAGTTGCTGGTGCAACCCTGTCCCCTTCTGAAGCCTTCTCACTACTTTGGGCTAAAACCTTCACTTTTTCAAAAACAGTGTCAGGATCCAACTCAGTATCATCCAGTATAACTGCATCTCCTGAGTCAACTGCTTGACCCCATAGAAGATCAACCTCATCTAACCCAGAGTCCCTTGCAGCCTCTTCAAGTATTCCATTTTCCACAACTGAATTGTTACCAGAAGCCACCCTAACCTCATCTAACTCAGGCTCCCTTGCTTCTTCAAAAAGTAGTTGATTTTCTGGTATATGGCTTCCTACTACAAGTTCTTCATCTGGAATGTCGTCCTCATCTGTATAAGACATTTTAGCTGCTTCTCCCTCATGGTCTGTGTCATTGCTCTCAGCTTGAAGTGTAGACTCATGTGAATCAGAACCATGCTGCATGGCAGCCACTTCTTGATCTGCCTCTCCATCTTCATTGTTGTCAAGCACCTCATCGTCTCCCTCTGCCAACCCACCTTCCTGATTGTAGTTGCTTTGTTCCTGGACTTCATGGTACATTTTAGCCGTTTCTCCCTCATGCTCTTTGTTGTTAACCTCTGCTTGGAGTATAGAACCATGCTGCATGGCAGCCACTTCTTGATCTGCCTCTCCATCTTCATCATCAGCAAGCACCTTGTCATCTCCCTCTGCCAATCCACCTTCCTCCTTATAGTTGCTTTGTTCCTCAACTACAGAACCAGTTTCCTTCAGCAGAGTGCCCCCTTCAGGCAATAACCCTTCATCTGCTGCAGCCTCAGTAGAAGAACTAGATCCATCCTCTTCGGAGCTTTCAGGCTGCAAATCACGCCCTCTCCACATCAAAATGCTCTCTCGCTCAAACGACAGAAGCACACATGGCACCAAATCCTGCCAAGACCCATAGACAACCCAAAGTGTTAGAACATTCAGCATCTGACAACTAAACACATCACAAATGATGATCAGAGATGATAGGCTGGATGGAATGATACCTTGAGCTTGGCACCAATCTTTTTGTAGTCACTGGGATTTAGGCCCTGGCAGTCCACCTTGACGAGCTCATCAACCTCAAAAGCTTCTTTCACCTCCTTCACAAGGGTCAAGTACACACCATTCTTCGCTGCAACCCAACATCCCTTTCATGAATACCACAAACAAGATTCAAAGTTGGATTCATGATCCTTCTATAGCATTTTCGCAGTGTATGCAAACTGCTTGCGTCATACTTACCCAATTTACGAATCGCTGGAAGCTTTCGTCCAAGAAGACGCAATTTGTCTGCTTCTTCTTTTGTTAGGCCTCCTGGAGCAGGCACTACAAGCTTGGGGTAGATAGGAGCTGGAGGCTTCCACAACATAAGCCTGATGTGAGGTCGGTTCTTGTAATTGTAATTCCGCCCCCGAAACAAATACACTACACCTCCAGCCCTGTGGATTATTACCCCACCTGTCTTCTCCTGTGTTGACATCAATTCACCTCAACAATCTTAGAAACCAATACAAATAAAGCACCTTGCCAGAGAACAATTGTGTTCACAGGGCTTTCTGACACAAAAGACAGATGGAAAAGAGAAGATGAAAACCTCAAGCTTATTGCACACATTGTCCATGTCAACAGTGGGAACACCTTTACACTTGATCTTGCAAACACGTCGTCGCTTCCAGTGTTGGTGAATCAGATCCAGCATATTGTGGGTCAATCCATCCCTTCCTACATCATAAGAATGAAATGAAATGCATTAGACTGTGTCCCTCCACATTTCCTCTCAATTCTAAACATCTGCAAAAAATGTGAAGGGCAAGAGGTGAAGAGAGGTACCTAGATTGAGCTGACGGTTCTCTTTGTTAACACGCTCTATGGCATCATTGATTTCTTCCTTTGTCAGTGGCTCACCAAGAATTTCCTCTCTTGACTTGGCCTCCTGAGGACCTTCACCCTCTGGATATGGTCCAGGTGGTTGCACATGCTTCACACCTTTTTTATTTGGTGGAGGTGGCTTGAAAGAATCAAACTCAGGCAGCTTCTTCTTGCTCCCAGGCAACGGTGCTTTGCCTGTCCAAGGTCTGGGCATTGTGCTTGGACCAAATGGTGAGAACTGTGGTTCTCGAAACCCTATTGGTTCTATTTTTGGGTTTTCTGAGTAGCTGAACTGGTAATCGAAGTCTGGCATTGGACCTGGAACAGGTCTGGAAGGAATTACATGTCGATTCTTGGTTTTCTTGGGCTTCTTCTCTTTTGATCTCTGCCGTCCCCTGATGGCTTCCCGATCCATCCTTGCCTCTTCAAAATATTTTCTCCTCTCTGCTTCTTCCTCTTCTGTAAATTCAAAGGTTCGTGTAGCTGTAGGGAAGGCATTTGGAGAAGCTGAGGAGCTCAATGGCTGCAAGGACTGAGGCATAGGAGGAGGAGGGGAGGACCAGGAGCTATTATTGTTCTTTTGCACATTGCGTTCAGAATACTTTGAAAACTTTCCTGGAATTGAAGGTCTGGATGGGACTGAGCGTGAGCCAATCGACCTAGAAACGTACCTGGAAGCAGGATTGCTTTCCTGTCCAGAAGACGACGTCGTCGATCCTCTTAATGATGGGCCCCATGGAACTCTTGCTTCCGGTCTGTTGTCAGAGTTGGGAAGAAACCTCCGGCTTCTTCCTAACTCTCCTTTCTCTGACCCCAATCCAAACTCTCCATCTCCTCCTCCATTGTCTTCCCTCCACCACAAAACCTCCTTCCGATTCTGCATTGAGCTTGCGTCCGGCTCTCCGCCTTCATCGTCATTCCTCCCGACGACACCTCCAGAAAATCGACTTCGGTTAAACCCCACATCTTCATCATCCGTCCTTGTGACCCTGCCAGAGAATCGACTCCTGTCATACCTATCTACGGAGGTCCGTCTTGCAATTGATCCCGGAGCATACTCCTCGAATTCACCATCGTCATCTCTCCGGCTTGAACTCCCAAAGCCACCTTCACTGGAGCCTGTCTCTTGCCGTTCCCACTTCGCACCCCTCCAGGGATCATCATCATCATCCTCCTCCTCATTGCCTCCTCCGGTGTCCTCTGCCACATACCTCGAGCGGACGCGGACGCAAACCCGAGTCCTCTTTCCAGAACCCGCTGAGGAAGAGAAGGACTTGAGCCTCAGAGGCTTGAAGAGTGTGTGCGAGGGGAACACGCAGAGAGAAAGGAATGAAGAGCTGGAGGAGGGGGAGATGAGAAGGGAATACGAAGGCAAGAAGAACCATCCAGGTTTAGAGCTTACGAAGGTGTTTTCTGTCAGACCAATCTTCAGTGCCATGTTCCCCTAAAACTCAGAAGCTCTTGCTGCCACCACTCTTGCACCCACGTACTTGTTGCTGTTTCCGCATCCCTAAAGAAGTTTGAAATGCAAGTCGGTTGTCGCCGATGATGCCGCAGCTGCTGCTAAACTTCGAAGCTTTGTCGTGCATCAAAGAAAAGAAATGAGAGAGAAGAAGCGCAAGGGGCAGACGACGATAACGCCGAACGAATTGCATTTGTGCACGGTTACTACCCACGATTCCCATCCACGACTGGAATTTCTCGTCCGTTACAGCAGTTTTCCAGGAATCGTGAGTACTTCTGGGCAAACTCAAGTAAGGTTTGCGGAAACTGTAAGTAGCGATCCTTTCCTGAACGTAATGCACTGCCTGGATTTTTCCTTTGTATTTTCAGCTCCCGTACCTGCCTGAAGCATCCTATACGAGTTGGAAGTTCGAGATTACATCGTCAAGTGGCGATAGGCGTAGCAAGCTTCCTTGTGTCATGTGTGCTATAAGATTGTGCATTAAGAATGTGCTTGCTTGAATGTTGTTTTGGTGTACAGAATCAACGAGCTAAACTGGGCATTGTCTTCGGCACACAATGACCCTGGGATGACAGACACAAGAATCAGAGCACAGAAAAAAGCACAGCAGATACATTGCAACCTGCCTCAAACTCTGAGCATGACACAGTAGCTTGTCTGTGTGTGTGTGTGTGTTTCTAGCAGATTTTTGCAACCCTAGAAACGGCTGCAAAATATCTTCGAGAAATTTCTTGGCCTTTTGAGTGTGCTTCTTTTGAGGATTTGGAGCAAATACTTTGAAGAAAGAATGCCTGACAAGCAATCCAACTGCAATCCTGCAGAGCTTTAAGTACATCCTTTTAAATGGGCAACTGTGCTTGAATGTTCAGTACAATTGTTGCAGGAGCCAAGCTAGCATCTGTTTCTAGGATATCGGTCTCGCTGCTTCCAATCGAGAGAGAGTCAATTTGTGATTGCAAAAGAGCAGCAGGCATAAAATGTGTTCCTGTTTTCTCTCTTGCCATCAAACGGGTAGCAAGAAGCTGTGCTGTGGCCTTTAGATGCACAAAAACTATGGGTGAACATGATGAATCTCCTGCTTGCACAGTTGTGGTCAAGTTATTGTACATCCCATTCTTCAACCTATGGGAAGTGAATTGAGAACCTGCACTTCGAAGAATGTCTCGATACTTGGGGCACAATGCAGAGCATGCCAATACAACACAAGTTCCTTTGAGAAGTTGGTCAACCAGCAAATCCCTCAGTCTGGTCAACCACGGCATGCGGTCTTCATCTGTTAGAGGAACCCCACTCCTCATCTTCTCTGGAAGCAGCAACAAGGCCTTACTGTCAAGCTGTAGAAAAAGAGTTCTCTTGCTTTGTGATCAAACCTCAAATCTGAGGCAATACAAGCACTGCAAAATGATATACTCTTCAAGCAAACCTAGAGATCTTCACCACAACAACATATCTATGAGATTGCAGAGAAAACTCCACAAGAACATGTCAAAGATAACCATTGTCTCAATTGCAGAAGAAGAGTCAGTCATTATGTCAGCTAGCACTCAGGAGACATAGTGCTGTGAAAAACTGTGCATGCAATTCAGTTGAATAAGCAAAATCTGCCACAACAAATGGCCAGAGATGCAATATCCTCAACACTAAACATCACAGATATGCCAAGAAAACCTGAGTGCTACTATAAATGCTCTCCAATTCAACATGAAGCTACAAGCACAATGATAATAACATTCTTGAGTTAGTGCACCACTTGAATGAGCAAAATCTGTCATGACAACCACCCAGAGATGCAATCTCCTCAACACAAAAACATCAGAGAGATGCTGAGAAAACCTTTGTGCTACCATCCATGCAAGCTTTCCAATTGAACAAGGAGCTACAAGCACAATGGTAATAACATTCTGAAGATAGTGAACCGACCTTTATTCTCCTCAGAATGATAGGAATCTGCATCATAGAAAGGGCAGCACAATGCGGCAGCAAGGAGTTCTCCAACGGTACTGCATCAATCAATTAACAACCAAAAAACAGTTTAAGTGAGAGTTCCAGAAAATTGTTGCATCGTCCAGGTATATGTAAAAACCAAAGTGAGAGCAATTTGATGGAGCAACATACAATCTGCCAAACCCCCATGATCATCAACATATGTATGTATGATTTTAGGGCAAAATTTTGGGATACATGATCATGCTTCTTCTTCACGAAGTGCAAGAACTCTGATTATCGTGCTTTTTCTTCTTCACTAAGTACAAGAATGATGATTTTCGTGCTTCTTCTTCTTCTTCACAAAGTGCAAGAACTAAAAGCAATAATTTTCGGGAAGAGAGAAACAAAAAAGCTTACGACTTGCCAGCTCCCGAAACACCCATGATGATAATGGCCAGACATCTTCCCATCTTTTATTCGTACTTCTTCTTCTTCTTCGCTGTAACGTCTCTTTCTCCTCCTCTGTGCCTACAAAATATCTCTCTCGCTCTCTCTCTCCCTCCCTCTCTCTGTGGATCACAAGAGAGAGGTGAAGCTGCCAGAATTGGGAGTGGAAAGGTCTCACTCTCTCGTTGACGAGGAAGCTTTGTGTGCTGAGGCCACGTTGCCTCGGATGCTCCCGACCGTTCTTTAAGACGTTCTCATGATAATCACAGCTCTGTAATGAGGCCATGTCGCCTGAGCTGTTCCCAAACCTTGAGCGGACGACGAGACGACCCATAGAGAACTTTTGCTTCGCCGATTTACTTCCTTGGTTTCTGAACGATCGAGCTTTCGGTGGCTTGGAGAATGGCGTGGGAGGTATATAGGCAAGGAGAGATCAGAAATTGGCATTTGCAGTGAGTAATGGAGAAGTGCATAAGGGGTGTAGAAGATATAGAGTCATCACACAAGTACACAAACCAGGTTTTGCACAAGAGCATAGTCATTATCTTCTACAACATGCCCACAATGATCTAATTCCTTCACTCTCTCTCTGTCTCTTTGCTTTACTTCTCATAAATATGACCTCTATCTCAAGCGTTCTCCTCTTTCCCTGGGAATGTGAACCTTTTGGTTATGAGCTTCTGTCTCTCCCACACATGCACTTGCAAAAATTAATTTGACTGTTCCTTAAAAAGCTCTTATGGTACTTATTGGTTTGTGATGAGGCAACAACGCTTGAGTAATTGTTGTTACCGAATTGCGTGCATGAGCTCACCCGCCCCTCACAATGGTTTGCACCTATCTCTCTCTTGCTCCGAATTGCAAGAACGTACTCACCCTCTATGTTGTGGCGGTCTTCGAAATAATTCATGTCGATCACAAATGATGGCATTGAAATCACGATTCAAGGCATGGAGAGAGTCTGCGTATGAGAGCATTGCCACAGCTTCCCGGTACACAAGCCATTCTGCAACCAATAGACAAAGTGTGTTCAAGCTCTTTGTCTGGTGGAGACAAGCAATTGCACAGCTTTGGAGTTGAAGTGAAGGACTTTTCTTGGAGTTACAAGGTACATGCTTGTCCTATTTTGTTTTCCCTTGGCCAGAAGTGACAGAAAACTACCTTGAAAGTGTTATTGTGGAGATTTCTTTAGCAATCTCATGTATATAACTTACAATGTATTGGTATGTTTTGAAGTGCTTCCAGAAACTTGAGGACTTTGAACTGTGCAGAATCAGAGGTACAGCAGGAAGGGGTGTTAAATTGGTCAAACAGATCAAGATCCCTCAAGGTTCTAGACATGCTGCTTGTTGAAATGGAAGATGTGAACCTGTGAGTGTTGTTTAACATGGCCACATTTTGGACCACATGGTCCAGATCTATGAGTCAAAGAAGATATGCTTGTGGTGTTGCATAATTATGCAAGCTTCATAACATAGCATAGGCTAGTTAGTGTTGCAATCAGTTGCCATTTGTTGGAGATAATCTCTACTCCACTCTAATGACATGAGCAAGCAAACTTTGCAGATACTTGTTTGCAACTGCCATGGGCTTGTCAATATCTTAACTGTACCAGGATTTAGAAGATCCATGCTTCTCATGTGGTGTGTTTTCTTCTTCCTGGAGCTTCACCTCTACTCATCTGAGTGTGCTTTGCCTGTTTTGTGAACTCTATAGCAATGGTTTATAAGCATTAGATATGGGGAATCCAGGTACTCTTCCTTGCATTTTCAGTATATAGGGGACATGTGATGCTCACATTCTTAGATGTTTATATGTGCAATCCATGGTTTTGTGTCTCTATTCTTGGCTGATCTTTTGGTTCTTTGGCATGTCTTTTGGTTCTAATGTTGAGTGGACAAGTAATTGAATTGGAAGGAAACACCACATCAAATGACAACATTGAAGCAAGATACTCCAGGATGTCAGCAGGTTTGCAAATTAGCAATTTATTGCTTTTGCAATAAATTTGGGTTGTCAAATGTGGTGGTCATAGAGGAAGACATCCTCTATATTGGCAAGTATGACACCAATCTTACCATTATCACACTAACAAATTGTGGTGGTGGACATGGTGAAAGTCTCTCATGTATAGTGACCAGATGCAGAAATTATGCGGTACAGCAAGACTCCTATATGAAACATGCCAACAGCTTCTTAGTCGTGGAGGAAGATGTCCTTATAGCATGGCAGCCAATACATATTGATTGGATGTAGAAATTAGGGAGTGTCAAAACTGCAATATGAAACATGCCAATAGCTTCCTAGTTGTGGAGGATGATGTCCTAATAGCATAGTAGCCAAGAACATAGTGTTTTTTGCAACAAGAAGGTTGTGTGATGGTAATTCAAAACCTTGAATTTTGGTCTTCCAGCGATTTGCTGCCCAAGACCACAAAACCACCAAGCATGGGCAGCATGGCACGAAGTGATGACAACATTATTCAACCAGTTTGTGAGAAAATCTGATGTTGGAAGTTTTGTCGAAGGATGTGTGTGCAGTTGTTGCAGAGCATTCTTACTATTGTCCTCTCTTATGATCCTCTAGTTATTCAGATTTTGGTTTATTGCAAGGCATATAGAAGGTGATACAAATGGTTATTATCGGCGGTAGCTCAAAACAACATTGGCATTGAACTCCACAAGTAGGAGTGGTACATAAGTAGTAGTCAAAAAATCAACTTCACACAAATTTCATCAGAACACTTTGGGCTTCTCTCAATCTCTAGAACACATCCAACACACTATGAACCTCAATGACTTCAATACCAATGGTTGCAGAATAGTTTAGGGTTTAGTAATCGTTTTTGTAATTTGCACATCTGGCTTTGCAAGATCATTTTGGCTTGTTAGTTTTCTGTTGGTTTAAATGATTTTAGGTGGTACAGTCTCAAAATCTCTTAACAATGACAAAAACAAACGAAGAGGAAGGTTGTGGCCCATTCAGTATTTAATGATGACAACAAACATGTATACATATCCTACTTGTCCATCCAAGTTGTTAACAATTGCACCATATGGGATGTAGATCCTTGGGTTGGCAAAGCATGAACAACTGACATCACTCCAACTTTCATCAATACATGATAAATTACATACAAGTAAATCCACGAATTCATTTCAAATATAAAAAACATGAAAGATTTGTATGCGTAGTAATCTAAGACAGACATTGGATAGTAATTAATAATATTGTGTGCCAAATTTCAGTTAATCAATGTAACTCATAAAAGAATTGTTGGATAACATGTTTAATGCAATCAGAGATTTCTGATCTTTGAATGTTACACGCAAGGTGCACAACAAATGGATAGATCTTCTATTCATTCAATGACATGGTAGATTGTGGGGCTCTCACAAGCTCATCATCATTTTCTTGGAGTTTTTACATTAATTCACATTCATTTTCATCCTCAAAAAACCTCCCATTGAGGTTTTTTATAGAAGTCTAGTTTTTTGCTTTACATGGACAAAGATCGATAGTTTCAATAGCTCTTGAATTTTGTGCTACAATGTATTCTTTAGTTAGATCTTCCATTCATTCATGGCACAGGGAATTGTAAGGGCTTCCAATAGCCCATTCATTTTTTTGCTACAATGTACTCACTAATTAGATCTTCCATAATTTGATTTTATTGTAGGGGTTTAGTATATCTCCATGAGATTTATGCTTGAATCTAGAGTCCCAGATAGATCTTCCATTCCTTCATGGCAAAGCAAATTGGAGGAGCTTTCAACAGCCCATTGATTCAAGTTTTAGGATAGACATCTAATCAATTTCATAATATTGATGTAATTGTTTTAGGTCTTTTGAATCTTTCTTGTATAATATTTTTTGATTGGTGGGTCTTTTGAACTAGTTGAAAAGTGGATCATTTGACTAATCAAATTAGACAATAATTTTGAGATTCTATTTTTTTTGGTCAACAAGTTTTATTTTTAATTTTTTCATCTAAAAATTGATTATTCTATGAATAATTTTTGACAATAATGTCTTTTTGTGATAGGTAGTAGATATGTGTAGGTAGGTTGTAATAGGTAAATAAGTAGGTAGTAGTTACGTATGTAGGTAGATCATGTACCTACCTACATTTTCAATATTTATTTACCTACAATTCAAGTACTTATTTACTTACGATCTACAAATCTATGTACTTACAACCTGCCATATTGTCATTAGTGGCTTGAAGTCCCTTAGGCATGTAATAGGTTGCAAGTATAAAATGTTAGAAATAGGAGTCCAACCTTAGACCTTCAAGGTCACAACCCAAATCCTAAACCAACTCATCACACTTCAATGTCATGATAAAATTTGTCAACACATTCTTATAGACATGATCATTTCAAATCTTCTTAAACATCCAAACTTTGAAATGTATTTTTTTTATGAATCTTTCTTAAGTAAAAAAAATGAACTTTCCTTTTCAAAAAAATTTAAATATATATTCATTGAGTTGCACATAATATAAAACATTTTAAATCATTTGTGAGAATTTTTTTGAAATTGAATTATGTTGACAAATTCAAGTTTGTGATACTTTTCAAATATTCATACTCAATATTTGAATATGAAATATATATTATACAATATTGTGTGTTTTGAATATATCTAATATGAAAATTTAATGTTCAAACATGGATATATTCAAACATTTCAACATTATTAAAGGTGGTGAAGGTAGCAAAATTTTGAATAGGGTTTGTGCAAAATATTGGGGGATTGAACAGTGGCTACTAGAACACTATTTGAATTCAAGATGTGTCCAAAAAATTGAACCATGTTGTAGCATTCCCAAACATGAAGAGTCTTATCCTTGTAAATATCATCATGTTTATACCACTATTGAGTCCTTCATGTCTTGTATAAACAACTTTGATTTTAAGGAACTACCTACTACATTTTTCAATTAAATGTTTTAATTTTAAATGGAATTAATTTAAATTTTTTTGTATATGGAACTTTCAAACACATCCTCCTATCATCAAAATTAATTACTTACATGTAACAAAATAAAAGAAATGTTGAAATAACAAGAAGTAATCTTATAACATTATTTTAAAATCCTAAACCCATTTACCATACATGTTATAAAAGCTTCGCAATTTTTTCAAATCAAATAGTCAAGTACACCCATTTGCCATCAATCCCCAATCTTAGGGATTACATTTAATAACATTCAAGATTAACATACATTTACGATTACGTTTGACTTGTAATGTCAGCTTGTAATACGATTAGTCAAATCATCATTTACATGATCAGACCCCATTTCAGTACACCATTGTCTTTTTTTAATAGAGATGTTTTTTTGTTGTCATATTTGATTAGATGTCTTATTTGACTAATAGTAAAAAATCATTTTAGTCATTTTCATTGGTCAAAAGTGACATGTCCAATTAGCTTCTTTTGTCTCTAATCAAAAGGGACACATTAACTTGAAGTTTGATAGTTTGAAAAATATGTTTATGTCATAATGTGGTTTAATGTTGTTGTAGTTTGTTGAAAAGTGAGTTGGATTTTTCCTAATGTATTGAATTGATTATAAGAAATATGATACATGTTCTTCAAGTGATTTAATTTTCTATAAGGATACATTAATAGTGGTACTCATTATCTAAAAAGGTTTGTATCATCACACTGGCAAGAAGAAATAAAAAATCTTGACCTAAATGTTAAGGGGCAACACATGGATGCATGGAAAGGTAAGAAAATTATTAGTACATTCCTTGTGAGTTCAATTATGGATATTAACTTTCCACTTATAACAAAATTATATTCCTATGGACAAAAATAAAGGTGAATTTGTTATGGGGGAAGGTGCTCATGGTGAGGATGGAGAATTTGGGGATGAAACCATGTGTAGAAATCATGAGACCATGGATTATACGTAGGAAGTTCAAATGGTGGAATTTGCAAACATTATTAACTTAAACCTTATGTTGGATAAGACCGAAATCCATATTCATATGTTTGTACCATGATGTTAAATGGTCGATATGTAATATGTGAAGTTGGCAATGGAGTTCACAACATTAAGATATTTGGAAAATAACTAAATATATTGAAAATTTTCAATTTTTTTTCATATTCCATTCCATGTTGATGGGTGTGATGCACGTCATTGCTAATGTGAAAGTGTAATGGAATGAATGTTGGACCAAACATTTAATGATGCATTTGAAAAGTTCCTTCAAATCAACAAGGAAATGAAGATTTTGTCAAACAAAATGTTTTTTGATGGGGGTAGGAACCACCAAAATTAACTGTCAAAAAATTGTTTCATGATTATGAAAACATCACAAGTATTGGCCTATAAATTAATATGGTTGTACTATCCAAAGGGATGGAGCTCATTGTCCACCAAACTATGAAAACCATTGATAGGTTCAAATTCCAATCTTTATGCATCATTTCATTAATTTCATTTTTCATCCTGCATTTATGATTCCCAGCCTTTAATTCCTTTGTATAGACACAATGAAATATCACATGTCACAACCAACCTATATCATGACTTATATGATATGCAATTTGTGGGATCCAAAACATTCCAATTGAATCAATTAATTGTTAGATTGCCAATATTAACAATGTGAAAAGAATGCAATAAAAACTACATGTGCCATATAACTTATGACCAAACATATTTTCATTCATATGACCACATTATTGAACTTTAATGTTAGTTCATTTCAAAAGTTGATGACAATTGCAAATTTGGCTTTGGGGTCTATTTTTTAGAACATATATAGATTCATTATGAGAACATTGATGAACTTTACATGACAAAAGATAAACTTTACAAGCTTGTTTGTTGTCAAGTTGAAATTGAACATAAAGTGGAATGGCTTTGAGTTCGGAATACAAGTAAAGGATCTTTAAAGGACAAAGGAATTTCCCAAAGGTTCTAACAAGTGACAAATCCTTTGAAAGTTTCTTCCCTAAAAGGGCATGGTGATTTCATGTTTATTCCATCTAGTTTTATTCATTCAAGTTTTTCAAAGTTGTGTTCCATTTCTTACTCAAGTGAAAGCAAGGTAAAGTAGATGGATCATTGCTTTGTCTCAAAAAATTACAAATAATAATTAAAAAACTTTAACGTATTGAAAGTAGAAATATTCATTTATTCAATGATTAATATGATGTTAATCTTTCATCTTATTATTAAAATGTTGAAGAATCTCATTTTGAAAGTAGATTTAAGTAGATTTAAAAATTGCATCCACTTGCAACAAAATGTTTGCTTTCACAAAATGGGTTGCAAGTAGATGATTTGTTTTTTTTTTTTTTTTACTTTCAAGTTAATCGAGGCTTAAAAGATGCTTACATGTTCCCAAATTGTGTTATAATTATGATTATAATATTATGAAATTTCTAATGTAAAAGTAGTTTTGAAAACCATATTGATTAGTCAATTTTAAACATACTTTTAAACAATTTTTATAATATTAAAGTTCTTCAAATTTTGTATACAACTTACCATAAATGATTTCATATTTATATTTTCAAATATTTTAATCTACTTTCATGTGATTATGTCAAAACATATTTTAAGATTTTGAGTAGACCACTTTTTTTTGTCCATTTTACTTTGCCAACACCAATTCTCCATTTATATCATAAAATTCCAAATATTAATAGTTGAAAATTTTGCATGATTATATCATCCACAAAGTTGAAATGGATTGGGAAGACATGATTTGAAACTACAAAATCGATTTTTTCTTGAAGGTCAAATTTATATCTATGAAAAAATATGCAAATGAATAATAAAAATATCATACCTAGAACATGTATTCCCAATTGAATTCTTTGACCCCAAAGGTGTCTCCTACAAAAAAATATATAATGAACAAATTGGAGTACCCATGGCATGTCGAAGGATTATTACCAAGTTCAAATGTTGTCACCTCTTTATCCTAATCCCATCTTGCCACCTTTTTAATGTTGATTTCATTAAATTTTCATTTTGAACCTTTAGGTATGTTATATTCAAGTTTGTTAATAAAGGAGCATTATCAAGGCCTCTAAAGGCAATTAGTAATTGGAAAATTCTTATTGTATGGATTATATGTAAATGAAATGCATTGGTAAATAGTGGTTGCCTACTCATCTAAACATTGTTGCCTAGTGCTTTGATTGTCCTAAAAGTTCAACACCTTCAAGGGAAATTGACTTGAGGGTAGAGGTTGACCATTTGGTTAATCAAGTTGCCCCATGGAATTATGGATGAGTAGGAGGAATTTTCAACAATTGTTGAATTTCATTTGATGAAATTGAAAAAGATGAAAAAACATTGGGAATGGACTTTACAACAAGCAAGGAGAAGGTTAATTTTGAGATAGGCTATATTTTGTCTATAAAAACCATAAGTATTTAGTTGATCAAGTCTTTATAAAGAATGGGTAGTATAATCAAAATGACATGGTCAAATACAATCAATCATTTTTTTGGAAATAATTATAGAAACATGATTTATATGTCATTATAATTTTATTAAAAAAAAAGAATGACTCAAAAAAATGTCACATTATAATATTATGTAAAGTTGTATTTTAAGAATCCCATAAATATGTCATTGAAGTTTTTTTGAAGACTTTTGAAGACACTATTATATAGTGAAAAAAGAAACATCACATTACATTAAATGTGCTTGTGGGTACTCTATACTCGTTAGAATCATTTCAAACATTTTCAAATGTTTTCATTATACATTAGGAAGATTGTTATCCAAGTTCATTCAAAAATTGTAACATTAATTTAATTCATGATTTGAAACAATGGAAAAATCAACCACTTGTTGCAGAGGAATGGCTCCTAACATAGTGAATGCACTTGACACCTCCTTTAGCTAAGAAACAAACAATATGTGACACAATGTTTAAGGAGACTAATAGTCATGGGATAGGTCATACAACAAAGTAATCGCATCGTTTCAAGCTCATTTTTTATGAGAAATTTTCCTTTCGCTTATATTGAAAAGTTGGCCCCAAAGAAAGTTTCTTGGGTATATGTTACAATCTTGGCTTATTGGAACCATTGTTCCATACTCAAGGAATTGGAACAAAATCAAATTTTTTTGCAAAAAAATATTTCATTTCATTTTCAAATGTTCATGTTTCATTTACCCTTATGTAGATTGTAATTCTCATCTTAAACCTCTAACACATTGAATATTAACAATTAATTAGGTGCAACAAATGGCTTGAAAACTATGGTTGAATAATCAAAGTATCACCATTTTTTGTAAACTTGATTATTTTCAATACATCCTAGATGGTTTGCCCATTCTTCAAATTGTAAAAATTGAAAATGTTAATGAATTCTACAAAAGCTATGGGTTTTCATCTAGTCAAAGGTTCTTGAATGATGAAGTCCAATATTCTTAATATTATATGCTACTAATAAGCAACAACAAAAGGCAAGAGACAAGTTTTGATTGCTTCTAGAATGAGATACATCTTTTCTTTGAGTTCTATCAATGCTTTACCATTGACCCATGGAGTCTATCCTTCTATAGGGGTATATAACTATTATCTTTTAGAAAATATTTTTTCTTTACTTTTTCATGGGTTGCATCATGGCAAAACATTGTATTAACATTCATTCATAAGTTGTAAGCTAAAATTTTCAATGTGATGACATATTGTAAGCAAATTCAAGTGCACAAAGGTGATATGCAACAATTGGTTTTGAAGGCTATTGGAGCAAAAATTTAAAAATCAATTGACCCTTCAAATGACCATCAAATATTCAACCATGTCACAAAGAATCCTTTGTGCATGGAAGCAAGCTTGATACCATGGTGTGGTGTGCATGAAAAGTCACTTGTCTTCATGTAGGCCCTCATTGAAACATTTAGTTTCTCCATTTACAATATATGTCCATGGGTTTATCCCTAGGCATAGGTTTTAAAACATTATTCATTTTTGTGTTTTCCCTTGTATATGATGTTGTAGTTATGTTAATAAGTGTTCAAAACTTTAAGGGCTAACATCCTTAAAAGTTGAGCAACTATAAAGATGTTTTTGGCATAGAAGGTGATAATGAAATGTGTATCAAACATTTGGAACTTTGAAAATCCTTTCAATTGCAGCTAATACTTCTTATGTGGAATTTGAAGAGCAAAGGGACCCATTTATGAGCCAATGGTTATCTTATCACAATTTAAGTGTAAATAAGTGGCACTCATACTATCTAAATGCATACGTGTGTATTTATTTTGAATTTCAATGGAACTATATTCACATGTTTTGTTTTTGAATGTCAATGCTTGTAGGAATTCACTCTTAATAAGGTGCCAAATTAATGAGCTCCCAACTATGCAAAATCAATGGCACAAAGCACAACATCTTCACTCACCTACTAAAAGCACCAATTTACAAAAAAAATGTCAAGTACAACTCCAATTCCTATTTTTTTTAATATGGTCAATTTCTTGAAAAACAAGCAATTATTTTTTGAAATGTTGGCAACTTGCGTGCATCTAGTGTATGTTTAAGATTTAAAGTTCATGCATCAATTGTGCACATGTGACATGGTTTTTTTTTCAAATTTGTGATGAAGCCAAATTGGTGATCATCCAATAGAAAATTTAGCCAAATTTGACTATATAACAAATGTGAAATTCTAAAAAATTAAGGTTCTTTTCTCGTTTTGGCCACACGCATCATGTTGGAACCCATTGTAGAAATACGGGGATTTTACATTTTTTCTTTAAAATTGTAGCAAATTTGGGGCCAAATTTTCCACAAAAACCTTTTGTATGCACCAAAATCATATCAAGTAAAAAAATGCAAACATTGGCACACAAATAAACAACCAAATGGAGGTGTGGCTGTGTGTTTATTATTTCCATATATTGTGTTGTTTGGTGTTTCAATATTGCAAAACCATATAAAACATTTTTCTTTGGTTCACCATGTATTGTGTGTAATGAAATTTCAATAGTTATTTGATTTGAACATCAAAGATGTTTAAAATATTTTAAAAACATATTGCACATATTGTGTTATAGTGTTGAACGATTGAACCATAATAAACAGTGGACACAATGCTTATCACCATTGTGATTGTTAATCACACAAGATTATTTTTGAACAATTGAAATTTTTGATGTATTCCAAATGATTAAAATTTGCATTAATAAAATGTTGGTTGTAACATAGAATGTGTGTTAAGTGCAAATTTAACGCACTTCTAACACCCTTTTTTGGATCCTTTCCCCTTACCCCCTTGGACATGGTCAAGGGGGGAATCGTAGTTCTACCCTATTAGCTTCCCCTAATTCCCAAGCAACTCCTAACCTTATTTTATAACCTTCCTTTTCTCTCCCCCCTTCCCTCTTCTTAGTTCATTTTCCTATCTACTACCACCCATAGCCCTTCCATTTTCCTTCAAGTTCTTTTATATTCTTTAGTTTTCTTGATTTTAGTTTCCCTTCTCCTGGTTGCTACAAACAACATACCTCCCTATTTTCTACCATTTTTTAAAAAAACTCATTAACCATTGACAACCCTAATCTAATCATGCATCTTCTTCTCTTTACATCAATGATCAAACAATCTAGCAAGCTCTTGTAACCACATTCATCACACCTTCAAGAAACAAGAATGATACATTGTTCAAAGGTTCGAATAGTTCCAATCCTGTTCCTATAGCTTTCCTAATCCTAACCTTCCTTTGGTCCTTCCCTTACCACACTTCCTAGCTCTATAACTATCAACATTTCATAAAAAACGCTTACACATGCAATTGTCTTTTTGCAACCACTCCTCTTCTTCTTAAAGGTAGTCCCTTTCTTCAACCTAGTCTTACCACAACTCCCACACCCAAAAATAGTTCCATTTCCTCCTTTTCTACTCCTTTCTTCCAATTTCAGCAACGAGTTTAGGTTCCTCTCTTCTTGGCCTTCCCATTCGCCTCCAACCATCATGCATCATGAACACCTCCCCTTGAGTAGTCGCACCCCCCACCACTTGAGGTTCTTGCCACCACTTCCTAAGACACATGTTGATTGGATTGCATCTTGAAGAGCTTGTTTTTTCATGATAATCCAACCTCCTTCCTTTCCCACCTCATTCAACCCCTCATGATGCCTACAACACCACCTCCCCATCCTTGCCATAACATCATCATTCCTTCCTCCTCACACTCCTTTGTCTTTCACACACTTGGGAAAAAGGAAGGAAAATCAGCAACCACCTTCTCATTCTCTCACAACTCCAAAGAGATGTCATCCTCACATTCCTAACTTAACCTTAATTGCTAGAAGGTTATAGGAAGTTCACACCCCTCACTTATTTGAACCTTTTTATCCACATAGGCTTACCTTCGTTGGAGTAGGATAAGGCATTGATTCTTATCTTAATCCAGCCCACCTACCCCTTTCCTTAACTTAACCAAACCACTCACCCATCTAGTCTTGCAAGGATATGGTCAAGGCACAAACCTAACCCCTTTAGATTCTCTGGTTAACCCCAAAACTTCCTTAGATGCCTTACACTTGCTAATCAAAATCAGGTTAGGCTAACTTTAGCCCAACAATGTGTTGAAGATTTCAAAGAATTTGCTACAAATTGATGTAAAGAATTAACATGGTTCAAATTGTGCTTTCATGTTTGTTAGATAATTTGGCACCATTGTGATTGCATTGCAATATTGGTGTTGTGGCTATTGGCAAGGCTCCAACTATATATCAATAAGATCACAAAGTTTGGATTTATATTTTAGGAAGAAGGAACTGTTATTTTTCCAACAAACATATTCCATTTTTTTTTATGAGAACACATGGACAACTATGGCATTCACATTGCAAAGTTCTTGTTATCTTGGTTATTATATTAATACCTTTTTGAAACCCCCTT
>Ga0209208_10004100_pt1 | contig 20770 bp, 17 predicted proteins | sample S1TSphfallax_3_FD_187694 | JGI IMG/M metagenome (GOLD analysis project Ga0209208, IMG submission 187694) | Host-associated microbial communities from peat moss isolated from Minnesota, USA - S1T2_Fd - Sphagnum fallax MG (SPAdes) (version 2) | ecosystem: Host-associated > Plants > Peat moss >...
CCCCCGTTCCGCCACAGAAAACGCTCCCAGCGCGGAACTGTCCGACTGTCCGGGCCGGTTCCGCTGGTCCATTAAAACGCGGAACTGTCGCGTCGGACGGACGCACGCACGCACGGACGCACACACATGTTGTAATTATATATAAGATTCTTGACAGTGGCCCTACTGGCTACTATCATGATGTGCTTGAGCTAGAAGCTCAAGTGGTTACACTAATATGTTTGGTTGTTTTTTACTGGCTATATTGGAAAAAAATAAAGATAGCATTTGGCTATTTGGAGTTGTAACTATTATTGTGTGAATAGTGGCTATTTCAATTTTGACAAAGTATGAATTTAGGCAACAATAAAAAAAATGTGGAATCATTTGGCAAGTGTTGAAAGATTGGAGTGGTAGAGATTGGCAAAAAAGTCATGGCTAATGACTTAAGCCATTTGCATTACAACTTAGAAGTTAGGAATCAAACATAATTAATTTATAAGAGACAAAAACTGAAATCACATGAACAAAATATAATGCTAAAAAATAAATTAACAAATCATGTGAGCGAGTTGAACCCTTGTCCAAGAGGACACCACCAAATTCTGACCTACAAGCCACGTGTTAGTTTGATCATAAAAGGAAAACCAAATGGGACCAATAGGAAGGAGAGATTACCTAGAGCACAACTGATTGTCATCATGGAGAACTAGGGTTGTTTTCCAAAAAACATCAAGCTAAAAGACCCCTTCTCTTTTTCATCAATCTAAGCCATTATTACATCATCATAAGGAAAAGTATGAATCATATAGAATGGTTGTGCAAACATGCACACCACCAAATTTAAATGCTCACAAAGCTGATTCTATAATTTGGTTTTCATGAATGTCAGAGTTGAGAAAGTTTTTTCATCTTCCACAGATCCCATAATCTGGACTACAACCAACTTTGCTATGTTCATGAACTTGGAAAGTTGAGCACATAACAATGCATTTCGAAAGAGTTTATTCCAAAGTTTGGACACTGAATTGACATCCATGGGCTGGTCCATAGCCCGTTGAGCACTAGACATCATTGTGATTTTTTTTTTAAAAGACAACTATAGGTCCACAATGTTCACATCTAGTTAAAAGCCACAATCCAAGTTTGGGATGACCCAAGCTTCTTGCGTTAACTATAAAACATTTCAAAATAACCATATGAAAAGGAAAGGTCTGCTCACATGAAGGTTTACTATCAATATGGTGGGAAAACCAACCTTAAAGCATCCATCACATCCTAAGTTAAAAAACATTTTTCTAGTTCATCATTGACTTCGGTTGTAGCTTCAAAATAGTGTCTTTGCACATTGTTGATGGTATGTTGGAAATTTGCACAAATCACATGCACATAGACAAATATTTCAAGATGATGGAAGTGCTAACAATGTAGAAACTCAATTTTTCCAAACTAGTATTTAAATTAGGTGCCCATTCATGCACCACTACGTCTAATGTCCCATTTTGTAAATTTTGGTACCCATTGAGCACATCACCCATGTAGGCATTGGCTTAGTGTACCAACAATAGAGATCTTCTTGATACAACTTCATGGTAGCAACAAAATCACATACAAAGCACTATTAGGATTGGGAGAATTTTATCAACTCGTTCCACCCCTCAAGCAAGGGCATGATACAAAAAACCCAATCATTACCTCCAAATCACAAACAATTCCAAATTACGGGAAACTTGACTAACAACGCCAACATCTTGATGCATTTTAAAAGGTAAGGCCTAGTATTTAGATAAAACTCTTTTAGTTGGGAGTAACATCGAAATCCAACGGGTTTCAGTGTTCTTCAAAATCCATTGACCTCTTGTTTCCACAATGTTGACCAATCCAATGAACTCTTGAATTCTTTTTGGATTGTGTGAAAAATATGCATATAGGTCCTTAGATAAGTTCCATGGACTTTCGACTCTAGAACATTCAAGATTGATGACCTTCCAACTAGGTAAACCTTAATAATCCACAAGACAAGGAAAACATTGAGCAACATTGCCAACAATGACAATACATCAACCTTGCAACTTACAACTTGTAAATTGTAAACAATTAAATAAAGAGATAAGATTTAGGATTGTAAACCTTGTTTTTCATTGAAAGCATTCCAAACAACAAGGTTGAACACTGAAGTTTGCATAATCACAAATGATTTTCCTCGTTTTAACACTTGCCACCAAATCTAGAAACATGGTCAACCATTTCATTGGGTCCGTCACATTACTAAGTTCGATGACTCCCAAGCTTTAACTCGTTTCTCTAATTTTTTGGGCATGAACATTGAATACATTTGTTCAATTTAAAATTTTAAAAATCTAACAGATTATCCTAACATATCATAGATGTGCCATACTCACAATTTCACTAGGAACTTGGAAGTAATGGCGATGGCGATCCTAGTTGGATAGCTAATGATGGCAACAATGATATTTTTGCACTGAACAACAAGCAGCAAACATTTCTAACTAAGGTTGATGTTTTGGCGAAAAGTAATAACAATAAGATAAGTAGCAGCAACTTTAAAATAATGGAGCCATTTGACATTGAAAAGTTTCAAACTCACCATACATGGCAACATTTATTGGGGTTTAAGAAAAATCGTGGGTGAACCCTATTTTGCCTTAGGTAGCCTTTTAACGATTATGTTTTAGTTTTAGCCCTCTTTTTAGGCTATAGATAGAAGGCACAAATTCTAGGTCAAAATCTAACAACATTTGTGACTAAAATAGCCACTAGCTAGGAATTAATGTGACTACATAATTATATCATAGTTGGTTAAATTTGTGTGAAGTGGAGAAAATTTGGCATTTTTAAAAATTGAAAAGTGGTTCCAATGGTGAGTTTTCATTTGCAAATGTACACATAGTGGCTACAATAAGTGTAATGGAAAACATTAGTGACATGTGCATTGTTATGGAAATGCATTTGGTTATGGGTATTTTCCAAAAGGAGTGCATTTGGTTACATGAGCAACCAACAATAGGCTAGTTAACAATGATGCCTAGGATTTAATACCAAGCTAATGTTGGTTTCACCCATTGCTCTAGATAAGTTATTGAACATGTTACAAATATTTGAATTGTGAAAATGGACATGCAAACTTATATCACTCACATGTAAATAAATATCTTTAACAACAATTGTTTACAATAGCCATATCCTAGGTGGAAGGTGTATAGTGATTTTGTAATAAACAATTCATCAACCTTTTAAAATTTGACGGGGATTTGAACCCCAACCCCCAAAAGGGTGCTATCCATTATCGCTCAAGCCGTAACTTGCACCCAAAACCTTGTAAAAGGACAAGCCCATGGTACATACCTTTGAATTTAAAACAAAATCAAAATCTTTAAAAACAAAGGTCAAAGAAGGATTTTCTTTTGCATTGGCTTTATAAATTTTTAATGTTCATAAATCATCATCATTATTATTGTATCATCTTACATTTTAAATCTGTTATCTACTACCAAAATAAAATTACAAATCTTAACAAAAGGCACAAATTAAACCTCTTCTTACTCCCATGCATACCAAACCTTAAATGTTATATACTACACCAGATGCGTTCAAGTTCATTTTGTGTTTCATTAGATTTTGATTGAATTTGAACAAATTTACCATGGTGAAAGTAGACAACCCATTTGCAAATGGGGATGAGTTGTTAAAGACAATTGAATTCATTAATAGTTAATTGAATTCACCAATGGTTATTTAAATTCACTAATAATTAAATCATTAATAATCAATTTAGTAATAATACATTAAATAATTTAAATAATTAATTTACTAATAACTAATTGCAAACCTAGGTTAAATACCTAGGAACATGTATTAGGCTACCTATCTTAAGGCTTTTAGCCCACCAACTTAGGGTGCAAAATGTGAAGGTTTGAACCTTTCACTTCCATGTTAAAAAATAAGTCTTTAACCATTGAATCGTGTTATTAATGCCATTCTTTTTTACCCTAGGACATTCCTGGCAATTTTTGATTATCCTACCATAAATTATTCTACATTATTTTACCATAGGTAATTTTTTTGCAATTTTTTTTGCATTTTTTGGTTATTTTACCATAGGTTATTTTAAGATATTCTATCATACACCATTGTTGGCTATTTTACATTATTTCAGCATAGGCTATTGGTGGCTATTATATTAATGGCTATTATATTGGTGGTTATTTTATTGGTGGCTACTGGTAGCTATTTTATTCATGGCTATTGGTGGTTATTTTATTTAAACTATTGATAGTTATTATATTGTAGGCTATTAGTGACTATTATATTGGTGGTTATTGGTAATTATTCTATTGGTGGCTATTTAATTATAAGTCCTTATTAGTTATTTTAGGTTATATTACCATAATATATTATTGACTATTATTGATTATTCTATATAAGTTATTTTAGCTTATTTTAGCTTATTTTGTTGAAAAATATTATTAGTTATTCTATGTTATTTTAACCTATTATTAATTATTCTATGATATGCCATTTTTGGTTATTTTAGAGTATTATTGGTTATTTATAGTGGTCTACTTTAGGTTATTCCATCTTAAATTATTATATGCAATTTTTTAATATGTTCTTTTACCTTAGGTCATAGTATTTTATTTTAAATCATTTTAAATGATTGTACCTTAAGATAAAATAGATTATAATAATTTATAATAAATTAGGTTATAAGTTAAAATAATTAAAGTAACCTAAAATAACATAAGGTATATTATAAAGTAACCTAAGTATTTAAACAACAACATAAAGAAAACTTATTTACCATAGTAAATTATAATTGTTGATCATGTCAATTAGTATTGAAACATGATATTTACATAATGACCTTATAATGTAATAACTTTAACTAGGGTGAAATCATTAACATGCAATGAACCTATTTCATTTTTGAGGTCCCATAGTGATTTAAGCTGCTAAAATGCACTCCCCTTTTGTACTTGTGCATATTCCAATTTGCATAGGATAACAAACCAAAAAATCAAGCAAATAGAAATTCAAGAGTTTGAAGCAAGCAAACCAAATGGAAATTCAAAAAAAATTCAAAGCTAAATAAACTATATATTTACAAAAGATGCATCAAAATGGTGGAAGTGGGCACATCCTTAGGCTATGATTTCCCACCTAGATTTACAATCCACTTAAATTTGTAATTAACCTTTAATGAGCTTATTATTATGACTCATCTATGCATCCACATAATATTGAAACTTGTTATGCCATTTGCCAGTGGTGTCCTCGTAAGGGAAATTTTGAAGTGTAAAAACTTATTGACTATAAAATTTGACTACTAAATCCAAATGAATTTTCAAACCTATTCCACAACTTGTTATATCATGAATTTGATAATTTTGAAACTATGTTTTTCAATATAACGCATAATTTGGATAATATTAATTTTAACAAGTTTCATATATTCAAAGAACTTATGGTTAAAGATGGTGGATGTAAAATGATTCTATTAAAGTTTAGTGATTGGGTTCAATTTATTGCCTTCACACAAGAATGGTCTAACATTGTGAACCATGGCCATCTTGAATTTTTTTTGATAATCAATATTTTGAATTGACAACAAAACAAACACAACTTTGCCACAATCATAATTATTTTAAAATTAAATAGATATAATTATAATATTTATTTATTTATTTTTATATTTAATTACTTGAAATTATAATTATAATAATTTCAATCCCCAAAAAAACCTTGGTTCTCAGATGCCTTTAGAAACAGTTATTACAACACACAGACACACATATACTTATATAATTATGTAGTTAATATTGCTAGCTACTTTGTAATTTTATTATTATTATTATTATTTTAATTATTATTTTTTAACATGCTTTGTATAAAACAAGGGTTATAATATTAGTGTACTAATATACATGGAGGGTGATGAATAGGCTTGTATGTAAGGTATGAAAAAAACAATTGCTATGGGCCAATGAAATTGCTGGATTTGGTGATCTTAGAGGTTATGTATCTTTTCCCTTGTGATTTTGGATTTTCAAAAATATATATATTTTTGGGCAAAGCTTACAAAAGTCATCGTATTTTTGGGGAAAAATTCACATCTCACCCTATTTAGACAAAATGAGTTCCTCCTAGTTGCTAGAACTAGGCCAATTTATTATTATTAATTATTATAATTGTTTGCCTCTTTTTGGTCCACTCAAATTTAATTCACCTTTAGTACATCAACTAAATTTAAATTATAGTGATGTGATGTGATTGATTTGTTTATTTTATCATGCTTTTGCCCTAGTGCATTTGTTCCATTTTTAAAAAATATTATTTAAGAGCTCAAAGCATTTAATTCTCTATCTTGAAGCAATGTTGAGGTCCCTTCCACCTTCAACACAAGTCACTTCCTTGAAAAGGTTAGTATTTGGTTCTAAGGAAAAAGTCTTCATTCGTGCCAATTTTGGTCATAACTACAAACTTTTTATTTTAAAATCTTTGAGCTTTCTTTTGTCAAAGTGTCAAGAGTGTGTTTTCATCTATTAAATATGCAAACATTTGAGCATAAGAAATTAATTTTCTACAAAATGAATTTGTACCTACAAAAATTTCCTTTACCCAACTTTGGATTTTCTTATTTTCTTGGAGGATTACCTAATTGGGCTAGCAATTATGAATGACAAATACGGATGAAGAACATGATGTCCAACATACTATTGAGGTTGGAAATTTTGCAAGTGACTAACTTTGAAGTGAAGATTTAAATGTGAGGTTGAAGATGACAAATTTGGCAAAAATAGTCACCACAAGCAAAAATTTATACAAACCCAAATGCAAGTGCCCAAACACAAGAAGTCAATGCACAAAAGGAACAATTCTTATTCTATCAACAAAATTCATGTGCCTAGGACTTTGGAGACAACATGGCCAGCTTTGAATCCTTGAAAGCCATTAATTTGTTATGTCTCAATTAAATAACTAGCATGGGGAAAAAATGTTTGTTGAATACCCAACTTTCATTTAAAAATTTGTATAATTGTGTTTGGTTTTTTGTTTTAAAATGTGATGTTGTTTTGACCCATGAAATATTATGAACCATGAAGTCATACTTAATCATCTTTTTTTCTCACCAATTCATAATTATATGCATATAGGTATCAAATAATAGAAGCATACCAATGACACCACATGGGCTCACAAATTGGAAAAAATTTACAGACTCTACTACTCCTTGACAACAATTTTGAAACTAACCACAAATAATACATATAAGAGTCTTTTTAGTTGTGAAATGAAGTTTAAAATGTCAAACCAAGGTTTTTACTAGTAGTGTTCATATGAGTTTTCTTTTCTTTAAATTTTAAATCGGGAATTGTCTTATACTTTTTTTTTAAAAATCACCAATTGTTGTGGTTTTTTCCTATTTTTTATTGACTTCAGTTTTTTATCATTTTCCTTTCAAATGGAAATTTTAGATAATTAATTGCTCTTTTGAACACCATGTTGGCACAACTATTTGCATTGTTCTTCAAGTGAAAATGCTCATTCCTACTTGTTTTATGGATGTCACAAGTAGACATTAATGAGTGACCCCTAATAGATTCCTTGAAAGTCTTTGAAAGTCATGATAAGTGTCATAAACTTAGGGTTCAATCATGGCAACCATGATAAACTTAGATAGTTGATGAGAACCGAGTAATGTAGATGACAATCTAGACCTCATCCAATACAATCTAGTTAAACGGATGACTAGATAAAGTACATGCAACCCATTATACCCAAAACCATTTTAATGCATAATATTATCTTCATATGCCTTTTGATGCAACATGACACCTCTAAAGTTCACAACATCTAATGGTCCAAACCATGTGAAGAGTTATAGTTAGAGTTACAACCTACATGCATAATAGGTATCATTTGATCCTCTCTCTCTCTCTCTCTTTTTCTCTCTCCCCCACAATATCACTCCCCTAAATTGTGGAAGAAAACTTCACCACAAACTTGACATAAAGGCAAACAAAGCACTTTCCATGTGCACATTCATGCATTTTTTTTGCCTTGATATGCGAGTTTGGGGCATTGCCTCGGGGCCATGTATTCATGGCCCAACTTCTCTTTGCTAAAAGAAGCAGGTTCGAAAGTTGAGTGCCTCAAATTGAGTGAAACCAATAGACACCAGCACACCATGCATTGGAAGCCCATTATAACTCGGTTGTGGATGAACACAAATTGAGTTGGCATTAGGTTTCACCTAGGTGACCTATTTTGTAAAGTATATAACATATGTAAATAAGAAGGTAGAAAGTATAATAGATGGCTACTAGGTAAGTAGATGAATGTAAATGGTTGGTATACATTACAATAGGTCGGTGCTAACCTAGAAAGGTAACTGGAACTGAATGGAAAAGAGTTTTCTGTTCACCCACCATTCATCCATTCATTCATCCATCATGGTGCACTTTGTGACTGTTGGTTCATTCTGGCCCTAAAATCATACTAGACCTAGAATGTGTTGATCTAGGTCTAGTATGTTGATTTTTTATTAAAATAAATTTTCCCAAAGAAAATAATTTGAGAAGGAAAATAGAGAGTAATTCAAAATATTCAGGATTATTTTTTTGGACGCAGACTCTTCAACTTGACGGAGCGTGTGTTGAAGCTACCCCACCCCCCACAAAGGATTCTTTTGGGGGAAAAAAAAGGCTGCAAAGTCATCGATGGTCATCGTTTTTGGCTTGGGCTAACACCACCTCCGTATCCTTTTATTGGTGTTTACACATCGATAGCATTGGTTTTTTTTTGGTTGCTAAATTTCACACCTCGAGGACAACAACAAAAGGAATGAATGCCAATGGTACGAAGGATTCTTTTGCCAAGAAAACAAAAAAGCTTCAAAGTCACTATTGGTCAAGATTTTTGGCTTGGTTTAATACCACCTCTCTAAGAGGATGTACTAGTGTGTTTTTTGGTGGCTAAATTTTACACCTCGGCAACAACAACAACCAAAAAACCTAGTGCAAAGGGTACAAAGGTTTTTTTGGGGGAAAAAAAAAAAAACCTCCAAAATCACCATATTTTGAGAGTAAAAAAAGTTTGAAATTGCCATATTTAGATGATATATTCCTCCTATGGGTCATCAAAACAAATTAGGAGTTTTTTCCTTTTTTTTTAATTACTTTCCTATTTGAGCACTAGCCAAATTTGTCTCATTCCTCTTGTCGAGGATCCTCCCAAATACACCTATCTCACAAAAAAAGAAAAAGAAAAAACACCACACCCAGGTGGTATGTACATGTTCACTCAAAGCCCTAACGCACAATTGGGTATTTGCATATTTGATCACAAGCAAGTGTGTTTTTTGAAAAAATTTAGAGTTTAGGGTTTAGGGTTTTGAGCTTATAATAGTCTCCAATCTACTACTACTACCACCATAGCCTATGGTCAGTTTCCACATCGACAAAATGAATTTTTTAAAAAAATTGTCAAAAAATAAATTCGCTTTAAAATTTGAATATTTCGCCCCCCCTCCCCCCCATCATCTCCTATAATATTGTAATATGAGTAGTGAAATTATTCAAAATATAACCTATGATAATTGTGATGATTTTCAACATGTCACAAAATTTCATTACGATTTTGAGGATTATTTAATGACAAAACTGACCTTCGGGTAAGGTATAGGTACACACAAGAAGAAGAAGAAGAAGAAGAAGAAGGGTCTCCCTTCAAAAGGGTTTGAATGTTTTCAAGAAAATTTGGGCCCACATACGAAGAGAATTAAAAGCCCTATTTGTCGTGTGCAATTAGCAACACTCAAATATTCCAATTTTCCCCTCTTGAATATTCAATGTTCATGTTACTTTCCTATTATGAAATGTCAAAAACATTTATATTTATTATTTAATGTCAAATGGGTTTAGGTAACCCCAAAAAGCTGAAAAGATATATCTCCTTTCCTTTTCATGCGACACTCATTGTTGGTGGGCCTTGTAGGGAGGCAACCTTGAGGCTCGAACCTCTCTTGTCTCTCTTCCCAAAGAATGGAGAGCTATTTTATATACCTAAAAAAGGACTTTTTAGTAAATAAAAAGTTGAAAATGTGAATGTACGAGATGTGCACATTTTGCCCTCCAAATTTGGTAAGTAGCCTTCCAACGACAATATTAACATAACAATATAACAAGGTCTACTTTACATCAATTGTGACACTCGTTTTTTTGGTTGAATAAGGCATATTTTGACAAAGTCGTGGTTCATTTCATTACACATTCATGATATAAAACTTTGTGATTTCCATTCATTTTTTTGTATTAATCATATATGGTGTTTATCGTAAATTTGACATTGTCGTAATATGTAATATTTTCAACCTTCAATTCTGAGAGCCTATGGCTATAAGAAAAGTCATATTCTCTACTTTGAGTCTAAAGGTGTGATTTTTGCAGCATTTCTATAAATAGTTTTCATAGAAATGTTGAAATTTTCAAAAAATAATTATTCAACAAACATGGGTTGAAACTTGAAGCTATCCTTCACAATGGTAGCCCAAGTTTTCTGGGGAGCTATTGAGAAGTTCATTTGTTTTCTTTTAAGATTGACACACACACACACAAGAACAATTTGTCGTTTTTCGTCAACTACAAATCACTTAGAAAACAAGATTGTGAACAAAAGCAAGGCAAGCGTGCAAGTTGCATCGTCCAGCAATGAACATACTAATATTTTTCATCCATCCACCTCATGTGATGAAAAGCAATATCCTTATTCATCCACCCTTCCTTTCCGTACCCACTAAGTTTTTTCCATAGTTTGACATTATGTGATTATTCTTCCCAATTCATCCACTCTACTTCTAGTAAGATACATGATTTGGTTTTGAACCAACATCTTTTCATACCTAATCAGATTTGGAAGAGATTAAATTATTTTTTATATTGTCAATATTTTGAAAATTTCATTGCCCAAAGTGTTGGAATTTCAAAAGTTTGAGTTGCTTAGTGCAAAAAATTGTGGAAACCTAAAAGGTTATAAGCATTGGTTATTAGCATACTCTTCCATCTTTTCTTCTTCATTCACGCACTTATAGAATATGCTATAGTTGGTTGATAATATGGCCTCAAACTTTGGTGAAGAATGCACTACTAAAATTGCAAATGTTTTGACAAATATTATTGTGTAGACATCAAAATCTCACACAGGGTCAATATGGAATCATCCATGTGTCATACTACAATCCACTACCTTTTGAAGTTTGTCAAAGTGGATGGAAACTAGTTGACATCCTCATTCTATTGAAATATTAAATCTGTTTATAGTGCAAACAAAAAAGTCAAAAAGTATTATGTTTCATGTCAAAGTGCATGTTGATAAATAAATAAATTAATTAATTAATTAAGCCCCCACATAATCAAATAAAATATTATTTTACTAGGTATTGTTCATGACGAAACCTCCATTACTTTTGGACAGGGCAAAAAGTCTGCATTCAAGTTATCAAGGTATTCACTTAACATATTTAGGTCTTCGGCATTTCAAGTTTCTGAGGATTCATGTATTGTGGTTTCATCTCTTGTTCATTTTCATTGCAATTATTTTTAATAAAAAAAATCCATTGATTTGAATGTTGTTGAAGGTGCATATTACAAGGTTTAAACTCCATGTTAGATTTTACAACATTTTATTTTAAAGAAAGTTTCCTTTAAGAAGCTTTCTTAACTCTTTGTCATTGATCACAAATAGTTGGTTACCAAAGTTATGACAAAGGAAAGAACAAAACTTGATGGCGCTAACGAGGGCAAAATATTATCTTAAAGAAAAGAAAAGAACATGAGATTATCCAAAGGAAACACTATCAAAACTACAAACATACATTGTTAGGATTATTGGTCAAAATATGATTGAAGTTTAAAATATTGTCAAAATTAAATCCACTTGATGCCTTTTGAAAGTTATCAAAATAATCATAAGATATTGAGGGTTGCATGCCCCAAGAAAAAAAAATCATATTCTAAACTAGATATTCGATCATTGAAAACACAATGTAGATGAAATCTTTGTGTTGACATTAGGAGCTTGACTTGACAAGAGCTATAAGATAACATTAATATACTTTGGAATGGAAAATTTGAAATATTGGGATAAATCCATGGAATGGAGTAAATTAAAATTTGTCCAAAGGTTACAATTTTCAAAGTAATAGAATTTGACATGGTTTGGTAGTGGTAAATGGGCACAAGAAAATTAAAACAAGCCAACAACATTATTTTAAAAAAAGACTACATGTCTTTTTGTCCAAAAATGTTTTTTCATACGAACGAATTTTTGAATTATTTTTTAAAATTTTTTATGAAAAATGTATATAAGTTTTTAGGTACATGACATTTTATTTTATTTTGAATAAAGATGTATTTTTTGAAAATAAATCAATTCCTTGTAAATTTTATGTTTCATTTTTTAAAATCATAACAATTTTAAATCATAACCAAAAATTAATTTTTTTAAAAATTTATGTCTTCTTGTATAATAAAGTAAAATTCTTTTTAAAACATCATGTACATTATATCCCATTTATATGTGATAAAAAATATTTGAAGTTTTAAATTTTAGAAAGTTCTTTGAATTTTTAAAGTTTTAAAATTTCATATATTTTTGGGTATGAATGTTTTTTGAATGTGGCAAATAGGTGTTTATTTTCTTAATTTTTTTCCCATCAATTTTGTTTTATTATATGGGTCCTTTTAGTAGTCCTTTGCAAACCTGATTCAAGCTGATGTAATAGATATTCATTTTTAAAGGTCCTAAAATGAAATTTAAACTTAAAATTTTATCAAATGGATTTTTGATTTGAATTCCTTGATATTCATATGAATGGGAAAGGACCAAATTGTCATGATTGTCATGGTTTTAAATGATAAAACATAAATATTTTTTCAATCTTGACTATTTTTTGTTATTTTTTTAATTATCCTACTCAACTAATAAATAATTCAACCTTACCTTTTCTTATTTGACCCTATTGTATAGTTAAGGTTACCCTTACCCAAGGAGGGTAATTGTTTTGAAGAGATTATACAAAGGATATATGCCAAAAACATTAGATAGCATATATGCATTTATGTACCTTGCAATGCAGGTGGTTATGATGGATTTTTTCAAATTATGGTGACAAATTATTGAAATATATTTGGTTTTAACATTTTAATTTTATTCATTACATACCTTGAAAAATATTCTCTCCATTGTATGCTCTTGGAACTCTTTTACATTTGACAACCATGAGCCAAAAATGCTTTAAATATATTAGAATTATCCATAAAGTCACGGTGTCTTTGGGCTTGCTTTCACCCCCTATACCCTCTTTCAACAATATCTGTCATGAAACACATAGAAAATTTCTTCAACACACTAAAGTGAGTGTGAAAGCCTTTTTCTACATTTGTTAGATTCTTGGTATAAAATCCAAGATAAATGACACCCAAGGTAGTCATAATTTCATGAAATAACATTTAAGCTTTAAAACAAGAATATGAACTACCCCTTCACATTCCTCTTTTACCTTGTTGATTGATTGTTGGAAGGTAGCTTTGGTGATAGGTTGCAGTCCTCTTACACCAACAACAAAATGGTAAAAAGGATATTTGCCCCCAACAAATGAAAAAAATGAGATATTTAACATCCATTCCACCACTTAGGTTAGAAAACCAACTCATGGGATAGGTTGCATTAGTTAGGGTCTCAATAAAATATAAGTTGTCAAAAGTTGGATCTTCAAATTTGGCATAAGGATCACAATAAAGTTTATACAACTATGCATGGGCCGATTTGACAAAATCCACAAAGTTGTTAATAAATAACTATTTATTTATGCAATTTTGATTACAATTGTACCTAGTCCAACAAAAGAAGGATATATGGGAGCCTCAAAATGAATTCAATGTCACACAATGCATTCAATTTCTTTAAAACACCTTGTTCTTTGGATTTTAGGCATGCATGTTGACAATAAACAAATGGTACTTTGCATAACCATGTTTCACTAGAGAGAACATGGAAGTTCATTTAGTTAAACATTTCAAAGAAGCTTATTGCCTTTGGTGTTTAGTAAATCAATGAGCTTTTGAAATTCTACAAACATTTTTGGGTTGTGAGCAAAAATGCATATAGCATTTGCAAAATGCCTTTTAATCAACATATGAGACCCAATTTTGATAATGTGACCACTACCAAGTTTGTTTTGTGAGTGAAGTAATTAACTCCACTCAAAAACAAATAACCCTGGAAGGGAGACAGGACATCAAAAGCCATTTCAAAATTTATTAGGTTACCAAGAGTCTATTTCTCCTAAAAATATAATTTTTCTTTTGGGTACATAATTACAATTGAGGAATAAGCATGTGACCGAAAAAATCAGGATAGATTCTTTGAGTTTGGGAACAACCTTTTTAGGTGATGTTTAGTGGCAATCATCCCAAAAACAATTTAGCATTCATGGCTACAAGTCATTGGAAAACTTTCAAAACAATAGAAAATCTGTGAGGAAAACGTGACTATTGTCACAGTTTGACTAATAACTCTCAAAGTTCTTTCAATTGGTCCATGCTTGACGCGTAAAGAGTTCGGTGGAAAAACATAATGAAAAGCTACTGCTATACATAATGGACAGTTTTACAGGGCTTTGATGATATAGATATCTTTAACCGCAACCAAAAAGATGAAACCCTGCTAAACTTTATAAAAAGAAAGCACCCAAGAAAGAGAGAGAAAAAAGAAACAAGAGGCAAGCACCAAAGTCCAGGCAAGCAAGAAGCCCAAACAAGGCGGGCCACGAGGAGAAAAGGGTACCACTAAGAACAGAACCCTCCACCAGTCGCATGAAGCATATCAACAACCAAAAGACTTGACCCAATAAGAGTTAGCTGGGAAAACATAATGAAAAGCTACTGTGATAAATAATGGAAAGATATCCTTAACCGACTCACTGGCACCAAAAGACACCATTGCATAGAGTACCAACAGATTCCAATGGTTGGTATGTGTGCCTGACAAATGGGTCTCCTTCATGCAAAAGGTTCCAGTACATACAAAATACTGTTCATAGCTCTCATAGCATCTCCACGGGTGCTCAGTATGTCACTCTGGATAATAAATTGATATGTGTAAGTTTCGCTGTTATTTTTTGGGCAACCTGACCAATAAAACTGTATTTGCATATATGTGGGACTACTAATAGCAAACCACCTGGACCAATCATTATGATCGACCAATGAAAAATACTGATCCGCAGTCAGGTCCAATTTATTACGCTCATTTTTGGAGGTGGAGAACTGTGTTGCACCTTTTACCAGCCACGCCCCGCTACACAAATTTGGTGCACAAAACCGAGTTTCCTGCACTAAACCGTCACTTTTTCACTTTTTCGCAACGAATTAGACTCTCTGGAAACACATACTGTGCACCTGTGGAGATGCTCTCAGTGGAAAAAAAAAGATACCGCCATAAATCTAAAGTGGTACCAACAAACACGATCGGATGGTCATGGTGATACCGACAATAACTTATCGGATGGTCATGGTGGTACAGACAGAAACTTATCCAATGGTCATGGTGGTACCGATAGAAACTTATCGGATGGTTATGGTGGTACCAACCAAAAATTATCGGATGGTCATGGTGATACCGACAAAAGCTTATTAAACAGTGATAGCATCGAACGGTCTTCCTGCTTCCCACTGACGGGAAAGTGTTTTGGCTGGCAACTAAATTTGGCATACCCATGAGGAGCTCACATTGGATGAGGTGGCACACCCCTCCCCAAATGCATGGAACACCAACCATCCCACCTCCAATCTATGTAGGGACTTGAAGAATTTGTACAACTTTGGGCCTTTGGTTGAGGATTTTGGGCATGGCTCCCAAGTGTGTGATGTGTCCCAACTTTGGGTCTTTGGTTTCTGATTCCTAAAATTGAACCTTGGTTGGGAAATTTCAAAGGCTTTTTGACATTGGGTCAACTCATCTTTGATTATGATGATTTGTAAAAAATTAAAAAAAATCATCATGATCGAACAACTCACCAATAAGTTCCTCGTTTTAGCAATTGGGGTATTTCGGTGTCTATACAAACAAGCTAATATGTCCCCTCACATCCAATTTGAACTAACTTGACATCCTGTAAATTCTCCTTTTTCCTTTTTCTTATTCATTTTACATTTTCCAAATCTGCAGTGTGTTTATAAATAAAGTTTTGCAAGGTTTCATCAAGACCGACAGTTCTATGATTCTGAAATAGTCCAAAAACTGGAACCAATGGTTGAAACTAGTGTTGGGCAGGTCTCACCCATTGGTTGAAAACTGCCACCGGTTTTCACTGAAAACCATAATGAGAACCGGATAAGATAACCATCGTGAGAACCAGTCTGGTTTTCAAATTTTTTTTTAGGGTGGGCTGCTTGAGTTTTTGCTTTTTAAGGGTTTTTAGTGTAGTTCTTTTTTTTTTTTGGGAGTGGGGCTGCTTGAGTTTTTGCTTCTTAAGGGTTTTCGGTGTGTTTTTTACTTTTTTTACAGCCCCCATCAATGCGAAATATTCCTTGTCCTTATTGTTCTAACTTTTACATTTTAGGTGGTTTTTGGAATCATGTCAAAAGTGCCCATTCTCCTTCTAACTTCATTTCCCAAGCTAACCAAGTTTTTTTTTCTTTATAGGTGTCGTCCATCCCTAGTTTTATTCCACTTACTTCTTGAGGTTGGTTTCGGGCTCAATCTAGCTCCATTTTGGAGCTATTTGAGTTATGTTTCATGTGTTTTACAAAAAAATTCAAATAATCCAAAACGAGGTTAAACAAGTTTTTCGCTTACCCCTTGATCAAATTACTCAAGACTCGACGAACGAATTAACATGGTTCCTTTTCCTCTTGTTGCCTCATTGGTGTTTGTGATATATTTGAGAAGGTTGTTCAAGTCAACAAGAGGTTTCTGCTTACTTTAAAAAAATTATGGCATGTGATTGGTCTTCTCTTTAGAAGGAGTCTTTACATGCCTCTTATGTGTTTTATTTTTTCCACTCATGGGAAAATTCTTTGACCACTCATTTTCGCTAATGTCTTACTTTAGAGAAAGTCAATGAGTATAATCATGCAACCAAACCTTTCCAACCCATGACTCTAGTTATTCCTTTGAAGGACATTGTTGTTGCCCTACACCAACTACACTTCCTTTCTTCAAACCTTGTCCTTCCTTCCTCTTATTTTTTATTATCAACTTGAGCACATTTTTCTCTTGGATAAGACTTTGTTTACCTTAACCTTAACCACTGCTCCCCATTTGTTTTTAGGTAGGTTGTCTCGAATGGTATATGAACATATATAAAGATGCCTCATACCAAAGCACCCATCCTTAAAGTTTTTTAAATTATTCCAAGTTATTATTATTGTTGCTCATGGGGATATATGTAAGTCAATGGCCTTAATGCTAGGGGCTAGCAGATTGTTGGCAATGGCAAAGGACATTAATGGATTTCATCCTATAGCCATAAACATGTGTATTAGTCATTCCATTATCCTAAAACTTCGAGGGCCATTTCAGGAACACCTATATCCCCATTAATTTAAAGTATCGACCCCTGGAGATTATGTGGCCCTTCCTTTTGGCATCTAAACCCTCTTCGACCTACACCCTAATTGGGTTATGATGTCGGTCGACGTTGAAAACACTTTTAATAACATTTATTGAACTATTATTTTTTAAAAATTGTGTGATGTCGGGGGGTCTTTAGCGAACATTGTCCCCTTTATCATGTTGTTTTATGGTGCACATTCTTTGTCGCAACCCCACTTTGAGGCAAGTGTGAGGATGAGATTCGCGTTCCCAAAAGTGGGAACTTGGAGTCCTCTCGGACTCTTGAAACTTTAGAGTTCAGTTGGAGGGGTTAAAACACCTCGCCTTACAATGTTGTTTATACCGTTGGAAAGGCCTTGAAATGTAGATGTCGAAAATGGCCTCACATGTGCCATGTAGACATCTGCAGCACAAGTTATGGTCAAAAGAAAGGTTGGGGTCAAATTGACAATTTGACTCCCGACCACCAAAAGTCGAGAATTGACCCAACCCCGGTGTGTGCAAGTGGAGTGCGACACACCGTTGGAAAGCTCTTGAGGAGAGCTACAAGTTTGTTTTAGACCTCATCCCAATCAAAGGTCTGAGCCGGGAGTTATGAGCTCCCAAAGTCCCGAGAGTCCAATTCGAGATAGTTTCAGGACTCTTCCTTGGGAATCCCAAGAATAAAAGCCATTCGGATGCGGGTGCGGCGGAGCAACGCAAAAAATACTATATGGGGGAAGGTGGTGGCTTCCCCCGAATCCGGGCCGTGGTGAGTCAAGTGAGTTCGTGTTGCCCGTGGCTTGTCCCAACACCAAAAGTGTTTCCGAAGGTGAACTAACCAACTTGTGGTTGGTTTTGATGTAGGACTAAGTAACTAAATAAGTTGTCCTTCTTCCTAGTCTAATCCTAGAGCTTTCAGCACGCCCCTCTCACCCTCTTTAGTGCTGGAAGCTGGGAACAACACCAAATTTCAATTACTTCCACTTTTTAACATAGTTGGACCCTTTTGAGTCTAACAAGGAACTTGGGGGCGCGTCACTTGGTATCAAACTTGATTGGGTTATGATGCAAATTGACATTGAACACATTTTTAATAACATTTATTGGACTATTATTTTTTTAAAATTGTGTGATGTCGAGGGGCCTTTAGCGAACATTGTCCCCTTTACCATGTTGTTTTATGGTGCACATTCTTTTTTTATTACTAAGATGAGCAACATGTGGAGGGGGTCACCATTATTAAGTCATCTTTAAGCACAAAGTAAGGTGACCCTTTAAGAGGTCATTTATTGCTTTGGCCCATTATTGAACTTTTTTTGAAACCATCGCATAAGCCCCCAACTATGTCTTTCTATCTTTAATAAGTGATACCCACATTGTGGGGCCTATGAATGAGCTTTCTTACACCTTTGACCACCTTTTAAACCAATTAGCCCAAGTTGGGCTTAAGCTCAAAGTGCAAGTGTTGTAGTTTTTCAGGGATTTATTTAGGTATATAAATTTTTCACAACTACATTTTGGTCACAAATGGCCATTGCATTTTGGAAGTGCTAATGAGTTCTTAGGACTTTGCCACACATGTTTTGAATGAAGTTTTATCTTAGGACATGACGCATATTGATGATCTTCCTATCCTAGGAGACACCCAAGTTGTTTTGGGAATTTTGTCTTCATGTGTAGCTCATTAATTTTATAATCTCACACAAACAATACCTCCTTCTTCGTTCCTATCTCTTTTGGTAGGTTTTGACAAGAGAGTTATACTAGTATGTGAGGACATTATGGGTCCAACATCGTGAAAGTCTTTTGAAAGCCCTTTAGCGAAACATCAAATTTGACTACCAATATCCTTTGGTGGTATAGATTTTTTTTTCTATGGAGGATTGTGCCCCATTTACTTTTTTAATGAATTGGGCTCTTGTGGCTCCATATTTGTGCTCTAGGTTTCGTAGTTTTGATAATCTTGTTTTGGAGGAGTATGTTTTTTAGGTTGAAGGGGGGCCACACTTACTTCAGTCATACTTACGTGTAGCACAAGATGGCCTATTTCCTGCAACTAGGGAGATGCTCCTTTCTTTTAAGAATCTGGTTGTTATTAGTGCCCTAGGTCTACAGGCTTCTTTGATGGACATCCACCATGACACATCCCTTAAGTCTATCTTGAAGGAAGACTCCATTTCCTCAGCATCTAAAGTTCACATTTGTTTTTGTTCAGGCAAGGGGGCAAGGCTATGGTTCATTACTAGGCCATATATTTATTCATTTTGCATTGCACATTCTACTTTCACCTTAGTGTTGCATTTTTGCCTTGGTTTGATTTAACCTTCAACATTTAGTTTTTTCACATGTGAATGTAGACACGAATTGGATGCATCTGGCATGCATTTAGCTCATTGTCCATTTAAAGGTGAACAGATAACCACATATAATGCCATCCAAAATGTCATGTATGCCCTCACTCGAAAGAATGGGCATGCTATATGGAGAGAACAATGGTACGCCCTTACATGAAGAATTTCATTACAACCAATCTCTACATGACTCGAAAAGACCAAGTCTTCATTGCCAATGTGGTGGTTACTTACCCAACACGAAATAGTGTCTTTGAATGTCATTAATTGACCAACGAATGTAGCTGTAGAATTTAACACCATTATTAAATTTTGTAAATATAGAGGGTTTCATGAAGGGCACCATTTTATTTCAATGGCCATGGAAATGCACTGTGCGCCTAGGCATGATATGGATCGTTTCATCAGGGAATGTGCTCTTCTTTTCCACGATAGACAATTAGGAGGTCATTTATCCTTATCTTTTTGCAATCAATTTTTCAAGCAGTGCGTTAGTATTGTTCTCCAATATGCTTTAGCCTCTACTATAGAGAGGAAGATTGGCAAGTGATGTTTATTTTAGACCTCCCAATACTATTAAATCTCACAATTTGCATGCATGTGACATTAGAGGGGCCATGGGTGAAATAGCTTCCTACCACAAGAAAGATTGGCTCTCTCCCTCTCTTTGGGCCCTTCCGGTTGTGTGTCTCTTGGCCTTTCTTTGGCCTCCTCCTTTTTGTCTCCCTTGGGATGGTTTTGGCCATCATTCTTTATATATATATATATATATATATAAATTTTTTTAAAAAAAAAACTCACATTCCTCATACCCTAAATTT
>Ga0209208_10004102_pt1 | contig 20761 bp, 19 predicted proteins | sample S1TSphfallax_3_FD_187694 | JGI IMG/M metagenome (GOLD analysis project Ga0209208, IMG submission 187694) | Host-associated microbial communities from peat moss isolated from Minnesota, USA - S1T2_Fd - Sphagnum fallax MG (SPAdes) (version 2) | ecosystem: Host-associated > Plants > Peat moss >...
CCCCCCCCCCCATCTCTCTCTCTCTCTCTCTTTCCTTTCTTTTGTTTTTCAACGATTTTCCTCTTTATCTTGCTGTTGCTGTTTGCCTTCTTCCTCCTTTCTCTTTCTACTCTTCCAGTTACCACCACCTCCTTATCGAGTTCATCTTTCTCTCGTGGAACAAGAAATTGCGTTTTTCGTTTCTTCGTCGAGGCAGCAAGTTGCTTCGGGATTTCTCAATGATGTTGTTGCCAGTCGAGTTTTGATCACCAGAAAGGGGGGAAAAAAAAAGCCTCCAATTCAAGGTGCGTTTTCTTGCTCGGAAGTTCTTCTCCTTTTTTTCTCCTTCAAACATTGTCATTTAGACCTGCATTGTAATCATCTTTTTCCTGCTTGCGATTTGTCGTCGTCATTTTGGTTCTGATTCATGACTGTCATGTTTGCTCCTTCTTCGCTCTTTTTTATTTTTCCTCTTTCTTCTTCAATCTCTCTACATTATTGTGTGCATTTTTCTCTCCTTGCGCGCTTCCTCTGTTATCCGCTCCTCTTTATTAGTGTTTCTCTTTCCTTCTACTTCGCCTTTGTTTTGTTTTGCTCCGTAGGCAGCAGCAGATTTGTGACGCAACAAGAAGGCAAGGGAGCTGGAATCCTTTTAGTTTTTTACACTAGTCTCCACTGTTCCTTCCGGTGCGTGTTCCCGCCAGTTTTTCGTATGTGTGTGGTACATGGAGCTTCGACAGATGTCGCAATCAGCAATGCGACAACCTCCATTGTCAATTCTTCTCTCCTTTCCGCTGTCTCCGTCGCTGATGGATCCGTTGATACGTACCCGGGACATCATCTTTTGTTTTATCATTTTGTCTCAGCTCGTGAGCGCATTCCTTTTGTAGGGAGGGAGTGCCAAGACGCGCACATGTACGCATCTTTATGAGCCAGCGCTGAGTTTTTTGTACCTGTTCCATACACACTCTTCTGACAGGCAGTCTGTACCGCACTACTTGCTCCAGCTTCTTCACTCTTCAAACGTAGGCCGACTTTATATCAGCAGAGACTCCATCAACATCATCATCAGAAGAAATCTCTCTTTTCTGCGCGCGCTCGTGTTCTTATTACAAAATAGCGCCTTTTCACACAAAGTGCGTCGTCACCAAAAAGTAATTGACTACGCATATTCCTCCTCCTTTTGGCGATGAAGCTGATCGCGAAGGTGTCCGCTCGAAGCTTCTTACTTGGAGTGTGGTCCAGCGAGGAAGTAGTAGGATGTAAGTCCTACAAGTCCATAAAATCTTCTTCTTCTTCTCTGCTGCTGTGTTTTCCTTCTCGAGTGAGATGTCTCAAGGTCTTCTCCAGGAGTAGTAGTAGCGAGCAGCAGCTCTGTAAGCCTTTGTTGTGCTCTGACAAATGACTGTGGAGAAACTGTAATAAGATTTGGGGTTCTCGAGAGCTTCATTTTTCTCACCCTCTGTGACTTCTTCTCTATCCGTCTCTCTCTCTCCCCTCCCATCTGCCACTTTTATGTATGTTGGAGTGTGTGGTCTGCTGCTACATAGTTTTGTTTTCAGGTACAGTCTCCTTTACAGAGTAAGTACAGCAGGAGGATGCGAAGGCTGCTGGGGAATTGATGAGCCTCATCATCTGTTTCGAAAAATCTTTGATTCCATATCTGTCTTTCTGTCTTATCTTTTCCATTGGATATCTGCTGCTATGGCTGGCTGCTAGTCTGGTCTCATACCAAGATGTTTTTTTGGCTGCTGCAGTTGCCTCCTTCACATAGTAAAACCCATTGCAGTAGTTGAAGGCGACGAAAATTCAAAATGAGAGTTGCTGTGGTTGGAGTGGGTGTGGCCGGTCTTGTAGCTGCACGCACTCTGGCTCTGGCTGGGGTGGAAGTTGTGCTGTATGAAAAGGAAGATTACATTGGTGGACATTCCCGCACTGTCCACCATGAAGGCATTGGTCTTGATACAGGTTTCATGGTCTTCAACAGGGTATGAGACAGTATCATTTCTGGCTTCTGTCAATTTGTTGCTTTGATGTCTGTGACCCCCCTCCCCTCAGATTTCTGTTGAAAACTCCACTCTCATTCATCATTTTGTGTCTGACATAGCATTCTGTGGATTTTTAGGTCACGTACCCCAATATGATCAAGTACTTTGAAGAAGTTGGGGTGGAGATGGAGACCTCAGATATGTCATTTTCAGTTAGCTTGAATTCAGGAAAGGGTTGTGAGTGGGGCAGCCGCAGCCTTGGAGGGCTCTTTGCTCAAAAGCGCAATATTTTGAATCCATATTTCTACCAAATGATCCGTGAAATAGTAAAGTTCAAAGATGATGTGGTTAGGTACCTTTCCGTCTGTCAAGCTACTCAGCACTCTCCTCAATTGCGCTCTATGTCTGACTAAGACTACATATTCTACATTCATCTCTCTTGAGAAACAAAAGTTGCTCCCTTCAGATTTGAGATTCCTCTAATGTTGCTATTTTTTTCAGGACTACATTTGTCATGTATGTTGGCTGACACTGCAAAAACACGAATGTTAGGTATTTGGAAAATCTGGAAGAAGGAGATGGTGATTCTGAAAGAAAGATTGAGACTCTGGGGGAATTTATAGACTCGCACAAATACTCACAGAAATTCCGTGAGTGCTACTTGGTATGTTCAGTTAACCCCAACTTTCCTGGTTTGTTATGAATCTTATCTGCAACTGCAATGTGGGAAGTTGCATGGGGAAATTTTCCTCTTAGCTAGGATTGATAGGGCAGTTTCTGGGATGGTTTATGATGCTGGGAGTCAGGTACCTGTTTGTGCATCCATATGGTCATGCCCATCAGAGGTTGTACTTGGGTTTTCGGCTGCATCTATTCTCACATTCTGCCGGAATCACCACCTCCTTCAGGTATTATTCTTTGTCCTGTGTCATGTCAGTGGCTCAAAAACGTTGTTAGGAAAATTCTATTTGTTCTTTCTTCACTGTTGAGGATCCTTATCTAGCTTTTTCTGAAGGCATTTTGACATGATCTTGCAGAACATGGCCATTAAAGATATCTGAGGATTGCAACGTTGTATTAATTATCACCTGGCTGATGCAGTTGTTTGGCCGCCCACAGTGGCTTACGGTCAAGGGCCGCTCTGAAACATATGTATCAAAGGTTGGAACTGGGCTCTTTCTTGTTCCCATTCTATGTATTTCATGTTGCCTATGCATGTGTCCTGGAGAATGGGTAATTAAATTGACCCAGTTGTTTTGAAGATGGGATGGGATGGTCTTGACTTTTAAAACCGATGCATCTCTGGTTGCAGATTATTGCAGATCTGAAAGCAGTAGGCTCACAAATTCTGACTGGAACTGCTGTTACTCACATCACCACTACATCTCGAGGTATGTCACTTGTAACTTAAATGGAAGCTCACTCTTTGTTATGCAGGAGTATGGGTTTTGGAAGTCCAACTGCTTTGGAAATCAGAGGTTTGTATCCAATCTTAAATGCTGGGACTTAAGGGCTTTTGAGACCTTTGGGGGGAGGACTCAGGAGACCATGGTATTTAGTCATGCAACTATAATGTATCCGGCCATGTCAAGGATGCAGCAGCTGAAAAGACTCTCAAGCTTGTCTGACCAATGTAAAAATTCAGTAAGAGTCTATACACAGCACAGTGCACATATGGTCAGTTGTGAGAGATGTCTCAGTGTACTCACAACATTGCTTTGGAGTGAACTTCAATAATCGATTAAATATCTCTGACCTTACAGTGGGCCTCATGAGCCCCAATCTTCTCTTATATGGTCTCTATTCCACTGTGGTCCTTGCTCTGAGCCAGACCCCTGTATATATTGCAGCTCAGGGCCTCTCAAACTATCATGGGTTGCTCTGTCAGACTTGTGACAATATTTGATTTGGCTTAGCTCCCACAAAGTTGAAGTCTTGGGAACTCAGGAACAGTAACATAGACTAGATTGAATTTTTTTGGGGAAACTCTTATTAGTTGGGTTTATCAGACCTGTGGGAATTTATGTTAACACTATTCAGAACAGATTACTCTCAGTTGTCAGATGGAACTTGGCTCTGATGGCCTCCAGCTTGGGCATGCACCCATGCTTCTTTGCAAAATTAGTGATATAATATCACTTGACTGCAGGCATTCAAGTAGAGGATGAGAAAGGTGGAGTTCAGATGTTTGATAAGTGCCTGGTGGGTGCACATGCACCTGATGCCCTGCAAATGCTGGGAGATGAGGCAACATTTGATGAACGTTGCATTCTTGGTGCTTTCCAATACAGTGCTAGGTACATTGATCACTGCAAGGGGGTATCTATGAATTAGTTATCTTGCTGGTTGCTATTTTCATGCTTCTCAGATTCACAGATGATTATTGGTGGATATTCAAACTTATCAACAAAGTAATCTTTCCTGATCTCTTGTGTTCTAACAGTGTCTACTTTTCATACCGTTTCCTCAGTCTACGTGGGCCATCATTACATGCTCATTTACTGCTTGGTTGGGTTCTTGTAGTGAAATATATCTCCACCGGGATACAGAGCTGATGCCCAAGAACCCAGCAGCATGGACTGCATGGAACTTCTTAGGTGACATCAAGGGTCATGTGTGTGTGACATATTGGCTCAATCTTCTTCAGGTCAGGAGTGTTTGGAAGCAAGCCACCTCTACTCATCACCATTCCTTGTTCCCAGTTAGTGGGGATGTGACAAAGCTTGAGTGGCCATGCAAGATCTGATCTGAACTTTGAAGTCAATTACCCTTGGCTGAAAATAGTCTTGGGATGTGTGACTTCCCAAGATAGCAGTGCCACAAAGACCTATAAGCTGACCTTGAAGGGGGCCAGCACCCTAGTGATGCCATGGAAGGGTATCTCAGTCATACTCTCTCTGCACATCTTACCACCAAATGTTTTACCCCCTTATTCACATTGCACTGAGCACACCAAGTATTTCTTGGTCCGGTGGAGCAATTGAGTATCTAGTACATGGCAGACTGAAAAGTCCAGTTCTTCATTGACTACTTGTCATTTGGTTTGTGCTGTCTGTAAGATGTGCATTATTGTTTTTCTTCACAGAATCTGAAGATCAAAGGGCTGCCTTATCTTGTCACTCTGAATCCATCCCAAGAGCCAAAGCATATTGTGGATAAGTGGTACACAAGTCATCCAGTACCTTCTCCTGCAGCAGCTGCAGCAGCAAAGCAATTTGATAGAATTCAGGGAAAACGGGGCATCTGGTTTTGTGGAGCCTATCAAGGTAGATAACACACTGCAATTCTTTGCATTAAAATCAGAAAGTTGCCAAAGTTGGTGAAACAATCAAAGCTTTTCATACCTGAGTGAGACAACAGTCTGCATTGCAGTGGTCCTTGGTGGGCAATCTGCCACATTATTTTGCACAAGTATAATATTCTCTTCTGGTTCTATTTTCTTATCCTTTTTCAATTATTTCACTGAATTTGATTCTTGTTGTGGTGACTGCTTTTATGCTTTCAGGATATGGATTTCATGAAGATGGTTTTAAGGTACAGTCCAGTATTCTCTTCCAGTCTGCTGGATAGTCTATAGAAGATGCTGGAACTGAGTGGAATCTTGAATATCTAGGCTATGTGCTAAAAACCCACTTACTGAACTGTATGCTTGATAATGGTTGCAGGCAGGGCTAGAAGCAGCAAATGGGTTGCTGGGTGCAGAGTTCATGCCATTGCCTCTTGTGCCACAAATGTTACCAACATACTTAGAGTCAATCTCCCGGTTGGTTGTCATCAGGTTTCTCAGCAAGTTTGTCTGCACAGGAGAAATTCAGTAAGTTTCCATCTTCTATGTTAGATCCTGTAGGAAAATGGCAGAAAATTGGAAGTTTTCCACCATGATTTTCTGGAGGTTTAAAAATCATATGGATATGTATGGATACATTGTGGAAGTCATGATTGTTGTTTGGCTCATGTTTTGTGGTGGGATGCAAATCTTCAGATTGCTGGAATCTGGTGGAACTGTATTCAACTGCATTGGTGATGAGAAGGGATGTGCTCTGAGGTGTAAACTGCGCATCCTTCGTCCTGCCTTTTATTGGAAGGTCAGTACATGCCACCTGATATACTAGAATCATGGGCCAGGATTAATGTTTCGCTTGGAAGTAGTGTTGTCCCCAATTGTTGATGGCTCCTAGAGGGATTCTTCACATAATGGTGCATGGAAGCTCAATTGAAATGTTCAATGTGGCCTGTTGGAAGGACAGATTGCCACAAGGCAAGACTTGGGGTTGGCTGATGCTTATGTGGATGGAGACTTCACTTGTGTTGATGAACAAGACGGGCTTCTTAATTTCCTGCGGGTATGGATTGCAGTATACTTCTGAAAATGGCATCTATAAGAAAGTTGTTGATGTCTTGGTAAACATAGACCATGCTGGACGTGGGTATCCTTTATGGAGATGGTTTACATTTCTACTTTTAACGCAGATTATGATTGCAAACCGAGATATCAATCGACTGTCTGCGGGGCATTCATTTCAAAACAGGTTATTCAGCTGCCATCCATATCTGATTTGAGAATTTCCTAGAATAAATAAAATGTTTTCTTTCAAGCTCACTTGGAGCAAAGGAGCCTTAATTTGATTGGTGTAATCAAGGCCTATATTAGCTGTGACTGATTAGTTTTATCTAGCTTCTGTGGTGATAAGTTGTTCATAAACATTGCAAGCCAAGCTTATCAAGGGTGTAATCCAATGACTGCAAAATTGCATTGTGCTTCATGCTTAAGAAAACTTCTTGATTCTTAGTGTGGTTCCAGATTTTAAATTCCTAATGATGGTCTGTATAGGAGGGGCTGGACAAGACCACTTTTGCTTACCTCAGCAATGGATTCAGCCATATCCTACTTACGACATTTACTGCGCAGCAATACATTGACAAATTCACGCAGAAACATTTCTCAGCACTATGACTTGGTACAAATTTTCTTCTCTCTGCCATTTTGTTGCTGTCAAATGGACATCCTACACCATAGTGACATGAGAAAATGTCATATTTTTGTGGTATTTTTGTGGGTGTCAACCCACATTTTCTGCAAGGCTGAACTGGAGCCACGAAGTCCTGAAATTCACAAATATTGAATGTGTTTCTGTGGAAAGCTGGCAAAAGTCTTCTGTGTATTTTGATTGCAAATTGCTGTGCCATTATGGAAGGGTTGTCATCCTGAGCAACCCCCAAGTCCAGGAGGTTGTTCTCATTAGAGTAATTGAGCTTTGTGTCTACCGCAAATTAAAATGAGACCTGGTTAAGTCCCTCGACCTTGTAAATGAAACTTTGACAGTTAGCATCATAGAGAGCATGAAGTTTTGAAGTATGTTTACATTGTGTGGTGGTTGCAAACATATGAGTTTTCTCATGATTCCCAAAGTACTGACGTATTGTGATGGGTGAATAGAGCAATGACATGTTCTCACTATTCCTTGATGAGACAATGACATATTCATGTGCAATTTTCAAGGTGTGACTGATTACTTTCCATTATTGTGTTTCTCTCTTACCTCATATGAGAGGAGGCAAGTGAATATTGTTTATGATCACTATTGACAGTAACCTATTATAATCAGGGATCCAATGCAAAGCATAATGAGGGCCATGGAGATAGAGAGAGACAGAAAGAAACTGCTCTGGTGTGGTCTATTTTTATATGCTTGAAAGAATGTGAGTGAGAGTGGGGGTTCTGAGTGAGGGTGAAATTGCTTAGGTGTTACTGGGATGAGCATGATATTGCTGCACTGTGGTGCAAAGGATCTTGCTTGGTTGATGTAAGTGGTATCTCTAATAACTTACTTTCTGGTACAGGGACCTGAAGAGCCTTTGTTGGATGCACAGATGCGGAAGATCAACCACTTAATTGACAAGGTGTATTCCCTGCAACTGCCTTCTTTACTGGCTTTTCCAGCTTTGTGTGCTTCTTGGCCTAGGTTGTCCTTTATCTCTTCATCTATCGTTACCATGTAACACAATATTTGTTCTGGTTACATGTGAATCAAAAGCACGGCATTGTGAGTGATGCTAATTTGGTAGATTGTATCAAACAGGCACGTGTAGAGAGCACCCATGAGGTGCTAGAGATAGGCTTTGGTTGGGGGGCTCTCGCAATCCAATTGGTACGTCGCACTGGATGCCGTTACATCGGCATAACTCTCTCCAAGGAGCAGCTCACATTTGCACAGGCTATGGTCAAGGAGGCTTGCCTGGAGGTTCTGGTCTTACTTTTCCATACCTTTTTCTCCTTTTTCACAAAGACAACACATCTGAATTTGTCCTATTGCCTTTGAAGTGGTGCCCAGCAACATTGTACCTTCATAGGACATCCACATTCATCATGAGCGGGTGGGGTTGTCAAACTGCAGGACAAAATCACTTTTCAGTTGTGTGATTACCGATCAGTGCCAGGCTACCATCAGTACAACCGGATCATTTCTTGGTGAGCAGTTTTATCTGGCTTCTTGGTCCATGGCTTGCTATGACTAGATTAATGGGCAAAACTTTATGGCCAGACATTTTTTGCTTGAGATGCACAGATTTTGTGCAGTGGTGAGCTAGACCAGAACTGGTTGAATCTCTGTGGTGTGATTATGCATGGTAGTCAGCAAGTATATCTGGCATTATGTACCCAGCAGTGTCTGCGCTTGTACTTTGCAGTGAAATGTTGGAGGCTGTGGGACATGAGTTCTACACAGAGTGGTTCAGACGATGTGACCATCTTTTGGCCAAGGATGGGCTTCTTGTTGTCCAGGTCCTTACCATTTTCTATCTTCTCGCAACAACCCAGGTGCTGCTGTAGCATGTGTCTAAAAATGCATGAAAGTTTTGAGGTCTGCCGGAACTGGCAAATTGAGAAGGGTGGTGTTTACCATTTGATGCTCTGCTCATGTGATTCTGTAAGTCTTTGCACTAAGGGAATTTTTTCTATTGGGTTGTTGTCAAACAGGTAATATCAATGCCTGAAGAGAGATATGATGAGTACCGAAGAAGCTCTGATTTTATCAAGGAGTACATATTTCCTGGTGGTTGTGTTCCTTCCTTCAGCATTCTCACTTCAGCCATGAGTGCTGGCTCCACATTTTGGTACTCATTTCTCCTAGGCATCCCTAATGGATGTTTTGGTATTTCCTGTCAATATATTAGTAGTTGCATTTTGTAGTCATATGCATAAATGCTCATGCAGCATATCACTATAAGCCAATGATCAGCTCATCTATAGTACTATGTGGGTTGACTTAAATGCTAAGGATGGAGAAGTTTTCAGTACAGTTATGAAGATACTGGTCTATGCCTTGGGGTGGCATTGCCAAAATTACATTGTTTGTGTGACATTTCCCTGAAGTTTTATCTTGCACATGCTGATGACTATTCCATGCAATACTTCTAATTGGCAGTGTGGAGCACATGGAGAATATTGGGATTCACTACTGTGAGACTTTGATTCGGTGGCGCAAAAAATTCTTTGCTAATCGCAGGTAGGCACTTTTGGACCCCACTCAATTGGAATTGTGCTCTAGATTTGGATTTGCAACCTCTTCAACTGCTACATGTCTGGAGTAATGGACAGAGATCTGGCATCCACTTGACAGAATTGGTTGAGTTTGGCTCAACTGATGATGATGTACCTTTTAGTGATCTGAATCTTACTGCAGCCACTTATATTTACCCTTCTGACACTGAAGACAAAAGTTGGAGCTAAGTTGACAAAAGCAACTACTGTGTATTGTTTTGATCAGAAATGCGAATCTATTCTCCATTTTCTAACTAGTATATCGGGAGCTTTGGTGCAGCAAAATTCTGCAGCTTGGTTTCAGTGAGAAATTCATTCGGATGTGGGACTACTACTTCATCTATTGTGCTGCGGGTTTCAAGACATGCACACTGGGAAACCTTCAGGTTCTGTTGTCTCTCCAAATATAATATTGCTTTTCAACAATCTTTAAGTGGGGGCAGTCATGGAGTGAATGTATGTGTGGATCTTTCAACATTGCAAATGGGCATGTGTCTAGTTGTCCAGATAACTGTCTGCATTGACAGTTCTAAAACTCATTGACTTGCATATCTTTCTGTTGAAATGCTGGATCTTCTGCATACTGAGGACAACATACCCATGTTATGTGGCTGTGCAGATTGTATTTTCAAGGCCTGCAAACGAAGCTGTTCTTGGATGCCCATTTATTAGCTTTCCTACTGCTTGAACTAGGCCACTGTCCATCTCAATTAGAGGTACAGACCTCCTGCAGATTTGCACATTGTTGAATTTGAGCCGTTTTTTCCTCAACAGGCAATCCCAACAACTTCTAGCAGAACTGAGAATAATTCTATTTATTAAGCGAGTAGAAAGCTCTAAATATCTTGTTCAAATTCCACCCCATCAGTTACCCTTCTGTCACCTTAAACTATTCATTTGTAAAGTAATGCTCAATGGAGCAAAATCGTTGTGGACCTTAGGGTTTAGGGTTTGCTTTCTTGGTTGCCAGATCTTGGTGTCTGTCTTGACAGCCAAAAACCACTGGCTTCTTTATGCCTGAAATCTATCTGGACACCAAAGTGTTCAGTGTGATAGTTTTGTTTAAAAGAATGCATTATCCTGAAGATCTGAACAAGTCCATTGGCCCTTCGTACTGTTGCTGAAGTCATGAAGATGTAAGTCCAAAGTGGGAGAGACATTGATACTCAAGATCAGTGTGCTGGCTGGGTGTCCATGTGTACTCCCATTGTGGCTTCAGATAACCTGAGGTGGGTACTCCATATCCTATCTGAACTTGGAAAATAAATCCAAAACTGTGAGTACCAATACTTTATTCTATTTTCAATACAGAAATAGACGGTCAATTATGATCTGGCAGAGTTGGCCAAGCGTGTTTGTACAAGCAGATTCTGCATTTCTTTAGTAATAATTTGGTTCTGCACAAAACAAAAGTTGTGGAAGCATTCATAATGAATTCAATGTTGAAGTCAAATTCATGTGCAAGTGAAGGGAAATGGGTGGCCTGTGAACATGAATATTGTTTTTAACTGAAATAGCTATCATGAAGTCACTTCTTCCCCTGTAAAGTCTTCTATGGACCTTGTACAAACCAATAGTGATGTTTTCCATGAATCAACCATTGAAGAAGCACAGGAAAGTTGAGGTGTGATTAGAACCTTCCTTGTTGTATTCAGTTGTGTTTCATTCAAAATAACAAGGGTTGTGTCACACTGGTGCCTTACCATTTACATTAAAAGGTATCTTAATGCAAAAGAAGAATTATGAAAACTCAAATATTTCTTCAACATGAGAAAATGTCATCTTCAAAAAATCCTCTAAAAGAAACCAAAATCCTTTAAGATATTATAGCTGTATAACTAATCGAAAGTTTCAACACAAGCCAAAATATCATCTTTCAAAAATCCTCATTTAAAAATATACTGATCACCTAGGGGCAAAAATCCCTTAAGCTACTGAACTCTGTAATGAATCTAAATACACAAATCAAAATCCTTGCCTGGCAATGAAGTACTTTTTCAGCCTCACTTTGATCCGGGCTGTATCACTCATACTCCCTTTTTGAGCTAGCACAGTGAGGACCAGTTCTTAGAACACAAGATGAAGTCCTCAAAAGTGACTATGGTAGTCACTTTTCTAATCACAGTATGTTCAACCTTTGTTGCCATGGAACTAGGGGTTACATAATTCGGGGTTACATAGGGGGACTATTAAGGGGTTATGTATAGGGTTACCTAGGGTTTATTTAGGTTCTTACCTAGGAGCTTCTTAAGTTAAAGGATACCTAGCGGTACTTGTGGGGTTACTTAGGAGGTTATTTAGGTTTTTACATAAGGATTTCTTAAGTTAAGGGATATTTAGGGGATACTTGTGGGGTTATATATAGGAGGTTATTTTGGGGCTACCTAGGTGCTATTTAGGTTTCTACTTAAGGATTTTCTAAAGGATATTGTTAAACCACATAGGGATTATTTAAGGGTTACCTAGGGTTTATTTAAGAGATTACCTAGGGATTTCTTAAATTAGGGGTTACCTTGGGGTTATTTAAGAGATTACCTAGGGATTTCTTAAATGAATAGTAATAAACACATCTTGAACTCCCACATTGAATTCACTCATTGACTCATGCCCTTTTCCAATTCATTGGTATTAAAGAGAGCATATTGTTTCTTTCTATCCATGTCTACAAACATATCTTGTATCATGTTATCATCACTTAAGGATAACTAATTGTAATTATTTCTCATAAAACTAAAATCATGGCTTGAAGACAAAACCATCATCTCAAAGCAAGAAAACCCTTCCACAAGTGAAAAATGAAAAAGAAAAATGAATGGGAGGTGTTCTTATTTATATAATCCCCACCCATAAAACAAAGGTTATGGGTTTGAAGCAAAAGTTATGGTTTACTCTTTCACACAAGGTTGAAATTTATTTTTTTGAATTGTGCATTTGGTTTTGGGTTTACGAATGAGGATAGGGATTTAGGGTTTGCAATATGATTTTGGTAACCTTATATACACCTAGGTAGGCCCTATGTAACACCCCATGTAGCCCTTCACCTAAATAGCTTAATAAACAATAACTAAGTATCCTTAACTTAGTTAAGCCATTACATAGTCCTTAATAAACATCCCATAGGTCAGTTTTAAATAGCCCCTTACATAACCCGATAAATAATTCCTAGGTACATCCCCTAATTTAAGAAATCCCTATATAATATCTTAAATAACCTCTAAGTAATCCCTAATAAGCAATACCATGATTTTTCAAGACTTAGATTAATTTTACTTTGGCCAAGTTTCATGAGTTGGCATTACTAATGGTACTCACAATTGCAAACCATGCATGACCTACAAGTGAACATCACATTCAAGTTTTAAATTAAAGTCTTGGTTTTAAGAATTTTTTTTATTAAGGTTTAGATTAAGGATTTGGTTTTAAATTTTGGGTTTGGGTTTGGATTAAGGTTTTAATTTTAAAGGTTTGATTAAAGTTTAGGGTTTAAGGTTTTGAATTTTAAAGTCTAATTTATTTATTTATAATTTGAGGGTTTGGATTAGGGTTTCATTTTAGGGTTAAAGTTTTGGTTTTAATTTTAAAAGTTCAAATTTATGTTTTTGTTTTAGGGATTTGATTAAACTTTTTGAAAATTGGGGTTAAGATTAGGGAATTTGAAAGGTTAGGAATAAGGTTTTTGTTTTAAGGGTTTACATTAAGATTTTTTTTAGCAATTAAAATTTTTTTGTTTTGGGATTTGAAATAAAAATTTGGACTCAGGATTTGGTTAGCATTGGGTGTAGAAGATAATCTACTAAAGGCTTGATGTTTTGGATACTTGTCAAGGGTTGATGAAGATGGTTAGTGCATGGAGGATGAAGGCCCTCCATGCCCCAAAGGTGAAACCAAAAGCGAGGTCACCTAGAAAAATCAAGCTAACCTGAACAATGTGAACAAAAGCTATAATAAGCACAAATAGGGTCAAGGGAAGTTGGGGCCTCAAGGTGACAAGGAAAAGTCAATGGGCAATGAACCATTGGCAAAGAAAGAAAAGTAGGAATTGCCCAAAGTCCAACAATGTTAGGAAGCGAACATGTGAACATGAACATGAGCTTGTGAGCATGAGCATGTGAGTTGGAACAAACATATTTGGAATATTTTGATGACAAGGATAAAATATTCTTAAAATATCCCTATGCCACATAAGAATGACGTGGAAAACATTTTTCCACATCTACATGGATGAAATCTTTAAATGGATTAAATGTTTGGATGAAACTAGTTCCAAAATAGTTATGTTGGATGAAAACCACATGTACATGGATGAAAGTTACAAAAAACATGAAATATTTGGATGAACGTGAAGTATGAATGATATTTTGGATGATAATTGGAAATAGACAAATGTTTGTATGAAAATTTCGACTAATTGAGTGTATGGATGAAATTAATTCCAAAAAAATTATGATGATTGGAAATTACTAGACCCACATAATTTTCATCTCCAATTTCATTTGCAAAAAAAATGTCAAAGGTGAAACTTGAAAGAGCTACATTATAGTGCAAAAAGGTGAAAGAATAACTTGTGTAAGTTAAGTTAAGCCACACAATAAGTCAAGGGTAGGAAATCCACTTAATGATGGAATGCGAAAATGTTTTAGAAATTAATGAATGGTGCATTACACACATCATGCTGAAGAATATTTTTATTTTTGGAATAGAATGCATTCCAAAAGAACAAAACCCATAATAGTCCTATTTAACAATTATCTAATGACATTACAACCTAATTTACCTCCATGACTTTGGCACGATCTACTAATCTATGAACCTCATTCCAACTCTAGGATGGATAGTGGATGAATGGTTTTCTAATCCCAAAATACATGGCATATTGCAAAATGTAACACTTGTAAGTGCTTACATGGCACCCATGGCCTCCACTTGCCAAGGGACCCAAACATCATGGAAGAAAAATCCACGCAACTACAAGCTAGGTAATCATTAATCTTGCTTCATATTGCTTACAATTTTTTAGTGATCATGAAAGGAGGTGATAAATTCATCCATATCCTAGAGGAGGAATGTTTGATGGAATCAATAGTGTGGCTTCAAGAGTTCATCCCACCTCCCAGTTGTTTTCTTGCATAATGAATAGTTTGAACGTGCTAGGATGACGAATCTTTTTCCTATTCCTTGATTTGGGCCAAATATTTAAATCCAATGGCTTATAAACATGTGCAAAATGATCATCACCAAAGAGATTTCGAGGGGCACATGTGGAAGGCTAGTTCACATGTGCAAAAATGTCATCTCCAACTTGATTGACAAGGGGACATCTTGGCTTCTCCAAAAGCAAGAAACTAGCCTCCTCCAATGACACCACTTCAATTTGAATGAGATCTATCCTTGCTTGCATAGGACATAAGGAAGGCAAGGTTGGCTTATCAAGTACATATTTCCTACTTATCCTTTCCACAAAACGCATAAGGTCATCATGACAAAACCAAAACGTATGTAGTTCAATTGATACACCTTTGGTTACAAACTAGAAACTAACATAAGACATAGCAAGAATACCATGATCTATTTGTTTTGAAATGATTTTGGTTTTGTAATAATGATTTGTGTATTTTTGCAACATCAAACAACAAATGTGTAACTTCAAGGGCATCGTTTAATTTGCCAAATGTCATCCCCACAAAGGCATTCAAGGACCTCCACACCATTGTGGGTGATAACAAGATCAAGGTTGTTGGTTTCCCCCACATCCACAGCTAATGATTGGTTGATTGGAGTTGTTGCATTGGCCACTTTTGGATGACAAAAGTTCACCCAATCATGTCAGTGCAAATCTTCTTTTGACTTAGGTGGAAGGTTTGCCTTGCATTTGGCTCATCTAAACACTTCTTCACTTTCCAAATGCAATATTTTAGTAGAAAGACCAAAGGGCACACCCATCCTTGGGTGGTACCACTAGGAACATCACACCCCAATATTTGTTAGACCTTTTCAATTTCAGGACAACATAGGACTCCCTTACTAAAAGTTTTTCAATCTAAATTTTATATGAAAATATTCATGTAGATTTTGAATATTTTATTATATTTACAAAAAAATAATTTTCATAGTGTTAAGGAATGGTCAAAGGAAAAAATTTAGGAATGTAATTCTAGGGTTTTGATTTTCAAGAATGCCACAAGAACATGAATTTTCACTATTTTGGGGGGCCTTTAATTTTTACATGGACCTAAAAAAATCCTCTTTTTCTTATTGGTAAAATGAGAAATTGATTAAGGCAACCATGGTTTTTCTATCAATTTTCATAGGTCAAGAATTCTTGGTCTTGAAGGGCCATTGGTCCTAGGAACACAAATGAAGTAAATGGGCCTTGGTATAAATAATGACATTTTAGCATTAAGGTTAGGAATATTAGGACATGGCCAAAAAGGAAATATTCCTTAAAGTTGCAAGTGCAAATTTAGGTATAGGTGTAGGTATGATGTTGAAAAGGTATAGCTAATAAGTGTGCATAATCTAACCGTCCATTTTCGCAACATTACATCTTATTCCTTAATGAGCATTTTGGTGCCATGGAATTTTCATTGCTTAGGTTTGAGCTGCTTCATGGATGGCTTGAAAAAGGAGCGAAGACGATGAAGAAGGTGTCTTGATGTTTAGTTCAGTGCAAGAAAAGCACAAGATTTTCATGATCAAAAGTTGGAGGATGAAAATCCTTGAATGGCAATTACAAGTTTACTTCAATGGCAATGATTCTTTGACTCAAACATACAATTATATTCAACTAGAAGATTTGGAGACCTAGTTACATGTCATTGTTTTTTTTTTTTTTAAACAGATGTTTTTTTAATATTTATCAACAACAAATGTTGCCAAATTGTATCCCTTTGCCTTAGATTCTTGCATTTGTTTCCTACACAAATTTTGAAAGTAGATAGTCATAATGACCCTATTTTCCATTTTTCTTCCTCAATTTTAGTATCATTTCATGTGTTTATGTAGCATTGTACATATAATCATGGACCATGGCTGGTGTTAAAATGCAAATGGTTCTTGTGCTTGAGAAAATGACCATTGCACCTACCCCCATGAAGAAAAGATTGTTTGGTGGAAGCTGGGTTAAAGAATGATATGCATCCAGGTACTAAAACAATACCCTTGCCTTTAAATGACTCAATTTCAATAATCTTGGTGAAATGCAAGTTATGTTTTAGTCTTGACATGCTTTTAACTACAAGACTGCCTACACAAAGAGACCATGAAACTTTTATAAATATAACAATATAAATCTAAATGTTTAAATTTCCATTTTAGCAATAATAGGATGTTCATTTGTTGAGCCATTAGTTGTTAGTTGACTTCAAATGCTTATCTTTGTACTTTCTTTCATGTGCAACTTTGCAAGTCCATGGTCTAAAGGGAATTTTTGTGCTTGTAGTGCCAAGAGTTGGAAGATAGACATTGCAAAAAATTGTTGCAAATTTTGCATGGTGAACTTCATGTGCAACATACATTTAGATCTTTTTTATGCGTATATGATCATTATTAAAGGACTATGTCATGAAATGCAATTAAGAAAATGACAAAATTTGCATCCCAACACCTAATTTAAAAGGTAAATGGCATGTTGGTTGAGAATTTGGGTGACAACCCAATATTCAATAAATCAAGTTCCATTAGTTTCTCTTTCTTTTCAATGTTCATTGTACATTTGTATTGGTCATTTCTAAAACCAACATTGAAATAAACATTTTTCATGACCATACACTAACCTTATTTAGTAGCCTTCATTTTGAAATTGTCCAACGAATGTAGATCTAGATATGAGGAATTATATGAATCACCATGGGTCATTTAGAATGTTTTTGTTGGACATCAAATGTATTGACTTTTCAATTCCATTGTTCTAATCACCAAGTTGTTTATGCTTAGATCTTTAAGTCACTAGTTAGAAAGACTTGATTGGAAGCACACAATAAACGGGAACCTTTTGACTATATACTTGTTGGCACAAGTATCATGGTAGAAGTGATTTTGAAATTGCATCACCAAAATGTCAAGTTATTATTATGTCCTTACGAGTTATGTTATTAAATTTCAAGGATGTTATGGATTATAGTTCTTAGCTTGAAGGATATGTGATTGCAAATGCCAAACAAATATTTCATGCCTTTATCAAGAATAATCATTGGTAGTATATGGAACGTTGACATGCTATTAAACTTGTTGAAATTGAAGGTGACCATTGCAAGTGGAGGATTGCGCACAACAACAAATTTTAGGGACCCAACCTAATGTTGATGCGCTTCATGCCAAAAACCAGTAATTTGAACCTAACACCCACCTTTACAATGTGTTCAATGGCCTTGATGTCACTTTCACTCAAATTTTAAAGACGTTTCTTTGAATTAAGGTTTGGGTTTTTTTGGTTGCATTGTATGCATATGATGCAATATTTTAGTGGACATCCATAAGCGAAGATTGAATCTAGGGTTGTGATTAGAATCTCCGATCAAAAACTAAGGCCAAATTTGTTGCCATTAGCTACCACTCCTAAGCACTTTGGAGTGCCAACTAGTGGGAACAAATTTGGCCTTGATTTCTATACAATAGCTTAGGCATTTGGAACACAATAATCATAGGATATATAAGATTTCCTTCAACTCCTAAGATCTTATACAAAAACCAAGGCCAAATTTGGTTTATGGTGTTGGAATACAATATGGTGCCTTTTGAATCATCATTAGTACATGGTTGAACATGGTAACCTAATGTTTAGTGCATTACCTTGGATTGGATGTTTAAGAGCCGATCAAGTTAGTTAGGAGGGTAATATTCTCAAATTTATGACATCAAGGGTAATAGGCTATGGCTTCAATATTTGTATTTTTCATCAAAATGTGATTCTTGTGAGTTTTTTACTAATTAATTGCAATGATGGGGGGGATTTTGCTTTTCTACACCAATGTGATGACTAACTATCAATCCTTGTTTTTCATGATGTTGTCAAGATGATTTCTTGATCTATAAATATTGTCATGAATCTGCATTTGAACTATTGGATTGGACAAGACAATTATTTGATCAATTTCATGATTTTTGTATTTCTTATTTAATGAACACTTCAAATGGTTTCTAACAACTTTGACATGTTCAATGTTCAACATGTTAATTGGCGCATATTACATTTTATGATCCTTGCCTTGAAGTGTTTGAACATCATGGGTTGAAGGAGTCTTTAGTCTTAGGAATCACTTTGCAACATCAAATTTCAATTAATTTTGGTAAAGTGTTGGACTACACTTATTTCAATTATGCTTTAAAAAATTGAAAGTATTGATGATGTATGTTCATTACTACAAGAATTGAATAGCATGATTTTTAAAACATTGGCTTTTACAAGTAATAATTATCAATGAGTGGAAAATGGTGTTACTAAAAATGAAATATTTTGTGTTTTAGCCATGTGGTCAGTGCAACTATCATTGAATTTGAGCATGGAAAAAGTTGCCAAATTGTTCACTTGGTGTGCATGATCCCTATTGCATGGTCAATAGGAAAAATGTAGAAAAGGAGGGGCAAGGAACTTGTGAGCATGTGCAAACACAAGCTTTTAAAAAATCTCTATAGAAAGCAAGGCAACAAAGGTTTAGAGATAGGAAGAAACAAAGGTTCAAAGAGGTGACAAACATTGTTAGTACTTATGGGTTAAATAATACAATGAATTTGGAGAGATTGACTAGCAAGGTTGCTAAACAATTTGTTGTTCAATGGTATGAACAAACTATAACAAAAAAATTGAGCATCAAAGGTTACTCCTACTAAAGATCTTGAAACACCCGATTTGGAAAGGTGTGATGCCAAATTGTAATGTAATGGAACATGTTTTTAATGCAATAAGCAACATTTCCAGGGGTTGGCAACAAATCAAAGGATGTCATTCAAAAGACAACCAACAAGCTAAAAATATGATTATACCAATGCTTCCAAGTGAGTCCACTAGTAGCATTCATTATACTAGTCTTGTCATAGGTATCCATTGTTGCACCTTACACTTAACATTGCCAGAAAAATGTCATTGGAATTGCAAACTAACAATGTGTTGTGGGCACTTTGTGGGAAGTAAAAAAGGCAAGATGCATTAGCTCTTCATGATGTTATGGTAAAATTATGGACTAAAAACAACCAGGTTAGTCCAAACAAAAAAAGTCATCAGGAAAAGAATTGGTGTTGGAAGGTGGGAAACACATGCAATTCATTTCCTAACAGAGTTTCAAGTAATGAATTATTCATTGTTTATTTGAATTTTGAAGATACATTCTCCTTGAGTCCATTTGTCATTTACATTTGTATTTGAGTATAAAAGGGGTCCTCTTGAAATTATCAGGACTTTAGATCATGTTGTTGTTAGGGAAGTTCAATTTAAGAATAAGGAATTTGTTTCCTAGGTCTTTGTTTTTCATAAGTGTAGGGTGCACCTTTATTGAACTTCCTTATTCCTAGGACGTCCTTTGTTGTTCATGTAGACATCCAAAACTATCTTGAAAATAAAACAAATGAAAAGGACTAGACCTTGATATTCAAGATGTCATGTCTTTGAAAATAAAACACACGAAAAATTTATGTAGTACTTAGGATCATGTCCAAGGGCATCTTGAGATTAGGTGAGTACATGAACACATGCAACATTTCGTTTCCTTGTAATGTTCCTATTACTATAGTTTAGTTCTTAGTTAGTTACTTTCTTTAGGAGCAAATTTTTCTTGTCCTTCTCGAGGAAATCCACGAACAAGGAATATTTCTTGGAATTTCTTCCTTATAAGATAATTTCATTGAATCATTATGTTTAGCTCAAGGATATTTTCCTTGAATCATTGTGTTCAAGACAAATTTGGTCCTTGAATTATTGAATTTCCTTAACTCTTTTCTTGGAATCAACATGATGTTGTAGCTTAATTCCTTTTCATGTGTTGGAAAATTCCAATTCAAACTTATGTTCTTTTGAATCAATCTTCAACATTGTTTCAAGTGAATATATTTTAAAATGTCATTCATTTTTTTAAAAATTACAAGTTGTTCTTCATAATTATCTTTAGATTTGCTATTCATGGGTTGCTCCAAGTCATGTTTTTTTTTTTTTTTCTTTTTCATGCTTTACTAAAACCTACATTTCTTAATGGTGTTCTTTCCCAATACAATCATTAGCATGGAACAAAAATATTCCTTAAATCTAATGCCTTGTAGTTTCTATTTG
>Ga0209208_10004103_pt1 | contig 20756 bp, 14 predicted proteins | sample S1TSphfallax_3_FD_187694 | JGI IMG/M metagenome (GOLD analysis project Ga0209208, IMG submission 187694) | Host-associated microbial communities from peat moss isolated from Minnesota, USA - S1T2_Fd - Sphagnum fallax MG (SPAdes) (version 2) | ecosystem: Host-associated > Plants > Peat moss >...
AGAGAGAGAGAGAGAGAGAGAGAGAGAGAGAGAGAGAGAGTGTGTGTGTGTGTGTGGGCTATCGTACATGGTTTCTGGGAACCTTCTTTCTGGTCTTCGCCGGTTTCCTTTTGGCTGCAAGAAGTCTCTTTGCAGCATTTTCTTGCACCTTTCCTTGCACAGAGGTCGAAGTTTTCTCACCTTCTTCACCAAGAGTGAGTCGAGATCCGCCATCGACAGGAGTGTTTGGTGATGTGCAAGGACAAGCTCTCTCACCGGATCTCTCTTCTTCGGGAGCAGCTGTAGTCACGTGTGCAGCTTTCATAGTTGTGAGGGGCAGAAATCATCACATCTTTCAGCAAAAAAAAAACACAAAGACAAAAAGAAGACAATCTTCAATTCACAAATGCAGGAGTAGAAGAGAAACTTGCAAGAAAGAAAGAAAGCACTTTCCCTGTGGAGCTGAAGAAGAAAACCACACCTGCGTTTGGATTGCCGTATGAGAGAAGAGGCACAAAAGATGGCATGCTCTCTCTCAGTCATACACTATCACCAACTCTTCTTCTTCGACACAAGAACAGAGCCCTCCTCTTCCTTCCCCCTCTTCTTCTTCTTCTTCTTCCTTCGTTCCAGAACACGAGCAAATGGTCACGCATAAAAAGACACACCGAAATCGAACTTCTGTGTTCTCGAACAATTCAAATACAAAACAAGAACTGTTGCCACAACGGAGCAAGTCGATCCAGAAAAGAAGTGGTATCTCTTCTTTCAGAACGCCTGCGACAAGGGAAGCCGATACAAAATGGAAGCGGTAACTCCTCTTTCAGACTCCTGCAACAAGGGAAGCCAATCCAGAAAAGAAGCTTCTCTTTCAGAACTCTTCCGACAACGGAGCAAGTCGGTCGAGAGCAGAAGACGGATCTCTTTCAGAAACCTTGCGACAATGGAAATCGGTCCAGACAAGAAGCATCTCTTGCAGAACTCTTGCGACAGCGGAGCAACTCGGTCCAGACAAGAAGCATCTCTTGCAGAACTCTTGCGACAGCGGAGCAACTCGGTCCAGAAAAGAAGCACCATCTCTTTCAAAACTCTTGCGACAAGGGAAGTCAGTGCAGAGAAGAAGATGAAGTACCTGTCTCTTTGAAGATCGCATCGCCGTTTGTTCCTGCTCCAACCTCGAGTCTGTCCGACAGGAAAGATCAAGCCATCATAATACACGCAACTGCAACAAGATGCATACCGATGATGTATTGTGCGAACAACACCACGGCGAGGAAGATTGCTCACTCCCTCCCTATTTTCCTCGATACCTATCGAAGAAGAAGAGGTTTCCACAGTCAATCAGTCAGTAAGTTAGCAGATGTATTCCCAGCTCTGCTGCTGCTGCTGGTCACGGATCTTGCAGGAGGACGATCTTCGTTCCTTCACTACCGCGAATTGAGAAACTCCTTAAGAAGTTGGTGTCGGCGTCTTCACCGATCTCTTCGCTTGTGGAAACTGCGCAGGAAATATGCGAAGATGTGGGAAAGAAGTCACACAAAAAAGTCGAGGTTCCGTCTCTCTCTCTCTCTCTCTCTCTCTCTCTCTCTCTCTCCCCCCTCTAAAACCTAAACCTAGAAACGTCTTCACCCTGCGACTATGCGCGCAGTAGTGTTGTATGTGTTTTTGTGCGTAGAGATTTGTGTTTCTCGTTGAGAAGAGATCGGCAGTTTTCTTACGTGCCTTGGCACTGCAGAAGAGATGTCGAGATCGGTCGCCATCGCGCGTCTCGTTGGAAGATCGTCACGTCGATCCTCTGCTGCCCTTGTTGCATCATCGTCTCCTCCTCTCTCATCATCAATCGATGCCGGAGAAGTGTGGTGCAACCGGCGGGTGCTGCATTCTCGTGCCTTCACCAGCGATCAACAGGCCGCCGCAGCAAAATGGACGCAGGTTTTATTTCTTTTCCTTCTTTCTTCTTCTTCTTCTTCTTGCCACTGCAACTACTTCCGGATCTTCTTCTTCTGCTTCAAAATGCGTTTTCTCGCTCGTCTTCTCGCATGGCAGCATGTATTACCTACGTCTTTAGCAGCCTGCCTGCAACAGGGATTTTGTGGAAGCATTCTGACTCCCAGACATGTCTTGAGAGGATTGCATACAGCAATCTTTCGGTCCAGGGATATGGAATCTCTAGGGCATGGATTTCTTTCTATTTTGTGCAAGTTCAAACATTTCTCTTGTGTTCTGCTGTATGAGGGGGAAAACAGGAGGCTAAGGCTTCTTCAAGCGGTGGTGCAGCAGCAGGAGGAAGAGAGCAATCTTCTTCATCAGCTCAGACAGCAGCAGAATCATTCGCAGCAGCTACAGCAAAGATGGTGTATGCTACTGTTAGTCAAGGGTTTCAGACTGCTACAGCTTCTGCAGAATCCGCTTTCCACAAAGTGAGGGAGACAAAGTTTGTAGACTCCATGAAGACCAGTTACTCATTTCTAAGGGAAGAATTGAGCAACACTGCACCAAGGAGGAGAAGAACGAGAGCTGCTGCTGCTGCAGGACCGCCACCAGCTGAGAATACACAGGTGACTGCTGTTGTACCTGTTGTGAAGAAGACAACCAGATGGGAGAAACAGTGGGAGTCTTTGAAAGAAAAGGTCTGAAGAAAAACTCGGAATCACTACTCTACCCATCTCCAATGTTTCCTCTCTTGCTTTCTTTTGTGGCAATCCATGAAGAAAGACTGGAATCAATACCATACCCATCTCCAATTTTTCCTCTCTTGCTTTCTTTTGTGGCAATCCATGAAGAAAGACTGGAATCAATACCATACCCATCTCCATTTTGTTTCCTCTCTTGCTTTCTTTTGTGGTTATCTGTGCTTGATGTTGTCATGTTTTACTTCAATCTCTCTGATGATGTTTGCACCATGCTGCATCATGTAGAAAAATGATCCACTGTTTTGTTGATTGAAGCTTGGTGTTCTAGTTGTTTGTTGGGAGTCCATCTACTTGCTACTACTTGAGACTACTGTCCATGCTTGTTAAGAAGGCTAATAGCAGTGTCTTTGGGTTTGCAGGCATGGGCACATCCAGCATTTAGACAACTCAAAACTGCGAAGGAGCACCCAGTGGTCACAAAAGGACAAGAAGTAAGCTTCAGATTGCTCTGATTTCTTCTGCACCTCTTCTTATGAATGAGCCTGATTTCATGTCCTCTTGAATAAATTGACCTATGTTTCATCTGCAACATCCGAGGAGCTTCTGCTTCTGTATTGAAGGTTTGCAGTGTCCTTTGTTGTGGCTGGCAGCTTGCAGAGGATTTGCGGGAAAGATGGGAGACCAGTGACAGTCCTGTTGTGCACAAAATTCAAGAGTATGTTTTACCATTTGTCTCTGTTGGAGAGTCTGTGACTAGTCTGTTGCAGTGTTGCATATCAGTGTACATTAGAAAAGCAGTTCCATACATTTGAGTGTGACATGGCAATCTTTCTGGTTCTTGAAAGTTTGGTGGGTTACAAGATCCTCTGGTTTAAACTTTTCCTTCATTCTATTTTCTTCACCACTTCAAGTCAAATGTTTTCCTGTCTGATTGTTTGGATTCAGTTTGGCCCAATCTTTGTTGTTTGCTCTGCTAAGTATGTTGTCATCTCATTTTTTGCAGTCTAAATGAGTCGATTTTTGGTGAGACGGCCACGGCTGTGGCCATGCGGGAGATTCGACAACATGATCCGTGAGTTTATTTTCGTTGTTTTAATGGATTGTGCTTGATGGATCGAGGTGGACCTTTCTGTCATCACAAAGCTGATTGCTGTTGAATTAGTACTGTGGTCATGCATTTACACTGTCTCTGTGTCTTGCACCATCTCAACACTGCTTAACTAATGTATACAGAATGATTTGCACACTGTATCCAGTTCTCAATGCCTGAGTCTAGTACTAATTACATGTCTTTAGTTGAGTGGAAACTTTGTGATGTTAGCCTTGAATAGGTCTGGTGACTGAGTGCTACTGCCAAAGTAGTCTACACCCAACAGCTCATTGGCAGGATGCTTGCTAAGTTGGCTTTAGTCTAATGACATTGCTAGCTTGGGTAAATCCTGCATAGATCAAATTCCTGGTATGCAACAACATCTGCAACCTGCAGTAGAAGAAATCGGTGCATCAAAAGTAGATGCAATGTTACTTACTCATCAGTCAGATGGGAAACCCTTGCTTGCGATTCTTTTATCCTTGTATCTGAGTCCTTCATTGGTTGTGGATATGGGTCAGGTCCTTTTCAATCACAGAGTTCATTTTGGAGGTTCAAGAAGATGTTAGGCCAGTCCTTCGAGCTTACCTTAAGGTAAATAAACTGCTGGATGTCAGTCCCTGGGTTCTAGCAGACTGCACACGATCATCCCATAGCTTTTGTATTCATGGATTCTCACTGCATGATGCAGCAAACCTGGACTTTGCCATCTGGTGCACATGGCCAAGTCACTGGTATTTTCTCATGCAGGTTGCATCAAGTTCCTGGTGTGCAGGGTTGCAGGTTTTCTTACTGGATGACATGTGAGCTTTAATGTTGATATTATGTGGCAGGGTGATTTGAATGTGTTGCGGGAAAGGTGTAGTAGGGAGGTAGTGGAACGTTGTCGGGCTGAGAGGCAAGCACTAGAGAGCCAAGGGATTTTCTTAGATAATAAGGTGAGACTCATACATGTCACAGGTTTTTGTCTGCATTCCTTTCACCATGGTTTCTATTCTCCTTGCATTGGATTCCACCATGAGGTTTTTACTGTGTTGTCTACTGGAACAGATTTTGCACATTTCAGATGTTGAAGTCAAAGATACCAAACTGCTGGGCAATTCACCCATAATTATTGTTGCTGTGAGTACCTGTATCCAGTGTTTGCCTGTTGCTGACTGTTTCTTTACTCTAAACACATTGGAGATGTAACTTAAGCACAATTGTTATGCTTCATCCATGCATGGGCTGGTGGTTGCAATATGGAATGCCAAGAGCATGAGATGTGGATTAGTCAAAAATTTGATTTTGTCAGGAAGGGACGCATTTGCATGAAATGTGATCAATGAGAGAAATACAAATTGTTAATGACAACCTTCTGAGACTGCAGATGGAAGTAGGTGTTCTTATGCTCATTAATAGAGTTCTAAAGAGTAACATGGCTATGTGAATGTTTTTGTTCTCTGTCAGTTTCAAACACAGCAAATCTATTGTGCACGGGACAGAGATGGCAACATTACAGAAGGAGCTAAGGTGTGTATTTGACTGTTACTGTGACAGATTCTGCAAACTTTGTTAGGACCTTCATCTGCAGGTACAGTGCCAATTGTTGCTGTATCACATTTTGACACTGTTCACCCTTTGTGGCAGGATGAAATTCACACTGTGCATTATGCATGGGCAATGCAACAAGTGATACCTGGAGAAATGCAAGAATTTGACATTCACAGGCGCTGGAAGCTAAGAGAGATGCAGCAATTAGGCATACAGGCTCTAATTTAGGCTTATAAGGTGCAAGTGGGCCCTCCTAATCCGGCTTGTGCATGCTTGCAGTTAGTATTGATTCATAGATTGAACTGAAATGTTGATCTACCCTGGCCCTTTCAAGGTGAACTGTAATTGTTTCACCTCATATAGATGCTTATTTTACTGGGTTTTATGAGGTCCAATCAAATTGGTTTACCAGTTAGGTTCTTGGTTGTTTTGGTCTAGGATTGGGATGCCTTTTAACCCTGTTGAGTTTGCCATTCTTTGGCCTGTGAAATGATATGGCCCAAGTAATAGAAAACAGAAGAAACAATTGCTCAAAAATCTCTGTGGAGGGTCTACTTGGACCTTCAACTCATTTGCAGATTGCAGCTAACAGAACTGGAAACATTGCCATCAACATGGCCTCGATTTTCAGTATGCGGTGCTTTGTAGTTAAATCTGATTTGGCTCTGGCACACTGTTTCAGGTGCTCCAACTTGTGTGTTGTGTGTGTATGGGTTATGTATAAATTGCTTGTCCAGGTGGGACCATTGTCGTCTCATCCTTGGATGCTGCAAAGGTGCCTGGAGGTACACACACTGTTCTCTCCTTTCATGGGGCAAAAGACTGTATGATGTTACTTCTTGATGCTGGCTGATGTTGAGAAATAGTGATAATGGCATCAGAAAGACTGGAATTCATTTGGTGATTCCATTTTCTATGCCTGAACAGAAGGGAGTTGTTGCATTCCTTGTGCTTTAGTGGTCAAATCTCATTGTTGTGATTGTTCTCTGTTAAAACAGACATTATTGTGGTGTCTTCCTTTTCTGTGTGTCTGTCTTATTTATTTATTTTCTCCCTCTTTTCTTTTTTGTGTTCTCTCCGTGTGTTGTTGTTTGTTACTAGCCAGTTTCATGGTGGAGTCTTCCCATTGCTTCCAGACGCTCAACAGAAACTCAGTACACAGGTTAGTGGTTACACTGGCCTATACCCACTGTAGGGAACTGACTAAGTCAGTGGGGAAGTTGTGATAGAGAAGTCACTACCATACATGTTACTGTTGATGGTACCTGAACAAGTGAGAGACTCTTCGCTGTGGTTGATACTGCAAGCAAGTACCACTCTTGTGGATTGAACTCCTGGACCTGGATTTTATAACTATCTGCTTCAATTTGCAGGACTACATTGTGAGCATACGAAAAGCAAGACTGAAACCTCCCTAAGAAGGTTTACAAGCACCTGTTTCAGATGCAGGGTATATTTTCTTGATGTCAACCGATTGATGCTATAGCTTAAACAATCTTAAGCAAGCGCAAATTCCATAAGGCTGATGATTCTGATGCCATTGCCCAAATCTGGAGCTACAATGCAGCACAGCCAGCTGGTTAGAGATGCATGCTGCGGCCGAGGTTGTAGCCAACAATGTGAATTCCTCAATGGTATCATGATTGCAGTCGACATGTCAAGCAAGTAACTCTAATCATCCTCAACAATAAGGGACTTCCACCATTGCCAGATTCCTGTGCATGAGATAACAATACAATCAATTTTAGCTTCCAATACTATTCATAAAAAACAGAGAATCCCTCATTCATTGTTTTTTTTATGCTACATGAAGGCATCTCAAGATTCACTAGAGTTGTCGATTTGGGCATAATGATGCCTAGTTTAGAGTTCTTTGAAACATTGCATTTTTACCATTACCTACTTGGGCTCTGTGCTCTTGCACACTACCAATGATGATCAACTAATCAATTGATGAAAAAAATGATTTGATTTTGTTAAAATTAAATTTCATTTGAATGAAAATATTGAATGACATTGTATTCAAGTTCTTAAATTGAATTCCAATTCAACAATTGGATTAAGATTCAATTGTAAAAAAATGGGATACAAATTGTTGGAAAAGACATAGAATTCCTATTCGGAATTGTCCAAGTGACAACTTATGGAATCTAAAGTTGTCTTTCCTAAACCAACTTTGAAGAATCATTATCACTAGAATTATTAACTCCTAAAATGTTCCAATAATTTTTGGAGTCCATGAAGTAATAACCATTGTAATTTTCTTGACTACATTCTTTCTTTCTTCGTCATGTAGTTTAACTTCTTCATTTCATTTTAGAAACACATTTTCATTGTCTCATGCTCTATATTATACTAGCAAATTTTGTTTCCTTTGTGATCGTATGCAAGCATAAACTTTTTTTCCAATGTTCTATGAAGAGAATTTCATTAGCAAAACTATAAACATTTGAAAGTCTTGCCCAAGAAGTAAGGATACCTGACAACCATTTTCCCTTGTGCTTGCAAAAAGCAGGTATGCACTTTGCTCTACGAAATGCGATGACTATAACTTCAATTTTCTTGAATATCACCCAAAAAAGGGTTTAGGGTCAATACATTTTTGGGTGATTCAAAAAAAAAGTGTCATTAGGGTCAATTCTTACAAAACTTTAGGAGAACCAACTCCATTCTTGATTTTTTTTATTTTTTTATTTTTAAAAATTTGTGTACCCACCCACGGGTTCAAATTAAACAAAAATAAAAATATATAATGATTTTCAATTACAATGGTTCTCATCAATTAGAGAACAATTGGGTATCAGGCCCAATTCTCAATTGAAGTCAAAACCCACAAACTTCAAGAGTTGGAGGAATGTTTCCACCATTAGACCACAACACTACACTTGTGCGAGGTTGAAGATGTTTGTTAGTTATTCATACATAGCAATAGTGAACTATTACCATGTATACATAAAATAACAAATTTTTACAAGACCTTCTTTAAAAATATCTTGTGGTGTAATGGATAAGGATAGTACCTCCTTAACGGATCATGGAATCAAACCCCAATTGGGAAGTGTCTTTTAATAATGGTGTTGGGTTATAAAGCCTAGGTTGAAAACCAAAGCTAATCCATAACAATTTTAACCCTTGAATATTAGAGATAGGATGAAAAATACCATGGGCGTTTCTAAGGTGGTTGATTCTCACATCCAAGTGAATTGTATGGTTATCGCTTAAAGTCTTAACCATTGGGATTCATTTGTAATAATGAACCTAAACCCCTTAAGCGGGTATCACGATAAGGCTAATACCCAACCCAACACTAATTTATACCCCTTGGGGGTCTTTTGTCTTTCCTCCTTTTCAACAATGCCACCAATAATGGGATAGTAGTGCCAAAAGATACACCTCTTTACCTTTTCTTTGTGGTATCATCTTCTAGGATTGAACAAACTACCCTTCTCCTTTCTATAGTTTCAATATCTCTAGCTAGTACTATTTCATATAACCCTAATAAATATTAAATGCACATAACAACAAACTAGGTCTTTTCCATTCTTTCATAATATTAAAATACACCAACACACACTTGCTTTTCAATAGAACATCTAATGGACATCCTCTAGATGTGGCAAAGGGGAATGGGGGCACCCAAATAATCTTTATCTCCTATAAACCATTGGCTTTCTTAGCCTTCCCTTAGAATTATGACAATGGAAAATAATCTTTTCTAGGGACCTAGGTGGGAAAATTTCAACAAATTAATTTTATTGAGTAAAAAAACTTGTCGATACATATGTAAAAATAGGTTAAGTTGCTTTTATATAAATACATATGAAAAATATCTCATTCAATTTTGAGCTACTACCTATATCCAAAAGAACTCAAATGTCAAAATACTCCAATAGCCATATGAAAATCAAAATAAAAGAGAAAAACTATTGAATCTAGATCTCAAGGGACGGGTCTTACAATAGTTATGTAACCTAGATAAAAATTAAATATCTATTGGAACAAACAACAATGATCAATTTTGATTTATTATGAGAAAATTGTATTTTTGGGAAGAAACCACCATAATCCCTAGCATGAAGTTTAGTAGTGTAACTTAACTTTAGTAGTGATTGTTTGGAAGTATTTTTTCCATGAGTGAACATTAATGGATAGAACAACTTCAACACATATTTACCCCTAGGTAACACATTTCAATAATAAAAATAACATTTAAAATTTGAAAATATAAACCATTTTTTTCACCTTCATTTCACCACCACACAATATTATAAAGTTGCTAAAATAGTTTAATATCACTATTACAATCCTTACTTAAATCTAATCTACATACACCTTCACACATTGTTCTATTTACAAATTTTCCACATATTCTTCTTTATTTTAAACAACTATTTAAGTAGTTTTAAATAATCTTAGGGCCATTTTCGACAAGGTTAAAAGGACCAAAAGCCCAAGGACCAACTTGAAGCAAATTGAACTTTGAATTGGACCTTTCTTCACATTAAAAAAAAACGTTTTTTTCTTGAGATAGAACGAGTGTGTATAAAGGCTTGGGGTCCAATTTGAGGGTTTGATATCAAAAATATGTGATTGCCACATGAGAGGATTAAGTTAACCCTTGGTCATTTCTCTCTTTTTTTTCTTTTTTTTCATGGTTTTTTTATTTTGGCGTTTCAACTTTCCAATTCACCTCCATTCCATGCATTCCTTCTTGCAACCACATTGTGAAGATACACAAATATAACCATGTCAACTCTAGAATTGGTCAAAAATGGGAGAGTTGATATGCTCTCAACAATGTCTTCAATCCATAGCATGTCTTCCATTTTCACATAGTTTGAAGAACAAGGATAAAAAAAACAATAGAAATGAACAAAAAAAACAAAAAAAAACCAACTTTGGACTTTGTTAACACTTTGGGTCTCCAAACCATGAGCTCTCCTTTTAAGTTCTTTTTTTTGTCCAAACCAAGGCTTTCCTTCCAAAAGAATGCCATGTAGGTTAAATCACAATTTGATTTGTCTTGGTCCTTGATCCCAATCTAAAGACCTTGGGACCAATTTAAAGCTCTTGACCAATAAGAATGTTTGATTTCATTGGACCCTGCTCTTTGGACCCTTGTCTAAAGTGACCCTAATATATCATTTACAAAAGTGACAATCAAAGTAATTTTAAACATTTAGAAATCTTCCAAAGTCAACCAAGATCCTACTTTAGTGGTTAACCTTTAACCACCTAATTCAATTTAACTTATTCTTTTAATGGAAGCAAATCAATTACAACATGTTCTAAAATAGTGGAAATTTGCAAGGTTAATCCAAAGTTGATTTGCAAGCGTGCCCACCCTTCATGTACCTAATAAGAAACTATGGAAGTCAAGGTATAGATTTCATGAGTAATGATATTCAAACTTTTTGATATAAGCTAATGTTGCAACTTTTGTACAATGGTTTTTCCACATCTATTTTGGTTAAATACCTCATCATATTTTGCAAAGCTTCACCATTTCGAACAATGAGAGATTTTCATTATGTATATTAGTGTGCCAATTCATTGTTTTTGAAATTTCTTGACAACCATGAAAGGAATTTGAGAATTCACTAATTTTGTATCGTACAGAAATCCCCATGCAAATAGATTGCCACCAATATTACAAATCTTGGAATTGTTGTTATTGTTGTCGTACCTTGATAATGAGGACAATATCAACCCACTTGAAAATACCAAACTCCTTGAGGTGTGTACAATGTTCAAAAGCAAAAATGTCAGTTTTCAATGCTACCAAGTAAGACCTTTAATTGTTGGGAGGAATATCTCTAGTTGGGTGCATAACACATTATTTTCTTTCTCATTCTTGTGGGAGCAAACTATTTGAATATTTTCTTGTGCACCCACAAGAGGTTATTGAATCACAACCAACCAAGGGCATCAATCTTCCATTTGGTTAAAACTCCCAACTCATCATCATCATTCCAACCCATGGAAATCACACCACTCTCACCATCTTTCATAAATGACAAACTTCATTTGTAAATCAATATTACATCATCTTTGTAGTTTCATCTTTAACCAAACTTTAACATGAAACTTAGTTTTGTCACAAATCAAATGCAAATTTGGATTGACATGATAATCAATTTGTTACAAATCAAGTACATTTGGTGCAAGAGTCATTGAATATTGAATAAATTTTTCATTGAAAATCAATAAAATTATACCCAAAAATGTTATGACAATCAAGGTACATTTTTGGTACTACTAGAAAATAATGGTATTTTTTTAAAAAAAATGTTGTGTCATTGGATAACATCCCAAGAGAAATTTAGCATTTAATGATAACATGTTTTTAGAACTTATTTAAGTAGTAAAAAAGTCAAAAAATGAGTCATTGAAAACCAATGGGATTACTTAATAAAAGAATTGCAAGTCTTTTGTAGTCCTTTTCATTTTTCCACATATAGGAATTTTTTAATGAAACCTTTTGCAACTTGTTATTAAAAATACATATAGTTGTTCCAATATATCATATGTTTTGTACTATTCATTGTTGAATAAATATAAAACTTTCAAAGTGTGCAAATTTTAGCAAATTTTGTGTGTCATTTAAAACAATTATCATAATTTCAAATCATATCAAAGTATGCTAATTATTTTAGGATTTTATTTCTTATATCATAAGCTATAACTTTGTTATTATGTCATCTACATTACACTTCATTTACATGCGGTAAAAGACTTTTGAAATTCTAAATTTGGAAACGCACTTCAAAAATTTTAAAAATTCAAATTTCATAACTCTTGAATTGTGAGTGTTTTTAGAATGTGAGTAAATAGGGTATTATCATTTCAATATGTTTACCAACAAAACTTCGTTATCAAAAAAATTACTTATTTTTAATACTTTGAAAAGTTGACTATTTATGACACAATTGTTGTTTAAGGTCAAAAGTCTTTTACTAAAACCAAAACCTACAATTAAATTAACTAATTTTTAATTTGGAATTCCTCAATATTCGTATTAGTCATTTAGTACAATTTGAGATGATTACCATAATTTTAAAATATAAAAAATAATTATATATATTATAGTTTGAAATTTTCAAAGTTTTTCAACATCTTTTTTTATTTAAAAAAGCTTGTGTCAGCCCAAAAAGTAATTATTGAAAAAAAAACCTGAATCTCCAAGTTTAGGGTTTTAAATCTTCAAGTTCAAAAAATTATTTGAAGTCTCCAAGTCCAAAAATTAATGAAAAGATTAATTTAAAGTCTCCAAGCTCAAATCTAACCTTATTTAATAACATGGAGGTTTCCCTTGAAGGGGTGGTGTGTGGAGTGACTTACACATTAAGTACCCTGATGGCTAAAGGTACACTAATGGTTTTAGGCGCTTCCTACCAAATGTTTTTTTTTTTCACTAGCCAAATTTCACAAAAAAGTGAAACCAAAAATTCAAATTATTTATAATAAAAAAAAGTGATTTTGGAGGTTTTTAGTCACAAAGAAGTAAGGGGGAAAAAAAAATAAATAAATAAAAATTGTCAGATCTGTATACTTGGTTTTCATTGTGTAGCCAAAAAAAATAGAAGGATGATTAAAAATTTATACTGTTTTTGATCTATAGCCAGATTTGGCTAAATCTTCTTAAGGATGATCACCACTTTTTTCTACATGTTCCTATGGATGATTAGAGCAGTTTGGCCACAAAAACAAAGATTCTTAAAAAAAACACTTACTTCCACTTTACTTATGTGATTACACACGTACCAAAGCACTATCTATTTGGAAACTCTTTGATCCACAACCTGAGTCTCTTCAGAGACATCTGATAAAATTGGAACGATACAGAGAAGATTGATCCACAACCTGAGTCATATACATACCACGTGAGTAAGTTATTCTCCTTTGAATCCTCAGACTGCCCCCCTTCACATTACCCTAGGCAAAGAGCATCTCCAATGGTGCTTAGTATGTGATCCTAGACAGTAAAAATTGGATGAAGAAAAGTCAAAACATGGCCGTTTGTTTGGCCCACGAAATAGCTTTGGCTCAGAGCATAAGCAGAGTTTGCTGGTGGGGTGGCTGCTAAAACGCACACCAACATTGTGCACACGTGCCAAAAAATAATCATAAATACGATCTGACACTGACTGACACTGACTGCTGCTCAGTATTTCTGATTGGTCCATCGTAATGATTCGTCCAGGTGGTTTGCTATTAGTAGTCCCCCACACCCCCCCACCTATTTATTTGCTGTCCCAGTTAGTTTCAGTCCTATCCTATGGGTGGGGTTGGAAAAAAATCAGTGAATAACTTGAACTTGGATGTGAAATTTATTTTTTTGAAGCCTTCTTATTCGTGGCCAAATTAAACCCAAGAAAGGTTAGATTTGGACTTGGAGGCTTGATTTTTTAGTCTAGGTCTAGGCATACATAGGGAGGTTTATAATAATATTCATAAAGGAATTAGGATGAATTTTGGGGGGTTTTTTTTTACATTTTTAGTTTCTATTTTATGGATGGTTCACCCAAGGTGGTAAGTAGGTAGGAGGATGAATTTTGGGGGGTTTTTTACATTTTTAGTTTCTATTATGGATGGTTCACCCAAGGTGGTAAGTAGGTAGGAGGATGAATTTTGGGGGGGTTTTTTACATTTTTAGTTTCTATTATGGATGGTTCACCCAAGGTGGTAAGTAGGTAGGAGGATGAATTTTGGGGGGTTTTTTACATTTTTAGTTTCTAGAGTAGGTAAGTAGGTAAGGCACTTGGTAGCTCTACTAGGTAGGTAGGTAGGTAGGTAGTAGGTAGGTAGATGCATGTGATAAGGTTGGTATATATTAAAGGTAACCCACCATGGTTAGAGATGGGACGGTTGAAGAGTTGAAAATGGGAGGCAAACCAAGTTGTTGGGTTAAATGTTACTAAGTGCAGTCAGGATAACGGTTTCTACCAGGCCCTATTTCCAGAGCACAACAACCGTTGATTCAAATCCCGATCGTGCTTTGTGCTTGCTTCCCACCGTCGATTCAACAATCACTACAATGTTCCCCACCGTTGATTCACAATCTCTCTCACTACTGTTCCCTGCTATTTGAACGGCCAAAAATTAAAAGTGAAATTTGAAAAGTGGATTTACCCACTGTGGTAAAAGTTAGATTTTACAAACACGTGGTACTTAAGAGTACGGTTACATATATACACACACACACGTGCAGGAGAATTTCATTCATCCAAAAAATGAGCAATTTTTCGTTTCCCCTCTGAAGTCTTTACGCTACTGCTCGTCTTCATCGAAGCGGATTTGTCATCCAGGTGGGTACATAATGGTGTTATTAATGGTGGAAAGTACGTGGTGGGGGGGGGACCGGGCGGGGGGGTTTAGATCTTGTCAGAATTATAACACCCAGGTAGTAGGCGTAAAAGGCGCGCATCTCATCCACTCGTCGGCTATAATCGACGGTGCAGATCCCACCTTTTTTCAAACGCACAGACAACTCCAGCGGCCGTAACAGCCTTCGCAACGGCTCCTTGTCTGCCACCCCCGCGCGCGCGCGCGCGCTCGCGATCGCTCGCGTCCTCAGCTGCTGCTGCTGCTGCCAATTTCTCGACTCCATTTTGCTGCTGAAGACTTTAATTCTTCTTGTTGTTGTTGTGGCTCCATTGCTTTACTTCTCTGGTCTGCTCTCAAGCTTGTGAAGCTTTCTTCTTTGGAGAGCAAAATTGGTAGCTTCTTGAGTTCTTCTTTTCCTACTCTTGTCGCTTGTTTCTGTCGTCTACTTGAGGTGGCGCGCGTCTTGCACAGTCTGTGCTTTCTTTGCAGCAGAGTGTCGCGTTTGTTTCTTGTGTGTTTGTGTGTGTGTGTGTGTGTATGTCTTTTTTTTGCTCTGCTTCATCTTTTGTTGCAGTGTCGGTTTTTTATTTTTTGTTTTTTTTTGGGTTGGTATTTCGATTATTGTTATCCTTGTGTGGCGAACATTGCTGCTTCATTGTGATCACGTCTGTTTTGCAGAGCGTCATTTGTGTTGTCTTTTTTGTGTGTATGTTCAAGTGGTGTTGTAGTGTCGACGGTTTTGTGTGTGATGAACTTTGTTGGGAGTGGCGACAAGGAACTGGAGAGCATTGAGCTGAATGTCGGAGTCTGCTTGCTTGTGGCGTGCTACAGAATCTGTGTTTTTCCCTTCTGTTGTTGAGTCTAGTGTTTGAAGCATGTCGTTTGCGGGGAGTAACGGGAGCAGATCCAGAAGCGCAAGCAGGTCGCCGTATCACGAGAGAGCCAAGGCGTCGTCGTCGTCGTCCAGATCGCCGGGTCCTCCTCCTCCTCCCAAGTCTCAAAGTTTCTTCATCAACGTGCAACCAAGAGGGATGCGGCCTGAGACTGCTGCTGCTGCTGTTCCCCGCAGTCTGTTATACAGCAACCAGTCGCCCGCCAGAAGTCCCAGCAAAGGTGCACAGCTCCCCGCTCTTCCCCTTCTTCTTCCTTGTTGGTCCAGGTCCTCGTCTCCTCAACCTGAAAAACTTTTCCAAAGCTTCCATGCTGCTTTCAAGCCTCCTTATCTTCTTCGTGCACAACTTCCTTCGTAACAACAGAGTCTTGTGCATTTTGCAGCAAAGCTGGATGTGAAGGAACCAAGCACTCCAACAAAGAACTTCGAAGTCCATCAAGAGAATGTGTGTTTTGTTGCACACAATGATCATAATACCAAGGACTACTGTGAAGCTCTGCCACCGTCTCGAAAAGCCAGAGTTGCAACTCCTATCAAGACACCAAAACCTTGGACAGGAGCTGCTGTTGCAGCTGCTGCTACTTCTTCTGCATTCAGTCCCTCTAGACCTTACTGTGGTTCACCGAAGTACCAAAAGGTGCTGGTGGAGAGACCAGCACTCTACTACAACAATGCACAACAAGCAGGGGGAACTCCAAATTCTGCTGCAACAACAACAGAAGCAGCAGTTGGCTTGAGGAAGACAACGAGAGTGCAGCCTGGGAAAATAGAGGTGACCATTTCTCAGCTGCAGAATCGCATCAAGAAATTCATGCAACAAGATGAGAACCTTCTGCCACCTAAATCTTCCCCTACTGCTGAAAAAGTCTCATGGAACTCCACCACCAAGGTTTCAATCAGAAGCGGTGATGATGATGATGATGAAAAGTCTTCATCGAATGTGCATCATCATCCTCAAAAGACTTTTCTTGCTCCTTTGCCTCACTCGCTGAAGGTCCACAAAGGTGGTATTGCATTTACAGCTGGAGTTGAGGAACAACCACCACCTGCAGCACAACAACAAAAGCTCTTGTCTCCTCGACCTGATTTCCCTCTTGGAAAGCAGCGGCCTCTGCGGCGTTGTCTGGACCAGAACCCAGATTTCTTTGCAATTGGAGATGCATCTGGGAGGAGCTCTGTATCAGAAACTATTGGTTTGCCGAAAGCTGACTCCATGTTGATTTCTAAGCTCAGTAGAGCTGCAGATGCTACAAGGGTGGATAATAGTAACTCTGAGACTGCTGCTGAGATGGTCCTTCCATTCTTGAATCAAGATGCACTTGCTGCAGCAACAATGAGCTGCAACAATGTAGCTGAGATGGAGGTCAAGGAACCTACTACTACCTTGGGCTCTGGATGCTTGTCCCAGTGTACTTCAAGGGTGAACAGTACTTCTATGACTGCTGAGAAAATTCCACCTCTGGATCAAGGTAGCCTTGTTGAACAGTTGAACACTAGCAATGTGGTGCATAGTAGCTCTGAGATTGCTGAGAATGCTCCACTTGTAGTACACCAAGATGGCCTTGTTGCAAAGATGAGCAGTAACAATGTGGTGGTAAATTCAAACAAGGTCAAGGAAGAAGTCTCTTCTGTGCACTCAACACAAAAGGCTTGCACCATAACTGAAGTGCTCGCATGTGGAGAAGGAGAGGCAGTGGTGACCCAGGCAGCCACTGTGCAAACCATGGGATCAAATTGTCCAGTGGAGCTTCTTGGTATTGAGCAGGAGGAGGAGGATGAGATTGATGTTTGTGAGCATTCTTCACGTGCAAGGTTTCTGATGGGGATGGTCTTTGGCATTTTGCTTGCGGGATTGGGGTTCGGTGTACTTTTGGCATCTGGGAGCCAAGGGCATCTTCTACCACAAAAATGGCATGTCAACAACCCTTTGGAATCATCATGGCAGAAATCCTCCATCAGGAAATCTGCCTCAGAGATGTCAAAGAGCATCAAGGGCCTCTGGGAGGATTGTGGTAGTACTACTACTCAGCACCCGATCGTAGATCTGATCTCACTTTGTGAAGGCTATGGTCATGCAAAGACACAAGTCTATTTGCTTGTTCAACGGATACAGTGTGAGCACTTCAAAGACTTTGCAGCTGCTTATGTGGGTGGCTACCCTTCTTTAAGCTTGAGTGTGACAACAGGTGATCATCAGAACCTTGATGAGACTACGAGTTCAGGTGGTTTTTGGAATCACCATCTCACCAGAATTCTCCATCACTTCAGAACAGTTGGTCTTCAATTAGCTATGAAAGTTTCTCAGATGGCCAGCAACATCACCTTGGACAGTGTAATGTCTTGGGTTTTGTGGAGGCCCAAGTTGGAAGTAACATCAACAGATACCATATCAAATGCTGGAGGAGAGTCTAGAGAGCTGGGTGTGAAGTACTCAGTGGCATCATTGGTAATGGTAAGAAGCTTCTGCTCAAAAATTATGCACAAGTAACTTTCATGATACTGCTTCAGCAATGTATCCAAGGTACTGTCTGTTTCATGTAAATGGTACTGAAACATCAGAACAATAATGTTATCAATTAAATGAGTAGGCAGCTACAGAACACAAGTGACCAGGCAATTTGCTTGTGGGTGCAGGTAGGTGAGACTTCCTCAAATTTGCAGGAAGCAGCAGCAGCACTAGACATGCCCAGCAATGTGGTGGCTAACAATGAGGATGACACCAGCTTGCTGCATGCCTTGCTTGAAGCAGAAGAAGCCCATAGCCAAGTAACCATTGATGCCAGTGTCCCACCTACAAGATCAGTAGTATTAAAGGAGGATAATTGTAAAGCCACTGTCAGTGTAGATATGGCAGGCCATCTGAAGACTGAATTCTCTACACTGACAGGAGGAATCCAGACTGATCTGTCTCCAAAAGCAAGGGAAATAATGTGTTCTGATGCCAGCAGCAGTGAGCAAATTGATTCACTGGGACTTACCTCATTTGTGGGTGAGGACATCACCATCATCAGAGATGACCATGTTGATGGGATTCTGATTCAAGAATTGTTCGAGGAGGAAATTGATGGTGCAGACACTGCTACATCTCAGGTTCTGCATCATGAGTCAGCAGCTGAAGGAAGTCTGGTTCAGGAGGCGCCTTCTTATATCATTGTTGCCATGGGATCATTTGTTGTGACTACAGCAGCTGTGGCTATATCCTTTGCATTGAAATGGCAGAGGACTTCAGCACATGGCAAGGAAGAGATGAAAATGTCAGTCAAGGAGGACAAGGCTTCTTCACCTGCAGCAAGCATGGCAGAGCTGCCACCTCCAATACCCACAGTAACATGGACCACAATGGCTCCTGTGTATGATAATCTTCCAACAGACAAGCCAAACACAGGTGCAATCTCATCGCCAGCTTACAAGGTCATGGCACCAGGCAAGTTCGGGCTTCAGGAGTTTTCTACAGTCTACAACAGGGATGCAAGACCTGCACTGAGCACCCCTACCAGACTTGATAGACCAGCATCCCTCATGTTAGAGAAGCCAACAGTGAGTGCGCCTATAGGATTCAATACGAAACCGGGTTACATTTCTGAGAGGTCAACCATTCGAACTCCCTTGAGAACCTACACACCAACTGCACCATACATGCCTTCTGAATCCAGTATGTCATCAACAGGGAGTGCAAGTGGGAGCGGGAATGGGAGTGAGATCTCATCATCAAATCAGAGTGGAACTGGAAGTGACACCAACTCTGTCATAGAAAGTCAGCTATCTATGATGCTGGATGGGTCTCAGCAACTTGGCAGTTTCACAGCCTATGAACCTGTTGCAATCACCGAGGTATGTATCTCTATGAAAGTACAGAGTAGAAAGAGCTCTATTATATGCCCATTGAATCCGCCTGTAGAAAAGCTGTAGTTTGATGCAACACCAACTTGTGTTTGCTTTCTACACAGAAAGGGGAAGATCTGATGTGCACATGGGACACTGGGTGTTGTTGCTGTTTGCAGGGTCCTGGAGTTGAGCAGATCAAGATAACACCTGTTAGAAGGTCAAGCCGCATCCGTAGCCAAGTGTCTTCTCCTGCACACTTTGCATAGTTACTTGAAAACTGTTCTCCCAGTCCAAACTTCGCTGAAAGGCTCAGTCAAAAGCAAAATACTAATGAGCCTCTCTAGTGGACAGCTGGCTCATCAGCTGCCCAATGAGAAGATGTTAGAGATTCTCAGCTCTTTGATCAAAGAACTGAGTTTGGGTAGTGAGAGGAGATGTTGCCAGGAAGGTCAAGATATGGTGGGAAGTGCTTTGCAACATTTTCCATCCTGCCAGTCAATCTTGTACACTAGCAGCAGACAGTTTGCTGAATGAATGTAAAGCCATGTTCTGGTTTGCGCAGCATGCTCTTGAGCCCTAAGTGCTTTGAGGCACGATGTCAGCTCATTCCTATACTGTAATGCAAACAGACTTGTTTTCAAATGGGTAAGTGCATCATCCCATCTCAGAGATCCAGGTGGTTGGGATTCATGAGAACTTGCTTGAGATTCTTGGAATTTCTAGAGAAGAGAGCTCTTTGGAATCTTGCTTCATCAAATTAAGTATGAATTGAGTCCTTGAAGCTATTGGGAGCCTATGGTGTGAATTAGTTGAAAACAAAGGTTCAAATAATAATAAAATGATTATTTTTTAATTATTTAAGTTTTCTATCAATGAGAGATATTATAATTATTTTTGTGGTGGATGTTTTTGGCACATATTGTAACATTTGGTTCAAATATTATTGAATTGCAACAAAACATGAGGGCATGCCCAATAGTTCTACCTTTATCAAAAATCACAACTAAAACACTGAAAAAAAAAGTGTATTATGTACATGAAGGTGATACATTTGGGGTTCTAGGGGTCTTAATAGGTAGAAGTGAACCGGAGTGGGAAATGCGAAGGATCGGGTGAGGGGGATTGTCAGGGTGTCGGGGTGCATTATGCATCGGGTTCACACTAGTAAATATGATCTGATTACTGTTCCCTATTTTTGATTGGTCAATCATAACGATTCGTCCAGGTAGTTTGCTACTAGTAGTACCCTCACTTATTTGCTGTTCCAGTTTCAGTTTTAGGAGTGGGGTTTGAAAAAAACAAAATCAAAAACTAAACTTGGATGTAAAAAAGTCTTTTCATAGAGGTACCGAGCACCCCATTGTTTGTTTGCTTATACTTAGTACACACTAATCCTATAACCCTTGTATGTATGGAGACAAGGGTTAACAAACTTGACCGGGATTTTTTCCTTTCATCCAACAATCATGAAGCCCTC
>Ga0209208_10004104_pt1 | contig 20756 bp, 10 predicted proteins | sample S1TSphfallax_3_FD_187694 | JGI IMG/M metagenome (GOLD analysis project Ga0209208, IMG submission 187694) | Host-associated microbial communities from peat moss isolated from Minnesota, USA - S1T2_Fd - Sphagnum fallax MG (SPAdes) (version 2) | ecosystem: Host-associated > Plants > Peat moss >...
AAATAAATTTTTATCTAATTATTAAATTGTGTTTTTTTTTTAATTTAAAAAGCTAGAACAAAAGGCATGAGGAAAGTTTTGGAGTTGCAATTTAGTTTGTGAATAAGTTGTAACTTCAAAATTTATCCCATATTATTTACTCTCCATTCCAATTTTGAACGTTATGTAAATAAGAGGTGTGATCATCCAATTACACATTAAAAAATTTGCACAAATGGGATGAGCCAATAAAAAAACTTGACCCAAAACAAAAAAATACGCATATGCACAATTCTAAACTACTTACCTCCCCAACCTATTTATTTACCTAGTTTGACCTACCTATTTAGAACAACCTATGTACCTACTTATTAAAATACCTACCTGTATGAATAGGTATTTAATGTAGGAAGGTAGGACCTACCTATCTACCTTTATACCTAAGTAGGTAAATAATTATGTAGCTTAGGTTTGTAGGCCCCTACTTACATACCTACCAACTTAATATTAATATTTTCTATGAAATTCGTTTAAAAGTGCCACATGGCATATAAGATTATCCAAACATTTGAATAGAACATCTCAAATTATTTAAAAATAATAATAATAATAATTTAAATAATAAATATTGAGACATGTGGTAGCGCATCATTTGTTTTCAATTGTGACAAAAATAATCACATCTTAATTGCATGTGACAATATGTATACAATGGAGTCAAAAGATGACCTTATATTTGTTGATTTTTTTTGTTGTTTGTGATTAATATCACATGTGACTTGTTCAAGGCAACTAAGGAAATTTTAGTCGCAAATGTTGCTTGTGACTAAAATTTAGTCGTAAAGACCAGTTGAAAATACATGTTTTTTTTTCTAGTGAAATCCACATATTGACTAGCTCATTCCTCCATTTCATGTGTGTTGAACAAGTTTTCAGAGTTGACGATAACATATGCACATGCTAGCCTTTCTATCCATGTCATCAAACATGTCATCATTGCTTCAAGAAAAGCTAGAGCTTAAGAAAACTCTATTTGCTCAAAGAGAAGGAAAAAGAAGAAGAGAAAGACAAAATGAAAAGGAACAAGATAAACAACGAATGAAAAGGAAAAGATTTGCTAAGGAGAGCTCCTCATTAACTAGTCTGTGAGACAAAAGATTGCGCCTAAATCCCAGATCTAACTTTGAAACCCTAAACCTAAATCCTTATTTCTAACATTAAAAAGTTAGAAACCCACATACCAAACGTTCACAATCCATTTAAAACATAAATCTTATTTGGGCAGCCTATAATTCCCCAACAAATTATGCTTGGTCCCTATTTTGTGAATCTGATCCCCAGTTTTGATGTTTGATGGCAGCTTGGCTGACTTAACAAAAAACTGAGGATGAGACAAACAAACTGATGACCAATTGGGGTCCAAACTAGGGCCCAACTAGGGATGACTTTAGAGATAATTAGTCACCTAATTATTAATACCCACATATCTAAACGAAGTGGAAAACTTTTGGTGTGCTAAAAATATTTGGTGGGAAACTTTCATGTGCCTACCCAATGTCTAAAAAATGACCAAAATTCCCCCATCCCTTGCAGAAAGAAGGAAGAAGAAACCCTAAACCTAAACCATCATCTTCAATGCCTACATCCAAAATCCATCCGTCCACGTCCATATTCTCATAGATATGTCCCATTCACACATCACACAATATGGTGCACAAATTTTCAGTTCCAAGCCTCGTCAGAAGGTCTTTATTATATCAGGCTCTTTGCATACTGCAAAATGGATTTGCCATTCTCTTGAATTGCTTGTTTGTGTGCAAGATCAAAAAATTTGGAGTTAATATAGAATGTGGATATTATGAATTCTTCATAGGTCACATTTTAGGGCGGGTTTCTTTTGTTGCTTATCTTGATTATAGTTCTGCAATTAGCACCTCAGAAAAACACTAAGGTGGGTGATCAAACCCATATATTATGCATCTTGTATGGGGAGGCAAACACAACTTTCTTAGTCATCTTCCCTTTAGATAATTTTACTCAATTTCATAGTATATTGGTTCTGCTTGGAAAGGAGAAACTAACCAACAATTTAGATTTCAGTTGATCCCACATTTTGAGGAATGCTCACTAGTGTTACTTTGAACTATGAGTTCATTTTTTGGGAACTTCATGGAACATTTCCTGTTTTGAACACTGCTGAGTTGAAGTTTGAACTCAGCTCAAGGAGAAGAGCCATTGCATGATGATCCATTTCACTTGTAACGATTTTTTTTTCCTGATTTATGTTTGTTTGTTTGGTTTTTTTCCCTGCTCACTTGTATTTTTGGGGATTTTGCACTTTCGCTTATAAAAAAAGAAGGGTGATTGGTAAGAGGGCTAAGGTTGTTGGGTGAATAATTCAAATCAAGGTTTTGAAAGAAAGGAGTTGTGTGTATGAGATATACAAGGGAGTACACCACACCCGTGTTATTTATGATTTCAACCTATTAAACCATTTTCCACATAAGTCTTCACAACCTAGCAAATGCCTTAGCATTCATTGTAATTGAAAATTACTACCTATCTTTTGTAATGTTTGACAAAAGCTAATTAATATGAAATCCATGTCAACATATATTGTAAGATACTAGGTTTACTTTGGCTTTCTTTTCGTACATAGAAACTCATTTCCAACAAGGAGAAGGAGATTCCGTAGTACCTCATTAGTAATCCACTTTTAAAGTAGTTCTTACACATACATCAATTTCAGCTAGCAATCTTGTGTAAGGTAAAGCTGTAGAGGTTCGGGACAATCTCAAAATAAGGGCAAGGTGCAGGCAAGCAGAGTTTGGCCCCCACATTTTGCTAATGCCCCCCACTTGTGGAATATACCCATGATAGAGTAAAGCATGAGGTGAACACCATCGTGAACTCAAACATTGGTAGATCATGAGCCATAAGAGGTGCGGGAGTTTTTATGTCTACTCCTTAAAAAGTGGAAAGAAATTATGCTTTACTTATAGATCTTAGATCTCTCGTCTTCTCTTTTCTAGGAGGGATATTCACGAACTGCCTTCCAAATACACTTTAAAAAATGTTTGATTGCTTCTTTTTGTTGATGTTCTTTACAATCTTAGGAACAATGGTTCTGATTGGGGTTGCACACACCACTTTCACAAAGTTTGGGGCGTTCCATGCCTTAGTGAAACATGCACAAAACTTATAGGTACTTTTGGCCATGCCTGTGGGCGAGGATCACACATTCACTTGGGTGGATAACAGTGTGGTGTGGCTCGCCCTTTTTCAAAGAAAGAAGGGGTGGAGTATGGCTTGGGTATATGGACCCGTGGCTGACGGTTCTCAAAGAATTGGTTCTGACTTCTGACCCAAAACCACAGTTCCCAGAAAACCAAAGAACCGGTCAAAAGGACCCATGATTATTTTATCCTTTAAAAATCAGAATTAGGGGTTCTTCAATTTTGAAATTGTTTAGAACCCAAAACTGAAGGTTATAAGTTATAGCCAATGTTGGATGAATGACGATGAACCAATGGTGAACCAATGTTGGATGGTTCTTCACTTTCATGAAGGACCTCCAGCTCTGATTCTAAAAAATAAATTAGAATGGTTTCAGTTCTTGCTCCAAACATAAATGGAACCCAAAATCTGGTTCTGGGTAACCCAGACTGGGGCAGATGGTCAACTGCCCATCAACCTTCAGTTAGCCCGTGGTTCTAGTCCTTTATTTTTAAAAAACCTTGTTTTTTCAAATATCTCTGTTCCAGCTCTTCAAAAATGGGGAACTGATTCTTTAAAAAAAATTGAGAACTCAGATTTTATTTCAATTTCAATTCCAAAGACCAGACCCAGTTCTGAATTCAGGTTTTACTAATGGAAATCAAAACCCAAAGCTCTAACCCACCAAACCAAGTACCCACCCAATAGTGGTTATAACAAAAAAAACGCACTGCCCAACAATGGATGATAACACCTTAACACTAGAAATAACTTGCAGCTTCTGGACAGAAATAGATGATCATCAAACACACGTTGATATCAAAACTATCAAAGGAGTGGATCTCATGTATTTTACACCTTTATTGTTGGTCTTGCCTACCAAGGCAAGGATATTGTGTTTAGATTCAATATAGAGTATTGTGGCTTAATGGATTTTGGCCCCTAGGTAGTAGGTCTATTTTTATATGAGGACTTTTGAAAGATGATATTTTGGCTTGTGTTGAAACTTGAGATTACTTATAGAGTTATGAGATCTTGAAGCATTCTGGTTTCTTTTAGAGGAGTTTTTTGAAGATTATATTTTTGCATGGTGAAATATTTGAATTTCCATAATTCTTCTTTTGCCTGAAGATACATACTTTTTAATATAAATGACAAGCCCACAGTGTGATACACCCAGCCCCTTGTTGGTTTGATGGATGGATGAACTCAAATGAACGAATGAAAACCTCAAAACACCAAAATTACCCTACTGAACTGCACAACCCAACAACTCTGCAAAAACTCTCCATCATTCCACCCTCAGTTACTAGGAAGTAGATCAGGCTTGATGCCTGCCAGGCCAGGCAGGGAAGCAAAGGAGTGACAGAGTCCATAATACATATATAATTGCTTCACTCTGGTGGAGCCACAACAATAAAAGGGATGGATACTCTATCCTCTCACTGTCGTCTCCCACACAGATAACAGTTGCTCTGAGCACAAAAGCTGTCATCTTTAAGTACCCCTCTCTGCACAGGTTTTGAGGTGGTGGTGCAAGATTCATGTCATGGTACTGGTGTAGTAGATAAGTTTTGCTTGTGCCCAAGCTTTTTTGGTGTCAGAACTGCAAGGAGATTGCTTGTTTGCTTACTTGCTGGCTGGCTGGTTGGCTTGCTTGTCAGTCCTCCCCGTGGACTTGGCAATGACAATTGATTGGACTCCATGAATCAAATTCAGCAGAGTTGTATGGGGTTCTGATCGGTGGATTTTGTATAATTATATCAGTTTTTCCCTTCTCATGTTGCAGCGCGAGCAATCATCCCAAACAACATTTAGTGTTAATTGAGAGAAATTGTTTTTGGTAGAAATTTGTCAAAGCTGCAAAAAGAAAACTAAAAAGTGTCTTGAAATGTGACAAATTTCTTCCACCCAAGGCTTTGTTTTCTTTAATATTTCATAATTATAATAAAAACAGGGAACTTTTGACAGAATATTCCTTAATATTTTGTTGAGGGTTGATTTTCTGGGGGAATTTTTGGATCAAAAGAATGCATTGGAACTTCTAATGGGTATAAAAAAGATTTAGTGGCAAAATGTCACCAAATTCCTCCTATGTGGAAATGATTCTGATGACCAGAATGAACCAACATCCACCAGTGCACCATCCATTTGAATACTATTATGACTCTGAGCTAACCACAATGATTAGTTAACTAGTGTACTGGGACCCAATGAAAAAGTGTTTTCTGTCCACCAACCATCCATCCCGCGTGGTTCAGTCTGCAGAGGTCTGGCAACCATTGCCACACAAAAATTGTGGTGGGTTTTTGTGGAGGCAAAATTGCCAACTGGTTAGAGAACAAGCCAAGCCTCCTTCCTCGCCAAAATCTTTATGTAGTACTCTAGCACAGTTTTATGTGTATTGCCACCAGTAAAAGTGCCCTGGCATGTGCATTCAGCTACCAGCTGAAGTATACACAACCATCCCCAATTGACCCTTGTCATAATCCTTAACTACAACACTCATTCAGATGAGAAAAGCTCAGAAGCACACAATATGGCAGCAGGGTAAATAATTAAGTATTATCCAAACTACCTAGTGTTCTTTTCTTCTTTTTTTGGGGGCAAATTCTAGATGGGTGGAAAATATTCTTTCATAAATGTGGAAAATGAGTGTCTTTTGGGGTTATGATTGCCAAATCCCAATTTTCTTTACACTTTTTACTCACCAGATTCTAGATCAGGTTCCACAAGGTAGCCAACAATACAGAAGGTTGCAGAAATGTTTTTATTTTCATATTTTGTGTATAGACCATATTTGGCTAAATTATCTTATGGATGATAGCCACTCATGCTACACCACAAAATCCCCTGACCAAAAATTTATAAAAAAAAAAACTATAAATGACCCAAACTCATTAACTGGTTCATTCACCCACTCATGTGTGAAATTGTATATATGATGAAATTGCAGTTTGTGTGGTTTGGTATTTGCTTTTATGATGAGAGTGTTTGTAGACAAATCTGGATGGCAGGACTTTGAATAGATGGATGGATGGATGATAACTAGACAATCCTTTGAACTTTCAGTTAATTTTTCTTATCCATGGAGTTGAGCAAGTTTGATGGGTATTTCCAGTATTTTTCATATGGCTGGGGACACTCCACCACATCAACAATCAATTTGCTCCTCCCATCTCATGAGATGAGCAATCAATTATCAATGCTTACCACCCATTTACTAAAATCTCAACAGCATTCAATTGTACAAGCTCACACCCATTGGTTGATATCAACTTTTTCATGCCCTGCTTTTGCTGTATAGCCTAGAAAGTAAGTAAGTAGGTTAAACATTCAAAATCTGCTCCACTTGGAACAAGAGTTTATAGCTGGTGTTTGTTAGGGTTATGAACTAAGAAACAGCTGAGAGCCCAGAAGTGGCATGTGAGTGCCAAGACTATTATTATTCATGGTAACTAGCACACTCTAACCATTTACCAAACATAACCATCCCCTTGTGATGATTGAGATGCCTTCTTTTCATCCACCTGGAGAGAGAATGGTTCTGAAATCTTCATCCAAGTAGTAAAAGGCCACAAAATTGGACCAATGAGAGCCCAAGGTGATACCTTGTGAAACAGAGGTTGAAGGTTAATATGGGTTGTAACTCACAACCTGACAACCAATCAAAGCATTGAGATTCTCATCGAGAATACCATCATCCATTGGAAACCTGTTATGACTTAGTTGTGGATGAACTAAATAAAACTGGAGGACCAAGGTTCCACCTTGGTAGCCTATCCGGCAAACCCTCCTACTGCCCCTTCGCACTACCCATGGAAGTTAGTGGGTAAGTATGATAAGTAATCAAGAAATGTAAGTGGGTGCTTTGTAGGTAGGTAAATACTAAATACTAGTTTAGGGCTGTTCTTAACTTACATAAAAGAGCCTCCAGTTCTGGTTCTAAAAACTAAATTTGAACAGTTCCAATTTCAGTTTCACACATAAACAGAATTGGGAATCTGGTCTTGGGTTTGGTTCCTCACCAAAAAAATTTGCAGTTCAAGTCCTAGTTCAAGTTCTGAAAATCAGACCCAATTTTGGTCTGATTGTAGGTAACCTAGACTAGAACTGGTTGTTAATTGTCAGTTAAAACTCTGATTAGCCCCCCAGTTCTACTTGTTTTTTCCTTTTTTTCCCCCCCAAAATCTCAGTTTTGGTTCTAGTTTCACACATAAATGAAACCAGAAATCTGGTTCTGGGTCTGGTTCTTTAAAATAAAATAAAAATCCAGTTCCAGTTTTGAAAAAAACCAGACCCAGTTTTGAATGTGTTGTTACGAACCAGAACCATCTCACCCCTCCTTGCCTTTGCAAGAATCCCTTTGTGTTGTTGAGTTGCTGATAACCTAATACCAATGTTGTAATTTTATTGGCCTTGCCTACCATGGCAAGCATATTGTGTTTAGCTTCATTATAGAGTGTAGTAGCTTAAGGGATTTTTTATAGGCCCCTAGGTAATAATAATAGGTCTATTTTTTATATGAGGATTTTTGAAAGATGATATTTTGGCTTGTGTTGAAACTTGAGATCAGCTATAGAGCTATAATAATATCTTGAAGGATTTTGGTTTCTTTTTGGAGGATTTTTTGAAGATTTAATCTATTTTTGCATGGTGGAATATTTGAGTTTCCATGTTTCTTCTTTTGCCTTAAGATCCTATTTAATGTAAATGGCAAGGCCACAGTGGGACACACCCTTTGTCCTAATATTTTTCTTCCATACATAAAATAATTATAGCAATGTTATTTTCTGGTTCTAACAAATTTTTCTTCAATGTAGAATAATTTTATACCAATAATTTTATTTTATTTCCATTAGCAATAACATTGAGAAAGTCAATTTCATAAGCACAAATCATCCCTTGAATATAAGGGAGGCTACCACCAACTCATGAGGGAACCTTATGGCTTTTGGAAACGATTTTCTAACCAGAATCGGAACTAGATTATTTTAAGAAGTAGAGCCAGAATTGGGTGCTTGGTTCTTTTTTATGTGTGGAACTTGAACTATACCCAAGATTGTTTTTTGAAAAAAAGAAAAGACTAGAACCAAGGGTTAACTAAGAGTTAATTGGCAGGTAATCGTCAGTTCTAGTCTTCTGGGTTACTCAAAACCAGATCAAAACTGAAATCAAAAGAAAAATCAAGTTTTTATTTATTTATAATGTTTTGGAAAAATCAGACTTGAAATTGGATTCTCAGTTCCATTTATGTATGGAGCCAAAATTGTAATCAAAACTCTTCTAATTTATTTTAAAGATCAAACCAGAGGGTTCTTCATAAGAGCAAAAAAAACAACCCAACACTGGTTCAGACCCTGGACCCTAAACCTTTAATCTATATGAAGAGATTAGCCACACACAAAAAATACATGAAGGTAGTCAAATAGACCTCCTTTGCTTGTAAAGAATCAGTTTGTCAGCACCTAAAAACATGGTGCTGGCCATGCATACCATAAAGGCCCCAGTCCCTTGCTGTACACGCCTTGAGTCAGTGGAAAAATATTTGGGTATATTCAATATGGACAATGAAAGGCACCTTCTTCTTTACTGGAAGGAGTATACATTGTACAACAGTGTTCTTTTTCCAATTTGGTGATGTAGCTGAGGGCAATCATCCATAAACTGGTGTAGCCAAATTAATGACAGGAAAAAAATTAAACACACATTATATATATATATATATATGGCTAAATATTTGAACCGTGATAGAAGTCTAAAATTTTTTTTTCTCAATGTTTGGCAAAAAGAATTTCAAAAAATTCATTGAGTTTGGGACAATTTTCAATAAAAATCACAATAGTGACAAATTTTGAAAAAAAAGAAAAAAAAAGGTTGCCATAAATGTAAAACATACCTCCTGTTTTTTTTTCTCCCCTCCCTCTTCCCCTAAACAGATGTAAGAGTAACACTCAAGGGATGGAGGCTTAAAACTTCTGGCTTATATCACCCAGCACCCCACAGATGCACCATTCATTCAAAACCTGTTACATTGATCAGTTGTGGTTCAACCCCAAACGAGGCATGATTTTAGAGCATCTCCACCAACACACTACACAATATATTTTGGATGAAGATCAGTAAAATATTGCCCAATAGACTTAATAAAATTGACATGCATTAGCATTTTTGCTCAATATGCGAACAAGTAAAAAGTCACAACACTAGTTAACAAGCTCTTGATTGGTCCAAGTTGTTTGAGATTAGTAAGTTCTGACCTTTTTAATGTCTCAAGTTCATGTTTAGGGGTGTGGCTTGGAATCAATAAATTAGTAATCTTGAATGATAAAAATATTGTTGTAGACCCACATGCTGAATACGACACATGTTTGAGACAAACTTTGTGGTGTTCATTGTGGCATAAATAAAATTATAATTATGTTTTGACACTGAATTATGGCACATATTACATAAATCTGTCATAACTTAATGTAAAATTGTAATTTTAATATAATGTATTTCACCAATAAACAGCACATATTGTACATTGTAATACATGAAACCACATGTGTTGTGAGTAGTGTGTCCTTTGGTGTGAGAAAAACCACATTCTCTTTGTAGTGTGTAGGCAGATGGATGTAGCTTGTCAGCACATTAGCTAACCACTGGAGACAGCTATGGGATGGGAACACAATGAAAACCTGTTTCCTCTTTGTACACCGTCCATCCTAAATGGTGCACTGGCAATAGGGCGAGGGCTGGTGTACTTGGGCCAAAAGGTTCGCAAGTCAATAGTTGCACCTCTGATTCTACTATTGAAAACTTTACTTTATACACTTTGTGCACCATGCCTCTCTCTCCTTTTCTTTGCATGTATTCCGGGAAAGGGTAACAAACCCAACTAAAGAGCACACAAGTTGAATGCAGGTGGGTACTAGAAAAAGGCTTTGTGCAAAGGAAAAGTTGCAAATATGAAGTTGCAAGAATTCATAATTGGGTCATAACCAACCAACCAAACTTGCAGCCAGCAAGGAGAGGAAAAAGGATGAAGGAGATGGGAAAAAAAGAGAGGCTAGAGACTGAGGGTGGCAAATGGCAACAAGTGCAGATCATAAAGGTAAGGAATGAAGAAAGGACAAACCCCAAAAAGTGAAGGATACCCAAAACTTATTAGAAGGAAAAAAAAGACAAAAAGCCATAACCATGATGGTGTGTAAAGTCTCCTCCCCCAAGAAGCTCTAGATAAAGGAAGGAGAGTAGTACCTAGGCACAAACTAAAGACATACCCCACAAAGAGGGCAAAAGAGTCTTGTTAGGCAGCAAAATATATTCTAAGGTTTTTTAAATGCTATACAGATTCAGGAAGAAAGAAAAGGCGAAAAAAGATCAGAGTTGAGAACAGAGCGAACAAGATCAAAGTGGGCCCAAGAATCTAGTAAAAGCAAATATGGAGTGGGTATGAAGCTCTGTTCACAAAGGAAAGCACGAAAGTTGAAAGCAGAGGATATGCTTTAAAACTGCACCAAAACTTTCTTGGGAATATTTATTATACTATATTATTATTATTATTATTATTATATTAATGTACACAATTCCCCTACCTACAAACTTACAAACGCATCTGACTGTGCTGGACACAAGAATATGGAAAATTAGCAGAGAGATCAAACACTTGATAATCATTGTAACCTGTGAAAGATGCTGAATTATTTTCTTGCCACAGTGAATGAAAGAGTGATATTGACGAGGTGCAAAAAATGTGCCATTCAATTTGCCATAAACTTCAGTTTGAGGTGCTCCAATTTTTGGGCACCTTAAGTGTAGGATAATGCACAGGGAGGGAGGGAGGCGGGGGCGCGGGTTTGGAAGTAACTGCCTCCTTACTCTGGAAGTAAGTACCTTAGCTGAGAGGCGTTAACTTTCGAAACTCCCCTGCTTTGAGGCCGTTACCAAGTGTAAAAATTGATGCAATTTTTTTTTTCCCCCTCTCTATCTGATACCCAGCAAATACTTGGCAGATATTGTGAAAGAAATGACGCAAGTAGTTCAAAAAATGGAACACCTGTGTGTGTGAGCATTCCATTTTGCAGGCATTGTGGGCTTTCAGTTTTCTGAAAATGCCTCATAGGATTATACACTTTGTAAGTGTACTCCAAATACACTATGAAGAAAACTCTCTAAGGTTTCACATGCCTTGCAATCATCTTCACTTTTGCACTTACTTGATCCCAGAAAACAGGGAGTGTGGAGACCCAAAAAACCCTCCTCCAAACGTAGAATTTCAAGCCCTACAGGGGAATTCACACTCCACAGAATATTTGTCAGTCTAGAATCCTCTCCATTCTCGCTGAAGCAGATAAATTTCTTTGTTAAAAAAAGAAAAAGGAAGGAAAGAAGGAAATAGAAGAGTTGTTTATTTGTGCTCAGCAGCAGCTCACTAAAAAGCGCTGTCTTTAAGTAATTGATATACAGTTCTCTTTGGCACTTTGAAACCCACCCATTTCAAAAACCAGTCTTAATTGTGAATAATTAATAGGAGAAGTTAAAACCCAATGGTGCAAAAATGAACCTTTTTCTCTTACTTTACAACGCAGCATGTTCTGATCAATAAATTTTCCAGAGCTTTTCAGATTCTCTTCCCCACTTGTGTGTCGTTGATTTCTATCTAGTTGAAGATGAAGTTTGATGGGCCAAGTTGTTGCCGATGATGATGATACTCATGATCATGACCATGATGATCACCATGATGATTCCTGTTTTGGACAGTGTGGATTCTGGAAGGAAGGTGAGAAGATTAAATTAGAACAAGTGTGGGCCCTAGGAGGGCCCCAGGTTAGAAAATCTGTTTGTAATACAATTTCCACAAAAAAGAAGAATAATGAATGGTACGGTTGATGCATATTTTGTTTTGGAAAATCTGATCAGCCATTGAAGAAGTATGATAATCACTCTAATACTTTTTTGCTTGATAAAATTTGCAGTAAAACTTTGGTTTTAAAAAACTTTAACAGCAATTTGCTGCAAGCTGTAAGTAGCTAGCCTAGCTGCTCATCATCAATCAGTTGTGTAATCAAGCAGCAGTAAGAAGTAGCAGCAAGGAATGTAACAGAGCATTTTTTGGCTCTTCAACTGCTTCTTGATCCTCTCTCTCTCTCTCTCTCTCTCTCTCTCTCAACCCACTTTCATAAAAGCACAATTTGCATATTTTCCTTTGTTGTTGTGGAATCATTCTCTTCCTGGTGCTTTCTTTCTTTCTTTCACTTCTTTCTGTAAAATTTTGTTGCACTATCCAATTGCAGATTGCACACTGCTCATGCACTCTCTTCCATTGCAATCCCAAAAAAGCGACACAAAAACCAATGGCACCCACTAGGTAAGAATCAAGCACGCTGTTGTGTATGAGACGCAGAAGAGAGAGAGAGAGAAAGGGGGGGACACACGCACACACACAGAGAGTCTGAGAGAGATAGTTCGTAAAGCTTTTGTTTTGCTTTGATCTAGGTACACCTTTGATTTCACTGGAATTAGATCCTCACTACTGCTGCCTTTTCTCTTGCAGCTCCTCCTCTCTCTACCTCACCCTGCTGCACCCAACCTGTACTTTCTTTTCTGTCCTGATGAGACCCAATCTGTTTTGTCCTGCTGAGCAAAGACTGTAAAAGGAGCCGGAGTTTTGCAGCATGCAAGGTCAGTCAGTGGTGGTGGGTCAAAACACTAGATTCATTCATGTTTGTGGTTTGGGTGGGGGTGAAAACCTGGTGCTGTTGTTTTTTGGGCTCCGCAGCGGTTTTCCTCCTGTTTGTTGCTTTGTTCATGAATGAATGAAAGTCCTAGCACTAGTAGGTGGTGGTGGAGGAGATCTACAGCTACTGAGCTTTGCTGTGTCCAAAGGAGAGAGCCCTAATCATCATCATCACACTGTGCAGAACTACCGTCATCATTATCACTAAGGCTTGCTTGCTTTGCTTGCTTGCTTGCACTCCCCGTGATGAAAGAGATCACCACCACGAGTCTGCTCTTGATCTTCTAACTGTCATTTTTGCAGAGTGAACTGATCAATGGGAGGTCTGTCTGGATGTGAAGTTCATCGCAGAACCAGCTCCTTATGATGTCCTTGCATTCCTGAATTTCTTGATATGCTTCTCTAGAGTTATGGTTGTTGTGTAAGAAACAGCATAAGAGATGGGTGGGTGTCAAAATCACATATAACATGATGAAGAAGGAAAGGAGTCTACTGCCATTGTCACAGCATCTTAGGCTGGTGAAATTACTTAAAGCTCATCATACCCAGGTGGTGGATTTGGAGCTATGGTTTCTCTCTGAGAGAAGATAGATAGGCAATTTACTAGATGACAGCAACACCAGTTGTGCTTGCTGCTTCTGAGAATTCGCTCTTGCAAACATATGTTGTTGAGGATGTGATGGTAGTAGTACAGTACTGTTCTAAGGGCTTTTTCCAGCTGCAGAAAGGAGATCTGGGTTTTGTAGTCTCATGGAAATTGGGTTTGTTGTGGGAGTTTTGTGTGCATAGGCATGATGACCGGAGGTGGAATGGAATGACATAAAGAATGAGAAGCAGAAGGTTTGAAAGGCAGAAGCTGAAGCTGCAATTGTAGTAGCATGATGGCATTCCGGAATTTGAGTAGCAGGAGCTGGGACAGGGGAGGAAGTGGCGGAGGAGGAGGAGGTGGAGCGATGGTGGATGAAGGGCAGCTACATAACAGGAACTGTAATGAGTATACTAGTACTGTGCACTCCTCAGATCATCACCTGGCCATGGCCCAGAGATTGGAGCAGCTGGAAACAGTGTTGACTGCTGCTGCAGCACAAGAGGCAAGCATTGCACATAGTTCATCTGATGGGTCCATGGCGTTGAATTCATCAGATCTTTCGGGTTGGATTGAGGGCATGATTGAGGAGTTGACAGCTGCGAACAATGTGCCTGCACAGAGGAGTAGTCCCTTTACAGCTGATTCTCCTTACAACAACAATACAGTGGAAGGAAGCTCCACCAGCCTAGACTCTTCCTTGGATACGGACTCACCTTCTCAAGTACCACCATTACACTACCAGGAAGCTCTCTTGGATAATGGGTTCAGCAGTACTGGCCTGCCTTGTGCAACAACTTCATACCCTGCATCCTCTAAGTCCTGCAGCATGCTCCCCCACCAACAAAGTACTGACTCTAGTTCTGAAACTCATGTGCTGCCCATGATGGAGAGCAGGAATCATCAAAGGCCACAGGTGAATGAGGATGAGCAGGAAGACAATGGAGTGCAGCTGGTTCACTCTCTGCTTGCATGTGCAGAGGCAGTGCAGCATGGTGATCTTGTGAGGGCAGAAGAGACTGTGCGCCACATCCAGCTGCTGGCATCACCTCCAGGACCCATGGGCAAGGTGGCTGCTCATTTTATTGAAGCACTTACTCGTCGCATATATGGTGGCACTTCCTCCTCTCAGGATAGTAGCAGTTGTGATGTTGTCAGCTACGAGTCTAACAATTATCTCTCGGAATTGCTGCATTTCCAATACTATGAGACTTGTCCTTATCTCAAATTTGCACATTTCACTTCCAATCAGGCAATCTTGGAGGCATTTGAAGGTGAGAAGCGAGTTCATGTGATTGACTTCAATCTCATGCATGGGTTACAATGGCCAGCACTCATTCAAGCCCTTGCACTTAGACCAGGAGGCCCTCCTTCTTTGCGCCTCACTGGCATCGGGCCTCCTCAGGCAGGTGGCAATAATGGGTTGCAGGAGATTGGGATGAAGCTGGCGCAATTGGCAGCGTCAGTGAACATAGAGTTTGATTTTCGGGGTGTTGTGGCCTTGAAGCTGAATGAGGTTAAGCCTTGGATGCTGCAAGTGCTGCCAGGTGAGGTCGTTGCTGTCAACTCAGTGTTGCAGCTGCATCGATTTCTCAACTCTGACGGAGGACCTGTGCTGGCTATTGATGAGGTTCTCCACTCCATCCTTGGTCTCAAGCCTAAGATTGTGACGGTTGTGGAGCATGAAGCGAACCACAATGTATCTGGGTTCCTGGACAGGTTCACTGAGGCCTTGCATTACTATTCCACTATGTTTGATTCTTTGGAAGCTTGCAACCTGCAACCTCAAAGCAGTGAGCAACTTCTTGCTGAGATGTATCTCGGACAGGAGATCTGCAACATCATAGCTTGTGAGGGTGTTGCTAGGGTTGAGCGACATGAGAATCTGGAGCAATGGCGACAACGAATTGCAAAAGCCGGTTTTCGACCTTTGCAGTTGGGCTCAACTGCATTGAAGCAGGCCAAACTGCTGCTTTCTCTGTTTCCAGGAGATGGTTACCGAGTGGAAGAAAACAATGGTTGCCTCACTTTGGGTTGGCATACACGCCCACTTATTGCATTCTCAGCCTGGCAATGTGCATGATCTTATCTCGTTAACAGCAGTTTTTTTCACTGCTGTTCTTTTATGATTGCAATACTACCCACCAAAGCAAAACCATGAATGGACAAATCTCCACATTGTGCACACTCCCTGGCCAAGGATGGAACTATCAAGCAAGAGAGATGTGCAACCAACCAACCACTTATTCTTCAGCATGGACAAAAACGGTGGGCAAATAAACAAAACCACCTCACATTGCTCTCCTCATAGCTTTTCATCTTTTCTCAACTGTATGGCCATTGCTTCAAACTCTTATGAGATCACCCACCTTATTGTATGCACATGTCATAGCTTTCATCCTTCTCAAATTTAGAGGAGAGTATGTTTTGATGCGCTTATGAAATCCAAAGAGCCCTAGACAATGCACAACTCTCCTTTTCAACAGCAGCAGCTAGTTGCCAATCTGTCATTGGTTGTAATATGAAAGAATTCTAGTTTCTCTGCCACCTTTGCAGTTTCAGTTCTCTGCCCCGTGAAACAAAAATCACAGATGCCTTGTGCCTCTTTTGAATCACTAAGTTGTGCATTATGAAGATTGCACTTTTCTTTCATGTGTGAAAATCACAGACGCCTTGTGCCCCTTTTGAATCACTAAGTTGTGCATTATGAAGATTGTACTTTTCTTTCATGTGTGAAAAGCATATTTGTGATATTTATTTTCCATCTTTGTGAGAAATAAAGTTGCTATGCAGCACGCCAAAATTTGTTCTTTGGATGTTGTGGAGAACATATCTGCTGTGTGCGCTGTGTGCGTAGGTATCATGAAGCATTTTAAATCTCAGCCTGTGTGAGGAATAAATTTTCTCCTCACAACAATATTCCAAATTACATTTGTGACTGTTTCTGCAGGCAGTAGAGAATTTCTGCAACCAGAGAATTACCACATCTTTTTTCATTAAGATTCAAGTTCATATGTATTTTACTATGGGTTTTGAGGAGGGACATGAATACATGGTCCTTGTTCACATTTGTTTTCTGTTGATGTGGAAAAGAATGGAGGTGGGAGTTGTGAGAAGCTGAAGAAACTTGTTTCTTGACTCGAAATTGTTATGATTTTAATACTGGAAGCTTGGATGGAGGAATGCATTGCAAAGCCTAATGCTAACTTGTAGAGTGGGTAAATATAAAGACTTTTGTGTCAAATTTTTCATCATGAAGCAGTAACTTACATAACCAGCTGTGCACAGCACATCCCAGTTGTTTAGCCATTTGAATACATGTCTTAATTTGTGGAATTCTATGGCAAATCTTCACCACTAAGTGTTTAACACATGTAACATATCACAAAGTGATTACAAAACAACAGTAAATACATTCAAATGTTGCCCACTATGGACAGTTTACAATAATAGATTAAAACCCCTTTCTATCCAACATTCCCTCCTGATCTCAACTTCCTCCCAACCTCAACCCCCTCCCAATCTCAGAATATATGACACATGCAGGTCCTCAAAGAACTGGGAAATTAAGAATAACTGCAGAGTTTCACTTTCATAATATAGCATAAAGAACATTCAATGTCCTAAATGCAGAGAAAAGGAATAACCCTATGGATCTGAGCAGAGCAAGACAAAAATGGTGAAAGGTAACTCTCCCATTATTAGCCTTAGCACCTGGTCTGTGCATGACCTTATGAACAGACCTAGTTCAATAAAATCCTCTAATACAAAAAAGAAAAGAAAAAGCCTTCCCAACTTCCTTTGACCAAATTGCAAACACTAATTACAAGGTTACATTTGTGTAACTCACAAATTTAGTGGGTTTTGGATAAATGTGGCAATTACGACGCCAAACCGAGTCCTTTGCGTGATTTGCCAACAAATAAGTCTTTGCTCTTCAATGTCCCTGGCAGCCAACCAATGATTGTTGCAAATGGAAGCTGTGCAACACCTGCTGATCTTCCTAATGACACAATACCAAACGGTGCTTTCAATGGTGTGTAGACTCCAAGTTTTGAACCGTTTGGATCCTTGGATAGTTTCTTGATGTTCTCTATGACCACTGCAGCTTGCTTGCCAGCCAAAAATCCTTGTTTGATTTCCTACATTTTTGCACCAAATGACAAACTTAGTGGTCAGATATTCTACAGAAAAACCTCATCACCTACAATCCAAAACAGCAAAGGGAAATCCACAATCCACTCCATTGCAACTGTCTAAGGCCCTTATACACCTTTTCTCAGGAAGTTGGTCAGTACTATCCACAGAAAGCTACAAGTTGAGTGCACAAAATTGTACCACTGTATTTGCTATGTCTCCACAGGCAAAAACATTTTTTTTCCCTTCCACTCGCAAGTTTGCATCCACCTTCAAACGGCCCTGATCATCCAGAAGGCTGGAAAGTTCTGAATCACGCAACCATGAGGATCCAACACGCTTTCCAACGCACACAAAGTGGGCATCAGCTTTGATAGTTTGCCCTTTCCTTGTGGTATAAATGGGTCCTGCCAGCCCATCAAGCTCTATCCTGCAAACATAGCACCCACGTTCAGATCATCAGAAATATCCATTATTCCCAAAGCAAATTCCTTTCTGAACCAGTACATGCTACTGCAGCCAGAATGAAAGGGGCTTAGCTTAGACAACCAGGATTATTTCAGAGGAATCATTCACAGGATGCTGTTCACAAAATACATTGCAATGCCCTCCAGCTTTGAAAGAGGCACAACAAATTCCTTATGTGGATTTCCAGGATCTCCTTTGGAACACAACTGTGTTTCACAATATAGATTCACAACCAGATGTATTCCTTAGATATCGCAGTCACCATCATCATCTGGAGATCTCAGCTTTACAAACTCCAAAGTTCTTTCACCCTTTGCATCAACAATTGTGAACTTCAGATCTCATTTACCTGTCATTAAGGATAACCTCCACATTCCTGGACTGTAGCCATTTGAGAGTTTTCTCGGAGGCTTTAGGCCCAAGGAAATCAATCAAACGATCGCCCGATTGTATGAGTGTGACCTTCACAAACCCACCAAAAAGATAAGAATGTAAGCCCAGTGTCAAGTATAAAATTGACCAGCAGCTTTAAGCTACTTCTTCTTGGACTCAACAAAAGATTTGAACCAAACCAGATGTTGATCACATTGAAAAGATGCACAGAAACTTCCAAACTCTATCCTAATAACTGACTGACTGACTTTTACATGACTGACCTTTTTGGTGGGGAAGTCAACAACAATTTCTCCAGCAAGCTCAACACCAACAGGGCCTCCACCAATAATTAGGATAGAATCTGCAGCTTTCACCTTCTCGTAGTCTGCACCACCATGCTCATCAGGGTTTTGTTAGTCCTGTATTTGAAAAAGACTTGAGCAAGAAACAAAAGAATCGAACAACCACACACGTACTGAAGAATGGTGATTTTAGGGGCCATGAGAAGGTTGAAACTGCACAGGCACATCCTTCAACATGTGTCGGAGACTTGCTTATTCTCATACACATGTCGTGATCAGATGAGGGAATCAAGGTACCGGGGCAGCTTGACTCCACAGAAGGTATTGTTACCTACCAGCTTCAAATTCTTTGATGCGCTCTGCCTTGGTTGCAGGGCCCGTGTATGTGGAACCTGTGGAGATGACCAAGAAATCGTATGGAATTCGATCACCAGAGACAGCCACCACGGCTGAATCCGACACAGATTGAGCTGAACTCTGCACCAATTTTGCCTTCTTCAAGTACTCCGTATGCTTGACGATTGAGCGCTCCGCAAATTTTGGCTCCACAGTGCACCTCAAGGCCGCGTAAGGTATTTCGAAATAGTCCTTTCTGCATTAAAGCGTGACCGAAAAAAGCCACACAAACACAAGAATGTCAGGAGAGACAAAACTACTGCAGTTTCTGACTGTCGCAACACAATATTGGTTGGTCTTCAGAAACGATCTTCTCAAATAGAGCTTGAACGATTTTTCAATGGTGTAACTGGTCGTGAAATCGCACCGGAAAGAATTCAGTCTTTTACTTCCGTGACATTGTGAGGTCCTAGATGTATATAACAGTCACCAGATCCAGATCTGTTGTGAACAGCACTCATTGTCCACCGCCTCTCTCTCTCTCTCTCTCTCTCTCTCCTCCAGAATGGTGATTGAAGCTCACAATCAACATTTCATTCTCTACAAGATCGTCCGCTATTCATGACGTGGAACGACATGTCCAGTTCAAGAATCCACAAATTTCGGGATCGTAAGAACTATCATGCTATCCATCTACAAAGCCAAAAACAACACAAACAAAACGAAAACCAAACGAACAAACAAATAAACAAAAGAAAAATCGAGTTTGGATGTCGTAGAGGAGTGGCGGAGGAGTAAAGAGAAGGCAACGAAAAGATTTTACGGATCAATGAGCGTAACATCAGCTTCCGAATCGAAGCTCTTGGCTATGGTGGAGCCTGCTACACCACCTCCGACCACCACGATCCGCTTCCTCTCGGCCATATCTTCTCGTACTGGAACTTGCAAATGGAGACAAAATGATCCTCAATCTCTGTACGTGTGTCTCTGTATGTGTGCCTATGTCTGTCTCTCTGTCTGTAGTTCCGAGTGTCTCCGAATGCTAAAGAAGAAACAACAAAGAACAACAAAAGCAGGCACACAGCAAACCAAGCTCTAAACTGCTATATACACAAAGCACAAGCGCAAAAACAACAATCCCTACTAACTGCTGTCTTCCCTGCCCGCCTGCCTTCCTTTGTTTGCGCAAACCACCGTCAAGGAGGTCAAGCGAATCTCCGTCAAAACAGCGTCAACAGCAGCAGCAGCAACAAAAACAACAACAAGCGAGACGGCCGTGAATGCGAACCACGTTTTCAGCCGCAACTAAGGTTCAAAACGGCAACGACTTTCGGCACCCAACCCAAGGAAAGGACTTTGCTGACAAAACACCAAATATCCTAGTCTCTTATTCTGAGTCCTTCTCTTTAACAAATCTGAGGGAAAGGAGGAGAGAAAAGTGCGGCTAGGGAGGGGACGACTGGGGAAGGGGGTGGGGGGGGTGGGGATCAAAAAACCATTTTTTTTCAAAAAAAAAAACCAAACTCGGCGGGAAACTGTGGTGTTTTGGTAGCTTCCACACTAATTGAGGGGTCTGTTATTTTAAACTATTTGGTGGAAGAATTAATTATTGTGTGTGCACCTGATGTCGCGC
>Ga0209208_10004105_pt1 | contig 20755 bp, 17 predicted proteins | sample S1TSphfallax_3_FD_187694 | JGI IMG/M metagenome (GOLD analysis project Ga0209208, IMG submission 187694) | Host-associated microbial communities from peat moss isolated from Minnesota, USA - S1T2_Fd - Sphagnum fallax MG (SPAdes) (version 2) | ecosystem: Host-associated > Plants > Peat moss >...
GTGAGAAAAAAATTAGTAAAAATTTCCAAACTTTTAGGTATATTTGGTTTTTAGTGTGTAGTCAAAAAATATAGAAGGATGATTTAAAAGATTTGTACTTTATTTTTCCTATATAGCCATATTTTGGCAAAATATTCCTAAGGACGATTGCCACTTTCTCTACATCTTCCAAGTTCCTATGGATAATTTCCAATTTGGCTACAAACAAAAACTCCCAAAAAAAAAATTAAGAAAAAAAAAAAAACCACTGGAACTTCTTCTGGCACATTGTTTTGTGTGCAGCTCATTGTTGGGGGGAGGGTGGCGGGCAGCAGAGAGAAAACGGGCAGGCAGCATGGGCCCCGCAACCGCCGCCTTGCGTCCTTGCAGGAAACTCGCAAAGCGGCAGGGCGGCGAAGAAAGGAAAGGAAGGAAGGAGCAAGCTTCTCTCTCTCTCTCTTGTTGTCGCGCGAGATCTATCTCTTCTGTTCTCTTTGTTTTGTTGACCAAGTCTGAGTGTGTTGTTGCGTCTTTCTTTCGTCGTATTTTAGGCTCTCCCCATCTCCTCGTCATTTCCTTTCTCCGTGTCTCCATTCTCAATTCCTCTCCAGTTTTGTGTTGTGGGTGTGTGTACTGGGATCCTTGTTTCCAAGAGTCTCTCAGTAGCAGCAGCACTTGCAGAAACAGTAGTGGGTGGATTCCTTTCTCTTCCGAGTTCTCTCTCTCTCCCTCTCTCTCTCTCTGTGGGTCCCATCGCCATGTCGCAGCAATAGCAGCAGCAGCAGCTTCGTAGAAGGAAAAAGGAATCTCATACAACGGTGATCCCAAGAGAAGGAGAACATGAAAAAGAAGAGAAGAGAAGAGGCAAATCCCAAGAAAAAGAGAAGAGAAAGCGAAACAAGAAGAAGAGAAGATTAGGGCGGCGAGAACGCGTTGTTGTTGTTGTTGTTCTTCTCTTTCTTGCTCAAATTTGATGCGGAAGCTGGTGCTGCTGTTGCGTTGTGGTCGGTAGTTACCTCCCTCCCTCTCGATGCAACTGGGTGCACCAGGTTTGAAACCCACATGTTCCTTCCCTTTTCATGCTGTTGGATGGCTGCAAAATTAGGTGAAGACGCCGCTGCTATGTGATGTATTGTTCCGGAGGGAGCCTTGGAGCGCCGGACTTCTTCTTCTTCTCCTCCTCACAGCTTCTGCCTTCCAGACAAACCAGAGAGAGCATCATCGGAGAAAAAGGAGAAAGAGACTCAAGGAAGGAAGCAAGGAGCCCAAGAAGGGTATGGGAAGAGAAAGAGACTCAACAATAAGAAGCTTACTACTTTGTCCATAAGCTACCTATATGAAAGGAATTGGCTGATGCACTACTGATTGAAGACACAGAGAGAGAGAGAGATGACATAACACGCCACCTATGGTTGCTTCTGGCTTGTGCCTTTCTCAAAAGCTCTTCTCCTAGATTTGGAAACAAACATAAGGGCTGAAGTGTAGATAGTTCAGGACCTTTACATGCCAGAGTTTCTCTCAAGAAGATACATAGGAGGAGGTGGGTGTGTGTTCCATGACAGCAAGTTTCTGGAAACAAAAAAGGAGGTGATTAGGGATTAAGAGATAAAGAGGCAGAAGAAGAAGAAAGAGATGGGGTGTGTGGGATCGAAGGTGGAGAGTGAGGAAGGAGTGGCGCAATGTAAGGCACGGGGTCGCTTCATGAAGCGAGCGGTTGTGTCACGCCATGCTTTTGCAGCTGCACATGCCTTGTACATGCAGGCACTCAAAGCCACAGGTTCAGCTCTCCGTCAATTTGCAGAAGGGCAAGAGAAACCATCAGCATGGGGTCCAGCAATTATGCCACTAATCCAGCAACCACTAACTCCACCCACTCCAAAGACCCCGCCCTCTCAAGCTTTAGTGCATCCTCCACCACCACCTATGCCACCTTCACCAATTTCCCCTGCCCTCCCTCCCTCTCCACCCCATTCACCACCAAGAACTGAACCCCCACTTCCAAGAGCTGCAAGCCTACCATCACCACCAGTAGTGGCAAGACGATCTTCCCCTCAACGTAAACCTAAGCTGTCACCCACTCCTTTCTCACCTTTTTCCCCAGAGCTGCCACCTTTGATACCTCCAGTGATGCCAAGAGATGGTGACTGGCTCGGACAAGCTCTGCCACCTCCTCCACCACCGAGCAGTGGCAGACGGGGTTCTTCCAAAAATACTTGGGAGGAATTATTTCTTGATCCCTTTAGGCCAGCACAACCCTCCTTCCGAGTAAATTACATGGAGCAGCAGCCTTCAAAGCCACTGTCACACGTTATGCAGGGTGCTGAGTCCCACCTCCAGCACATGCATGAAGCAGAAGGAATGCCGGAACTTGAAGATGATGAGGATGATGAAATCGATGATGATATTGATGGGCCTCGTCCAGTGGTAAGACTGATTCTCCCATGTTTCATGAGAGCATTACTTGTCAGGATCTTCCAAGATGCATCCTGAAGATTAGTGCTCACTGAAAGTTGTGTTTGTTGATGATGATCAACTATGTGGCCTAGTTTGGATGGACACAAGATGCAGAGTGCATGGTTTTCAGGTTGGGATGCTCAATTTCCTCCTGTTGAATAAGAGTGGTCCTTTTCTGTTGTTTTCTTCAGGATTCTGATGATGCAAAGGATGCAGAGGCAACTAGCAGACCTCTCCAGGAAGTATTGCCAGCTACTGAAATAGCAGTAGCTGAAAAGAGTGCCGAGGGCAATGGAATGAAACATGATCATCATAATATGGCTGTCACTGCTGGATTCCCTCCTGGGGGAGGGCGGGATCTTCTGGATGTACTTAGGGAAGTTGATGACTATTTCTTAAGAGCTGTGGAGAGTGGTGAACCATTGTCCAAATTTCTTGAAGCCCGAAATGTTCAGCAGCCTTCTACCTTCTCTGACAGTCTTAGAGGTGAGATCCTCACCGGAAAAAGTCCATGACAGCACTTCGGTTTTCTCTTATTCAATGCACTTGAATTTCAGTTTTGGTGCTGTTAATTTTTTTTGTATTCCTTTGAACTACCTATTTGCTGTTGCTTGGTGTGCACATCATTCAGTCAGTAAGCAAACTGAGTCTGGTAGAGATGCCAGTGTTTTTCAATGCAGCTGAAGTTCAGATATTGAGGGGAATGAATCCTTCCTGAACTTGTAAGATCTCTGAAGTTTTTTGGCAAATGGGTTATGACAGGCGTGGGTGAGTCAGCCAGAATGTTTTTTAATCCCAAGACCTTTACATCACCACCAGGTCTTGCCAGAAGTGCGAGTATTTTAGATGACAATGGCAGCATAGGTGGAAGCACAAGAAGTATGAGCAATTTGAGCAGTATGACTTGGTATGATGACAGTGGTGGTGCCAGCCATACTTTGACACTTGACCGCTTATATGCTTGGGAAAAGAAGCTTTATAACGAAGTCAAGGTATTTTTTTGCCTTTTAAGGCTTTCTCAGAGTTTGTGGCTTGAGTCTTCCTTATCCTGTTGGACTAGTTTCTTGGTTAGATAATAGACATCTGTTTTTTATGTCTCAGATATTGAGAAGAATACACAATACAATTTTAAAGTGCAGAGATCCAGAAATTCAAAAATATCTCTCATAAGAATTGAGGGACATGTTCTATGCTAGGGGCTGTACGGGATCTGGAATGCTCTCTAACCCTAAGTTTCTCCTGCTTCACCACATGTAATCTTCTACATGGTGGGGGTAGTATATATTGTATTCTTCCAGTTGGGAAGTTGGTTTTCTGTCGATGTATTTGAATGTAGTCCTTGGATTATAATGCCAACTACACATTGTAGAGCAAAGGATTAGGGTTTAGAATCATGGCTTGTGCTCGAAAACTTTCCTTTACCAATGAGACTTTCATGAAATTATGTAATCCTTTTTCTGAGCAGGAGGAAGAGGTCCTGAGGGTTGAGTTGGAGAAGAAGTATGCTCTTTTTGCGCGTCAAGAGAAGAAGGGTGAGGAGCCCACAATTATGGAGAGGACCAGGGCCAATATTAAAAACTTGCAAACTCGCAAGCATGTTGCCAGCCAAGCTGTTGATGCAGCTGTTGTAAATATCCAAAGACTACGTGATGAAGAACTATATCCACAACTCTTGGAATTGCTACTTGCGTGAGTTTCTCTTTTCTCTCTGGACCTGTCTGAGTGAGGCGGAAGCTATGTAGGTACTGCAACCACAATATCTAGGGAGTTTGCATCTGATCACAAGGAAAGGTGAACATGTAATCGAAGAGTTTACCTGAATTCAAATGTTTACATTGAGCTTGTTCTGGCTTTCCTAGTCATGAGCATCAAGATTTCTCAATTCTCATGAGTGTTATTAATTAATTGGGTGATCTTGGTTATTGATTTGATGGGCAGGTTGATCGGGATGTGGAAGGATATGCGGGAGTGTCATCAAGCACAGAGAAGAGCATTGGAGGCCATGAATTCAATTCACAAGGGAGCACCTGCAGAACCAACAACGACCTTTCATCATCAGTCCACTGTTAACCTTGAAAATTTCCTTTTCAAGTATGTATCGCCCTTTTCTAACATGTCTTTTTGGTTCTTGTTCCCGTTGTGTTGGAATCCTGAAGTTTATCTGGTTGTGATGGTTTTGGGAATTCATCATTGGTTCTTTCAATGTGTCAGGTGGGGCAATGTATTCCTCAAGGTCGTGACTAGTCTCAGCGATTACTTGAAGAATCTAAATGAGTGGTTACAGCGTAGTGTAAGCTCGCATGTCGGCTTTGATGATGGTGAACCCAGCAGTGCACGCTCGATGAATGGACTCAACTCACCTACTCCCCTCCTTTCTCCACACCGTAAGGCTGCTCCTATTAACGCATTATGTCACCAATGGCAGAGTTCACTCAAGGAACTTCCTGATAAAGCTACCCATGAAGCTATTATGAAGTTTGCTGCTGTAGTTCGAGATATGGCTCGCTTACAGGAGCTGGAATTTAGACATAGCCGCAAGGCAGAGCGGTATTGGAAGGAAGTACAGAAAAGAGAAGCAGCACTTGCAAATGCAATTAACCAGGACCACAGCATGATCCCTTACTCAACTGTTGACCCACAGGCCCCTGAATTTGCAGAGAGTGCCGAGGTGGTAGAATGCAGGATGAAGCTCAATCGGGCCAAGGCAAAGTTTGAGGAAGAGAAGGAACTTGAGCGGAAATCTATTCAAGACACCCGTTTCATGACCCTTAATTCAATGCAAACTGACCTCTCTCATGTTTTCCTTTCCCTGGTAACATTCAGTGGTAAAACTGTGGAGACGTTTGAAAAACTTCGGTCCTTTGCCGAAAATAGCAAACTCTCTAGAATCTCCAATTAGTGATCCTCAAATTGGCCATAGTAGGACATGAAGTTGTCCTCCTATTAGAAAATGCTCTAGAAGCACACAAGGTGTCCCAATGTGGACGAAAGTAGGAACACAGTAAACTCTTATACTCTGACTAATTAGAAACATAGCTTGTAGTGTAATTGCCCTTTTTGCCATGGGCTGCTATATTGCTCTGCATGTGCTATAAAAATACAGTTAGATGATACTTACAAAAATAGCTTTGTGCTTATGTATACAGAAGGAAACTAGACAATGGTCATGGGTCTTCTAAGAAGAGCATTTGGGAGCTGTCATGTAATGTGATGGGGTGATGGGGTGACTTTCTGTTTTGCCAAATGGGTGTGATCTGATGCAACAAGGTGGAATAAGTGATGTCACAGACTTGTAGGGTGTGTCTCTACTCCTGCCTTTCGGGGGATTGTAAAACTATCATCTAAGTATTATTGGCCAACACAGTGTTCCCAGTCTTTTGTGGGTTTCCATTGGATTTGGGTTTCTGCTGCTTTGTTTCCTTGCTGTTGGCTTTGAATTTGTTTTTGTAAGTTGTGTTTCAACCCATTTATTTGGCTGTGTTTAATCGGTGACCCAGGACATGAGCAGATCCCCAGTACCTACAGTCTCAATTTGAAAGCTCCGGAGTTGTTTTGCATTCAGGCAATATCTTGGCGATTGGATTATGTAGAGCAATTTTCTTTGAAAGCAGGAGGTTTGGATCAGTGTTCAAGTTCAATGGTTATCTGATCTTTTTTAACAACCTCGAGTTCCAGTTTCTTTGAAGAAAATTGGTTCTGGTCTTTTAGAAAATCCAGAATCAAAGAACCTCAAGGTTTTTTTTGAATAAATTCAGTATCATAGAACCTCACCTCTGGTTCCAGTTTCTTCAAAAGGACCCCAAAGAACCAGTAGTTTTCACAAAATAAACAGCAAAGAACTGACAGTTCTGTGGAAGGTTGTTGAACAGGTTCTTAGATACTTTGAGAACTGCAGATTACAGATCAAATTTATTTCTCAGATGTTTTGAGAGCAACAGCTAATTATCAGCACATGGTTATATATCTTTGAGTAGCGCCCTGAGAGTATCTGTTTCCATTTCTGATAACCACCCAACACTGGTTAGGATGCAACCTACAAAATTATCTGAATCACATAGCTTAGCAGACAGAAAAGGCACCTTGGGGACCTGAGTTTCATTTATGATTGCTTTTTTGAACATCTGTTCCTTTGAATAATGTATGATGAGGGTTTTGCTGCTTACTCCTCACATACATGAGTGTGAAGAATAGGAGCTTCAAACAAGAGGACTGGGAAATGGTAGCTAAGATTGTTTCAGCAAACAAGCAAGTCAATGAAAACTGGCATGCCATGCAAACAAGCAAGTCAATGAAAACTGGCGTGCCATGCAAACAATTGTTTTAAACTGAAAGAAACATACAAATTTGATGAAGGCAGTGATGAGCTGGCAAGATCACCCACTGACTTCATCAGCTCCCATTGTTGGTGGGTGTAGAGAGAAGTATACAACAATCTCCCCAAGATTTTGAGCAGACCATTATTCAGAATCTGTCCTGAGTTTATGTCACATTTCCATAAGCAACCAGATGACTCATGTCAAGATGTTGGTTAGCATGGTACTAAAAGACTGTGCTACTAAAAGAAATCAATGGTAGTACCCTTATTCATGCTGCAACAAGCTTGCAAGGGTAAGCTTCAAATCATTTTAGCTTGTCCCTAAACAAGAAAGCAACTACCCCCAAGGCTAAGAGAGGCATACAAAGGGGTTAATGGTTGGGGTGTTCTGCACCCTGGGGAATCAATTGACTATCTCATGACAGTCACAAAATATGTGAAGAACACTCCTCAGCAGATGTCCTGTTATCTCATAATTATATGACAGAGATGAACCCTTTTACAGAAATTCAAGCGAGAAAAAAACATAAGATGACTTCATGGAAAAAAACTCCACTTTTGGAAAGTTGCAAAAGCTTGGGTCAATTTGATATGACATAAAACCTCATTCTTGCTAAACACAATGAAATTTCCTTCAAAAATTGTGAATGGTTGCAAACCTAAAGCCTTTTAGTTCTGGTGCACATAGATTAACTCATCCTACAACTCAACAGGGATAGAAAAAACTAAGAGACAACAAGAGGGACAGAGAGACAATGTGCAGGGGCAGAAGTAGTAAAGTGGCCCCAAAGATGATGCAAGGGGTGCTCTTAAAGAAAGAAAGCTACACATGGCTAAAACACTGGGAGATAAGAATCAACTTAAGAAGATACAAGAGTGGGAAGTAAAGATTTCAACAAGGATTCCACTTTTGCAAAAGAAATTGCTCCCTCATGACGGCTTCCAGGCACCTCTTTTCCATCTATGAACAAAATTAGGGTTGGCAGACCATAGACTTTGTACATTTCCATCAGTTGAGGATTTTCATCTGTTTCTATCTTCACCACCTTCACTTGTCCAGAATATTTCTGCAAAGAAAAAACAAAAGTGCCCCCACCCCCCAGCATTACACTCAGTCAGTCCTGAGTTTGAAGATCAGATGCTCAAGTTCTGCAAACGCAATTGGATTGAAACAATGAAAAAGGAGAAATGAGATAAGAAACACATCATGTAGTTATATGCTGGAAATCAGTCTCAGTGTAGAAGAGCAAATCCTTTGAAAGCTTCTGACATTAGGGTTCAAGTGAATCTTGGCTGATGGTGCCTTCACACATGGATCCTCTGTGATGAGATAGTAAAACAACCAAGATGATGCAGTACCCAAAGCACTACCATTGCTACTACATGTATCAGAGAATCAGGAAGCAAAATGAGACAAAATGGAAGTCGGTTTACAACAAATTAAAAAAAGGTTGTTTAAGTGTTCATGGAGCAAAAGATAGTTTCATGAGAGATGTTTGAAAGGTTTGCAAATCCACAAGAAGGACAACGGACAAAGCAAATCATTGTCCTCTGAAAGAAGAGGAAGATAGATGCAAGGCTCATCATCATGTAGATTCTTCAAAATTATCAAGAGTGAGCACTCAATTGTACTTGGGTGAGGCTTCAAGGGTAGATAAAAAGAAACTAATACTGGGTGTGCATGGAGCCAAAAGATGGTTTCATGGGTCAGAGATGTTTCAACAAGTTTGCAAAATCCAGAAGGTCAAATCGAAAAGCCATTCCATTGTGTCCTCTGAAAGAAGAGGAAGATGCAAGGTTCATCATCTTCTTCATTCATAATCTTGGGGTGCAAGCACTCATCTGTACTTGGTCTGTCTTCAAGGGCAAAAGAAACAACTGATGCTCCCCCACTCTCAAATACTAAACAAGTGGCTCGCTGCATAATGGCTCTGCCCTTCAAACGGCACCCATAAGGATGATAAATGTTCAACATACAAAATTAGAAACATATGGTGTTAGCATGGTGAAGCCCAAGTGACTCCTTCAGTTTTGCCAGAAAAATTTCCATAGTGTGCTCCACATGAGCCTAGAATATAGGGATACCAAGCTTTGGCCCGAGTATGGGTGCATCACAATGTCTCTTCACGGAAGAAGGGCAGAGCGAATCAAAAAAGGAGGAAAAACACATGGAATAGGGTAAAGACAAGGGAAGAAAGAAACCTGCTCAATCTTGTCCATGGACGGTGCAACGAGCTTGCAAGGTCCGCACCAAGAGGCCCAAAAATCCACCAGAACAGGAACTTTGGATTTCATCACTACTTCCTCAAATTCTTCCTCACTAGTAACACTCAGCGCCTTGCATCTGGTTCCATAAACCCTAACTCTCTTCTTCATACCTGAAGAGAGCCTACTACTACTACTACTACTACTATTACTACCATTGCTGCAGCACTTGTTCCGTTGCACTAATAATTGTTGCCTCTTCTGTTGCTGCTTATGGGTGTTCCTGTTTCTCAAGCTCCAAACTATTTGAGGCCTGTTTTGAATAATATTGTGCCCATTCTTGTGGCCTGTAAAGCTTGACACTCTCGCTGCTACTGCGATGGTGGTGGTGGTGCTGCTGCTACTGAAATGCACGCTTTGGATCAACATCATCATTCCCCAACCCCAACAAAGTGTTCTCAATTTATTTTCTCTCTCTCTCTCTCTCTCTCTCTCTCTTCCACACTATGGGATTCTTCTCCTTTTGTTCCCTATCTCTTTGTGTTCTTTGGAAGGTGGGTGGAGGCAAAGGGGAAGGCGGGAGGCGGGAGTCTCATCACTAGAGAGAACAGAAAACAAGGGGTGTGTTGCAATCCATGCCAAAATATAGAATCTTGAAAAAAACAAAAAATCCTCCTAAAGAAACCAAAATCCCCTTCAAGATTTTGGTTTCTATAACTAATAATCTCAAGTTTCAACACAAGCCCAAATTATCATCTTTCAAAAATCCTCCTATAAAAATAGAGACCTATTCATAATAATAATAATATTATTATTATTACCTAAGGGCCCAAATCCCTTAAGCTTACTATAGGTACTCACACTCTATAATGAATCTAAAACACAATATCCTTGCCTACCAACAAGCCCTACTTTTTTCATAAAATTCAAATCTCATCTTTAAAAATATAGGCTGAGATTGCTTCACTCATCTTATAAGCGACTATTTTTATTTTTTTGATGAATTTTTGTGATTTAGCTAAATAATGTGGTGACCATCCAAAAGAAGATTTAGCCATGAAATCTGGCTATATTGGACCAGATATAAAAGAAATACAAAATTATTTTAATTATCCTTGAATTTTTTTTGGCTACTTAATTGATAATTGGAACCAAATACAACAAATCTGACGCTTAATACTATAATTTTCTGGCTTATGGCAATTGAGACCCCTAAAAGTGACTTCATTTTTAAAAAAATTCATCATTGATTTCGCTTTTTATGGCAAAACTTTAAAAAGGTTGCCTTGTTAGGGATTTTATTTTTGGGTCCCAATTTTGTATGATAAATAAAAAATTGGCGAAAATTTCCCAATAAATAAATATATATATATAAAATGAGTCAAAATTTCACTAGATGAACAGAAATTTCCACCAAATTTTATTTTATTTTATTTATTTGTTTATTTATATTTTTTTGGGGGTAGAGACCATTTTGTAGTAGGACCCACAATGTTGTAATAAGAACACAATGTTGTCAACTCTCTGCCCACACAAATGCTGATTCTGGCCTACCCACTCTCTCACTCACTCACTCACTCACTCACTCCCTTTGTCCATTCTTCTATCTTATCCTCTCAAACAACAACAACATCCATTGCTTCACACCCTATTATTTGTTACAAATAAATAAATAACACCCGGCAAGGGAACTAGAGAAGAAAAACGAATGAACCAAAGTCCAAACAAAAGATCACACCCGAAAGCACAGAACACACAATGAGGAGCCCTAAGAGGAGAAATCATGAAACCTAGGAGTTGGTTTACTTACCTTAGTTAGGATCCTCTCTCTCACTATGAGACTAGTGATTTTATTTTTTTCCTACAATTTTTTTTCATTTTCTTTATCCGAAAAAATTAGATTTTTTTTCTTTTCTAATGCATACCTTATTTGATAATTTTTTCAATTTTTGATAAAAAAAGAAAAGTTGCCAATTTTTTTATAACACATAAATTGAGGGGGGGGGGGGAAAAAAAAACTTATATGACACCCCAAGTGTCCAACATCTGATATAGTGTAGTTTTTTAGGAATATTTTGATTGCAGTGAAGGTGGTGATCATCCATTGGAAGATGTAGCCAAATTTTGGCTATAGACAATATATGAAGAATAAATCATCAATCCATATTTCTGCTACATACTGAAAGCCAAATATGGAAATCTGATTTAGTGAAAAGCCAAAAGCCTCAGAATACCCACTGCTTGCAGCTTCACCACTTCACACACTTAATCATGCAAACAAAAAAACCTAACCATTTTTTTATTTTTTTTGCAAAATAAAATTCCACTTTATGCCATATATCAAAAAATAAAATAGGAATCCTCCTATATTCTTGGCTAGCTACCTTAATTATTATTTAAAATATGGTGATTTGGAAAGAAAACTTCTTAATATTTGGCAAATTTGGGGCCATTTTTTCCATGGAGTATGAGGCAACCATTATGATCAACCTAAGCATTCGTAGATTATGAGATGTATGAGGAAGAAGGTTCTTACACTTACTTCTTAAGAATGGGAGGAAAACTAGTATGCCAACTCTTGAAGATTGGGAAAAACTATCACACATATATAATAGGCACAATTTTCCTTAATGTAAGATCCCTCCTTGTTTTAGAGAAATATTCATGAGTGTAAGGTGCCTTGCAAATACATTCAGAAATTTATTTGGGTGTTTTACAAAACTTCTCCCTCTTTTGTACACAATACATAACTAAAAAAGAATTATTTGCAAATTTTTCATCCATTCCCAAGGAAATAAGCTTGGAAACAAAAAAAATACAAACACAACTCTATGAAGATGCAATGTCGAAGCTCGATTAGTTGCATACACAATAAGACTTGATTTTCTTTTTGCTTTTTGTAATTTTCAAACAAAAAAACAATTTGATGAGGAAATAATGACAAATTATAAGTTTTTAAACTAAAGGTAAATCAGTTCCCAAAAAAAAAATATTAGCAGTTTTTGGTAGTTTGAAAGCAAAACAACCATTTTTATGAGGAAATCATTGTAGAATGTCATGACATGTAAGTTGAAATTGAATTGATTGTAAAAATAGCAAATATATATATATAATTTTCATGTTTGTAAGTTTTGACATAAATAAAACTTCTACATGAAGAAATAATTGCAAATCATCAAGATTTACAACTAAAGGTGGATAAACTCCAAAAATAACAAAACTTAATATTCATATATTTGTTTGTAAATTTCAAGAAAAAAAAACATTCTTATGAGGAAGTAATGGCATATTATAAGGCTTAAATTTTTCAATTAAAGGTTGATTAATTACAAAAAAAATACCAATTACTTTTCATATACATGTTTGAACTTTGTAAATTCCAATATGATAAAACAATGGCAAATCATTAAACTTTAGAACTAAAGTTTGATGAATTAAGTTTTTTTAATTACCTAATTTTCAAATACATTTTTATAAGTTTCAACATTTATGTAAATCCATTGAATTTTTTTCTAATAAAAACTTACAATTTCAACATTATTATAATTGCAGTAGTATTGAACAATAGCATGTCATAGAGTGTTGTGGCCCTACTTTAAGCTTGTGACTAAGGTTAATGCAAAACAAGGGAAATGAGTTATAAATAGTTCAAAACAAGGTACATGCCCAAAACACACTCCCTTTGTGAAAGGAAAATGTTTGGGAATGCAATACAAGACTTTCCAAGATTCTTGAAAACATTATCACTTTTGGAATTTGGAATCCCAAGGTGTCTTACAACTTTGGAAGAAGGTTCGGGAGATCAAACTTTTTTCAAATTGGGCCTTATTTTAAACATTGAAAATGTTTTGAAAAATATAATTTCTAGTAGGATCACATTGCAAGAAATAAATATTATAAATAAGCATTATGGCCATTTAAATGGTTAGAAGTCCAATATCAAATTGATTTGTAAAAATTTGTTCCACATTTTGGAAGGTCAAATTAACTCCAATTGAAAATCTTAATATGTTGTTGAAAAGTTATTTTCAAGAGCTACAATTTTTGTGTCAATAGCTCTTGATTTAAAGTTCATATGAAGAAGTTATCAATTCACAAAATAATGTGATTCATAACTTGGTAGTTTTGAAATTCACACTTGAGAACCTCAAAAAATTTGCCATTTTTTATATAGCTCTTGTCATTATTTACAAATATATATCATAGAAAGGAGAGTAGTGAGTTCTCCCAAATATAGGTCATGTGTCTCATGAGTTTACATTAAAGCTTGTGATTTGTTCATGCACCAATTTGACTCCAATTTGCATTAATGATGTTTTTTTTTAGTTTGTGCAAATTAAATTCACCTTGAGTTTAATATAACAATCTCATCTTAGTTCCATCTTAGAGCTCCCATATGTTTATTTCATCATGAGGAGTTAGGGAATGTGCCTTGGGTTTACATTTCATTGATAACCTTATGGGTGCATCATAGAGCTTGTTTGTGTTCTCACGTATCTTGCACTACCTATTAATGAAACCTTTCATTTTAATATCACAAATATTCATGGGGTATATGAACACTTGGAGGTTTCGTATATTTTTGTATTATTACATGATCAACCATATTTGTTGCAATAATAGAAATCAAGGAATCTTGAAACTCTCTAAAAATGTATTCAACTTATGTTGTCACCAAATTCTCAAATTTAGTGAATCATGGACATATGAAAGACCAACTTAATGTTTCCATAAAAACAAATATAAACCATACAAAGGTTCAATATAGATTTGGATGAAATTGAATAGAATTAAAAGTTGATTTGATAATAAAGTTATTAGTACTTCAAATATAATAACTTAATGGCTCCAATTAACTAGCATGAAAATATGGAAACTAACCATGTAACACACAAAAAAAGTGAATTCAAGTCAATAGTTTGAATTAAAACCATGTGACAAGGGGAAAAGCTCTAGATTAATCTAAGATTATTTAATGTCAATTCAAGAATCTCACAATTAAAGGTAATGATTATCTTTGTTAACAAATAACTCGTGATTGAAGTAAAAAGAACATGTTATTTTTAAAATTACAAATATCTTATCTTAAAACCTAAAATTCCCAGTTCAATTTTAACACAAACACATAAATGTGATTTTCAAAGGTTTATATATAAATTTATTCTTTAGACTATCTTTTTTTTTCAAGAAGTCTTGGGATAAATAAAATGGTGCTACATACAAATGTGTATCCTTCCAATTAAGACCATTTCCAAACATTCTTCCTTTCGAGAAAATCAACATACCTATTGAGAGAAATGAAAAAATATAGATTGAAAAAACCCGTTGTGTTTCCATAAAAATAAAGCATGAAAAGGATGTTGGTTGCAGAAAGTATTGTTATTTTGGAGATATATTCTTCTTATTGTTATGAACTAGGACCTTTCACATTGGCATGCTTGCAATCCCAAGTTGCCAACTCCACAAGTTTATAGCATTACAATTATCCCAACTCTATGGATGAGTATTTTAAAAATTTCATTTGTGATTTTTCAATGGATGAATATGGGGGAAAAATCATGGATGAAAAATAAACTTTGATGGAATGAAGTCCATCCATGTAATTAAGGGTCTTAGAAGGACACCTTGTCTACGGACATTTGTGGTTGTTGAATGGCCTTTCCTAACGATCCTTGTGACTCTTTACATACTTTATATATTCCAATAATGTAAATGCAATAATGGTCACATTTGGATCATCATTATCCCCATGGTTAATCATTTTTCCAAGGTATCATGCATTTTGCAAAAAAGGTACAAAACATTTTTTTTTGTCAATATTTTGCAACAAGTTAATAAAAATATTTCAAACAATATTTTTTTAGCAAAAAATTTTCCATTGAATAATCACAAAAATTGAAACTCCAAATGTGATTTTTTAAGGATTATCTCCCATTAAATGTATTTATTTATCCAATATCCTGATGTATATAGCTTGTCATTAATGATCCACCAAAAAAACATTTAGCATGAATTGGCAATGCATTTGGGGAAAAAGAACCCAGTATAATATAACATCAAACACAAAAGACTACATCAAGGTCCAACCACTACTGCAGAAGTGGGGTACAATTTATTAGCTTAAATCACTTTGAGACCTTAAAAGTGAAATAATTTCATTGCATTTTACTAATTTCACCCTGGTGACAATTATTTCACCATAATATCACTATGTAGACATCATGTTTCATTATTAGTTAACATAATTCACTATTATAATTTAATATAATAAATAAGTGTATTTTTATGTTTTAAAAAATATTTTATTTATGTTACTTTATGATATACATTATATTATTTTAAGTTAATTTAATTATTCTAACTTATATTTTATGATATTATAGGTTATTATAAATTATTCTACCCTAAACTATTATACATTATTTTATCTTAAGTATCTTAACTAGTTTATTATAAGCTTTTAAGTTATTATAAATTAAATTATTCAACTAACTTTAAGTTATACCTTAGGTTATTTCATTTTGAATTAATATATGTTATTTCAAGTTATATTTTAAATTATTCAAAGTCATTCTACTTTATGTTATTATAAATTATTTTATCCTAAATATAATAACTTAAAAAAATATAAAATATAAAATAATGATTTACGGTAAAATAATTTAAAATATCTTACAATATAATAACTACCAATAGCCTATGATATTATAACATAAAATATCCAACAAATATTTATAATACAATAATCACCAATAATTTTAATATAACATATAATAACCAACAATAACTTATAATACAATAATAACTAATAACCATTAATAACCACCAATAAACTTACCACCAATGGTTTGTAGCATAATAACCACCAATAACCATTAATATAATAACATTAATAACCACCAATAAATTTATCACCAATGGTTTACAACGGAATAATCACCAATAGCCATTAATATAATAATATTAATAACCATCAATATCCACCAATAGAATATTCATCAATAGCCATTAATATAATAATCATTAATAACCACCAATATCCACCAATATAATATTCATCAATAGCCATTAATATAATAATCATTAATAACCACCAATATCCATCGATAAAATATTCATCAATAGCCATTAATATAATAATCATTAATAACCACCAATATCCACCAATAGAATATCCACTAATAGCCATTAATAAAATAACCACTAATGGCCACTAATACAATGACCATTAATAACCACCAATAAAATAACCACCAATAGGCATTAATATAATAACCATTAATAAGCACCAATATCCACCAATAAAATAGTCACCAATAGGCACTAATATAATAGCCATTGATATAATAACGAATAATAAACACCAATAGCCATTAATAGAACAACCACCAATAGCCATTAATAAAACATCCACCAATTGACATTAATAAAATAACTACTAATGGTCATTAATAAAATAGCCACCAATAAAATAGGTACCAATAACCATTAATAACCACCAATAGCCCTAATAAAATAACAACCAATAACCATATATTTCTTAGGATTGCTAAAATTAATCTAAGATGAAATAATTTATAATAGACAAAAATAACTTAAGGTGAAATAACCTTTAATAACCAAAAATAACTTATAATAGTTACAAGTAATCTAAACTGAAATAGTTTACAATAGTAAAAAATAACATAGAATATCCAAAAATAACTTATAATAGCTAAAAATAACCTAAGGTGAAATAAGTTAAAATAGTCAAAAGTAACTTAAAATAACCAAAAGTAACATGGGGTGAAATAACCAAAAGTAATTGAGAATAACCATAAATAATGTAGGGTGAAATAATTTTAATTAATGAAAAATAGTCATATAATAATTTAAAGTAGTTTAACATAGTTAATATTATTATATTAACAAAAATCTTATCCATTTATTAAAAAAAATTCAAAAAAATGGTCATTGAAATGTTTTTGAATAATGTTATTCAAATTTTATTTTATTCAAATGATTTTAAACTTTCAAAAGGAAAAAAATGTAATTATGTACATTATTGAATATTTTTAAAAAGTAAACTTGAATCATTTTATTTGAACAAAATTTCAATAAGGTATGAATTTTCAAAGTTTATGTTTTTGTAATGTTTAAAATGAAATATTTGATAAATAGAATGTAATGTAACATATTAACACAACAATTGGGGTGGCTTGATGGTAAGGGTTTTTATTTTCATTCCAAAGGTCAAGGGATCAAACCTCATGAGTGGTGTTGTGTGTGATTAACAATGGTATGTTGATTGAATGTTTTCCTATTTAAATTATAGAATAGGTGCCTAGGTTGATAACATGACCTACCTATTTAGGCTAAGTTAAAAACCTAGCCTAGGTAGTGACAAGTGTCAATAAATCATAGGTTTAAAGATCATGAAATTATCAATAATATTATATATTAAATAATTAAATTCTAATTGATTTCCATGTTGGTTAATCGATTAAGTAGTAAGTGAATGGTTTAGTAAATTTGTATTTCACTTGAGAATAACCTTATTTCAATAGGTACTAGTCAAACAATTCATTATTCATACCAACTAATCCTCGGTCATTAGGGGGTTAAATAATTTCACTAAGTAAAAATCTCCAAATTCACTCAAAATCTAGTGAAACCTAAAACGAACTAGAACGCATTTTATAGTAGTGTATTGAAAGAACATTAGACATGTCACAATAGCATCCAAGCAAAGATGAATGTTGGTACTACTAAATGAAAGTTATTGAATTATGCAAGTGTTATAAATCATGTTGTTTATGGAACCATTTGATGATATGGGTTTTCTCAAACCTTTCATAATATGTTCATCATTGGGTCCTATTATAGGTTTTCATACCAAATGGGCCCACTAGTAATATAAATATTGGAAATACATTGATTATTGACATTATTACAAGTATGTTTTGTATGAAGACCGATGCAACCCCAAGTCCCAAGCTAGGCCCAAGGTGGCCTAACTTCAAAAATGCGAAAGTTTGGGGACTTAAGGGTCCGCTCCCAGCACTTAGCACTAAAAGGGGTAGAGGGGCGTGATGAGGCTCCGGGATAGATTAGGAAAAGAGACAAACTACTTATTTACTTAGTCCTGCATCCAAAACCAACCACAAGTTGGTTAGAACTCATTCTACACCCTTTTGGTGTCCAGACAAGCCATGGGCGACCTTGGACTCACTTGACTCACCACGGCCCGGACTCGGGGGAAACCACCACCTTCCCCCATATAGTATTCTCTGCAGCTCTCCACGAAGGCTACATCCGAATGACACTTTTTCCCAGGACTCCTAAGGAGGAGTCCCGAAACTATCCTGGGTTGGACTCCCGAGACTTTAGGCATTCATAACTTCTTGCTCAGACCTCCGATTGGGATGAAGTCTAAAGCAATCTTGTAACTCTCTTCGAGATCTCTCCAACGCCATGTCGCACTCCTCCTGAAGACGTCGTAATCAGGTCGATTCCCGACTTTTAGTGGTCGGGAGTCAAATTGCCAATTTGACTCCCGGCCCTTCTTTTGCCCATAACTTGTGCTGCAGATGTCCAAATGTCTCATGCAAGGCCATTTTCGACATCTACACTTCAAGACCTTTTCAACGGTATAAAGAACACCTCAAGGCGAGGTGTTTTGCCCTCTGCTATTGAGCTCTAAAGTTGCAGGAGTCCCGGAGGACTCCCAATTCCCACTTTTTTGGGAGTGTGAGTTTCATCCTCACACTTGCCTCAAAGTGGGGTTGCGACAAAGACCTATTGTGTAGATTATGGTGGTGATCTTGCAATAATGGATCGTTACTCTTCTTTTTATGTTTTAATTTGATATTACTCCCCACACCTTGATCATTGAACTTTTAAACTTTTTTAATGATTATTGATGTTAGTAATATACTAAGAATTTTTGTAATCACAACCATGGCAAATTCTACCACATCAAGCTTCTTTCATATTGCATGAATGTGACAATGACGATGAAAATGATAAGGAAGGCATAGCCCTATGTTTGTGGTTGTAAGGTTCAATCTTTTGTTTGTTCATTTTTTGGTTGCAATTTTCATCGTCTATTCATAGCTTGCCAAGTTTATTTATCAAATGAAATCATAAGCAAGTTACAAATGAGGTTCAAGGTATTTCTAATGTTATAGAATTTTGCTAACATAATGTTATGGGAATGCAACATGTCAACCTTGGAACCAAGGAGGAACTTTGAATACTTTTATTATTTCTTGCATTCTTTTTTGTGGAAAATTTCTTTTTCAGTGGAATCTATGTGTAGGAAATTTTTTTCATGAAGTGTAAAAGGCCAACAATTGGCTTGAAAATATGCATGCTTGTGTTTTTTGAGGACAATCCCAACAAGGTGTAAGTGTGCTTTAACTAGTTTGTGTATGGTGGCATAAACTTGGACTAGCCATGGTTTAACCATTGTTGAAAAAACCATGGTTAGTCCACATTATTTTCATTTTTTGTATTGTTGCTCACCATGTGTTTTATCAAATTGGAGGCTTGTTCAATTGACAAATCCAAACACATGTTGGTGTCCATGATTTCAAAGTTCAAATAATGTTTATACATTTGAAATGGTGTAAGGTCTCTTGTGACCACTTATTTTAAGATTTTTTTAACCTTCCAATTGGTGAGATTGTCTTCAATATCCACATATTCTAATCCAAAAACCTCCAACACGACTTTTAGGTATTTTACACGTAATTTTACATGTTGCATGCATTGTTTGTAAGAATTGATTATATCAATTTCCTATAACATCACATATATTTAACCAACAATTCATAAAAGAAATGTAGCCATGGAAATATTCTTTGTTTTTGTAACAAAATTATTTTCTTATCGATGTACGTTATTACAAATTGGTTTTATTTTAGCGGAGATTTGAATGTCAATAGAGTCTTGAAAATCCTTAAATCTGCAAAGATCAAGTAGCTTTAGTTGGTTGGTACGTCTTTTCAACCTTTGGTTTTTTGTAGGTTTGCTTGTCGCATTTTGGGTTAATTCAATCTTCAATTTTGATAAGAGTGCCCCATAATTCCTTTTTTTTGCCATCATTCATGAAATTATGTGATTTTATGAGAAACAATATTTTCACGTTATAATATATAGGAATCAAATACTACTATGAATGTTGTTAAGCTAAATATTAATCTTCCTTTTAATATTTTAAACATCATAGTAAGTGAACATAAAATAAGATTTGAAGTCCTTGGACTAGAGAATGCAAATCTTCCTTTTAATCACATGTTCATAGATATGAATATAATCTAAATTGGAAATATAATATTATTATTTTCAAATTTCTAATACTATGTAATATGTACGTATTGCATTTTTTAATTACATATTTATGAAGTTGAACATTATTGTTTCATCTTTTATGATAATTTGCAATGATGTGCAACTAACATGCCCACTTTGGTTGTTGACTTATGCGAAGAGTTGAAAATGAACAATAATATGTTTTGTTGCACACAAAATGTGTCAACATGTGTATAGTATAAAATGGAAAATTTTCTTGTAAGCTTGTTAATTTGGTTTCTTCAACAATTAACAATCTGTAAAAATCAAGTAATGGGACTTTCTATTTAACAACTACTTTCCATTATGTTATCTTGTGGATTGTGTATCAATCGACTTAATATGTTAGTTTTTCCAAATTAACCAACAATACTTGTCAACAAAAGTTGTGGTTGTTTAAGCATGTACAAAAATAATATTTGTTGCAAGTCAATGCACTTGTGAGAACAAATGTGTCCACAAATTTTA
>Ga0209208_10004106_pt1 | contig 20748 bp, 13 predicted proteins | sample S1TSphfallax_3_FD_187694 | JGI IMG/M metagenome (GOLD analysis project Ga0209208, IMG submission 187694) | Host-associated microbial communities from peat moss isolated from Minnesota, USA - S1T2_Fd - Sphagnum fallax MG (SPAdes) (version 2) | ecosystem: Host-associated > Plants > Peat moss >...
TCCTAAAATAGTTCAGGACCAAAAAGAATCAACTGGTTCAAGGATTCACAGTAAACCTGGTGGTGGAACTTCATCAGCTAGGTCTAGAAATTATGTGCAGGAAAATTCACACAGGGTTCATGAATGTTCCAGGAGTCCAGTCTATATCTTGTGATGATCAGCTAATTTGAGCTATGATTGATAAGAAATTATTTTTCAACAATTCCACTGATCGAGAGAGAAACTGGGTATCTTTCTTTTCTCTCTCTGTGTCTTCTATCACAAGAAAATAACATGCTTTGAGGACATTTTTTTAGTGCGTTTCTGTAGGATTAATCAGGTGGTCCCAGGAATGGGGGCTTAGCCCAGGGTGAGGGCCAAGCGTAGAACCCAAATTTCCAAAGCTTCACTCTGGGTCATCATTCCTAGGACCGCCTGCTTCTCCAGTCCTTACCCAGGGTAATCTGGTAGAATTTCAAATGACTGTGATTTTGTTTGAGGAGAGGACACACCTTAAATGAAAGGTTCCATATCTTTTAAGAACCTTACAGATAAGGTACTATCCTCTGTTGAGGCAGAAATTTTGATGAGAGTATTGTGCCCTCTACATACACTACATAAATTCTACCAGTTGTTTATGAATGTAGAAAGGAATCCATGATGAATGTTTACAGTTCAATATTATTTATCATCCTACTTGAGATGCATTCTGGAGAAACAAGTTCAGTGAGCCCTGTGCTTTTATAAGAGTTTTTCTTTCTCCTGCTATTTCATGCAATTTCATATAATGTAAATCTGATTTCTGTAGTGTATTTAGAGAATGCTTTGCAGGGCCTAAAATCTTGCCAAGCTTGTAATGTTGCAGAGCTTTTTGAAAATGGGAAGTTCTGCTCCTGTGAGCATTCCACTTTCACACAGTTTGCTGTCGTTTTTTTTCTTGTGATACCAGTCAGGTATCACAAGAAACCACAAGCAAAATGCGAGATCAGGCTCTACACTTATAAAGCACAGGCTAGGGCATTACCAAAATCAGGCAGTGCTCCGCTGCCACCTTACAGGGGCCCTTATTTGGGTAACACCCTCACCCTTGTGATTTACACATTGTGGGACATGCCTCACAGATGGATTGAAAATTTGATATCAGAGCAATTGTAAAAGGATGTCTCGCCTACCCAACTATAGGCACAGAAAAATTAATTGAGTATAAGACGTACCTTCAAGCTTTACCTTATTTTGATTGTTTAGATTTCTGATAGTATTTATGGTTCTACTTTCTTCCTAGCCACGGGATTTCATGGTTTTCATGTCATTATAGGTACCATATTCCTAATAAGATGTGCTATTCAGTTTAACTTGTTTGATTTTCTAGCAATGACAAGAAGGTTTGGAATTAGGGAGGGTTACTTTGAGAAATGACTTCTCATCTTATCCAAGGGGTGCAGGCACACCTATGCAATAGATGATTGCTACAAGGATGGCAGGAAAGAAATCGATATTCAATATTTAGGGATAAATATAAACCTATCAAACAGGGATAATCATTTTAGTTATAAGAAAAACAATTCACCAACAATGGTAAACATCAATTTAAAAGGCAAGCATAGCGAGCCTAAGTCACTAAGACGATAGAGCACAAGGCACACTCACATACTCAAAACTATTGCAGGCAATAGATTGCTACTAAGGTCCTATGAGCAAATCAGGTCTAAAGCAAGCACATGGCAGAGCACATTTAATGCTAAAGGCACAAAGTTGGGCAATGGAAAAAAAAACTAGTTACATGAACATCACCATTTTTATTAAACTTCAAAACGTTCCTATGACTTGATATTGCTATAATTAAGGTTATCATTATTGTAAAAGTTCCTCTACCCTAGTCACAAAAATGACTCTTTTGATAGCTGCCATTAAACACCATATGTAATGATATAGACTTGGTGAAATCAATTACATCTTGCATTGGTAGATCAGCAATTTGCTGAACAACAAACAATAACACCATTTAGATTGGAAAACCATTGATAACACGCTTGTTATAGGTTTCATACAGTTTTTATTGAGTGGGTGATGTTTTTGTTGAGCAAGGGGGTGAACACTCAAAGAAAATAAAAGTAGTTTACCAAACAAGGCCTTCAACCTTGTTTGAATTGACTTTCAACTCTTATTCTGGGGATATGTATCTCCTAAGGAGAATATCTACATTTCATTTGACAAGTAATGGTGAAGTTGTCTTCAGGCTAGAAGTACCACCCACATTGAAAGAAGAGGTTGAATGTAAAGACTTGACAAAAGAAATAAAATATAGTCCATGTCAAAAAAAATCTATAATCACAAAGAGGTCATGCCAACAAGACTTTTAATGTCATGTTAAGTTCAAAACATTTAATCAACAAACATCACCTTATTAGCGAGGATAAATTAATTCACCTTGACATGACAATAAAATTGAAAGGTATTTATTTTGAATAATATATTAAGAAAGTCATTTTAGGTGCTCAAATGTTGCAAATTACAATGGGAACATTATTTGACAAGTGGGTGAAATGACAATAAAAGGAGCCACAAAATGTGTGGACACCTTTTAAAACTATAATCCTACATTTTTTAATGACCTAACACAATAGTTTGAATTTTCAATATTTTTGAATCAAACTTTATTATTTACAAATTTCAAATTTGCTGAAATTTTGATGCAAATTGATGATGTTTAAGGAGCCCTCTTGCATGATAATAACAAGAAGAACATTATGCTGTGAATAGGTGTATTTTTAAAGTATAAAACCAATTTTCTTTATCAAATTGTGCTTCCCAAGGAAAGCATTCTGTATAAAAATTCAACACTACATTTTTATTTTTTTTAAAATTGTTTGGAAACATTATGCATAAGAAAACATTTTTTTCCACAGCTTATTATTGTCTAATTTTTAATTTTCGCTTATTTAAACCACTTTAAAGTTATATAAATTTATGTTTCCATTAAATTTTATTATCATATATTTACTTAAATCTAAATTTAATAAATTAAAAAGTTATGAGAAGTGATGAAGGTCTCAGAGTTTAGGCATGTGTTCATATACCATTAAAACAACCATTGACCTTCAAAAGAATTATAAAGACAACTTAATGTCAAGTTTTCAAGGAAGTGCAATATGCAACATTAACTCATTTAGGTAATTACCCTAGCCATTTCATGATGTTACCCCATTTCACACATTTAAAAGAAATTGAAAGCAAATCCTCCAAACCTTACAAATTTAACCTTTTAAAACTTTGACACACAAATTAACCTATTAACCTAAATTTTCCCTTGTACATGTAAGCCATATTTTTCTTAATTTGTTTCTAGTGCCCCAATACTATTGCATATTTTATATTAATTATATCTTGGTTTTGAGCCTATTAAACATGGTCCTAAACATAGAACCAAGTGAATTATATTTTTTATCTACCAACCAACATACGGGAACATATATTTTCATTCACATAATTTTTTATTCTAAAAAAATTGTTCTACCATAATGCATTTCCCATTTTAAAAATTAAGAAGATTTTCATGAACTAGTACTTTAAAAATAATAAAAAGTTAAAGTTTTTAAAATTATTGTTCATATGTGCAATTTAAGGTTATTGTTGATGTATGGTCTAGAAATGTTCTTCTTGCTCACTTAGATAAACAATTTATTTAAGGCTTACCATAGTTGAACTATGATCATTAATTACTAATTAATGGTTTAGGTTAATATTTGATCAATTTTTTGTCATCATATATACCCTATCAAAACCTTGTTGTTTTCTTCCACAACTTTGTCATAGATGGCTCTATAATCAAACATGATATATATATCAAGGGGCAACAAGATGTTAAGTATTTCAACATGTATGTTTAGTAGGGATTTTTGGGACCAAAAGCATTTTCTAATGAGATTTAGTCACACACTGCAAAGGAGAAAGCTTATGAACGTGGCATTGAGTTCAAAAGCATCACACATTGGTTCCTACATGCAAAAGGGTGGGAAGTCTCAACATTCCAAAGTGACATAATGGCACAAAACTACCTTGTCACAACATTGGACGAATCTATGGAGATTGTGAATGTTGGAATCAACCTTCTAGCAAAAGAATGAACATGTATCCTTCCCAAGATTTGAAGTGCAGATGATTCTTGTTTTCCATATTTTAAGTCCCTTATGCAATTATTTATTTTTGGAAGTCTCAGTGAATGCTACTTGTTCCTTCAATTGACTTCTTGAATGATGTGATAGTTGCATAAACATATGGAGTCATGAAATTAAGCACATAAAGCTAAATTGTTATGACATTCCCAAAGTGTCATCACATTATGGAGGTGGGTGTGTATCTTTTTAGCAGACTGCCCATTAATAGAATTACTCATTTTGATTCATGTTGATTGCATATTCTTAGTTTATAGTGGAGATGCCTTAACATTATTACCCATGCATGTCAAGAATAAAAATGAATTGCAAGCAAATGATTGAAAAAGTTTGTGAGGAACCTAACAATGTTGTGCTTCTTGTGTAGGTGGTAGTTTTGGCAGAGGACTTATGGTATGGTGAAATGGTGAAGCTAATGACTTACCTTGAAAGGGATGCAAAAGAATCAATCCATTACTTTCCTGTTTTTTTCCCTCATTCTTGCATCATGTTTTGCAATCCTTTTACAAGTATTAAAAAAAAAATCATAATTTTGATGTGATCTTTAGCAAGATTAGTCTCTTTATAAGGTTTGATCTTTCAAAAGACCAAAGGCAACAAACTTGATCTAATCAAAATGTGTATGTTTTTGTTACTTGAATTTGTCTAATCATTGAAACTTTCTTGTACATGTTCTTGTTTGTGTAACTTTTATTTAGAGGTGAACAAGACAATGGCTACATTACACCCAATATGATGTACAAAGCAACACAAATTAGATATACCAATTGACTTGACATAAGGTGTGGCAATTGTCATAGTCATTACAAGTATATATATGGATGTTGCTCTCACATAAGAAAGTGAAGCCCAAGATCAACTCATGCCTACTTTTGCACCAAATGTAACTATCATTCAATCAATTATTGTTCAAACTTTGACATATACAAATGCTTGCATTGTCATTAATGTGTGCATTTGCTGCAATGCACTCTTTTTTTTTGTATTTAATTCCAAATTTCCTTGCCAAGATCTTTTATGTGTGTGTGAAAAGTGTATAACAATCTTTATGTTCAATGTAGCATTAAGAGTCAAGATTCCAAACCACCCATCATAAATTTTATTTTCACATTTTACTCATGTTCATCATTTGTTAATGAAACATAACTAAATTAAATCCATCTCTTCCTTTTCTAACTAGCACAACTATTTTATTGTTGTACAAGTTTTTGTAGTCATTTTGGAGCTCATGTGCACATTATTTATTTTATGCTTTTGCAAGCATTGACTTCATTCTTAACAAGGTTTGCTTTCATTAAGTTATTAGCAATTCATATTAAACGAAATAAAAAAGATACATAGAATTGGTAACCTATAATGGAACCAGAACCATTAATGTGTTGTAATTGCCCTTGGAAAATCAGAGAGTCAAAGATACCCAGTTTGATGAATGGTATGTTCCATTCACTAGTAGCACTAGCACAGTTGTTGACCATTGGGCAATAAAAAATGCCATAGCCAAGGTTGGATCTTTTGAGAAGACTAACTTGCCCAAAAGATGGCTTTAATAAGAAGTTAAGGCAAATATTTCTCCAAATAACAAAACATTCTTTAGATAGTTCAAAGTGACTTATTTTGCATCAAAACATCATGTTTCATGTACAACAAGATAAAGGAATGTAAGCGAAATGTAGGCAAATTACCTTTCTATGCCAAAAGCAACCTTTTGAAATGGAACTATTAGACGTAATAAAGCCTCTTTTAGCCCTTTAATATCCACTAGTAACAAGGCTAGGTTTTCCAACTTTTGCAAATGAACAACTAACAAAAAGTTGGTTTTAACAATATTGCACTACTCTTACTTGACATATACTTAATCTCCAAATTTTACGGCCATAAGTTGAAACCCTTTTACAATTTCAATTGCAAATCCTCAAAGGGAAGTTGAAACCAAGTTATAAACATAGCTAGTCTTTCACTAATGCAGTGACTACCGACAATAAACATGCATTGTTGTCACATACCAACCAACTCCTGTTAATAGGTAAAAGGTGTTGTAAGTCACTAACCACTTGACCCAAGCTTTGATGAATCTAAACACATAGTACATTTCCATTCACAAGTACAATCATTAATAGTAAAAAAAGGCATGCAAAACCAAGCATGGATGATCTAGTATGTATATTAAAGTTTTACAATTCATAAAGGGCATGGTAATGAATGGGTATAAAAGAAACACATAGTAAGGGAACATAATAATCCCTTAGGTATCTCCTTGTAAAGGACCGGTTTGGTCTAGTTTTGTAATACTAGTGTACACACCATTGATGATACTTCTCAAACACATGTGCACCAATTAACATCGGTTCTTTCACAAGGCCACTTTTCAATGAATGTGCCCCTTTACCCTTATGAAGTGGGTATTTCACGGGTTCCATTACTTGAGGGATTGAATTTAGCCAAAAAATAAGATTTAGACAAAAAGTGGGCAACTTTCTTTAATGAAGCAAACACCCCTTTTAATGTTGTGTGACACCTATGGTTCATAAAAACCATGAAAACAACCTCCAAATCTCGAACCTATTACAAACCCCTATCATATTATGAATTGCACACAAATTTGTTAAAGCAATCCAAGGTGGATGTGTCCAAATAGGTAATCGAGAGGACACAAAATTCAATTCACAAATATGGAGCAACCATTTGTTATAATGGTTGGGACAATGTTGCATGATATCCATTGTTGAATGTAATGCTTGCTTCTCCAAATGGTGATGTATTCATAGGTTCCATTAACACAACTAGTGGGTGTAAAGATGCACATTACATATGTAATGCATTGGCTAGATACGTTGAAATCATTGGAATCGATAACATTGTACAAATTGTACAGACAATACTTCAAACATGAAAAAGTACAACTAACCTTTTAATCCGTCATTTTCCAAGTCTTTATTTTCAAGGTTGTGTTGTTCATTGTTTGGACTTGCTATTGGAAGATTGGGGGAAAACAACATGGGCAAAACAAATTGTGAAAAAGGAAAAAGTTGTTGTTTCTTTCATACGACAACACCATGTGCCATTAATAATTTTTCATTGTTATCAGACCAACCTAATAATACTAAACCCCATTGAAACACGGTTTGCAACCAATTTTTTAATGGTTGAAACATTGTTTAAGTTCAAATATACCATTGAACACTATTATCAATTTCGATTGGACAACTTTTGTCAATATCATTGCATGGTAATCATTGTTAGAGGTCACCCACTAAGGCGACAACTGTTTGAACCAACATAAGGAGGGACAAGTTTTAGGATACTTATGCCAATTTTGTACACATGGTGAACCAATTTTAATGTCATTGAAAGCATTTGATGGCAAACAACCTTGCATGGGGAGGGCATGGCTTATCATGAAAACATTGGAATGACATGTTTTATCATTATGAGATCCATTGTTTGAATTGCCATCAAAGCTTGCAAATGTGATTGAAGATCAATTTTACCAAAGGTGGAAGATGTTGACAACCGACTTACATTATGCAAGGGCCTTTTTCAATCCATACTTGTTGGGTGAAGTTTGCCTACATGATGATGTAGATGCGAAGGAGGCCTTAAATAAAATTTTGCAAAAAACAATTAGTACCCTAACCACTTATGCCTTAACTTTAAAAGATTTTACAAATTTTTTAAAAAGTTGAGTTCCATTTTCTACCCCCTTCCCACCCCCACCCCCAATGAAGGACCTAAACTTGCTACACATGAATTGTGGGATTTGATTATAGTTGGTGGATGCACACTTGCACCCATCGCATGCCACATTTTGGCACAAATGTGTTTTACATCATCGTGCGAGCATAATTGGAATTCATATTCATTTGTCTAAAATAAAATGCGAAATTTGTTAACATCAAATTGAATTGAGGACTTAATGTACATATACACTAATAACAAACTCTTGCAAGAACGACCTAGCGCCAACCCCATGACATGGTACGAGAAGAATATGTTGTTTCAAAACCCAATGTCTAATGTTGATGAAAGTGTAGATGAAAACAACTCATCAAGCAAGGATCCCATAGCGTCAAATGAGCCAAATGAGGATGAAATCAAACATAACCCCTTTAAATTCCTTCATGATGATGAAATTCCACGTTCAAGATTGTTGTGTAATTAGACAGTTTGGCAAGTTCAAGGGTCTCACAATGGCAATGCAAATTCAAACATGCCATTACTAGAGGACGATGTTCAAGTGTGTGATGCACCCTCCTAGGTTGTACATGCTCCAACGGCCCCAAGTCAAATCACACCCATGTAATCAATGGGTTCCATGGAAGTGGACCAATTAGCATGAACACACCATTAAAACAAATCATCATTCCAAAACTAGATGCACAAAAACACTAATAAACATTTTAGACATACAAATGGACCCACTTGTCAATCCTCCTTATGACATCATGTGCATACTTTTTATGACAAATGTCCATAAAAAGTGGAATACATTTCAAAATATGTGCATAACTTTTTATGACATCATGTGCATGCTTCCATTCAACAAAAAAACCTTACACATTGATGGTTTAAATTTTTTTTAGGCAAGTTAATTTTCATTTTGCATTTCACCCAACAAGTTGACGAAAAATTTAACCTTTCTATACAAAAATGTGACTATAAAAGCATATGAAAATTAAAAAAATAGAGAAAATTTGAACTTTTACGATTGATTATTTTCTATGTGCCACCACACTTGAAACATAATGAAACATAATGCATCAAAGTGTCCAAAGTTTTCAACTTCAACAAGAACTAGTTTGATAATCAATCAAATTTCAAATTGATTATCAAACTAAACAAAAATCAGTTTTGATATGTAACCTAATCAAAAAATTGATTTTGATATATTATTGTTAATTTCAAAATTTGGAAATTTCTCATAAAACCATCTTTATGACCATTGGTACTTTATCTGTTCTTTCATGAAAACCACTAATTCTTTTATGTTTGTGAAACAATTGGAACTTGTGGTTCTTTTGATTATGAAATAATCAGAATAGGTGATTTTGTGATTCTTAAATAATGTAAACCAACTGTAAGACTAAATCAAGGTCTAATTCTAACATTTCTCAAGTTGATGCAGGCTCTATTTTTAAAAAGATTTCAGTGAAGAAAGTTGAGGTACCAACCTACTAATTTAGATGCTAGTTCATTTTAGCCTCTCATCCAATGAGAGGTGTACTTTTTTATTCCGTGCTTTGTACAGGCTATTTTTTACTTCGCTTTTCCAAGTGACAGGCATTTTTTTCCCACTGCATTTCTATAACGGGCATAAGTTTTTTTTGCTAGTGACCAGTGCAAAAAGAGTCCTTGCAAGTGATGGGTCCCAAAATCATGGCTGGACTTTATTCACATGACTTTTGGAAAGAGTTGTCAAGTTTCCAGAAGCAGATGTCCATATCGTGTTGGTGTTGAGAATGTGAAGGCTGCTGTTTCAACACTAACACTCAACCAGCATCCAAGGTACAGCTGTTGGGAATGGGGTGATCTCAATGTTCGTTGTATGTGATGTGTAAATCTCAGGTACAGGGTATTAGGTACCAGAGTTATTCATGTACGCTGAGCGAATTCCAGTGACTGAGGGGTGATACCATACAAAAAGCATCATTACAAATATAGCCTCCAAAGATAATAAGATGTGTATTAAATCATACTAGGCATTTCTTTTTACATCATACTAGGTATTTCTTTTTACATCATATGTCAATGAGACAAGTTATTAGACTAGAGACCTATCATAGGGTAGTCTATTGTGAAGGAAAACCGAGTAATTTTGACATTGTGGAAGCTGTACAAGGATCCCCATGTGAGACCCATGTCCGTAAGTTTTATGTGATTAAGCAAGAACCAAGTTTCTAAGTTCTTTTTTTGTAAATAAGCAAGCAGCTCATGGTGTAATGGCTCTTCCCCATAAGTTTTTCTTTTTGGGCAAAAAATCAACAAATGGTGACATTACTTTCTTTTGAGGCAAAAAAATCCCTTTTTTTCCCCCTTAAAAGTCACCAAATTTCCCCCAATTAATGTGGCCACAACAATGTTTTTTTTTCAATTTTGTGATGTTGCTCAGGTGGGAATCATCCATAACTACAGTTAGTCAAATTTGGCGATGTTCAAAATATGAAAGTAGAAAATCTTAAGCACCTTTCATATTGTAAGCAATTGTGGTGATTTTTGGCGATTTTTAAAAATAAAATTTTCATTTTTTGACGAATGTTCTTCAAAAGAATAGGGAATTTGCAACAGAATATTTCTGTTTCAAAATATTTTTCACCAAAGACGAAAATTCGCCGTCACAGTCCTTTATACTGGCTACTGCTTGTAATGGTCCTGTACAAAAAGTACAGTCCTGTGGACTGGCTACTGCTGTAATGGTACTGTACAAAAGTATCGGCAGGAGAAATCTAACTGGGACACTCTTCTCGTCACAGTGGCGGCCATTACAACATTGAAAAACATTACTGGGGGTTTTTGAACTTTGGGGTTCGCAAACGTGCATAAGTTGATTTAATGCGAAACTTTGTGGAAACTTTGGGGTTGGATGAAGCAGTGACACATTTGTTTGGGTGCTGTTGTACTTGACTTTATCATGTGAGTATCCGCAGTATAAAATTGAACAAACCGACTGTGGGTTTGAACTTTGGGGGTGGCCGACATGCCATGTTCACTCCTGATTTACTGGGAATTTTGAGGTTGGGGCGATGACGTGACATTACTTTTTTGGGGTGCTTGTTATAATTGACTTTTTCAGTGGGGGTAGCCCGATCACAAACTTGGACTCCGTGTTGTTACACACTACTACTGGATGATGAAATGACCAAAAAGAAATAAAGGTTTACATTTTAAAACTTTGTTATTTTTAGATATATGTAAGATTCAATTTTGCCCAATTATCATCCAAAAGGGAGATTTAATCAGTCACTCCTGTTTTTAATTTATTAAAATTTTGGAAGCATAGGGTGAATAAGCATTAAATCAGCTAAGCAAGTCGGGATTAAATCCTTGAATTAATTAATTAAAAGAAAAGTTTTTATTGAAAACTAACTTAATGTCAAAAGGAAAAAACATGTTAATCTCTTGAAATAATCTCAACATATTCAAGTGAAATAACACTTATTTACATTTGTATGAAATTACATGTAAACATGTATAAGAAATTGGAAAGACATGAAGATTGTTTATTTTTATTTTGAAAAGACACAAAGATTTCAAAAGACATTTTAAAAAATTAAGAGATTTATTTCTCTTTCGATATCTTAAGATCCATTTTGAAACATTATAACTTGTAAAATGTTTTTTTCAAAAAAAATCCAGTTTGAAATCAACCTCTAATTTGTAGTTTGAAATTGTCTTTTTGTATGACCCACAACTATAGCCCATCCACCTAAACCAGCTCCAATGAAATCATCATCACTGAAATTTGAACAAATGGATTGCCAGTTTCAACCAATGTTTCTTTTGCTAGAGAATTTTCACCAATTTTTTGACCTGAAAAAATCATGTACAAATATGTTTGGTGAAAATTTGGCAAAGATTTGCAAAATCTGGTGAATTTGGCTTGGCAATCTGGCAAAATTCGCAATTTTGAGGAATTTTTCTTTCAGATCTCCAGATTTTATGACCAACTCCAGTAGGTAGCCAAGAATATAGAAGGATTCTGTTTTTTTGTCTACTTCCATATCTAGTATGTAGCCAAAGTTGGCTAACTTATTTTGGGACTGATCACCACTTTAGCTACATCACAAAATCCTTGAAAGAAACCCTGGTTTGAACTTTGGGGGTGGCAAATATGCACACATTGACTCCGGTTTAATGGGAAACTTTGTGGTTAGGTGAAGAAGTGATACCTTTATTAAGGTGCTGCTTTGATTGACTTTGGCAAATGGGGCTTCTATTTTGGTTGAAGGAAATAATAAAATGAGCAACCCTAAAGTTGACGTGTTGATGTGTGATCCTAAGTTTTTGCCCAACTTTGACTAAAAGAGCCATCACTTAATTCAAAAACCTCAATCCTTAAGTTGACTCCTGGTTGGAAACTTTGTGGTCAGGTGATGAAGGCGGCACCTTTATCGGGTCATGGACAGCCTTGTTTTTTTTTGGCAACCGGGTGCAAAATTGCACCAGACTAAAAAAGATAAAAGAAGAACACTCTTTTTGAGATTCTTGAAATTTTAGCCAATTTTGGTCACCTAAACCCTAAGCCTGAAACCCCAAACAGAGTTTGCCAGGCTAGTAGTGTTAAGTTAGGCTTTTTCTGCCACATTTCCTACTCTTTTGAGAGTTATCCTATAACTTGTCAGCATCAACACTAAATCCTTTTTGGCATGACCACAATAGTGCTCCATAACTAAAATGAAAAAAGAGCAAGATGATGTTGTAATTGACGTTGGAACACGGTTGCTTCTAGCTACCGATTGATTGTAAAGGAGTACAAAACTAAGATGTCTGATTTTGTCACATGATAGACATCTTAAGTGGCAGAAATTTCTCATCAAAGGTCACTTTTTATCACCTCTCCATTTCTTTGTCTATAATTTAACATAATGATCAGCTGTCCATTTCAAAAATTGATATTTAATTAATAGTCCGTATATCAAAATCGTTTATTTAGGGAGGCCTAGTTTCCCGCCCGCCCACTATCCAATGTAATTGATTAGGTCCTATTCTGGTGAAAGGGTTTCTATGCTAACTTCACTATTTCTCAACCCACTTTGAAAGGACCTGCACCTGGAAGATTCAGGTGAAATGAGTTAATGCAACTTGCAGAGTCAAAATAGACCTTCGAAGAATCACAATTTGACTTCAAATTCTGTATGCTAAAACTCGCTTAAATACTCTTTCTTTCTCACACTCTCATGCACACAGCTTGAAAGATTCGTAATCCAATTGATGAACTGAGTGCAAGAAGAAGATTGTGGTGTTCTTCTTTTGAGGAGTTCCTCCTGAGCTCTGCATTTATAAGTGACAAATCTGGTCTAGGACAGCACCAGCACCAGCCAGCTATTGAAGCAGTAACACTGTGCCCTAAGTCTGTGTGCAGCTGCAATCGATGAGTACAGATTTTCGTATTGATTCCGACCAATTGATCGGCTTCAGGCTGCCTGCACGAGAATCCTACGAAAGTCTAGAAATCCAGCGTGCAGATTAGACGATTTCTACTTAGGTTCAGAATTACTTCCTGGATCATAACATCGACAATGGGACTTTCATCGGGCAGATCAAAGCTGTTCAACTTCCGGACACAGCTGTTTCTGGTGCTGCTGTTAAGTACAATAGTGGATGAGAGAGCTTTGGTAATTGGGGTGAGAACTGATCGTGGCCTGCGCTCTAGAGAAGCTGAGACTCGGACCAAGAAATTCGACTTCGAGGTAAATTAGTTCGTGACCCTAATATAATTTGTCTTCATATGCCCCTTTAGTAGCACTTCTACTACCCGACAAAGCTGATTCTTTAGTAGTAGCAGTATTAGTAGTACTAATCAAACAACAGACTACTCTCTTGACGTGCCATGCACCGACATAAAAACCTGAACTAATTTGAAATTGTGCAAGAAGTTTATGCTTTTTGTACCAGGATTACATACGAATTGTGAAGAGATTAACATTGCATGCATGATGATGTGCTGATAATAATTGGTGAGCAGGTGAAATACACAACTGTAGTGAGGCTGTGCAACGCGACAAGTATTGTGACTGTGAACGATCAGTTCCCAGGACCGACGATCCGTGTCCACGAGGGCGACCGAGTCATCGTCACTGTTCGTAATCATGTCGACTACAACATCACCATCCATTGGTAAAACAAAAACAAAAATGTTCACCTTCCCCACTACAAATCTATAACTTGTTTTTGCAAAGAAAATATGCTTCTAGATTTCCCTACAAAAAGGCTGTGCTTCTTATGTACAAGTGAATGTGAATTCCTTGTCGAAACTCGGCAGCAATGATCTGCAGCACCCCTCGGTATAGACTAGAGAAATATCATACTTCACATCTGATGAGCAGTAGTACTGACTACTACAAATGGATCCTGCATGCAGGCACGGTGTGAATCAAAGATTGTCAGCATGGAACGATGGGCCCGCATATATAACGCAGTGTCCGATTCAACCAAACCAAAGCTACACCTACAACTTCACAGTGGAGGGACAAGCGGGAACCGTGTGGTGGCATGCTCACATCACTTGGCTCCGTGCCACTGTTCACGGCGCGTTCATCATCAAACCCAATCGTCATAACCTGTATCCCTACCAACACATCCTCAAAGGCAAAATCTTCAAAGACGAAGTCATCCTTCTTGGTACTGCTAAAATCCTTCAAAGACTTGAACTTGTTTTTTCTTCTTCATAATAATCTCTGCTAGCTTCCAATTTATTATGCTACATCGATTCACGGTTTGACATACCACAAACTTCATACGCTTGATCTAGACTGAATTCAAGCATTCAAAACACAAGAAATTTTTTGGCATTCCCTGGCGGAGGGAAAGGATTGGAAACCTCTGACAATTGAAATGGAATTAACAAAACAGAGGGAATGTTCTCTGCTAGTGAGTCGTGGGACCAATATTTCAATGTTCTATTCTCATTTTCCCATTGTGCAACAGAGCAATCATTGTATCTTCCCATTATCAAACAAACCATTTCATGAACTTGCATAGGGGAAATAGGGACTCAACTCCACACTTTTTTCGTGTTTGACGTTTACAGGGGACTTTTGGACACAAAATGTGGAGGAAATTTATACAGCGGTCGTTGAAACTGGCACTATAAGTGTTGCAAATCCCTACATATATGCCAGTGCGATCAATGGTCAACCGGGTCCCTTGTATCCTTGTTCTGAAGCAGGTAGACCTCGATTCTTGTACAGTAGCCTGCGTTCATAACCTCCTGATAATTTTGCTGGAACCACAATGCACGTTGGAGTTTCTTTTTTTGCTGTCAGGCAAGCAGTAATTCATACCTGCCAGGGGATAACAATTTGTGGTCGGACGCTCGAGAATCTGTGTTCTCTTGATCTACGAGTAGCCTATGGCTTCATGCCGTGATCACCACAGTCACATAATTCTTTTCACGATGTATAAAATATAGGTGCCCATGGTAAATAATGAAAGTAGGAGCTAAATTTACAAGCGAAGGCATAATGTTTGGATTTTTTTTTGTCTTGGACAACTGGGTTCTAGTATTTAAATGTGCTTGCATGGATCAGTTCGCCACTACCGCTAACTCACGCATGAACCCTGCATTTCTTTCTTCTTCAGGTACGTACAGGCTGAAAGTAAAACGAGGGAAAACATATCTGCTTCGCATCATCAATGTATCTCTTCTTGATGAGTTTCTATTCGCGATAGCAGACCACACCATGACGGTTGTGGAGGTAGATGGCGCCTACACAAAGCCATACAGCACATCAGTGGTCGTCATCTCTCCCGGCCAATCCATGAATGTTTGGGTTACTGCAGACCAGCCAGCAAATCGCAGTTACACCATACTATCTGCAAGTTACATTCCAAATCTCTTGGTTGCCACGCACCGGTTGAATGCTACGGGAGTGTTCGAGTATGAAGGCTCGTCTTGGACATTCAATCCCCCAGCTACTAGTCCAACTGCATCCCCTGATTCAAATACTTCAAGACACCACCACCAGTTGCAGCCTCTAGTGACTCCCAGTTCTTTTCCTGCACAGAATGACTCAAACTTTGTCGACATGTTCATAAGTCAGATCAAAGGGATAGGTGCTGATCCAAAAGGGTCGAAGTCGAGCAACCGCGTGCCGCTGCCTCTAGAAATCGACAGAAACCTCTTCTTCGTATTGTCGGTCAACGCACTTCCGTGTCCCTCCTGCACAGGTGGTAACATACCAGGTTTCCGAAATGCAGCAGCAATAAACAACATCAGTTTTGTTTTACCCACTTCCACAGCTATACTTCCAGCTTATTATTACTCCAACAAACAGAATTACGCGGATAAAGATCTACAGCAGCATGTCTACACCACCGACTTCCCTGATTTTCCTCCTTTGGTTTACAACTACACAGGGATGCCAAAAAATCCACTTCAATATGCGGATGCCAACGAAGGAACAAAGGTGAGTGTTCTCGAGTACGGTTCACGGGTACAAATCGTGCTTCAAAGCAGTTCTACTCTTGCTGGTCCCGAGACACACCCGATCCACCTCCATGGCCAGAGTTTCTATGTCGTAGCTACGGGGTTAGGGAATTTTGATGAAGCAAGCAATGTGCAAATGAATCTGGTGGATCCACCTCTACGAAACACTGTTGTCGTCCCAAGTGGAGGCTGGACAGTGATTCGGTTTGTTGCCAACAATCCAGGTACATACAAAAACCATACACGTAATTTCGAATGCAGATGTCCAGTTCCTCTGAAATCTCTTCTAGCTGCAATCTCCATGTCTCTCTCTGTCCCAGCTGATCTAGATCAGAGTATCGTCTAGGATCTAGCTGTGATTCTCCCGTTTGAAGACCAGAGCATCATTTAGGACCTAGCCATGAGTCTCCCAGCAGAAGACCAGAGTATCATCTAGAATCTAGCTATGATTCTCCCTGTAAACTTGCTAGATCAGAGTATCATCTGCGATCTAGCTATGACTCTCCAAGCCGAAGTCCAGAGTATCATCTAGGATCTAGCTATATTGATTCTTCCAGCTGAAGATCGAAGTATTACCAGGGGTCTAGCTATGATTCTCCCAGCTGAAGACCAGAGTATCATCTAGGATCTAGCTATGATTCTTGCAGCTAAAGATCTGAGTATAATCAGAGAATTAGCATAATTCTCCGAGCTGATCAAATATCAGAGTATCATCATCTGTGATCTAGCTATGATTCTCCGAGCAGAAGATCAGAGTGTTTGGGATCTAGCTGTCGTCCTCCAGCTGAATATCAGACTAGTAAATCTGGAATTTAGCTACGATTCTTCCAGTGGAAGTACTGGGTCTAATATCTGGAACCATGCAGATATGACTATGTCCTAACTAGAGAACATAGTATCCGGGATCTAGGCTCTCTGATTCTCCCAGCTAGAGAACCTAACTACATCTGGATTTTGCTTGCGTATACGAGGCTCCTAGCTGAAGATCATAGAATCTAAGTTCTCGGATTTAGAAAACATCGTAGAACAGGGATTTATATAAATGCTAGCTCTGATTCTCCAAGCTGAAGAACATAGTATCTGGGATGTGTATAAAATCTAGCTATGTTTTTCCCAGCTGAAAGATCGTACTATCAGCTAGGATGTATAGCTCTGTAGTATAATACTACCCATATTCTGGGCAGATAGTATTATGTTTTAGTTGCAAGAATTGATGTGTACATAGAAACAACCACCACTTGTACTAAAAGTGCTGGGTTTCTCCCATTAAACTCATCAGGTTTTGGGTATGTTGTGGTTGCAGGGGTGTGGTTCCTGCATTGCCATATTGAGTTGCATATAACATGGGGAATGGAAATGGTATTCATCGTCAAAGATGGAAAGGGTCCCCAACAAACCCTTCCCCCACCACCAGCTGATTATCCAAAGTGCTAACTAGAATAGTAGTAGTAGTAGTAGTAGTAGTAGTTGTTGTATGAAGAGGGAATTTCTAGTATTTTGTTTTGACATAATAAGGGTTTGGAGTCTAACCTTTGGCTACAAAAAGATGCGAGACTGATCTGATATGGTTGTTTCCCTTTGGTGTCAAGTGATACCGACTTTCCCACTTGGCCCCCTCCATCTTAGTTTTTAGTTAGATCTGTTAGAGATGCGAATTGCCTCTTCTAGGGTTGGAAGGATCCAATAGCCATAGTCATTTAACATTCATTTAAGCATACATCATTTCATTTTTCTCAACAATTCACCTTATTGGGCAAACACATCCTTGGTGGTACCTTACAAACCACCTCACCAAAATTGAAGGAAAAGTGGACCCAATTTAAATTAATAAAAAAACTAATCGTTTAAATTATGATATTTATTAGTGACTTGTAGCACATGAGCATTGTTTTTCTGATTTATATATATATTATGCAAGATTTTATACATTACATATCTAGATTACACAGGTAAAAAAATTATATTTTTGAAATGTTTAACATGTGGTTTTGAGATTCTTGATTTTTTATCATTAAATGTCAAATTATATCATTATTTTAAAAACTAACTTATTAACTATAATCACTAAGGTATTACCTAAATTAATAATTAAATTCTTTTTAAATAAAAAATTATTACAAATTTGTAAACAAATGCAATGGTCTTTCAACATCTTCTAATCTTGACCTTTGAAAAAAATTCAAAATTTTTTTATTATCTCAATCCACTATTTATTTTTAAAAATTAAAAAATTAATTAATTTTTTCTAAATTAATTATTTACTTTTTATTTATTTATTTATTTATTTATTTTGAACAAGGAAACTTCAAGTGTTACTTTTTCTTTTTCTTTTCCTTGAACATTCATTTGAAAAAAAAATTAACCCAATTAAAGTTTCAAATTGTATATGACTTGGATACTCTTTAATATAAAATTTGAAATGAATTTTTTTCATTAAGTGAGTCTTATGTTGTCCTAAATTAATTGAGTATTAATTGAGTCAATTTCAAAAAAGATAGATGTGACATTCTTAACAATAAACCCAAAGATGGGTTACCCTACTATAAAAATTTTAATTTTGTCCAATTTCTATACATAGTCTAAATAGCTAATAAAAAGGAATTTTTTCTTTCATATTTTTTAATATTCAAATTTCACATTGACTTTTGAATAATTGCCACTAAAACTACATCACAAATGGGGGGAAGGGGGAGGGGGGGGGAGGGTATATAGATTCATCCACAAATTTATTAAGATTGAGCATAAAGTTTTTATATTTGTTTGGAGTTCTTGAAATGGATTGAAATTTGAGGTCGTTAGACCCTATGAATTTCGGTATGGTATATAGGGTCAAAGAGTGGTATCAATATTGGTATGAACATTGGCATCAAATATTAAACCAGTCTGGTATGACCTAAATAAAAGAAAAAAAGCCCAAAAGCAATATTGAGCCTAATACTGACCCTACTTTCAGATATTAAAAGGAAATTGCATTAATTTTCCATTTAAATTCACATATTTAAATTGGCCATTTCAATCTTGACTTGAAGCACATCCCTAAAAGAGGCAAATAGTATGTACCAGGGTGGGGAGGGCTTGAGACCTGGATTTGAGGTTACACCTATTTGTTGGAATAATGAAATTATTCTTTTGTCAAATCCGAAATTAAAATTGTGAAAAAAATAAAAATCTAAATAGTGTCAAGGTTTTAAATAGTGAAATTGATTTTTTTGAAATTTTAATAATTACACTAAACTTTTTAGGTAATTATTAATTCTAATTAGTTGTTGTACTTCATATTTACATTTATTTTCATTTTCTTATTTGTTGTAAAATTTTGTATTCATATAATCTCTAGCATTGGGGAGTGTGTAATGTGCACATAAAATAAACTTGGCTTTTGAATCAAGCCCACAGGTTTTTGAATTTGAAAAAATGTGCTTACACCAAAACCAAAAAAAGATTTAAAAATTTAAATACCCAACTCAACTCAGAGACCCTGATTTATTCTAAGCATGGGATATTTGTAACATTTATAATGCATTCACACTTAATGTTAAGTCATTGTTAAATGAAAATCTAGGTGGCATCCTAGGTGGCACCCAATGTTAAATCGGTGATATCTTAATGTCAAGTGTTAGTTTAACTTTAAATTTTCATGATAATTAAGTTTAAGTCCTAAATGGCTAGCATGATGTTAGGGGACTCAGCAATAGAGTTCCTAACACCAAGTGTGAACGCACCTTTAGAAATCTTATATATTAATTGCGTTGTCTGTCTGTCACGTGACAGTTATGCTGTCGGTTCTGCATTTTCTGTGGTAGAACCGATCTCTGTATATTACTACACCTGGATGATTAACTGACGGAAAGTGCAGTTCAGAATGCATCTATGAAGGTATCTTAATGCGCGGAAAGATGGACGGAATTCTTGAGGCGAGTTTCCGCCGACCATTGGACACAGAGAAAAGTGACGATCCGAGCACCGGTCAACGACCGTAGGATGGAGAGCTTTCGGCAAAGAGAAAAACGTACGCAGCAATAAAAAGCGCATGGGGGTTTCTCCCTCTGTGTTTGTCTCCCCGCTCTGTTTGCCTATGTGGACAAAAATTGGGCAGTGCAGGGGCAGACAGGGCAGGGCAGCGCAGGGCAGGGCGGCCAAGCAAAAAGACCTGGGAAATTTTAGGATATGGTTTTCAGGACTTGGGATCTCAACTTTGGGGCCTAGGAAATTTTAGGATATGATTTTCAGGACATGGTTTTCAAGACTTGGGATCTCAACTTTGGGGCCTAGGAAATTTTAGGATATGATTTTCAGGACATGGTTTTCAGGACTTGGGATCTCAACTTTGGGGCCTGGGAAAGTTTAGGATATGATTTTCAGGACATGGTTTTCAGGACTTGGGATCTCAACTTTGGGGCCTGGGAAATTTTAGGATATGATTTTCAGGACATGGTTTTCAGGACTTGGGATCTC
>Ga0209208_10004107_pt1 | contig 20745 bp, 17 predicted proteins | sample S1TSphfallax_3_FD_187694 | JGI IMG/M metagenome (GOLD analysis project Ga0209208, IMG submission 187694) | Host-associated microbial communities from peat moss isolated from Minnesota, USA - S1T2_Fd - Sphagnum fallax MG (SPAdes) (version 2) | ecosystem: Host-associated > Plants > Peat moss >...
TTAGAACTCCTTCCCATGTTCCAAATAGATGAACCTACCAACCAGCTTGAAACAGTAGATATGGTGATTTCTCAATGGACAAATCCTTCCATGTCTGGCCAGAGGTTTAGCCTGCAGGTGCATAACATCATGAGACAACAAATAGTGAAGAAAAGGACCTCAGAGGCAGCAATGTAACCACCACAAGATCCAAGGATTTTGTGAAGGTGCGCATCATGACATCAATGTCTGCTGGGTCTACACCCTTAAGCTTGCTCTCCCAGTTTTTCCAATTGCTCCTATACTGTGCGCCTCATCGAGATAGATGTAAGCCTGTGCACAAACAAATCAAGACATTGCTGGTGTCAATAGAAGACATTGGAAGTGTTCCCTTTGTGATTGTCACCATAGTAAAATAGGACAGAAGGCAGGCAAGACCTTATATTTCTTAGCAACAGCTACGATCTCTTTGAGTCTGCACAGTTCACCCTCCTTGCTGTATATACTCTCCACACCCATAACAATTTTCTTCCAAGGCCTGTGTGTTCAGGGCTGCCCATCTGAGATAACTTCTTGTAATACTTACTCCAAGTGAGAAGGTGCTGCTGTCCTGAATCTAGTCAGTTCTCAAACTTGTTTGCAATTGCCTGCTCTAGCTTTTCATGCAAGCTAGTACTACCTGCAAACATTGCCATCCATAGCTGCAACTGTAAATAAGGAAATGCATCCTTGCCCCAAGAAAGAGAGCAGCTGAGCCTACAGTAGTAAAGTAGAGTGCAATAACACATGATTTTTAGCAAAATTGTCTGCTTAACAACATGAAACCATTTCAAGCAATGCAAATCCCTGCTTGGTCACTGGAGAGAATTCCAAATAGTACTAATCATTGATGAGGAACCAACCATTGATTACATTTTACCTCAAAGACACTAGAAACAATTGAACCCTACACACTTCAAAATAACAGCCACTAACAATGCTGCAATCAGTACTTCTAACCAGACCAATAGCCAGCACATATCCAGTTGACAGTAATCTCCTCCTCCTCCATAACCATATATTTGGCAATCATCCAATTTAAACGGCTAGCATGACAATAAGACTCACCGCCATTAATTCGACTAGCACAAGTGCTAGCACCAAACTCTTCAAGTGACTCAATCATAAGGGGTGTGCAATTATCATCATGGCAAGCAAACCCAGGGGGTTCAGGCAACTGCGTGTATTGTTTGTCTGACTACAAGTATCAAACAGATTTAGTTAGCATAGAGATCATGAAACCTTCATCAAAACCACATCCTGTATTAACCCTTAAACATCACAGCGGTCCAATATGGTCCACCACCACGTCACTGTTTCTCTAAAAACTGACATCCCTATGGTATAGGGGACTTGTCATACCATCTTTTTCACACTTACTTACGATGTCCCATTTGGATTTCTTGAGCCACACAGACAGGTTTTTTCGATCTTGGGTAGCACCTAACACCTCCACTTCCAAATTTTGCTCTTTGCTCATGTTACAAAACTGAGGAACATGTGAGATGGGTCAGCTCATACCCTTAGGTGTGCAAAACACTGCAAGGCTGAGAACAGTCCCAAAAGATTGGTGATTCTTTTCTGCCCAAAAATAGATGAATTTTGTATGATTTTGTGTAGAGCTACATTGGATGGCCGACTTTGACCATCCATTTCTTCCTCATCTCAACTCGGTTTTGCACAGTATTTTTTTTTTCACATCATTCATATAGATGCCTTCTATCTACCTTAGAATCTTTACCATCAATAAAGCACGGTATCTTGGTGCAATCCCTCCAAAAACTTGTAATTCTGAGAGCTGCCCAAAACTTCAACAACTGAACTATCAACAGTGCAGATTTTCCATTTCTGAACCAAATCCTATTTTTTTAAAAACTATTCAGCTTGAAGTCCTCTATAACTCCCAAGGAATTGGATTTTTAAACTTCTGGCAAAATTCATGACTTTTGGGGCACATTTGTTGTGAGGGCTGGTCCGACTTTTGTATTGGGACTGGTTTTTGCTCAAATGTCAATTATGGGTTAAGCATATTTTTAAAAGACTGCAGCTGATCTATAGCCCCTCCAAGACTTCAGGTAGCATGAAAGTGCATTTTGCTTATGAGGTGACAAAGCAAGTATTCACAAGGAAGCTCCATTGACTGAACACCATGTTTTCACGAGTGTTGTGAAGTCTCCATACTTTTTTGACCATGATTCATCTGGAAAACAAAATGGTTGATGACTTTGTACAAAGATTCGAGCGGTTTTAGACCAAACACCAAGAGATCATAACAGAAAACTTTCGGAACACAGCCAGAAAACAGCCAGAAAACAGCCATGTAAAAAAGAATAGGTAATATATTCATAAGCATTGCCAAAAACCTTCTGCACAGAACTAGTTTTTTTGAAGCCAAACTGAATCTAATGGAGAGATGACCCAACTATCAGGTTATGGGTTAAGGTTAAATCCATGGGGAGGAAGAAGAGGAGGGTCAAGCCTAGTAGAATCCAGAAGAAACTGGGGAGCAATTGGAACACTAGCAACAGCAATATTATGTATGGTACTGACCAGTGTTGGGCGGATATTTGGATTTTTCAGATATCTGCCTTGGATATCAAAAATGACATCCAATGGATATCACTAGGACCGCGATGATATCCAAAAGTGTTGGATATCACCCATTGTGATATTTGGCACTTTGATGATACCTGGAAATTATGTCCAATTATCAAAGATACTGATATTCGGTCTAGATATCAGATCCAAGGTTGGATATGAGGGTTAGTAGGGTGTAAGTAAGTTAGGTTAGTAATTAGGTTAGGTTTGTAGGCTCACACCTATCTATGTTATTTTTTTCATTTTTTTTATGTAGCTAGGCTGGCAAGAATCCTTAAACAATTTTAGACTCTGATGGGGACACATTTTTAAAGGTCTCTCTTGAAAGTTGTAGTCAGTAGTAGTTATTATTGTGGCTATATTTTCTTTATAATTTTCTTTATAATTTTTTTTAGAAAAATGAATATTTGCTACAAAGTATTCCCTTTTTAAAAAAGCATGTTGGGTTTTGGAGATTTTTTGCCCAAAAAAAAAGACCGGCACCCAACATAATTGGCTAGCATTTTTTTGAATTTTTGATATCCAACTAATTATAAATAAACGACAAATATCCAAGAACATTGATATCTGAGTTAGGTTGAAAAATGTGAAAATTTGATATACAGTTAGGATATCTAATTTTTTTAAGAAATAGATAAAAATATCCTTATTTGATGGATAACAAGAAGGTGAATATATTATTTGGTAGATATCCCAAAAAAGTGATATTTGCCCAACATTAGTATTGAATAGGGTTGATTTGGTATCCCCTTTTGATATACCAACATGGTCTTGGTGTATAGGTCTATCCTAAAATGAGGTACCAGAATATTTTTCAAATTCATATACCATTATAATATCGACAATTCAAGATACCCAATTTCATGATGCAATGGTATCAATATCAATATGACTATTATGATACTAGTTGGTATAAATTTTCAATGTTGGTATAAATCTAGTGTTTCATTAAGGTTGAATTTTTAGGGTTTCATCCACTTGATGTTGTGCATAACCAAACACAATTGAAGTTGAAATATGAAAACCAAATTGCAACCATTGAAAAACAGAAAGAAATAAGAGTCGTGCTTGAAGGTTCAACAAAACTACATCCAACATCACTTGTGCAAAGGTTAAGAGCAAACTCAAAATGTGAACATGGGCACAACTGAAAAAAAAAATCAGCTCTTTTGCAAATCACATCAAGCTCTTGTGCAAAATGCATCATTGACATAAATAAAACTAGTGGAAAAAGTACAATGTCAAAAGCCTTATCAAAATGTTTCTAGAGTCACTATGCAACATTAGGAAACTATTTTGCATGGTCTTTCCACCATTGTGAGGGTGATTTTACATCGTTATCATCCACGTGTTTGCAACAATACAAGACAACTCAAATTTCACCAAAGAGAAATCATCTTCCTCTATAAAAACTACAACTCCCCACAAGGAATCATCATTGATGGGTGTTGAAGAAAGGCCTTCCACACTCCTTGGTTTCAAATGCTTGGAAATAACCACCAATAGTGGCAACAAAACATGTTGGTCATACTCTTCCACAACTATTACGCTTCTATCTCAACCTACATATTCCATGATACAATACAACAATTTAAACCTTGGATTGAGTTGAAGAGTGCACATATTGTGTGCAACAATAACATTAAAAGTCATAGCAAAAGATAGAAAAGGCTCCAACACATCAATCACTTTAGGCACCATTATACCATACAAAATTTCCAACTTTGTGTCAAACTTTCACACATCAATGGAGGGTTTAATGATATATGACCTCAATACTTTTTATTCATCATGATACAAATGGAAAATGCTACAAACAAAACATCTAAAAGTAACCAATACCCTTTGGAATGGTTCAAAATGCATTATTCCACCATAGGGCCCAAGGTTTGTGTCACAACTTTGGCAATTGCCCATGTTGAACTAGATGGTACTCGAGTTTGCAACTTTGAGGTCTATTAGCTATAACAAAAATTTATGGTAGCAACATATTCCAACGTTTCTTGAAAGAAAACAACCTTGGAAACAAATTGAATCTTGATTAATGTTTTGAGTTTATGTGGTCTTAAGCAAGTTTCCTTACACGTTGATTCCCATTATTGCCTACCATTCCTTAATTTTTTTATCCATGTAATGGTTTTTTGCAAGGCACTTTGAGCTTTTGTTACACACTTCCTTCATCCCAATTCCAATCTTAGTATCATTAGCGGCACATTGACATGCCTTAGACATGACATGGCCAAAATGGGTGCAACAAGTTGGAGTGGTGCACAAAATACAACACTTGCGAATGCAAAAGCAAATGTGTTTAGGTTTGTGCTCTCATCCTTAACATAAGTAATAATCTTGCTTATGAGTTGATATTCAACCAAAAGATATTTCATCTGCTCTACCAATGTTGTTCCAAAGGTGTTTAGAACTCAAACAACCTTACTATAACATGGTAGGGCACCCAATCATCATTAATAAAATTAATCACTAGCACAAACATATCAAAGCTGGTTTTGGGCATCCAAAAGTCAAATGTAGTAGTGGCTATAACACATTGTGCAATGGATAATAACACGTGCATCACCTTAGCTAACATATTTGGGATATGTTCCCAAACAAACTATATGCATGAAGGAAATTTGACTCTATCACATTAATGTTATACAAGATGATGCAATCAAGGATTTTCAACAAAAGATAAAGGCATGTACCCCTTTGCAATCAACATAACCAGATCCTTTATAAGCTTCTTTTGACATGAATCATTCGATTTATTAGGGTTTTGGCCCAAAAAAATCAATAATGGAATGGGGAAACATTATCTTCCTATTTTTCCCTTTTTGCCAACCCTACCTTCCTCATATTTTGTTTTCTTCTACTCTTTGTATTGATTCAAATTAGCCCCATGCTCATTAACAACATGTTTTTTCATATTCATGATGCCATGCACAAGGTTGTAAAAATATATATCTTTTGTGGATTGTGTTGTGTTGTTGCTACTATTGGAAGCTTGAACCATGGGGTGACACAAGATGCACCTCATGCTCTAAATGAGTTGCATCTAAACTTGTGTAGTTGGATCATTAAACACAAAAAAATGCCTGAGAAAAGGATACATGATTATGGGGATTCCAAAATGTCTAGTTATTATATAGTTTAGTAAACAAAACACCCCATGCTTCTTATTGAGCATCGACCCCCTAATCACTCATTTAATCATTACATTTGCAACATCAAATGTGTCAAGTCCTTGGATCACCTCGTTAGTGATGTGCTTTCCCCAAGAAGTGTTTCACAATCAATGTTAATGTAAACATTAAAATCCATAGAAAGATATGAGAAGCAAGAATAGGGCGATGTAAAACCTTGAAAAACCTTAACAATAAGAACCTTCATAAAACATAGAAACCCTAAACCTCACATGCAAAACATTACAACAACAACAACAAAAACAATTAGAAATACCCACAACAAGGAAATGAACACCAAAGGAACAAGATCACAAAAACATGCATATGCATTTTGTTTTGCTGATTATTGTTCACAACTCATGATATTTGGAATCATTAAAAAAAAAAGCATAAACACATAAAATGGAAATCTAAATAAAAGTTCATGAGTGAAAAGTTTAGGCTTTGAGGAAGCTTGTGCAACAATTGCATTGAAACTAAGTGCAGGTGCCAAACTAAAAATGTTATACCATAATTGATAGTTGTTGTTGCCTTCAACATTCAACTTCACAACATTGCAATTCGAAACACAATCGTAGCAAGATTGATACCATGGGAGAAGGTACCCTAAACGTGCAACATTAGTATGCACTTTAGTATTTGAACCTTAAAACTAGACTAATCAAATCTCTTGTTGTTTATGGCGAAATACATACTGGGGGTATGTTGGTATTGAATTGGTACAAAGTGGATTAATACTAGATTAATCAGGTTTGCAATACCAATGTTGATACCAGTGCATATACCAGAGCACAACCTACATACCAAACCAACATTGGTACTAACCCCAACTCCTACAACATCTCCATTATTGACTGATCAGCTAGCAATAATGAGAGGAGTTAAAATCTCATACATTAACCAATGTAATGAACTACTATGAAAAAACTTGAAATAACATGAAGTCGGCCATGATGCAAGCTAGTTCAACAAAACATAAAAGAAAATGAAAAAGAAATCATATAATGGTTTTAACTCGTTGTCCCTATCTACTAGGTCCCATGTTCAAAATCCCTATAACCTTGAAAATCGAGTTGGTATTTTATTGATTTCTCACTAGTGTAAATCATCCTACTTGAAAACTAAAGGTTCCATTTAAAGTAATATGAAAATTGGGGTGGGTAATAAGTTGTAATTTTTTTCGAAGAATTGGGTTGATTGTTCTAAACCCTTGTAACAATTGTCCCAATAGTTCTCCAAAACATGTGAAAACCTTTCAACATTGGTTTTCAACCTTGATCATGTTCTTAAAAATTAAAGAACTAGGTTAATGAACCTACCTCAAACTATTAGTTTTTTTGGGTTCTTTCATGAAAATTGCTAATACTTTAAGTTTTAAAAAAAAGTTGAACCAAAAATTCTTTTGATTCTAAAAATATTTTAAAAAATAATCTAAGGTTCTATGAATCATTACATTTTCAAAACATCAAAACTAGAGGATGATTGAATTTTAAATGTTTAAAAACATGAAACTAAAGGTTATAAACAAAGTCAAAGAGGCTCACACCAGTGATACTAGTTGTTTTTCAATTCTAGATTTGCAACAAAACCTTTGGTTTTAGTTTCAACTTTTGTTTTTGGAAAGAACATCTAGTTCTAGTCCAAGGAATTTCTAAAATTTTGAGAGACTCTTAAGTTTAGTTATGGACATGGTTCTTCACATGTTTAGACTACCACATCTTGATTCTTCCAAAAAGAATTATAAGTGGGTTTAATTTCATTTAAAATCTAGTTCTACCTATTAGGCATAAATTAATACCCATTTTTGTTAGTAGAATAACCATTTTGTCAAGTAGTGGGAATGGGGTTTTAATAGGATAATGCAAACAAGATATTTGGGGAGGAGAAGAAAGTTTTGTGGGCAAAGCCACAATCTAAAATTTGAGATAAGTTCTTAACTTACCCTAGATTGATAGGGGGAGATGACATGGATAAGACTTAGGGTTGTAGATTGCCTAAACTAAGACATGATAAGGCTTACCTTATCACACCCCTTAGACTCAATATTGTTTGGATAATGGACATTGTGAGGGGTGGGTAGTGATTTTTTTATCAATCAATGTTTATGAGGATTTCACATTGATCTCTCAAAACAATTTATCAAGGCTATTACTTATGAGGGGTTCATAATTTAAGGTTAATGTGTTGTGATGGTATGACTTTGTGAATTATAGTGGGAGGTTGGCACATCATGAATAAACAAGCGATCATAAAGCTTGCTACTGGGAAGGTGAGCTTCAAATACAAGTTTTAGGAAGCCTTGATTAATATCAAAGGTTCGAACATCATGGGCAAACAAGGGAGGTAGTGGTGGTGCTTCAAGAAACTATTCATGAGGAGGAGATTAGCTTAAGGAAAAATGTAAATGGTGAGAAGAGAAAAATGAATTTGGACTTTTTGAGGAATATGAATTAGGAAATAATGAGGATGTGAAAATAGAAAGGAGGGGAGAGGCAAATAAGGAAGGTATGTATTTACTTATTTGATTTTATTTTATGTTTCCTTCTTGGACTTCTTGCCCACCTTGGCATTATATTGGATTGGTTCATGATCTACATTTTTTTGTTCCCTTGTTTTCATTAGACTTTTGGATTTTACTTTTCATAGGGTTTTTATTTTGCTTATGGAAATGCATAAGGGATTGTTTTAAGGTGTTTTTTAAATAGTACATGACATTTTAAAGTTAGGGTAAAACCATGAGCATCTAAGGAATGTTTGGAAAGATATACATTATAAGAAATTTGCCATTTTGCAACCATCTTATATATGAAATGGGGGAAGGCAAGTCCATTGAAAATTATGTGTAACATTTCACATTGAATTAATGGATGTTCAAGATCTTGAAATGAAGAAGTTTATAATCCTTTCACTATGTTGAGTTTAATGAAACATGGTTTGAATAGGTTGCTTGAAACTTAGTATGTGCATGTGGATTGTTGTACCTTGTTGTGCTTGTTGTTTAGTGAAACAAGTGAAGGATTTGTGTGGGTGGGTGTGTATTAATATTATCTTGGTTTGTTTCCCAAGGAGTTTAGTGAAGTTTGATTGTGGGTGTGTATGTGTGTTGTCTTGATGTGTTGCATTTGCTATCCATGGAATTTTAGTGATGTGTGTGTATGTGTGTACGTCATGTGTTATCTTGTTTTGTTTTACATGTTACCCAAATAATAAGCAATAGGATTAAGGGTGTAAGTAGGAGGTGAAAGAAAAAGGTAAGGAAAAGGAAGAAATAAACAAACCATGGACACATTTGGGTAAAACCTGCCACCCCTTCATCCCATTTGTCTCCAAAACCATTTCAAAGATTGTGGTTATGTAAAAGATGAGGATGAAAGTTAATGTCCAATCAATAGGAAGTGTGGACTTGGACTTAATTTTTTGGGAAATATCTTGATATAAAAAGGAAGAAGGGATCAAAAAACCAATGGACGAGGCTATTCCTTTAATCAATAATAAATGGACACTATAGTATTTTTACCATTTCGGCAACAAACTGCAAAATTATTAATTAAATTTGAAATCTTAACTTTTGCAACTGGTTTTTTTATTTTGAAATTTAAGGCAAGTAATGGTTATATAAAGATTTTTTATAAAAAATCAAAATAATGGAATTGTTTGATGTGTCTAAATTGGATTAGTTTTAATCATTGTCACAAAAGGTCTGTGGTTCAAAACCATACAATTGAACTTTGAAATTTATTAAAATATGAACAAAATTAATGAGTATTTTTCAAAAGTTCAGCAAAATGAAAATAATTTAATTTGTATTGGAATGGTAAAGGTATTATAATAGTGTTTGCATTAAGGTACCTCTCATGACAATTTTTCATATGTTTTATGAAAGGTGAAAAAATAACCTAATGGTAAGGTGGTCATGTGCATTAATTTTACACCTAACTACCTACTTATGCATAACCCAAAATCAAATATTTAAAATTTTTGGCATTGTACAACCAATGAATAATCATCACCTTGTACTAATTGCATGCTTAAACCAAATAAGAAAAGATTAAAAAAAACTTGCATACTTGAAATGTAATCCAAAAAGTAAGAACTACATCCCAAAAGCTACCCCCCACTCCATCCCCACATTGCTGAATTTATTATTAAAATAATTATATGCATTTTTTTCAAAAACTAAAAAAATGTTTAGCCTCACCCAATTTTTTTTTTTAATACACATTTAACAATCAATACTTGTATGAAACATATTTTGAGGTTAGGTTTGGGTTTGGCTCAATATGCCAAAACATAGTGTTCATGATTTGAACATTTATGACCAATGCCCAAACCTAATCACATAGTCATATGTGACATGTAAAATGCCTTGTAGTAACTATTATAATTACATGATTATAGTTGTTTTTTCCGTTGTTCATATTTATAACTCATTATGCAATTAATTGCAATTAATGGCAATTAATTCTTCTAAGAAAATGTATTGTGGGTGATTGCTTACCCACATAGCCCATCACATATCACATTATTTATAAATATAACCAAATATTAATCATAATGTGAGGACCTAGAGTCTTTAGATGTATATTAAATTTTGTTAGGGGTAAACTAGGAGTATATTATGTAAGGATATATATTTAAGGGTATAGGGGTAAGTTCAAGCCTAATAATATGTAGCCTACCTAGCTCCCTAGGCTAGCTACATACTTACCTAACATACCTACCTATTACTTACTTAACGTACCTACCTATTTAACATAGGCTACCTACCTATGTTTACCTAACCACCTAAGTTAGGGTACTTGCTTGCCACCACCTACATAACTATGTATTTATTTGATTTTATTACCTTTTTAAACTACTTATTTACCTAGCTAAGTAGGTAAATATAATGTACCTACATAAAAGTCATTATCTTTTTTTACTATAATCATAGAAGTCACATGATGAATGACATAAATTACTACGAGTAGAAATATTATTAATGGAAACAATCACAAGTCTAATTTTACTACATAATCATGTAATTGTTAATGCCATGAATTATTACAAATGTAGTCATATATGTATATGCCATGTTTTGCATAGTGGTTCCAACCAAACGCCAAATCCTAAAATGGAGTCCAAGTTCAATATGGAGGTTAGGTTTGGTTCAAAAACATCCAAAGATTCCATTAAATAAAAAAATTAATTGCAATTGGAACCCACAATTTTTTTTTAACACCTACAACCAAACAACATTAATCATTGTTAGGACCTTATTATAAAATTATATTACACTTTTTGATCAAAATAAAATGATGTTTTATATTTGCATAAAACAACACATGATATTTTATACAAGATGTCCAATATGCCTTGTCCGGTGGAGGACATTAAACACCTCCTATGAAGTTTGTAGGGGTCAATGTGATGTCTTGCATGGTTTTGCACATGCTTCTTATGCATGATGGAGAATCTATTGTTAAAAAGAAAATAATTTTTTTTTTGCAAGTCTTCCTCCATGTAAAGAATTGTGAACTTATGACCACCTATCTAAACGACCATAGCTATCAAATCCACAACCTAGTTGCAATTACTTTTAGTTAATATCACCTTAGTTTACATTTACCTACATTACTTGCCAACATCAATTCAATCGTAAAACAAAACCATATAGGTGTTCCATAGGGCATTGCATTGACACCCACAACATACATATGGAGTGTTCAACATCATGTCTTTATAGTACATTATGTTTCCTTTGTAGTATAGTATTTTTTTTCAAATTTTAATTAATGAGCATCCAAAGAAAAAAATAGCATTAACCAACCTTTTTAAAAAAAAAAACCATCCAAACCATCAAAAATTGGTAAAACATTGTCTCCCAACTAAAATTTAATCAAAATATGACAAAAATTTCCCCATACTTATTTATTAATCACTGTTTTGCTAAAGTTTGCTAACATGGAATTTTTCTAAGTATTGGCTCTAAATGTGATAATAACACACCCTTAAACCTGGATGTTATATTAACCTTTTAAAAATAGGTACATTAGTAGCTAAATATAATTAAAGAGTTGCAAACTTGAATATGTCAAGCATCTACACCACACTACATCAAACAACCTTTGAAATGACAACCATATGGTGATGAGATGAAAATGCCAAGGCAATGGTCCCACCACAACAATTTCATCACACAAAAATATTAGTCCCAATAGTTGGAGCTTTTTTGACTAGCAATCATGTGTAAGGTAACATCATCACCAAAATGTTCAATATAATGTGAAATACAAAGATTTGTTTCTTGTGTTTGCTTGCTGTGTTTTTGAATTTGTTTAATGTTTGTTTACTTGTTTGCTTTGATTTTTTTGATCGGTTTGTTTTTGTGTTTTTCATGTTCATCATGTGTTCTTTTGGGTTGCAAATTGTTTTCATCATAACAAGTTTTTCTACACAAACAAGTGGGCATGCAAGTTTGGAGGGGGAACAACAAGGTGATGTAATAGTGCTTGTGGTAGGGCATGGCAATCTTTGAATGGGTTATGACTTGCAAATTCTTTGACAAATTAGATTTTATAAGGTGAGTTTATAGGTCGACAATGTATAGGGTGAATTTATAGGTTTGCAATGCAAATGCATTAAAATATTCACTATTCACCACCTTTTGTTCGAATATATCCACATTATTTTTGCCAAACTCAACCAACACCCACTAGGACACAAAGACTAGCTGGCTTCAAGCTTTAAAGTTAATTTTGGATGATGTAAATCCCAATATTGACATAGTGCTGATGTTTTCGAACTCACCTCCAATTCAACCTAAAGAACATTTGAGCAATGTCTCTAGTAGATTTGACATCTCAAGAAAGTCTATAGCCACAAGCTTTGTGCAAACTAGTGTGGAAAAAAAGTATTGGCATACCAATAAAAACAAGAATAAACAACCACTCTCTCTATCTACCACACGTGTTTTAATTCCCATTGTCCAATGATCTCATTTGTATCTCTTTCTGACATACATATCCATATTCTCCATATGGAAATTATGAAGACTTGCATAGTAGATTTATGTATGTAAAGATAATGTAATGTAATCTCCCTAAACAAAATGGTAGTGAACTTTTAATGTGTAGGGTTGCCCAAGTCAAGTGGACTAGTTACTTAGGTTGATGGTAAAGGACATGATTTGGGAAGAGACCACCTAGACAACAACATCTCTAAGGTTCAAGACACAAGGTTCAACAAAACAAGGCTTGTTGAAAGGGATAAGGAGGATTGGTGGTGGTGGTGGTGATGGTGATGGTGGACTTGATACAATACCCCAACTACTACATTGAAGTAATTTGGACAATAAGCTCATTTATAAGATTGCCAAGAAATTGTAATAAAATTTGATGTTGCCATGAACAACAAGGTTGAACGTTGAAACAATCTTTCAGAAAGCGTAATTTTGAGGTCAACAAATTAGCCAACACGTAAACCTGGCAATAATAATCCAGCTACAAAGCTTAGGAGATTGCATGCTCATGTGGATAATGAAACAAAACATTTTACAACTATTTCAACAAAGAAGGAAATCAAGTTTCAGAATGCCACACTATCGGGATTTGTGACAACAACAACTACATACAAGAAACATATAGATCATAGGGAAGAAAATAATAACAACTTGCAAAAATTGATGATTGAATCATCAATCCATGAAAATGGAAGAGTGGAATCTGGACTAAATTTTCCAATTACACTTACAACATTGCCAAAAAAATTAGTCATTGTCAAAAACATTTTTGGTAGAAAAAGTTATAGAATTAGTGTCAGTGGCATTGAGGAGCTAGAATCTAATGTGATACAGAAACTTGAGGTGGACTATCCTAGTTACTCATGTGTGACTGTCTACACAAGCTCACAAATTCAAGAGGTGCCTTGAGCTATGCCACCACGTGCACACACATGAAACACTTGGCATTAGAAATGGTCAAAGGCGATGTACAGAATTGAAACACAAAGAAGCACGGGCATTGAAGGAGAGAGAGGAACTAGCCACCATTATCGGAGGAGCTTTGCAAAAGAGCACATCTAAGCCTACGAGTGAGAAACGAGAGAGAGTGAAAATTAGGGGCTTTTGAATGTGGAGAGAAAAGAGAGTAAGGGGAATTGGTTTTAGGGTTTGGAGTGGTGCTGCACATAAAAACAACTATTAGTTAGGGTTTCCTAAACCTTTAGGGTTTGATAACCAAACACCTTTTTGCCCTTTTTGAGGTTTCAATTTGAACCATTGATTAAAAAGGATTGGTTTTTTCAATGTTTGTGATCAGTTTGAGAATGTGCATGTTTGGTGATAAGGTAGTTTTTTTGACAAGTGTCAATCTTAGAATGTTTGTTTATAGGATGTGCATTATTTGAAGGTAGGGAGGTTTGTTGTTTGATTCTTGATTTTTTTTCAATGGGGTCGAGACCTTCCGAAGCCCATAACTTTTGCATTTTAAGTCCAAATTGGGCGATCTAAAGTGCACTAGGTGCGCCCAAACCTCCTCTACAATCCATCTTTGGACCTCAGATCCAACTAGAATCTCATGAGATCGCCAAGGGCCTCTATGTTCTTAAGTGTACTATGACCGACCTCTCTACCCTAATGTATCATCCATAAGATGCATGGTATGATTCAATTATTGATGAACCTCAATAAAGTTAATATCTAACCTAACCTATTTTGTAATAAGTAAGACCTATATCGTAGCATCTTGGTGGCTTTGGCACAAATTAAATCACTTTTCAATTTGCTGAAATTTCAAAAAAAGTGCTTAAGATTCAAAAGTTTGATATTTGATTGTCTTGCAAGGAGGATACTAAATAGAGGTCCACATGATCACTAAAAGCCTTCAAATTGTTTGAAACAAATTTATTCTTTACTATCGAAATTTTCAGAATTATAAAAAACCCAAGCACTGAACTAGGAAACTAAAATTAATGTGCCAAATCCACCAAGGTACTACGTCGATATATAAATAAAAAAGCAAGAAAATAGGTGACTACTAGGTAAGTAGATGGTTCATACACAGGTAAGGGCTGCTTTACTAATGACTAGCTTGTGGTGTTGTTTTTAGGGTAGCATTGTGCATGTGCTGGTTCACTCTGGCTGTCTATCTCTCAACAACTCCATGCAAACCACTAACTTTTATGTAGTCCCCAAACTCATATGGGTGTCCTATTCAGGAACTGTTTTCAGATGGTTTCTGAAGCAGAATTGGCAGTTCTCTCTCCGTCCTCTTTGGTGGAAGTCAGTGTCACTTTTAACATCTGAATGACACATAACCAGTTGTCTGTGGCAAGGACTCATGCTGGTGGACCAATGCTTGCATCAGGCTGCTCTGCACATGCAAGTTATGAGTTATAACTAGTTTGCAGCCATCCACTGGCATGCTGCCATGCCTCCTGACAACCAGTTATGTTGTCTGGAACAGGATCTGATAGAGCCCCTCAGCTCAATGTGTTCTTAGGTAGAATGAATGGGCCCTACCCATTGTGGAAAACAATTCCACATTTCTGGGGGCTGAACTGCAATTGCAATTTATGCTGACAACATAGAACATGTGACATGGCCCTTGTGTGCTCAAAACTCAAATTGGGTCGAGCTTACCTTCGAAGAAGCAGCTGTGGGGCTATTGGGAACAAGATGAGGATGCATAGGAACTGCAGAAACAACCCTGGGAGTGAATGGGAACTCTGGGAAGAGCACCAGGAACATTTGGCAAAGTGTATGAGAGAAATTGAAGGAACATATGAGAGCTGTAAAAACAGCTTGATTTGGTGGCAAGGCAAAAAGGATACAAGGGCAGGACACATGGAGAACACATTGAAAACAAATTGGGAACATATGGGGAAGTCTGTGTGAGAGAGAGAGACAGAAGGAGACAGGAGGAGAGAGACAGAAAGAGACTTTGGAGTAATTTGAAGTGCAAAATCAAGCCACAAATCATGTGAAAGTGCAAGACAATCAAGCCACAAAACATGTGTGACTTCCAGTAAACTTGTAATAGTCACCTTTGGGAATGCAGAATTCCTTCTTTTCATTTTGCTTCCTCATCCTCAATCCTTGATCATTGTCACTTCTTGGGCAGTTAAGCATGTAACAGTCAGCACAAACTTTCAGTTGAACAAATATACAAAAATCTGCATCCTGGATCTCTGTTGCATTTCCCAGAAGCAAATGGGAAGACTCTGTCATGATGTTGGCTGCTAGCACACAAGATATTTATTCCATAATCAATGCAAAATTACTTGTGAGCAGAGTGCAACATCAAAGAACAAAATGGGAAGAAATTATCTACACAATAGCAATGCATAACAGGAAGATCCACCAGAAATGGGTTGCTAAATTTCCAATTTCTAGATCGTACTTTCGATTAAAATTGTCAACAGAGTGGAATGCTTGCCAGTAGACAAAGCTCTACTACCCATGCACCACGAGGTTGACCTGTATATTGAAAACAGTTCCATAAGTCTGCATGATGACTCTGAAACTGTACTATCTATCATGAATGGCTGTTCAAAGAATATTGACACTATGATCCTGTACAGAATGAACTTGGAACCACTGTAGCCTTCCACTACCCAAAACTTGACACCATTGGTGGTGTTCTAGGACTATATTGAAGTATACTTTCATCCCCGATCAGATCGTATAGCAACAGCCAAAAGTACTTAATTTTTGTATTTTACAGGAATTGAAGCTCTGTCTACCTAACAGTCTAAGGGTTTAACAGAGTTGCACACTGAATGACTTCATGACTTTTGTTGTTGAATGAAAGTCATGATCTGAGTCCTCTGAGAACCTGAAAAGGAGTAGCACCAGCCATTGCTACAATGCCCCTTGCAAATTCTAGACACTTTTTCAATGCCTGCCAAATCACCCAAATGATTGCCATCACTCCTGTTATCACAGCAACAAGCAGGCATGGCACACTAGTTAGTATGTACACCGGCAACTACTTTGGAACCTCACCACCAGATATTTATTCCATGAGAGACTGCAAAAACTTCTACCACATTTTCTGTTTTTCTGCCACATCTAAGTTCAATTGTGTTGAGGTAAGGAAAGATTTCAGACACAAGAAAAGTGGTGACTGATAAAAGCCTGAGGACTTTGACAAACCTGAGAAAAATAGCACTGCACAAACACTTAGGAATGCCACAGAGCCAATGGTGAGCCCCCCAAAGCCAAGCGCTCCAAAGTAGAGAAGTGAGACTGATGAAAAGAAGAAAGCCACGAAGAAACCGATAATTGAAACAGACATCAAGAAGCTTGCAATTGCAGCATTTGTGGCAGAGGTTAAGACAAGGAGTGCAACTATGACTATGGCCGTCAGAGCAGTGAACCAAATGGCACCAATCTGCAGCCACCACAACACACACACACACAAACTTATTATGAGGACAAGCAATGTGAAATTGCAACCGCAGTAGCAACTGCCTTGAGAGATCTTAACCTGAGAATTTCAGATCATGCACTGCAGCACAATCCTTCCTATAGTCTTGCACAAGTTCTGAGGATTTGATTGTTTAGGTCACCTGAAGGAGATGAAGAAATTTCAATCCAGAGATCTTAACATGAAAAGTTCTGTGGATCATGTGTTGCAGCACAATGCCCTAGTCTTTGGAACAGTTTGGTGGATTTGATTGTTTAGGTCATCTAAAGAAGGTGAGAAAATCTCAATCAAGAGATTGTGAAATGAGAATTTTGGATCATGGGTTCCAGCAAAATGCACTAGTCTTTCAGAAGTTCTAAGGATTTCATCATTTAGGTCATGTGGTGAAGAAATTTCAACTCATCAGATCACTACCAACCATTTTGAAACTCACAAACAATCCTGCACCTTGCTATGTGCTGTGGCAAATGAGAGAAGAATCTAATCTGCATGTTGTGTGTTTCTTAGGGATCTGAATCTGAAAAACCTCTCAGAATCACGATAGGTGCAGCTTCTCCTACAAAGCGATATGAAAACTGCATCTGCGTGAGGACGACAATAGCAGCTATACAAGAGAAGAAGCTCTTCAGATTCACTATCTTTTGGTGTGATGGAACCAGCATAAGAATGTCAATATTAGACATGGTAAAGAAGATGCACACATACCGCTGTGGCGAAGAACGGTCGCCAAGTTTCCCCCTGAAGCATCAAGTTTGCCGAGCTGCCTAATGAGAACCGCAACGCTCTCTTCAGCTGAAGCCCTTGGTGTTGCAGTGCGGTACGCACGCTGTAAAGCAAGGAAGGCTTGTGTTCCTCCAGCTGCGTATTGAAGAAGGCTATATCAGCAGCTTGAAGCATCTTCTCCGTCGCCGCTTCCTCTACCACGCGCTCATCGCTCTGCCATTTCCGCTTCCTCAGCTGCCGCTGCTGCTCCTCGCTGTGCGTTTGCTGGTGGTGGTGGTGCTGCCGCCCCGGCCGATCGTTGCTCCGGCTCTCCAATGCGGCAGCCATTGATGTTCTAATCTGCGCGACGCCGTCGCACGTAGATAATGATCCACACAAACTTCCAGCAGAGGCAGGCAGACGAGAGGAGGAAAGGAGAAAAAAAGATTCTAACCTTTCTGTCTACCGATTCAAAAAGTAACAGCCGCTAAACAAAAAAAAGAAAACAGACAAAACCTCAAAACCTCCACTGGGAGGATTCAACTGTCTGAAATCACGCCTTCAGAAAGAAAAAAAAAACACTGGCATAACTTCCTCCTCAGATCTCGATAACAACAACAAAACCAAGAGATGAAAGCAAGCGAAAGACACAGAACTAGAAGAGAAAACGCCTTCAAGCTCTTAACTAATCACAAAGCCAAAAGAAGCAAAACAAACTTCTCTCCAGTTTTCCACAAACCTGCTTCCAAAAAGAAGAATGAGAGCATGATCTGTAAGAAATCAGTTGAGGATGTCGTAAGGACCAAATCGTTGACTAGCTTTTGTGAACCTAGAGAACAGAGCCAAAGACGACGACGACAGCAGCAGAGCAGCTTCTTTCTGCTGTCCAAGCTGCTGGACAAGAACAAAAAACGATTCGAAAGAAAGAAAATTCCGATTCCACGAGACTTCGAAACTACTGCCTCACATCCAGCGTGGAAAAAAGCACAAGAGCCGCGCTTTCGTTCACCTTTTGTTCTTCTTGTGCATTTGTTTTGTTTTTTTCCCTATCGCTGAGTTATGTCATTCGGGGGTTCGCGTTTTCGTCATCGCGACGATTACGGCGGCTGCTGCGAGAGACGAGAAGAAGAACGGGTCCTTCGCCACCACCATCGCAGCTTCGTCGCAAAAGAGAGAGAGAGAGAGAGAGAAAAGAGTTCCAAAGCGTCGGTAGGTAGGTAGGTAGACACTAGGTACACACCAGTAGTGTGCGGGTATTTGATTTTCAAATAACAGGCGGTCCCGGTTCTTAAAAAGTGTCAGTGTAAAAGAACCGCCGGTTCCAGTACCCCCTAATGAGCTCTCTCTCCTCTGTCTGGGTTTGTCTTTTTTTCTGTTTTGCATGGTTCAGGATGAATGATAAGTGGTCAGGAAACAGTTTTCTGTTGGGTTTCAGTTCCCTTGCTAACTATTGGTGACTATTATTAGCTCAGTTGCTTTTTTTCTTTTTTTCTTTTTTCCTACCTACCTACCTACTAACAACTCACTTGTGGCTACATTCTCTTCAAAAACAAATTTTAAAAATGGGTGAAATTTGGGACTTATTTTTTACCCCCAAAAAAAAAATTTCTTTTTTCAAAAAAAAAATTGAAATTTTTTTTTCTTTTTGTATTGGTTTAGGGCCTTGGATTGGGGACTACATTAATATCCGGACAAAGCTCACTAGAGCGTATTTAGTGTCAAAACCCAAAAGGCGGGGTTGCAAGCAAAGCTCCTTTTTCTTTATTAGATACTAGATGATACCCTACCATGTCCCAACTCCACAATAGCAGGAAGAGGAAGGAAAGGGGGGGGGCCCAAATTACGGTACTTACGACTTGTGTCAACCGACAATTTCTGGGTACCTTAGAAAAAGAACTCGAACCGATGCTACGGAATTGGGTGTGTGGCTTCTACGACTCCAGAAGAATTTGTTTTGTTTTGTCCATTTTTAAAAAAAATTTCCTGTTTTAAATGCGCCCCGAGCAACTTGTGGCTCAGTTTCATCTTGTCGGAATCAAATGGTACAGCTAAAGTTGTGCATCGGATGATGAGTTTTTCGGGTGTGGAATGCATGCATGCATGCATGGATGGATGGACGGACGGATGGATGATGATGATGATGATGACCGGGTCAGCACCAACAAGGGACTGTTTAGTGAGAACCGCCGGTTCCGGTTGCCAACAACAACCGGCCTGGTTCCTTTGCTTTTAAATTGCCATCTTTTAGTGAGAAAAACAAGGTCTAAAAATGTATATATATTAAATTCTCAAAAAAATCTTTTTAAAAAAAATTAATAAGTATAAAAATGATTAAAATATATTTTTCATCATATTTTCCAACACTTTCGTTCTTGTTCAAATGCATCTTTGAACTCTTTCTTCTTCTAAAATTTTAGTCCATTTCAATTCATTTTGCCAAATTTTTTTATAAAAAATAACTTACAACCAATCCTAGGATCATTAAACTAGTTTTTTTTTTTTTTTTGGCCTCATAATAGTTTAATTACAAGAAACATTTTAAAAAAAATTGTAAATATCCAAACTAAAAAAATAAAAATCATTTCCATTTTCAATTTTTGATCTTATAATGCCTAAGATTTAGCAAGCAAGATAATTAACACTAAGAAAAATTATTTCATGTTTCTCGACCATTGTAAAGGACGCTTAAATTGGTTACAAGTCTTTCTTTATTGGAACCAGTTGGCACTTACAATGGCATTCATTATTACATGGGTTCATTTTTTTTTTAAATTGAAAAAAATTTAAATAAATAAATAAATATATATATATATATAATATTATATTATTATTATTAT
>Ga0209208_10004108_pt1 | contig 20743 bp, 16 predicted proteins | sample S1TSphfallax_3_FD_187694 | JGI IMG/M metagenome (GOLD analysis project Ga0209208, IMG submission 187694) | Host-associated microbial communities from peat moss isolated from Minnesota, USA - S1T2_Fd - Sphagnum fallax MG (SPAdes) (version 2) | ecosystem: Host-associated > Plants > Peat moss >...
CAAGAAGGCCACTAGGCAGGAGTACAAAAGCAGTGAGTTCCGTCGTATGCGCAAGCAGGTATGATGCCATCCTCTAGGGTTTAAGGCCCTTTTTTATGCACTTCTTTCTGCATTGTGGCTTCTTCAGTAATACCTAGTGGTTATCCTGATTACTTTGCTTCTGTCATTGGACATATTGGTGAAGTAAATCAGTCTCAGTTCCAGGTTCCATCTGACCATGAAGATTATACATCTATCATGAAATTTCATCCTTTTTTCTTTTGTCATTTATCTGTCTGTCTTTCATCTATCATTCTTTTTTCTTCTTGTGGGAAGTGATTCAGCCCAAATTGCAGAATGTTTGATGTCCAGGACACTAGTGTTTACTGAAATGCCATCCGCATCTTGTTTGGGGTTTACTTTTTTCCCCTCAATAGTACTGAAGAGTAAGGGGGCGGATTGCAAGGATGCTGACAGTGGTGAAGTAAATCAATCTCAGTTCTAGGTCCTTCTGACCATGAAGTTTATTTGTCTATCAGGCAATTCCAGCTGTTTTTCTTTTGTCAATTTGTCACTTTGTCTTTCATCTGTCATTCTTTGTTCTTCTTTTGGCACACGATTCAGTGCAAATTGCAGAATGTTGATGTCCAGGAACTAGTGTTTACTGAAATGCCAATCGCATCTTGTCTAGGTTTACTTTGTTTTCCTCAATAGTACTGAAGTATTGTCATCACCTTAAATGGGGCAGATTGCAAGGATGCTCACAGGGGTGAAGGAAATCAATCTCAGTTCTAGGTTGTTCTGCCCATGAAGATTACATGTCTATCACAAAATTCCAGCCTTTTTTCTTGTCATTTTATCAGTCTTGTCTTTCATCTGCTATTCTTTTTTCTTCTTGTGGCAAGTGATTCAGTCCAAATTGCAGAATGTTTGATGTCCAGGAACTAGTGCTTACTGAAATACCATTTGCATCTTGTCTAGGGTTTGATTTGTTTTCCTCAAGAATACTGAAGAATGTTTCCATCTTAAATGGTGGCAGATTGCAAGGATGCTGACAGTCCGACGAGAAAGAGAAATAGAGCAGGGAATCACAATGAGGGAGTCAAGGAAGCTGGATCGCAAATGGAAGAAGAGCATTGTACCTCGGCCACCTCCCTCTTATGCTGCCACTTTGGCTGAACAAGCAAAAAAGTGAACACCGCTGTTTTTTTCTAATTTGGATGCTTTTACATTTTCTTTGTAGTGTGCAAATTCCAAGAACTAGAAGGATTGGCACCATCACAATTTGTATGTGATGGTTTTGTGGGCAAGTGTTTGATGATATGGGAACCTCAGACCAATCACACTTACATTCATATGCCTCATAGCTTGAAATGGGTTGTAGTGGGGTGAGAGGTCTTGCAAGGTTTCTATGTTTTTCCATCATGTTCACTAACAGGTTTCGATCCCGTTTCTCACTGGAAATCAAGAGTCTTATTCTAAGTTTCTTGATATGGTTGCTTATACTGTCAATTCTTCTCATATGATTCACAACAGACATGCAAATTGGTTTGTTAAGCTTCTAGAAGCTCAAACTTGGCACTGTATGCGGCATGCTATGTAGTTCTATGCATTTGTCTGCTGTGTTAGCGGGGAAGATTCTGTAACCTGCCTTGACCCTACATCTTATATGCTTCACCTCAATTTCCCACTTCCTGATGTTCTTGTCATTCTGCAGATTTCATGTGCACTCCATCACATACTGAATGCTGCTGTCTAAGTCTTGCCAGTAGCTCCCAATGTGCACTATTGCTTCACCAACTACACAAGAAAGCAGTTTAGGTTCATGAGAATGCTTGCCTTATGTCAGGGATTGGTCCCAAAATTCAATTAGCTACTGCATTGTCCTAGGCCCCTTATTTGCCTAAGTACTAGGCTTTTCCCTGCACAAGAATTTGCTGTTGCCAAATGCACTCCCAACGCTTTCATTCTTATTTTACTTTCCCTAGCACTAGGGGAGATAGGCCATTCATCCTCCCATCACTTTCAACCCTTAGAGGTTCAAAGGGTTGAGGTAGTCCTTCATTTGGTGCCCTTACAATGATTTAGGCACCTCCATTTGAGTTCCATAAAATCTCTCAAACTAGCTGTGGTTGGGAAAAAAATAGTTTAATCTCTTTTGAACACATGTTCTTCCATGTGCAACTGAAGTGCATCTCATACTTGGACATGTCAGACTTCATACATAAATAATATCACTTCTATTACCAAACAATGTGAACTTTATTCCAAACCATTCTATTTGCAATAAGTAAAACACTTGTGCATAAGCACGATGTGCCCTTAAGGAAGCTTTTAATTTTTTTTTGACATTTAGAAGGTTTTTCTTTTTTGACAAACCTCGTTTATGGCCAAATAGATGGTGGAAATGCAAAATATTGAATAAGAGGAGTGATTGATCACTCATGACCAAACACAAAAATGACATCCATGAATGGAAGGTTTAAAAACCCCAACCAAGTTTTAAAGAACCGATTGTTTAGTTTTAGATATCATTGAATGCTTATCAATTGGGTGTGGTTTGCTAATGAGCCTTCTTTTGAATTGTTTGGGTGTTTGCTCACCCGTGGATGTTCGATGATGGATGGTTTTACCCTACTTGGTTGATTTGTGAATGCCACTCCACATTTGGATGTTGTTGCCCAACACGTTGGTAAAACGATCAATCCATTGCTTATGCTTTTCTTTTTTTCGGTTTTCTTTTCATCAATGTTGTCGAATGCCTTGTTGGCACATCCCATCACCTTTCAACCTACCTGATGCCTTTACCTGTGTGGTAAGGGTAGCCTACTAACCAGCCAACACCATGCTTACATTTCTTTGTTGCCTCCTAGATTACTTATGCTTTTCAAAATTTAATTTTTTTTTGGAAAACTATGCAACCTTAAGTCATCTATAGTCCAAACATGAATTAATCCTTTTCATTTTTCTTTTTCCATTGTACATTTTCTGAATCTGTGGTGTGTTTATTAATAAAGTTCTGCAGGGTTAACACACAAGCATGAATTGTAGCGAGATGTGAAAACTACCAAAATTTAATATTTCTAATTTTATTTTATCTGTATTTCTTGGTAATATATAAAAAAATCTTTGTAGCCCTTAGCAAAACCTGGAAATTCAGCATTTTGAACTATAATATTGGTAGGTTTTCTTGGATCATTCACATTTTCAGGATTCCCATAACAGTTTTTTAATTTTTTGAAATTGATAGAGCATTCCAAGATTTGTTTACAAAAAAGTTGTTTAAAACAAATATGTATAGGAGAAGGGACAAACAGGATGCTCATGAATTTGTAAGGTCCTCTTCACTAGTCACCAGGATCTTACATGGGCTGTAAGGTCCCATGCGAGGTTACACATGAGAGGAGTTGAGAAAATACACTGTCAATTTCTTTTGAGGTTCTTTATGATCAGACTCAAACACATACTTGGAATGGGAATTTGAAAGACAAAAAACCTTCACCACCCACCACCCATTTGATAAGCTTGTTGGGCATGTGTTACTAGATCCCACAAAATCCATTATTGTGTTATACCATCATTTCATTGAATTAGCTCCTCAAAGTCTAGTTGTTTTCGCATTTTCGATTAATCTCCACTAGGTAGGAGCTAGTGTACTCTATCCAACATTCAAGTGTCAAGGCTTTCTGATGGAGAAAAAACTACTTTCTATTGTAGTGTTACCATTGTCTAGTGGGGGAAATCATATTCACTCAAAGTATGTAGAAGACAATTATAAGAGAATGTAAAAAATTGAAAAAAAGAAGCTTATCCAATCTTGCTTCTATTCTGGTGGAGTAAGGTTCAAAGTACCTAAAACCATCATAATAAGAAGTTTGGCATGAACTACTTTTATTCTTCTTTAGTACCTTTTTTTTGTTTTGTAAAATACAAATAAAAAGTTTTTTCACCAAGTAAAATTGTGAATTTTGGACGACAATAGGCCTCAGTTTAGGTACAAAGTGACACTATTCGGTGCTTCTAACTTTTGTTGACAAACCACAATTCCACTCAAAGTGATCAACCATGAAGCTTTGAGCACACACTTGGAGTCAATTGCAAACCACATCAAATTGTAATTGTCACAACACTTGTACTAACTTACACATAAAAAGCCCAATAAACATACAAAAGGAGTGCACCATAATACACTATAGGTCTAAAGACACTCGACCAAATCCACGCACATAAACTCTGTGTCAACTCTACATTTCGAGCACAAACATCAGCAAGGACAAAAGAGCTTGCCTTCCCTTGCACCCCAACCTTCTTTTCATTGTCAATATAACAACCTGACAGATCTTTTTTCCTTTGTATTTGCACGTACTTTACAAAGCAAAATCTTGTTTTGTAACCTCCAAGGCTTCATACAAATCTATACGGTATCCTCCAAGCTGGCAACTTCAAATTACATTGGTTTATTATATCTTGGGAAGGGCAGGTCACAGAGGTTAGGTGTTCTTAGATGTGGGAACTTGAGCACCCGCCTTCATTCTCAGACCATTTTTTATATGTTGGGAACGGTGGGTCACATGGGTTATGTTGTTCTTAGAGATGGGAACTTAAGCATCCACCCTCATTCTTATGCCATCAAACAACCAAAAGAATTTTGAGAACATATCATGCCAATTTTCAAGGTTTTTAAAATTGCAAAAATCTTATGCAAGCTCACCTCGTTCTCATAAATAATTACATGTCCTTGTCAATGTCCATGATTTAACACAATTGTGAAACTATCCTTTTGGATGATCATAATTAAACATAATCATCAATGTTCAAAACATAATGATCTGAAATCCTCTCCTCGTAGGAATGACCATGACCCTGATTATTGTAAGAAGTGCATCAATAAGCTTGCCCATAAGGGGCTTACCTGCTGGCTTACTTTGCAAAGTAATCATGGGCTTACCTGTTCCTTAATACGTAAAGCAATACCTGGATTTTTCCTTTGTATTTTCAGCTCCCTTACCTACCTGAAGAAACCTGTTTTCAGCAAGTGGGATCTTCTGAGGTGGAAGGTACCAACCAGGCTGTACTGGGATCTTCTAACCCACGGAAGGTACCAGCCAGCCTGTCACTATTTCTAAAAAATGAAAAAAATCTCAACTCTGCACTAGTAGAAAAAGGACCTGAGTACAGGCCCATCCGTGATTTTCGACCTGTTCCCTCGGTCTATCAGCCTTGGGCAAAGATCTCAAATCATTACTCAGGCCCTTCTCCTATACATAACCCTTGTCGACTTGCCCTTGTCACAAGAGTTAAGTTATTTTTTACCATGGGAACTCAAGCTCCCACCATGGTTCTCATGCCATCGAACAACAAAACCCCTTTTGGATTGCCCTTGTCACATGGATTCTAGTGGTCTTAGACACGGGAATTTGAGCTCCAGCCCTCTTTCTCATGTCATAAAACAACATAACCCTTTCTAGACTTGCCCTTGCCTTGTACTTGATGATCCCCATATCAGTATACACCAAAAAAATTCTCCTAAAAATCGCCTTTTTTGCCTTGGCAAAATAAGAAATAGAAAGTTGGAAAACGTAAAGACCTGAGCCATTTTTTCTAATGTAATAGTGTTTCTCAACCTGCATGGCAAGCAAGGATGCCATTGAGTTTTTATTGGGAATGGATGCAATGCCCCCATTGCAATGAGTGATGTCCTTGATATTTTCTGGAATGAAAGCAATGCCCCCTTACAAGCAATGATGTCCTAGAAAATTTTTCTCCAAAGAAAGCAATCCGCCCTGCAAGCAATGATCCTTGAGTTTTTCTTGAAAGATAGCAACGTCATGCCATGCCCTTTGCAAGCAATGGATGGATGTCCTTGAATTTTTTCTTGGAAGAAAGCAATGCCCATTACAAGCAAGCAAACAGTTAATGTCCTTGAAAGTTTTGCTTGGAAACAGCAATGCTCATTGCAAGCAAGCAAACAAGCAAGCAAGCAAGCAATGAGGTTCTTCGAAATCTTTCATGGAAGAAAGCAACATACCCATTGCAAGCAATAAGGTCCTTGACTTTCCCTTGAAGGAAAGCAACATGCCGATTGCAAGCAAGCAAGAAAGCAATGGATGTCCTTGAAACTATTTGGAGTACTAAAATTCGAGCTTCATTTTGAATCATTTCGCAAGATCGGCATTTTGGATGCTTCAGTTGTCGTGTAGCTACAGCAGCGATCGACTTGGTGCAACGGATTCAGAATCCGTAAGAAAGTTTTGGGTGTTGGTGAAAGAAATTGTTTGTTTGATTCTGTGGCATTTTATTGGAAAGGATTGAGGATTGTTGTATTCCGAAGTTGGAAGAAGTCTTTTAGTGCAGCTGTAGGGAGATGGATCAGCAGCAGGGGAAGTCCAAGGAGATGGATCAGCAGCAGTCGGGGGAGTCCAAGAAGATGGAGGTAGAAAAAAAGTTGGTGAAGTATGCGTCATTGAGCGTAAGGACGGGGAAGAGTACGCCTAGCGAGGCGAAGATCCTGGTGGAAAGCAAAGCTAATAGCAGTCCACCGCGTGAAGGACAGGAGATGGTAGTGATGAACTCGGAGGCGGACTGGCAGTCGCTGTTTGAAGAGGCAGAAAAGCTGAGGCAAGAAGATCGAGCGGACGGCTTGGAGGTACAAAAGACGCTAAGGTTACGCATCCTGATGGCCGGGATCGTCAGTACTGTGGCCATTCTTGGAGGGGTTGCTATTGTGCCGCTGGTTGTCTACAACGTCGCAACGGCGACTCTTCTGCACACGGCATGGTTTGGATTTGGCGTGGGTGGACTTGTGAGCGTAACTGCCATCGCCAGCGAGCTTACTGCCACCTTCAAAAGGGACGCCAGTGGAACTACGGCAGAACTGAAGACGCTGGAGAAGGAATTTGGAAACTGAAAGGATCTGTGACGTTGGGTTTGCTTGCCATCATCACCTAGTCTCATCATTCTAACTGCATATGTAAGGACATCTTTCCATTAGGCTGTTGCGATCACAAGATTCTCTGCGTGAATCAGAGGAGCTTTCCATCATGTTTTTTCAATTAGCTGTGTTGGCAGCCATCATCTCATAGCTCTACCAGTTAAGCATTGACCAATTGCAGGAGCTCTGAGAGCCGGGAGTCAAACTGTGACTCACCATACACTGACATCTGTTCTTTTTTCACATCTGTTCCTAGAGTTTCTAATATGATTAATTACATATTTTCAAAGCACGTTGTAGCTCTCTGATGGAAAGCAAGTCATGTCCCTGCAACAAGAAACAAGGCCCTATGTCAGTGACTTTCCATTGGGCTGCTCTGATCAGAGCACACCGTGTGTAACTGTGATTACTAAAGTTGAAACTAACAATGATGTGAAGAGTATCATCGGTAACAGATCTCAGTAAGAAAGAGATACTGGAGTGGGGCATAAGTGAATGGAGTGACAGGATACCCATTGTGACAAATTATGAATAAAATTGTTGTGAGTCCAACGTCATGTAGTTGCCTGGTTGACATGCTGTGAGATGAGTTTGACAAGATACAACTGGCTCTCTGGGAAGCTCAGAGAGAGAGTTCAATAAGATACCTGCCACACATGATGGGATACCTTGGACAACTATGTGTCTGGAACATGTAAACTATGAGGAAGGGCGTGACAGCATTTGAATCATTTTGAATGCAATGTGTGCATGTAGAGATTATTCGAGGTGGCTGTTGAGTCTGATAGTTTTGTGGGCAGCAGCCTAGTTTGACGTGTGTGCTAAATGTGTGAGCATTTTGGGAGTGTTCCACAGGATGCCACACATTATTTGCTGTGTCGAAGAATATTTTTAGATAGGAAGAAGCTCTTGCACATTCTGAAAACAGATTTGTGAAGAAGGTATATAGATAAATACCAGTCCTTTTAGTTGTCTTTTGTGCCATGTGTGGGCCTAGTGCACATGAAAAGGCCTGTGCTACTTCAATTCTACAGGTTACAGTATCTCTGCAACATTGGAGCACAACACCTGTTAACTTTCTGGGCCATCTGCTGGAGACCTGTAGAGGATCTGTCATCAATAATTTGGAGCATTTTATGAACCAAGTGCCTACACAGAAAGGCTTTCTCGGTACTTCCAGAATTCTTTGTGCTGTGGAGATGTGAGAACATGTCATTAAACAAGTTCTCGGAGTGGAACCTGCAAATGCTGTGGGTTATATGCTATCAAAAAAAGTGTCTTTGTCATGTATAATTCATGTGGCAATTGCACTAGTACAATGGAGTTGATTGTTGGGCAAGTTCAGAATGTGTACTTGAAGGAGCATGATTTGCCTTGTTTTGGAGTGCAGGATTTAATTCTGGGTTCCAATTTTGACAACTTGTGTTTTTTGGAGCACAAGTCGAAAGGAGCTCTTTTGTTTTCTCATGGTGGGAAGTTGAACCTTGAACCATTTGTAACTTGGGTTTGTGACTTAACCAATAGGATGCTTGTTGCTAGATCTAGAACAACTACAAGAATAAATCTAGGAACAAGTTGGAAGTGAAGCAACTAAATGTTGTATTTGATGATATACATAGTGGTTCCTAATTCCATTGGTGACTTTAACTTTACAAGTTATTGACATGTTTTCAATTAGTAGTGCAAATGAAAGTAGTTGATGGAGTAGGTTGGACATGGCATAATGCAAAATTATCATTGCTTGTGGTTTATTTTTCTAAGAAACTCTAAATGCACAAGATGCAAATTGTAGGCAATTCTCAAGTTTTCCATTTTGGCTAAATAAAATATGGAGAAATGTTGTGTCTTCATTTGGTAAAAGTGTTTTTCAAGAAAAAATGTTCATGAGATTTGTATGCATGTTTTTGAAACCCTATAAACGTATGTCAAATTTGGATTAGAATATGTTTCCTTTTGACTTTCAAAATCAAAAAGTATGATGAACATGGTTTAGTTTTCATTCAAAATTTATTCCTCAATAAGGAAAATGTCTGTCACAACCCAGACTAGACAGACAACTTTCAACTAGACAGACAAAAACCAAAACAATTGAAAATTCTGAATATTCCTCCTTTTTTTGTTCATTACTTGTTTTCACAACCATTTCCATAACAACCAAACACAAACATGTCCATGTGCAAGAGAAGACCATGCAGAGGATCACTAGTTTTTCCTATGTGTTGGAACTTGGGTCTCCGTTACTCATGTGTGGACGTCCATCCACAGTTATTTTCAGCTATGGGTTCAGAGATAGGTCCTGACATCATCCTTGCTGTTCACCCTAAACCCTAAACCCTCAATAAGTAAGGTGCAAGAGATATGCAGCTTACTCAGAGATATGTTGTGCTGCTTGAGCAGGAGTGCAGTTTCAGGGCAAGTTCACATTGCAGCCAGAAAGAATCTGCAGAGTGGAACTGTGATTGGCATTGAGACTTTTTTTCCCACTGGGGAGAGTGATTTTGATGTATCCACAATGATCCTTTCTTGAGATTCAAGCAGATGAGAGTCATGATGCATGGAGAAAATTTGTTTATTGAGCTTACCTGTGTAGGTGTACATGCATTAAACATGTTTCTGAAGTGTTGAATCCTTCATTCACATGAAGGACATGATGCACAACAGGTACAGAACTGGAAGTAGATCACACAAAACACCTGTAGCCAGCCCAGGTTTCCTGAGCATGATGCAAGCAGGAAAAAGAATACGTCTTTTCTGAACATACCATTGTCACAAATGCAACCCTCTTAACTGATCCTGCTTCCATGTTGCATATCTCTTCAGCAAAATCAAGACATGCTGCATGCATCACCCATTCAAGAAACAACACACGAAATGTGCAAGAAGGGTGTCAGCTTTTAACTTTGTTATTCACAGATTGTCTTTTAGGTAATATCCTTGGTATCCGCACCAGACTAGATTTGTGAGAAGAAGACTGGGTTAATAATCTTTGCACCTTTTTCTCAAACACCTCGTCACTACATCCATACACGCTGCCCAATGACAAGGACCCAAAAAGCTCTCCAAGGCGATTGTGCCGTGGTATTATTCTCTTTGCCAGGCTGTAGCTGAAAAATTGAGGGAATTGGACAAGCTCAGCCCGTGAACGCTTCATCGAATCCACAAGGTATCTGTACTTGGGGTCTAGAACTGTTGTTATGCTAAACCCTAAAAGAGAGGGCAACCTCCTTATCATATCTGGTAATTCCTGCTTGGTGAAACCTAGATCCAGGAAATAACTAACTGTGGGCTTCAGATTCTTCTCCACGCTCAGTGTCAGTAACTGTGGGTGCCGTGTTACCAGCTTCCCAATATCCTCTGGCTGGATTTGAATGCTTTCAAGAAACTTCACATTTGGCTGAAGCTTACCCTCAACACTATAAGCTAAGATCATGGGCTTTGTCTTCAGGACCTTGAGAAGTGCAGGCCCTTTCACTCCAAGACTGCGCAGGAACTTGACTGTCGGTACCATATTTTCTTCTACACTGAGACCTAAAAGCTGTGGAGCATTGTAGATTACCTTGCCAAGATCTTTCTGCTCAAGCCCCAAGTTCAAAAGGAACACTGTCTTCAACTCAAAATTATGGCGATTCTTCAGTAGCTGTGGGTGACGTCTGAAAAGTTTCCCCATTAAGCCTGGCTCAACTCCCAAACTCTCAAGATGCAATACTGTGGGTCGAAAGTCCTGTTCAAGATCATAGCAAAACAACCATGGGAATGATGTCACAATCTTGTCAATGTCATCTGTGCTAGCATTTATGCTCTTGAGGTAATCACCAATTGGACCCAAATCCTTCTCCACATCACTGTCAAGTAAAACAGGTCTCCGTACCAGGAGGCTGCCAATGTGTTTTCTTTGGACTCCAATCTGTTGTAAGTATTCCACCAGGGGCCCAAGTTTCTTTTCTGCCTTGTCTGTGAAGAGAGTGGGATCCCTCACTACTAGCCTCTTTGCATCCTTGAGTGATATACCCAGATTTTCCAGGAGCATGATTGTTGGATGCAAATCCTTTGATACGTCTTGACCTAAAATCTTTGGGTACTTTGTGACCAGTTTCCCAATTTCTTTCAATGTTAACCCGATGGAGGTCAAGTACTCAGCAACCAGAGCTAGCCTGTCACATTCGTAAGAAAGGAGCTGTGGCCAACTGGAGAGAATGCCAGGAAGATGCTCATATCTGTTACAAAGAAGAAAAAAATAATTCATTCTCACTTCTTGAAGCATGATGGTAAATCTATTCAGCATCCTCTGTAAGAAGATGATCCATCAGCAATCTGAGTTCTTTGGCATTTGCACAAAACAAAGTACCTTACTCCAATGCTGCGCAGGAATTCAACCTTTGCCATCACGACATCTATCCGCCAACCAACAAAAGGGAGCAGCTTGGGGACGTCAACAGCCTTCATGCTTATGAGCTGGAAGTAGAAGACCAGCCTTGCCAGTCCTTGCTGCTCTGCACACATGGACACTCTTGCTGCAAGTGATGGGAAATCATCTTCATCATCAGCCCCTCCTCCTCCTGTTGATCCCTGTGCTGCCTGATCCCGCTCTGTCAACACTCCACCCCCAACATCAAGCTGCAACTCTCAGCCTGATGTTCTGAAATGATTGACCTGTTGGGATGACTTTCTTGTTGGTCTCTGAATGCTGCTGGCATTATCAAAGTTTTCTTCTGATGACAGATCGATGAGTGTGGCACAAACTGATTTCTGGGGTTTCTGGACTGTAGGGTTTTGTGATCACTCTTTGAATGCCGTTGGAATTGAGAAATGACAGACTAATTTTTTGGATTTCTGGGTGGTGCTACAAATGTTGATTGAATTTTCGTGCATGATCTTGCTGGAGTGGTGGTGATGGTGTTTTCAAGGTTTGTTGCTGCTGCTACGTCAGGATTTGCAGATGCATCATTGCTAGGAAGGAGGAGATTGACAGAAGGAACAGGAGATAGAGGAGGCAGCGGCAGCTTACCAGAAGTCTGCTTTGCTTCGGCAATGAGGATATCAATGAGCTCGCCAGCATATCTGACAAACTCAAATGCATATCCTGGAGTGACTCCCTTCTGTTCCAAGAGATCCAGGAGCCCATTCACAGCTTCATTCCTTTCTCTTCTGGAGAAATTAGAGGAGCCTTCACGAGCACGAGCTTCTCGCTCCAGGAGAGTGGGAAGCTCCCTAATTCCTCCTGCTGCTGCTGCTCCTACTGCTGCCGCCTTCTTGCTGCCTTTTGTTGTTGTTGCCACAGTTGGAGGCGACACGATCAGGTCTTGAATGTTATCGAATTCATGCTTTTCTGTACTGCTGCTGCTGTTACTGCCCTGGTGCTGCTGCTGGTTCTTGTTGACAAACTTCTTGTCTCGCGTTGTTGTTGTTGCTGCTGCCTGTGCTGCTCCTCCTACATCGTCCGCCACACTCAGAAGACACGCGAATTTGGCGTATCTCCTCCTGGACCTCCCAAGAACAACTCTTCTGCCATCCCAGTTTCCATGTTTGAGAGCTCTCAAGCGCCGCACAGCACTGTGGTGCACAAACGACACTCTCCTGCTGCTGGCACTACTGATTATGTTTCTGTGACCTCCTCGACAGGAAGAGAAGCTTGTTGCGATGGTACAAGCAGCAGCAGCAGCAGCACCAGCCAGCCACCGAGCTTGACAGTGGAGTGACATGGATTTTGCGATGTCAAAGCATGGTCTCCTGCGTTTCTCTCGAATGCCGCGCAGCAAGTCCTAAACCAACAAGCTTCCAGAATCCCCCTTCCCCACGACAAGCTTTTTCTGGAACGAAACGGCGATCACAGACCCCCGGTCCTATTTCTCAGCGAAGAAGATGCTGCAATTCCAGAGCCAGAAAGAGAAGCTGCAATTCCAGACAACCTCGAAGCATAAAGGTCCAACAACATTTAGGGTTTGCGAGAATCACGAAGGCTCACGGAGTTTGGGCTTTGCTCTCCTCCTGAAACTCGCATCAAAAGCTTCCGGTTTTGGGTGATTGGGTATGCAGCAGGAATCATCCAGCGGATTCGGCTGCAGCTTTTACGCAAAATTCCGAGCTAAATCCAACAATCCGACGCGAGAAGGACGACGAAGAAGTCGCTGACCCCATTCTTTCTTTCTTCCTCCCGTTTTGCACACACATCGAGTGAGTGAAGAGCAGAGGAGGAGGAACCCATTTCGTCATCTTCTCCAGTTCGTGTCTTCTGCACGCACAGAAGAGCTAGCTCCTGTCATGCACTAGTACTACAAAGCAGCGCCTCACACCCTCTTCTTCTTCTTCTTTTCCTTCTGTGCTTGTGGCCGATCGTGGTGCTCGTTGTAAGAAGATTCTTCTGTTGTGTTTGGATTTGTGACGGGCGGCTTTCCAGCAAACCCGAGTTCCTTTGCACTGCTCATTCGAGAAATCTCTTCCTTGGACTGCAAGAGGAAAGAAACAGCGATACTTTGCCAGGTTCCAGATCTTTTCTGCATGCATTCTTGTAAGGCTCTGGAGAACGCTCAATGCTCTGTGTCTGTTTGTCTGTCAGTCACTGACTCCTCGTCTTGTTCCAGCTCCTAAAACTGGAGTTCTCTTTTGCTGCAAAATGTAAAACCCTTTTGGTGCATCGAGGAGTAGGTTTTTAGTCCTCTTCTTCCTAAATGCATTGTTGCATCTCCTCCCATCACACCTGATCTTCTAACTGTAAGAAGCATTACATGTTGGTTACCAACCAACATGATGATGCAAACATACCACAATCTTTGCATAAGAATAGGTGAACAAACAAGAGTGTAGGATCTATTTTCTCCTCTGTTGTTGGGTTGTGCCTTGCTGGAGAGGGAAGAAAACTTGTGGGGTTTCCTGGGTGGTGCATGAGAAGAAAAAGGCCCTTGTAATTGTGCAATCCTTTGGATTGCTGCTGTCACTCTGTTTTTCCCTGAAACCCTATATCTCCAAATGAGGAGCAATCTCAAACTGCAACTTCAAGCCAGGCCAAGTTTTGGGTTCTTCTTACACACAGTATTTTGATACTATTTGATGGCTATAACAAAGAGATCCTCATTTGTAGACTGGGAATTTTGTGTTGTTTTGCTTGACTCTAGAGGCAAACACTTTGAACAGAGAGGAATGAGATTTTGGTGGCTAGCTTAACAGCCAATGCTACAGGGGTGGTGTTTTTCTCAAATGGGTGATGCAAAAATTTGTTTGAGACATGGATTCCTTGTTACATTTGAATTTTGAGGAAGGCATCCCTTCTTCCAATTGTAGGAATGTAAGGACTTGCCATTGTTGTGCCTGACATCCCTTCTTCCAATTGTACGAATGCAAGGACTTGCCCATTGTTGTCCTTTACATCAGTTCTAGCTTGTTACATGCCAGGCCATGGTGTTACTTTGTTCAAATATGTGTGCAAAGATTGGCTCAACAAATCCTAACATGTTGACAACATTCATGCAGTGAGCATGCTTGGGTATGTTGGCGACAGAGGCCTTTGAGCACAGGTTCATCATGTGCATTAAACATGCACTTAGCTTATGCACAAACAAAGACCTGTGGTGGTGGAATTGTTTGCGAGATAGTTGCTGTGGATACAGCTGGTGGAGCAGTATGCAGGTATACAGGTAGCAGTTGAGTGGATGCTTACATTTCTGGGTTTAGTGCACGACGCTTCCCATGTGTAGGGCTGGCATGTATGCTGTGAATGAAGGTACCTGTGCATACAAGATGAGCTTGCTGAAAGGAGAAGAAAACTCTTGTGTGGCCGTTGCCCTGCTAGTCTATCAAAGGGGAGTGGTGTATTAGTATTCTGGGTATAAGAGCAGTAGAAAATGAGGTAGGGATTGCACAGAATGAAAGCCGACTACAAGGAGCGGTTGAAGATAGTGCTACAGGTGTTGCAGCCACTCCAGTTCTCCAAAGCACTGATCATACGCACTGTACGCAACCTTCTGAATGTGCGATTTCTCTCCCTTTCATCCCTAGGTCTGCTCTGCAATCATTATCTTTGGCTACCTTGTAAGCATTTATGGACCTAATTTCCACTATTTGTATGAATAAACTTCTGTATGCAACAGTGGTCATTGGGTCAACTGTTCATTCTGATTCTGCCCCCTAGGGACTTCCAAGACCTTTAGGGAACAATGTTGCTGGCTTACAAACAGTAGAATGTCCACTTCCATTCAGTGGGATTTATATTGACCATTGTAAGCTCTTGTAAACTCCATCATTTTGTTGTTTTTTAATGCAGTCCATGGCATGCTAAGAAGGTGCTGCTCTTGTGGGGCAGGTTTATGGAGTAGAAGCAGGGTGGTCCTATATTGAAGAAGATGAATACAAAAATGTTTTAAACTGCATTGTTGCAGAGCGGAATGAGAAACGAGGACAAAAAGTAAGATCCATATGCTCTTTTGTCTTATGGTTGTTTGATATGTTCTCAACACTACGAGTCCTCAGATTTGAACACTTGTAGATGGGACAAAGCTGGGGTAAACTTGTTGCCCTTTCTTGAGGTCCCCAGCAGAGGCACCACATTCTGGATGACTTGGCGTATATGGATCAGTGAATATGGAGTGAATCATGAACCTCTGGCAAGGTGACTAGGATGAGTGTAACACCATGAACTTATATTTGTGATGTCTCACAAAAGACCTTCACTTCAACTTTCTGTAATGTGACCCGTTCAATACTTGACTGGAAGTTTCTGTGCAAAGAGATATATTTTCAGCAAGTCCAGCCTTCCCAACTCTTCAAGGAAGAGGGTGTTGCTCTAAGTCTTTTTGTTACAATAATAGTTGGTGGCATTGACATGTCCTCTTGCTGTTTTGGATGAAACCAGATCTCACATGCTCCAACACAGACTGAATCTGCTGGTGAGACCCAACATGTGCATGAGTCTAACAGGAGGTTTGGCAAAACCACAGGCCCAACACAAGCTATACATGTCTCACCAGCTGCTGAAATGTCCACAGAAAATTGTGCACCTTCACATCATGAGGACCCAGATTCACCAGACATCCATCAGCACCAGAGGTGGCTATGGTCACAAAAGATTGGTATACCTCCCCTTGCTTGCTTCCGAGAGACAAGCCCAGTTCTTGGTGCTGAAGAACCTGAAGTTTTGTTGGGTAGTCTTGGAAGTCCTGGGAACGTTACCTCAGACACTGAGAAATCACATGAAGACAATGTGCCTTCAAATGATAAGCCAAATAGAGAAGTTCAAGATTCATGGGATGCAGATGGCTCTAATTTCCCAAAACCAAGTAAAGGAAGATGTCGTATAAGGAAGGCTGGAAGATCTGGGGCTCTGCTAGAGCCAAGAGATGAAGCAGCCCCGGCCCAGGAGTTGATGCATGTTAGTCCTGTATCAGATTTTGAAGTTGAGGGTCAGAATCAGCAAGACTTATGTCAAGATGTCAGCAGATCTGCTGAAAAGCTAAAGAATGACAAAGGTGGGATTGGAGAAGCAGATTGGACACCAAAGAATTTCTTCCGGAAGGTTGTGAGTGACAGCAATCAAGCTCCAATCAGTTGCCAATCACAGTCTTGTGAACAAGAAGGCGGAGTGGCAAATGATTCCCATGATGACATGGACATGAGAGGAAAACTGGGTGGTCAAATCAAAACAAGAGACCCATTGGATCATAGAGATCTTCCAACAGTCAAGCGCATTGTTGGTGTAAAAGGTAAAAGACCTGACCAGATTTTTCCAGTCAAAAAGGTCTTGAACAGTGAGAGTGATGACCTTGCTGCAACTCCATTACCACCCAAGAAAGCAAGGCTTGGAGCCAATGCAGTTGACATTCAAAGTTGCCCCCCAGTTGTTGGTGGGAAGGTGCCCAAAGGTTCAGGTTGTGGACTGTTGTCAATGGATTCTGAGGAAAAGAAGATGGTACCTGGAAACAAGTCTTCAACCAAACTTCAAGGTGTAGCAACAAAAGCAAGGGGAGACCAGGCAGAGGGTGACTCCTTGTTTGGAATTCCAGGTGTAGCAACAGCACTTGTGATTACCCGAGATGGAACAGCTACAAAAGAAATAGATGTTGGGAGGACAACAGCTTTCAAACTTGGGGGAAAGAAGGGTAGTAGTAGTTTCCTTCAGAGGCAAAAGAGAAGTGTGACCATTGCTGAAGACTTTTCCAATAGGCACATTTCTCATGTTGACACCTGGAGCCTGGAAGCTTGCTTGACAAGAGCCCCACCTCTGGGTTCTCCCCCATCTGGCCTGAGATTCAATGCAAAGGTCTCGGCAGTCACAAATTGTTCATCTGATCATGACCAGTTGCTGGTCGGGCAGGGCGCCAATGCTGGAGAGCTTGTGATAGATCCAACATATACAGTCACAAAGCCAGACACCCACACAGTTCTTCCATTGAACAAAGTTCCCCAGCCTTCTCTGTCTGGTGAAGTCAGCAACCATGAAACTGCAAGAGCTGCTGGATCAGGCATAGCTGGCAGTAGCTCAAATATACTGCCAGAGCTAGACAAGTATAATATGCAACTGCCGTCCCCTTTATCTGTATCTGAACTTGATGAAGCTCCATCCCCTGAACTCCCACCAGGATTTGCAAATCAGATTTCTCATAAGAGAGATTTGGCTGCTGCAGTTGCTTTGCATCAACCTGGGTGCGCAATTTCAAATCTGCAAAAGCTCCAAGAGCACAAGGATTTTCCAGAGAGAGCCATCCCTGGCCATGTGTGGGGACCTGTGAGCCAAGTTAGACCCACAGCACCAATTCTCCTTGACAACTCTTGCACAGCTTCTGCTGCACCTTGCACATCTGGTCCTCTACAACCTCAGTCCCCCTTGCTTGCACAGTCTTCTCCAATTGAAAATCCTTCAGGTTGAGTCCCCTTCCAGGCAATGTTCTGTAGATTTTTCATATTGAGGGCCAACTGTAATGCCCACTAGCCTAAGCTGGGCTGGCTGTGAAGGCACAAGGAAAAGTCAGGGAAGAGTCAGATAGGTATAAGGAGGAGACCACACTGTAGTGTTGTCTGTTAAGATATTGACAAATGTCACATAGCAAGTCATCCTTGAATGTGGTTGTTTCCTATATGCACTACATGAACTTTGGATGGTATCTGACATCCTTTGTACTGTAGCAGGTAAATTGGCTTCAGTTTTGAGGCCAATAAATACATCCGTAAAATCTGAGTTGACCCCCCCAGGTCCAGGCTTCCAGATTCAGAGCAGCATACCACCATTCATGCCACCAAGACTACCTCCAAATCAATTTCCTTCAGTTGCAGGCATGGTTTCACCAGATTTGGCAGACTCATTACCACAAAGGCCTTTGCCACCTTTGCCTAGTGGTGGGACACAGCTCAAACAGGAATGCTCTTTTGGGCCACTGCATCCTCCAGGTACAATATGTCCAATTCTGGGAACTCATCATGTTAATAAGTTGAAACTAGTTTGCAAGGAGACTTCTACAAAAAGCAACACCAGTACCTTGGTTTCAACCACCAGGTATCTGCCTCATAAAGAATGCAATATCACAGTGGTATCAATACACACTGTAATTGAGCTTTTTCTGATGCCAAAGACACTGCAGTCTCTTTCTGTTGTTCTTCGTGTGCAATTTGTAGCTGGCTTCTTCTAATGTCCTGGTGGCTTTGCATGATGGTTGGTTGGTCCCTAATACTATGTGTATGGATGGACACAACTGCTTCTGTCCCTCAGGGCCATCAAATGTCTTTCCACCAGAAGCCAGTTGTTTGTCCTCACCTCGACCAACCTCTCCACACAGCAACAATGGAACCCAACAATCATCGTCAGCAATTCCATCTGGGTGGCCTTCATCTGTCCCCTCTGTACCACCTTCACAGTTGTTTCCTCCTGGAATGGAACCCGTGACCAGCATGACTGTAACAGGAACTCCACTTGGAAGCAGGCTGAGCTCTACTGCTCCCTCTCCTACTTCGCTCATCAGCAACAGTTTTCCTCCTCCAATGGGTACCAATTCAGCAATCCCTTCAGTTGGGCACAAGGGATTTGATGCCAGACGTGATGCACGTGAGCATGCAAAGTCAATTTTTGTGGGGAATATTCCAGTGGGCTTGGTGAATACAATCCTGGTAATACGAGAAGCTTTGGAGGCATATTTCAAGCCTCTAGAGTTTGTGCCTGCAAAGAGTGCAGAAATTCAGCACATTTCTCTCTACGAACGCAGCACTGGCAGCTATGCTTTTGCTCAATTTTCCTCAGAGGTGTTTGCACGCATTGTCCTTGATGCTTGCCAGGTGAAAAGTATGCCATTGCAAGTCAATGGAGTACAACTTTCAGTGGGAAGAAACTTGAAGGCAGAGATGGTGCCACCAATGCCTAGAGAGAGGATGTTCAAAGGAGATCGTGTCTTGGACCCAGCCAAGATACTGTACGTAGGCAACCTCCCGGAACAATGGCGTAGTGAACAACTCCTCCAGAAACAGTTTTCTGAAATTCTTGGAGGTTCCAACCCAGGAGCCGATTCCAATTTTTTGTCTGAAATCTATATTCTTCCTGAGTGTGTGGATGTCTATCTAGAGCTTTCTTCAGATGTAGTGGCAGATGCTCTGGTTTACAAGTGCATTAAGGATTCCAAGTTGTTGGAAAGCATGGGTGACTCTGTTTTCATCTGCCGCCACCCTAAGTTTGTGCCTCTTTTTGCCTTGGCAAGCAAGTCTACATCATGCACTCTTGCAATTCCAAACCAAAATGTGGAAAAGCCTCTGCCCAAGGATTCAAAACTTGCAGCTGAGGAAGAGTCGGCGAGTCGGTGGCAAAGTACTCTGTATGTAGGGAATCTGCCCCTCACAGCAGAGGCGTACAATGTTCATGACTTGCGAGAGGTTTTTGACAGAATGTTGTGCCACACACTTGAAGACAAGCCAGTTGTGAGGTGGGTGAAGGCTGTGACATGGCCTCCAGGAAGGCACTATGCCCATGTGGAATTCAACTCAGAATCGGCTGCAAATGCCATTATGGATGCCTACATTGAGCAGACAGCTGAGTTTTGCCTAAATGATGCAGCCTTTTGCATGTTCCGGCATCAAAAATATGTGCGCCCAGGGGCCGTTTACAAAACAACCAATCATGGTGTATTGAATTTGAACTTGACAGTAGAGGTAAACCAAGAGAAGAAGAGTATCAAAAATTTGAGCTTGGAATCCCAGAGCAGTGAACAATGTCTTGATGCTTTAGAACTAGATGGAGAGGAAGGAGATGAGAGCCTTGATGAAAGTGTGCAAGCTGTGCACATGGACATGAAGCCAGATGAGATGGCTGCAGCAGTGCATGCAGTGCATGCAGTTCCTGCGCTCATCAAAGGTGTCAATGAGGTTACAGAACAAGGCAATGTGGGTGGGTGGAGCACCCATCTTTATAAGACTAGGCTATGTAATAAGTTCAACAATGGAGGTTGTCCTTATGGTGCACGGTGCAGGTATGCACATGGAGTAGAAGAACTTTTGCGGCCTGCTCCTCCACAGATGCCTCATGCTCAGGGGAGAAGATCAGCTGTGACTCCACCATTGGGATCCAGTAGTAGTACAGGTCTGACAACAGATTTCACAGGCAGGCAAGATACTACTGATACAGGTGACGAGTATGTGGATCCAAAGAGTGTTATCTGTGTGCGGGGAATCGCAGATGGTCTCACTTCATTTTCATTCAAGGGAGTCATGAATGAACTTTGAAGACTGATATGAAGATTGCAGAGCAGTCTCTTGTGATACTACCATGGTCAAATATGCAGCAGCAGAAACTGCAACCACTTCCCAAAGTGAATGCTGGTCAGCCTGGGTTCCAGCCTACTTTAACGTAGGAGATACTCATGACGTACTGAG
>Ga0209208_10004109_pt1 | contig 20743 bp, 10 predicted proteins | sample S1TSphfallax_3_FD_187694 | JGI IMG/M metagenome (GOLD analysis project Ga0209208, IMG submission 187694) | Host-associated microbial communities from peat moss isolated from Minnesota, USA - S1T2_Fd - Sphagnum fallax MG (SPAdes) (version 2) | ecosystem: Host-associated > Plants > Peat moss >...
AATAGAATAGCCATCAATAGAATAGCCATCAATAGAATAGCCACCAATAGCCACCAATGTAATAGCCACCAATAGCCATCAATAGAATAGCCACCAATAGCCATCAATAGAATAGCCACCAATAGCCATCAATAGAATAGCCATCAATAGAATAGCCACCAATAGCCATCAATAGAATAACCACCAATAGCCACCAATAGAATAGTCACCAATAGCCAATAATAGAATAACCAACAATAGCCATCAATAATATAGCCACCAATATCCATCAATAGAATAACCACCAATAGAATAGCCACCAGTAGGCAATAATAGAATAACCACCAGTAGCTAATAATAGAATAACCACCAGTAGCCAATAATAGAATAACCACCAGTAGCCAATAATAGAATAGCCACCAGTAGCCAATAATAGAATAGCCACGAGTAGCCAATAATAGAATAACCACCAGTAGCCAATAATAGAATAACCACCAGTAGTCATTAATAGAATAACCACCAGTAGTCATTAATAGAATAACCACCAGTAGTCATTAATAGAATAACCACCAGTAGTCATTAATAGAATAACCACCAGTAGCCAATAATATAATAGCCACCAATAGCCATTAATAGAATAACCACCAGTATATTATCCAACAACCAATATATTGCACCTTATAGTTTTACTCAAATATTTTCTACTTTATTTTACTAATGTCCCCCCCCCCTCAAGTGTGGAGCTCATTAACCTCATTTCACATGAAGAACTCACTAAAGCAATCTTGTTTCTACTAAAAACGAAAGCCTTCAAGGAAGATGGCATATTGATTGAGTTATTTTAGGAAACTCTAGAACTTACACTAGATCTTTTAACAACCATCACAACTATGTAGGTCAAGGTCACATGCCCCCCATTTTAAACCAAAGAATGATCGTCCTCATCCCCAAGGTGGGAAATAGAATGAAAATAGGTAATTGGCTCTTGATTACATTGATCTTGAGAATGAATATAAAATTTTGACCCCCCCATGTAATGTGCTTTCACCCAAATCCAATATCAAGATGCAAAAATCAAAATCTTCAATTCATCCTTAAGTACAAACATGCACAAACACATTTTAAAAATTGCATCATTTAATGAAACATAAAGTTCAATTACGTAATCTTAAACACACACACCCCTAAAATGGTGCAACTAAAGAAATTTGTGAAGCATTTGTGAATTAGACATCCACTTTATGTTTAGGATTGATTGACATGTCCAATGATTTGCTAATCACACATTTCAATTAATTGGTGAAAATAAAAACACCAATAGATTGGCAAAATTGGAAACACTTACAAATTGATTATATATGCAAGTTTCATAACCTACTTACCCTAATTATTCTTCCTCATTTCTTTGCATGTACCCCTTCTTGGGTATAAATATGTCTTGCATATATCAAAGGTATGAATAAGATATAATTTTTCAAATTTACATACCCTTTGTGGTTGTAGATGAATCTCTTGTGACCCCCATGTTGATGGAAGCACTTGCATATGGCTATCACATGTCCCCATATGCATCGGTCAAACAACCTTACATTGGTGCCTATCCATACTTCGACCTAACTTGTCATCTGCTAAATTAATATGAGTGCATGGCATCATGGTGAATTTATAAAAGGTTCAACTTGCGCTTGGAGGTTTTGTTCACCCAAAAGGGCCCCAACAAAAATGATCTTGAAGCTTTGATGTTCATTGTTTGGAGGCTAGGTTTGCATGAGGACTCATGTTTTAAAAGTAAAATGAAGCATGCAAGAAATGTTTTATCAAAGGGAATTGTCAAGATGAATCCCTAAGCAATTCATGAATATATTTGTGAGTCTAAAAGGCTTGGGTGTGGGCTATGTATTTCAAATGGGAATTCTCCTATATTGATTCTTATAATTATCTTATGTTTTGGGATGTATTGAAATGGTAATGCAAATGGAGGAGTTACAATAAGAGTTTTGTCACTGCCTCCTTCAATTTGTTTTGTTGTCATCAATTGAATCGAAACACCAAGCATATAGGGTGGTTTTCCAAAGGTTTCATGATTGTTGGTGTGCAAATACCATGGGACCAACAAGAATATGGCACCATTAAGTCTTTCAAACAACTTCATGTTTATTTCCACGTATTGTATGTTATTATAAATTTTGTTTAAAGGCCTTGGGATAAGAAAGGTGGGTGGTGAATTTGTGGAAAGGACCAAGGATCATTCAAAAAGTAGTGGAGTCTTTTCATAAGCATGTTGACCTTCAATTCCTATCTTTGAGCTAAAACATACAATATCAAAAACTATAAATCTATTGTAAAGTCTGGCTTGTATTGTTGGGAAGTGAGTAATTGTCATTACTAAGGGTTCAAAAGTGTATGGTCATTTTATGACATGTAGGGAAGACAAACAAAGTTTTTTCATGAACATTTTATTAAAGGAAGATATTTTTGTTAATTTTGCATAATTGGGTGGGACATTCAATCGTCTTGGGATGAATTATCCTATTGGGGTGGATATTCCAAAAAAACATGGGAGGAAAATAACATGGACGATGGAGGTGACCATATTCAACATGGGGGAAAACTATTGTCTACATACTATTTCAAAGTTATTGTTAGTGGATTAAGTTGTGACAATGATTTAAGTTCTTTTAAAGTTCCAACCAAGATTGTCACTACTAGTTCAACTAGCCTTAATGAGAAGGTCAGTAATCCTTTTAGCAATGATCACAATGCCCACCTTGTGATGGGCATGTGGAAGGCAAAGCTAGCTTTAGTGGTAAAATGGATATCATCTTTGAAGGTGTTAAATATTGCACATGTATAAGAAGGTTGATTTCAAACCTATTAAGGAGCTTTCAAAGGCTAACCAAGAGAAGGAATTGTTAAACATCATGGTGTTGTTATATGACCTTGGGCTAGTTTGAAATTTCAAACAAATATATCAACATTCATATATCACAACAACACATTTTGGGTTTTGCGACTAGCTTTTACAACTACATATTAGTTTTAAAAGACCTATGTGACTATTGACTAATGATTTGTTAAACCCATGTCGTTTCACCCATTTAGTTACAAGGGATGTTCAATTGCAAAGCCTAATCATTTTAACAATTAAGATTTTTATTTTATTTCATAATAATGAAATTTCATGTCATCATTAACCTTGGTATGACATGTAAAGTGCATGTGATCTCAACTTAATCATTTTATTCAACTAAATGTTACAAAAGATGTCTTGATGGATGGGTGACATATGTAAAAAATCTATAAACATGTTATGAGTCATTGCACATGACCAAAAATCAACCTAGTTTAACCCATGCAACTAGTGTAGCCAAAAATCAACTTAGCTTAACCTAACTAGGTTAGGCAACCTAGTTTAACCTAACTATGTTAACTACCTATGTTAGGCAACTTAGGCTACTTAACCTAGGTTAGATGGCTTGAATTAAAAATAAACATCAGACTCCTAGCCCAAAAAGCCTATATTAGGCTACCTAACCTAAGGCAAACTTGGCCTAAATATCATAGGTTGCAAGAATGAGGACTTGAACCCCCCATCTTCACTTTGGGGTTCAAGTCCTCATCCATTCCACTACCACATCTTTTTACATTAATTATATTTAACACAAAGTTATAAAACTCAAAAAAAATTAGCCTTGAATTAACCTTAGCCACCTTAGGTTGTCCTAGGTCAACCTACCTACTACCTACCAACTTAACATAAACCTAAACCTCCCTGAGTTGACTTTAAATAAATTAATTTGTCAACCTATATTACTTACTAACATAGCCTAGTTTAACCTAGGCATTCTTAGGCTAAAAAATAAATTAACCTAGGATAAATATATATCACATCTAGTCACATCATAATCACATTTAGTTGCACAAACCTAAGGTGGTTACAAACTTGATGAAATATTTTGTAATGAAGCTACCTAGGTTGACTTGGCAAAAAAACCTAAAGCTAAGAACCTACCTAGGTTAACCTATTAGTACATGGTAACTTATTATAAGTATATTTAAACATACTAAATGTAGTAAATCTCTTATGTTTAATTAAATAATTTACAAGGTAGTCTATATTATGAAGTAGGTTTTCACTAAGTAGCTTACATACATATATTAACTTAATAGGTATGTTAACCTAAGCTAGGGTGTTAAATATATTTAAAAGTCAATGAGTTATGTGTCACATTTTTCAAAACAACCATCAATATTGTAGTCATAATTACAAATTAACAATAATTATTTAGTACACATACACATACATGTGAATTCATGACTTCAAAAACCTCATGACACACAAAAAATTATGGCATGCCATGAAAAATATTGATGCCATAAATTCAAGACATAAAAAAAATTTATGGTGTCACAAAAAATCATGGATGGCCATGAAAATTTGTCAAACCTTGTTACTGAATGGTATGCCATGTCATCATCACATGGAAAATTGAATTGTTATCAATTGCAAAGAACAACAATATTTTCAATTAGTTAATAAATGAGATTAATTCATCAAATCAATGATATGAACCATGATGTTGACAAATAGGACCACATCATCTTGTTGGCATATAACATGCCATGTCATCATTATGGGATATTGAATTGTTATGAGTCACAAAGGTGGATGGTTCTTGCATCTAACTAATTAATGAACAAAAATTGAAAATTAATAATATGATAATTTACCAAAAAACCAACAAGTTGTCATATTGACTATAGTTGTAAACCATGATGCCATGTGGCATGTTGATGCCTTTTGTCATTACTTAATGATTATTATGACTAAGTGGTTATAAATATAATTGAAACAAAAAATAATCATTTTTTTGTTTAGCTCAAAGGACAAGATTTGTTGTAATGAAGGTAAATTTTTGGATTTGCGTCTTGATGTAAAGAGCTATATTGAAGGATTGGACATTATTTTTAACATAATGGCCAACCAATAAATGCTTCATTTTTTCCAAAGTAGTGTATGGGTCATCATGTTGACTAATAATGAAGTATTTTATTATCACGTGCATGTGGAATGCCATAGCATGTTGTGAAACTAGAAGTCATTATTATAGTCACAAAAATCAAGGTTTTTTTAAATAACTAATTTTAATATATTTAGAGTATATTATTACAATTTCAAAAAAATTAATAAATCTATCCAAAAAAACTCACTAGTCGTCATATTAACTATAGTCACAAAACCATGACATCACATGACATCTCAATGGCCTTTGCAACTACATAGTCATTTTTGTGACTAAGTAGTTACAATTGTAGTTGAAAAGGACAATAGTCATTTCTTTGATTAATAAAAAAACCCATAACGTGTTGTTGTGTATTGTTTTATTTCTTTTATATGTGATCATGTGTAATAAATGTCATAGACCTAATTGAAGTGTAGCCAACCTATTTATTTCCTTATCCTTAACATTCCAATGCTTTTGCTATCTTACATATTCAAGTTTTAAAAAATTTGTTAGCTAGCTAGAACATCATGGTCAAGTCTTCTTGGTATCGTTGCTCTTGTGAACAATATTAAGTACATTAATTAATGTATGACATTGGCCTCTACCATTGTTGGGAGTTGATGGCATTAGTGGGGATGTTATCATGGATTTTCATTACAATTTGAGTTTTAAAGCTTGGCATCAACAATTACAAATGGGCAATCTTTAAATGAATATGTGGATGCTATAATATAATATTCATAGGAGAAAATAGAGAGGGATTTTTTCTAAAGAAATGTTTGGAACCTTGATATTAGTACATGTTATCTAGGTTTCCCTTTTATACACCACATTAAATGTAATCAATTGCACAACTTGATGAAACTAATCAATAATTTTTTTGTGATTAGGTTTCAAACAATTATTTAAAACATATAATAGAAGTACATGCAATTTACATGGAGGATTTGATTGATTATGTGTATCAATGTAGTTGGTATGTTCAATGAATTCAATTATGTTTGTAGCATTTATGTCAACATCCATTTTTACACTTTCTTTTGTTGGTTATGTTTACATTTTTAGTTGTTAGTTCTAATGTTCTAACATTGAAAAAATTTAGATGGGTTTACATTATGTTTGACTATGCATTATTAAGCATGTTTACATACCAATCACAATTTTTGCAAGGTGGAAACTCAAAGGAATATATGCCACATGCATGTTAGTATAAATGCAATTGTTGCTTGTTTTCAACAAAAAAAATCCTTTGTTCAACTATGTCGTAAAGTTTTATGTTGACACCTTACATCACAAATTTAACATGTGACAAATTAATAATGAAAATCATGTGAAGTTCGTTCATTCATAGGTTTTTACATTTTACACACGAATATCATGTATTGAATGACACACAAATAAATGTGTTGATAAATGAAATACAAACCTATGAATGAATAAATGTCACACAAATTTCACATCTCCTGACAAATTCGTGTGTAAAATGTGTTTTCAATGCACAATATTAGTGTATAAAACATACAAATTGCGAATGAACAAATTTTGCATGATTTCCGTTACTAAGTCACGAGATGTTAAGGTTGTGATATAATATGTTTTCAATCAATTTTTTTGTCGCAAGCCATTTCTTTGTTATGATCTAGATAATACTATTTATTTCTACGTGTTATCGTAGAACTTGAAGGCTATATTTATGTGGTTAGGACACATGGGCACCTTGCAAATGATTGTGGGTTTGATTCACTATGAATCATGATACATGTTTTCCATGTTCATGTAAGTGGACTTTTTTTCATGTTATGTGTAGAAATGATCAACCATTTGTTCCACCATCTTCCCTTTGTAGCAATGACTCTCCTTTTTTATACATGTGCTATAATTTTTTGATTTGATTGTTGTTTCATTTTTTATTATGGTTGACATGAATTCCTCCTCCTAACTTTTTTTTTCAACATGTGACATTCGTTATTACATATTTCAACAATGTCAAGATAACAAATTTAGATATTCTTTTATAGTTTATTTATGTATTGGTGCAATACAAAAAAACATGTTGCATTTGAACACAACCATGTTGCCCAAGAGTCTAGGATGGGGTCTATTTTGACTTCTTTTGACAATCACTTTTTTTATATTGGTGTCCAACATTTTGTTACTTCTCTATAAGGGCTTCAAAGCTAAGGAACAATATATGCAGGATATTTTATATGTGATGTATTAAATTTTCTATCCAAGTATTCTTTGTTCAAGTTTTGATTAGCTAGTCACTACCATTCCTAATGAAGGCATTCAAATATTTTTAGTGCTTCCAAAACTACAAATAAATGAGACAAATACATTTGTCACACATGTTGAAGCCTAAGATGTGGTAATGTTTCCCTAGGTTATTTTAGTCATGTTTTCTTGCAATGAAGATGATACAGTGTGTTTCTTTATATGTAGGTGCAAGATTTGTAGCAAAAGCAATGCATCATCATGTTTGAATTGTCACATAATCTAGAAAGGATATTGGTGTTTTTCATTCATGAATTGCCACAAATGTTTCTACAAGGGCCTAAAACAAACTCCATCCAACTTTGTCAATTGATAATCTTTGTACTTAATTACACAACCTATAATGGCAATGCCCTTTTCTTTGATAAGTAATGCTAGTTGTATGTATGCCCCTCTCATGGCCACCTTTTTATAGTTGATTACATATTGAGAAAAGAATGTGAAATTCGGGTTGACATTATGGAAAAATCCAAGATGATGAAGTGAACTCAACATATGTTATATTGTAGGAAAAAATAAATATATTATTTTCTATCGGGTTTTTAAAGAGAGGGTGATAATGTTTTATTTTGTATTTGTTTGATTATATATTATGGGTATTTGGAACTGGATGGGCTTGTCATTGTGATTAGTGGTTTGTTGCAATGTCATGAGGCATAAAAGGCAATATCTAAAGAAGGTGAAATACATCGCCATGATTTTGGTTACTTTTATGGGCATTGTGTTGAATTTGAAAAGGGCTACTTGTGTTTTTAATCATGGCATGTCATATGACTTGGCACATGCACTTGTGGATGTGGATGCGTTTGCTTTGATTAGGTAAATTTTTAGTACATGACAAATTTGAGCTAAGTGAGTTTTGAGGATGGTTGTCATGAGGTCATTCAAAAGTCCAATGTGGAGTCAAGATTATGTGTGCACAAGGTGGTGAATGCATTATTTATTTTAGTTATAACATGTGATGTATGTATTTTTTGTTGTTTTGATAAAAATTATTTGGAATTATAGGATGTCACTTTCAAAGCATTATGCCAAAAGGCCACATTTATGACTCCACTTAAGATTTAAAACTTTAATTGTATATGCCTTAATGATTAGATGATTATGTAGTTGATTCGAACTTGTTGTTTATGCCATCTAATAGAAACATGATTATAATCATTTATGTAATTCCATATCATTTTCATGACTTAAGTCATGGATGAATGATCACAATGTCGAAAGATTATGTGATCATGGTTATAAAATTTTGTAATATTAAATCAAATAATATTCATGGAAGATGCATCCATCAATTGAGATTTTTAAATATATAAATTATAATTTTTTTAAAAAATCCTTGTTGTAATGTGGTAGCCTAAGCTAAATTGAAAAAAATATTGTCCATTTATGAGTTGCCTCATGGCAACCTATTCCAATTTTTAAAAAATATTGACCACTTATTGGATACCACATGTTCACCTAGAACTTGGAAATGATTTTTTTGGTTCAATCATATGATGCCACATGGCAACCAAAGCATAGGCCTAGAAGCTTAGTTTACATTGCCTAGAGTAAAAACAAATTAAAAATAGGCTAAATAAGTTACTTAAACAAAGAACTTAAGTAATCTTGTATTGCAAGTGTGAGGACTCAAACCCTTCATTTTCACTTTGAGGGTTCAAATCACTAACAATTGCACCATAATTTTTATTTGAAACATAATTAATCATCATAAAATTATAAACATTAAAACATATTTTAGCCTAAAATAACTTAACCCACCCATCAAATTTAGCTTGGCTATACGTGTCAAGTTAACCTACATTTTAAAAAGTTATTATAGGTTAATTTAATTTAACCTATGGTTATTTAGGTTCAACAAATTTGAAACTAAAGGCCAAACCTATAAATTAAACTTAAATTAAACATGAAGGCTAAATTTGAGTTAAACCTAAAGGCTAAAATTGAACTAAACATAAAGGCTAAACCTCAATTAAATTTTAGTTAAACCTAAAGACTAAACCTAGATTAACCTATAGGTTAAACTTACAAATTAAAGATTAACTAAATTCAAAGGCTAAACTTAAAAACTAAATTAAACTTTTAGGTTAAACCTAAAGGCTACACCTATGTTAAACTTAGGTTGAAGTTAGTTGCTAAACATAGAAGCTAACCCTATGTTAAACCTAAAGGTTGAACTTAAAGGTTAAACCTAGTGAAATCTAAAGGTTAAACATAAAAGTTAAATTTAAACCAAATTTAGAACCTAAATTTGTGGGTTAAATTTAGAGGTTAAACTTAAACTAAATTTAAAGGCTAAACCTAAAGGTTAAAGTTTAAAATTAAACATAAATGTTAAACCTAATTTAAATTTAAGTTAAATGTAAAGGCTAAACCTAGGTTAAATTTAAAGGCTAAATTTAGGTTAAACATGAATTAACAAAACATAAACTTAGGTTGACTAAGGCCAAACCTATGCAAAATTTAATGTGAAGGTACTTTCATATTAGTTCAAAAAATGAATAAATCAATGGCATGATGCCAAATTAAGTTATTTTTATAATCATATGCAAAATCACAATATTTAAAATCATTCATAATTTATTGATGATCATAAGTTATTTCGAATTATTAATTCTTTTGGGGCTACTTTTGGAAATCCTTAAATTATATCTTAAATGATTTTTTCTTAATGATAAGTATGAATATATCAATCCTAAGTGCATGCACCTAACCAACAAATCCTTTTAATAAATAAATTTCTCAACTTCTTGATGTGTTCAATACATTTTGTTATTTGATAAAATATAATTTTGGAATCCAATCACATGTTTTAGTTATGTAATTGTAAACATGGTTTAGTCATGTTACATGATTAAGGACATGACTACATGATTAAAACTTAATCATAATCAAAAAAATTCCCAAGTCATGGGTGCCACCTTTTCACTTAATGAAAATCATCTTTGATAAGAAAAGTAGAAAATCTTAAGGTTTCTATGTCAAAGCTTAAAGTGGAATGGGAAAAGGTAAAGAGGTAGCAAGTTAAGAGGAGTTGCATGAGCTCTTTACAATCGATTTATGCTTTGGTACTTGTTATATCCCATTTTTTCTTCCCTTTTTTTAGTTCTTCCATCTTTGTTGTCACCCATGTCAACAAGGGAAATTTCACAAGGAGGAATGTTTATATTTGAAAAGGTGTTTTCTTTCGTTTTCTTACTGGATGGAAATCCTATGTGTTGAAGCTAGAAAGAACTTGTCCATCTAATCATGGTGATGAAAAAGGCATATTAGGACTCACATTTTGTGTGGGTCATGTAACGATTCATTAAAATAAAACCTCTATATGTTCTTTTCCCATTTCCAAAATTTCCTAGCTCAAATGGAAATAAACATGGGTTCTTTATGACAAGCCATGGGAAGAAAAATTCTAAATCAATGCAACAACATTCTTACCAATGTTATCCTTTTTTACACGGTTGCAAGAGTGTGACAAACATTTGGGAACATATTTAATTGTTGGTTTGATATTATTATTGCAAATATTCTTGGAGGAAGCTTGGTAATTAACAAGGGAGACATGCAATATTTACTATGCTTGTGAAGTGGACACGATGCTTGTACTTTGTAATCATTAGTTTTGCCAATGTTGTATTTCATGGCACTTCCTCAATAGCCAACAATGTTTTTTTTGCAACTATATAATTTCAACATTATGTTTTATGGTAACAACCCCTTGTGCAAGGGATGATAGTCAATTTTTAACAAATTTCTTCAAAACTTTTATGAAATCTACTGGGAAATATGTGTAATCTCATAATTTAAGTAAAGGTTCATTATCAAGGTTACATAATATATGAATTTTTATTGTTATACCACATAATCCATTTCAAGAAAACATATTAATGAGAAGATGATAAGCCTTTTGTCTATGAACCATTGATTAGTAATATAATGAAGCCCTGATTGTAAGGGTATTAATTTTTTTCAAAATTTATTCATTGACACTATGTGTGTAGGAGATGATCGTTTGATTATTTTTGCTTAAGGTTGGCATGTAGAGGCACTAGTAATTACATTAAATTGTTCTAAAAAACAAGTAGCAACCCTTATATGTAAGTGACAAAACAAGCTTGTACAAAATTTAAACTAATTGTTATGTTCAATTTTAAAGATATAAAATAAGCTTGGAGTCTTGACCTTTGATGGTGTTCATGTATTTTTCTTTGTGTATTCTTGAACATCAAATTAATTCCAATAAGGTAGCCCCCCACTTGAATTGTTGACAACAAACTATTAAACATTATTACCCAAGGCTTATGCTTTAAAGAAAAAATGATTTTCCATAGAAGGAAGGATGATGCAAAGAAAAAATGACTTTTTTTCTTAGACAAGAAAATCAAAACTAAATATAATTTGGAGTAGGAATAATTTTTAAACTTTTTTTTAGATTGTCAAATTTTGTCTATCAAATTTTTTGTCTTCTTTTGATGGTGAGTTCTTTGTAATTTTTACAATGTTTTAATTTTAGGTGGGCATCCATCTTTGAACTATTTTAACCCATGGTATTTAATTTTGGAAGTGGTGTGAGATCCATTGTGTCCATCCAAGTTAGGCTACCCTATAATCAAAGATGTTTAGGCTGTGTAAAACATTGGAGTCACGACCATTTGTCATTCTTTTTTTACTTGAAACTCTATTGCAAACAAGTTCAACTTGCATGGGCAACTTGAAATTTCAAGCAAATTCAACAAAATAAAGTTTTATGTGTCTCCTTGTAGCTCATAAAAGTTGGTGTAGAAGTGTTTGATTCTTCATCATTCCATGTTGAACATTTCTTTCAACATGTCCTACACGAGGATTCTATCATTACATGTTTTCACACATGGGAGTTTTATTGTATTAAAATGTTTTGAAATATAATGTGTTGTGGAAGTCAAAGAAAGACAATATTTTATTTTTCATTGTTGAAATATTTTCCCTTTCATGGTTGCAAGGGGATGAATAACAAAGATTAGTAGGACTATGAATTAAAACATGTAGCAAAAACAATAACAAATTCACTCTATTGTCTAAGGACTTGGGAACTCACATCAAGGTTTTCCTTGGTAAATAGGAACTTGCCTTTGCCAAGGATCTCTTATAGTACACTTTAACAAGTGGACAATGGAAGTGACTCCTTCATGCAAGATTGGTGTGGATTGATTAATAATTAACAACCAATGCCTTGCCAAGAAGAAATGCTAAAAATGATGAACTAGTTTGCTACTTCCACAAGTAATAAACTAATGGAAATGCTTCAAAGGAATTGGGCAAAACATTTATCATAAGTTGAAAAAACAAAAACTATAAGGGCTCAAATGTAGTCATGCAACAATGTTTTATTCAATGAGTTGAATTAACTCCACCTAGGCTCCTGAGTGAAGAAAGAAGTTAATAGTAGCCAAGGAGAGCATGTTTTAGCCCTCTATAAACATATATATACATTTGAAAATTGTCAAAATCCACCATCAAAACAAGCCTTAGAACCTTGGCTATTATGACTATGTTGTAATGAGATGAAGAAAAAGGAAATTTGTGAAATATATTCATGTTTGCATAAATTCCAATTGAAAGGTTTAAATATCACCTATATTTGATGCAAAGGTCAAAACTTTGATGAAATAGTGCAAGCTATAAAATGCTACAAGATTGTAAAAATATCATAATGAAATTGATGAGGAATACTTTCATTTGGCTCCCTTGCATGGAATCAACTTGTTTTTTTAGTTGGTTTTAATTTGCACGACCATCAACAAGAGGATGAACATGAAAACATTAATTGCAAACATATTTCTTATATTTCTTATGAGATGAAAATGATGAGAGTCCCATATAGAGATAATTAAAGACAAAATTTTCTATGTGTTTACTTTGAATACAAATGTTCATATGGAAAACAAATGAACAAAGTAAATGATTAAATTTTCTTAAACTTAAGCCTTATAAATCTCACATACAAGACACCAATTTAAAAAACCAAATATGTGTAAGAATAAACACCCAAACATATCACAACATAATGAAAGTGATAAATAAGTTGGTCAAAGGTAATTGATGATGGTGGCTAGTTCTTTTGTTGGTAGGGTTTGGCTTTTGTTGGGGTCCAATAAGTATTTGGTTGGTGTTAAACATGGGTGTATAGCCATTTGGATTGATAATATGTTATGACATATTAATGAAATATTAATTGTGTTTTTATTAGAAAAAAGTCTGAATTTTTTTGTAAAATAATTTTATTATGATGGGTAGAGGGTTGGAAGAAGAAACATTAATATTTGTTTAGTAGGTTGGCAAAGATTGGTAATGGTTTGAACTTTGTATAAGATAATGTTTTAATCACTAGTATTGTAGGCAAATGCAATTGTTGACAATGACCAAATATTCGAGTAAGTAACGAAACCATGGGTTGGCAATTGGAAAGGTATATAAGATAGATTCAACAAGAAGTTCCTTAAAACTCTTGACTGGGAGTGTTACATGAATCACTATTTTGAGGGTATGGTGAAGGTGATTCTTAGATGGTGGTAGTTAGGAGGGGTGGCATGGAACTAATCATGGAATGCACTTAGAGGTGCAAGATGGCTCAATTATAAACATTGTGGAAGTGGCTTGAAATTGATTAAATACATAAATTGTTTTCCTTTCAACTTCTAGGGGTTTGTTTTTTGAGGAATGGAACTCAAGGAATTTAAGATCTTATTTTTTTTCATAGAGATATGCATCAAGGAAGAAAAAAATATATGAATATTTTTGTTGAAATAAACATGATTAAACAATGAAAGAAACTAGAGATCAAGTACATATCTGAAAATCTCAAGTGATTAAAAGATTGAATTATGCTATAGCTTGAAGTTGTGAGGTTTGTACTATTGATTTTGGTGATTAAAATAAAGATATGGGGAAGGTGATCATGGATATGTGAAGTTAGAATATATAATTAATATCTTCATGATGCATGTTGATTTTGTGGTGTTGTTCCAAGTTTGAATTCTTACCTAAGTGTAAAAGGAAGGAAAAAAAAACAGTTAATGTGATCCAATGATATTATGATCATCAAAACCTTATAAAACTTTTTTTAAAAACACATCGCATATTTAGAAAATGTACATAGGTATTAAAAACAAGGGATAATTTAAAGGGCATCAAGTTAGTACAAACTAAATATAAAAAACTCGCCATTTCAACAACCAACGACTTGTAATAGGTTAATTGTGGCAATGGGGGGTTTGTCCTAAAAGGGTGGAAGTTGGGAAATAGCTAGGCCTACTTCTATTGCATGACTTAATTGAAATTCTTTGATAGAGAAAAGTAACCAAGATAGAAAGGGGAGGGGGCCTTCTTGCCCTTTTAGGTTCCAAATAACATTGACACACTCGTGTAAGAATACATTGGCTTGTTTGTGTAAACATCCAAATACTTCAATTGCTATGGGGAGGAATTGATTGGTAGGGTGTTAGTTATGGTAGCTCCTTTCTTTGGCTTGAATTGCATTGATGGAGGTAGCAAATCCTTGAGTTGTGTAAGATTGAAGAAGTAGATTTGCATGCGTTGGGTCAACTATGACAATGTTAGCTAAGGTGGAAATTCCATCTTTGGTGAGCACAATGTCAACTTGTTGATGATAGGAATTGAAAGTGGTTGAAGGAAACGCTTGTAGTTGTTTTTGTCCCACATACATGGAAGCTAGCATCTTGCATAATGGCGGCAAAGGTGTCGCGAATTGCACCATGGGTCCCCATGTGTTCATTGCCATGGGTGCAACCTAAAACATGGATATCCATAGGGTTGATGGGATGTGTGCAAACACATTGAAAGAGGCCTACAATTCAAGGATGTGGTAATTCGAGCCACATTCAAAGTGCTATAGAGAAAATTTGGGAAAATTATTGAAAGTTTGGGAAGATTGGTCAAGCTGTAAGCTAAGCACCTGCCCTAAGGCCAAAACATGATAAAATTTGGGCATGATGGGCCTCAAGTATCTCATTAGAGAACATGTTATAGAGGGTATGATGGTGCAAACACTCTAAAATGGAATTTTAAAGACAAACCATTTGTTGTTCGATGAGTTGTTTAAAACGTGGGAAAGACATTCATGCTAAGGGCGATAAAAGATTGCATGCTACTTTGAGGTGGTGTTGGAAAGGAAAGGTGTTATTTTCAACTTGCACTAAGGCATTAAGAAGGAAGGGACATTGGCCAACCATGAACCTAATTGTTGTGATTGAAGCTATAAAGGCCAAACTCCTTAAATAGGTTATTGGGCTAATGGTGGATGTCAGTATGAAGCTGATGCCACCTAGAATTATTGGGAGAGAGGATTGTTTATGGGCTAGAGGCCTTTTAGGGCTATTAAAAGACCATGGAGCCAAAAGGCGTCCAAACACTTGAAGGAAGAAAAAATAAAAAGAAACAAGGGAATTTATGAAGGTGGGAGAGGGTGGTGTGCAATGTAATATATATGATGGCTATTGTACATAACAATGGATTAGAATTCCAAAGGCTACTTGGACATTGCCTAGTCTAGAAATAAAGTCAACATGCCGAACATCTTCTAGTAAAATATTTTTTATGAAGGATTATTTGAATGATGAAGTGCTTAATGGAACCCCCAAGACTCTAATTCCTTTTAATGGTGTGCTAAAATAGGATGAGGTGTCAATGTCAGGCAACAAACCATAGGGGGACCATGCTACACATTTTAAAAGTTGGATACAAAGACTTATTGCACATAATTTAGTTTGAAAATGTTCATATGCAAAGGATACACTGAAGGGGGGGGCGCAATGATGTGAATATCATTTGTAATGGATGGAAATAAACAAGAAGGGAAATGATTAACTAGAGAATGTAATGCCTTAAGGTGAGCTAAAGCAAATAATGCCCCTCCTAAAAGATCACCTTGATGAGTGGAAATCCTTTAAGGTGTACCACATAAGACAAAAAAGGCCTATTCCTAACTACAATCCTTTTTAACCCTATATGTTGATCCCCATAAAATTTAATGAGTCAAAAGTTGTCAAATTTTGTAGAAGGATTATATTTTAGACCATTATAATTTTAGATTTCATCATAATCATCCATAAATGTGACTTTACATGGTAAAAAATACTAGGTAAAAGAAACAAAAAAAGGTGACACTGTGACAAGATTTTGGTACACCTTAAAGAATTTGGAAGTTGATGAGTTCCCATGACATCACCATCATGGTTATGGTGATTATAAAACAAGGGATATTCAAATGCATAGAATGCATGAACAAATGGGATAAGTTGTATGATGTCCCACTTGCTTCACATAGTTTTTGAAATATGACCCCTTTTGACATTGAATTGAAGGCATTTGTAATGTGTGATTGGAGAAAAACTGAGTCAGGGTCAAGGTGCGTCTAATGCCATGGATTATTGCTTCACATCCACCCTTGGTTGTTATTTTGAATTAGTGTGGGGAAAAATGTATTGCAACGACATCGTGAAATTGAAGGCATAAAATGTGGCTTGTGAATTGATACAATGTTTCCTTTACGGCAATGGGACGAACTCCACTAAAGGGCTTGGTCATGGCTAACAGGCGGGCTGCCCCAAGGATATGTGCGATTTGACATGGAATGTGATTTTGTGTGATATGAGAGCAAGGTTGAAATAATTATGGAAATCCATTTGTAAAATCTTTCAAGTGAAGTACTTTTGGAAATGTTTGAAGACCATCCTAGAAGGACCACTTGTAGATAAATTTCGCAGGCATTAAAATGTTAGCTTTAAATAATTAGATGAAAGTTTAATGTTTTAGTTTGGTTTGTAGTTTCCAAAAAAAATCATAAGAAGTTGTTTGACTTACGATACAAAGTGGTGAGAACTGAAATGGTATTGGAAAATGTGGGTGCATGAGAAAATGGCGCCAAAACGCATTTTGCTTTAGAGTATTTTCATCTATGTCCAAGGATTAAATTGTAGAAAAGGTGTTTATGAATTGGAGGATCATGTTGGGTAGGAGGCATTGAATTTGAACTTGCTACTAAAACTTTGACCCATAAAAAAATTCCTCTTATAAGATTTTCCAATTGCATGCTAGAAAGTGTTTGTGTTGAATCTTTTTTTCCATATGTCCACTAGCTTCCCTTAAAGGGGCAAATTAAGATACCACTTGGGTAATAAAAGGAAAAAATGCCAAAATACCACATCATAAGGACCTTGTGCCAACTTATCAAATGGAAAACAAAATGCCATTTGTACATCATGTTGTAAAGTGGTAGAAATGTAGTTGTATAGTTGAAAATGAGAAAAGCCAAGATGGAATGAAAGGACATCTAATGTTAAAACTCGAGCCCAAACTGATGTAGGCGGGTTGGGTGTTAGGGAGGGTATTGGGCTAAGATAATCATGTAGGTTTAGATTAGATGGATTGGATGTTTAACATGAACACTAATGACGAATTAACCTTCAAAAGGTAAATTGATGCCCATAAGTGGTGCAATAGGTTCTTAGTGGAGGTTGTAGGTGTGTTGGGAGGATGGGGGTAGGTTAAAGGGTCTGATCATATTGGGCAACTATAGGGGCTGATAGAGTGGAAGGGGGAAAAGTTCCTACATGTGCATTATTTAAGGTAATTGGGAAAGTGTTGGGGCTTTACATTTACACGAAGGGTTGGTGGTTGGTAGGGGGAGCTAGTGGGTGGTGTGTGAAAGGGAAAATGGGTGATGTGAATTATGAAATTCATTGAAACATGATGAATTAAGGGACATGTGATGTTTTGTGCCCATGAAAAAATAGGTTTATTAGGAGTGCAATTGCAAATAGGCCCCACTTTCTAAATACTATTTATTTCAATTCAATAATCTTAAACCTATAAAGCCAATTACCACATAAAACTAAGTAGATCAAAATAAAAATATAGAAAGTTGTCACAAACAAGTAAATCCTATTTCAAAGGATAATTAAACCTTAACTTTGCCATAACTTTGGACACTATCATCCTTACTTTATGTGTTTAACACAACCTATACACATTTGAAAACTATTGTGCAAAGTTTAGGGGCCCAAAAACTTTTAATTTTAAAACTTTTGGACTATTTAACTAATGTAACACCCAATTTCAATAATAGAAAAACACCTTTGATTCAATCCTTTGTTCAAAAAAATCTTAAAAAAATATGATTGGTCAATAATTGGCCATTATGTATTCACATGTTCAAAAACCTTTTGGGTTTAACAAAAATGTAAAGGAAAAAAAAGGGCCACACCACAAAACAAACCCAAAATAAAATTACACAAAAGCCACCCTCCTTTTCACTTTTGTTGTTTTGTTGTCTATTGATGTTGGTGTTGTTGTCATCATTATCCTTCTCTTTTTCTCTAAAAAATGGTTGCTTTCATATGGCCCATTGTGCCCCAAAATCTAAAAATTAGACTTACAACTAGTCCTAATGGAACTAAAACTAAAATTACAATTAATCCTTTTCTTACTAAAATTGGAATTGAACATGGATCTTGGGACTCCTTTTTTCTTTTTTCTTGAATGCCCCTACTACAAAATTTTCCCCTTTATCCTTCTTTGTTCCTCTTTAGTTAATTTTCTCTCTCCTTTTTTTATGTGGCGCTAACTATTGAACACAAGGAAGCAACAACAATATTGGCAGCAAAGCTACGACTCAACATTGCCATTGCCTCTCACATTCTAAAAACCACGATACAAACAAACCGTAGTAGTATACCCAACTAAACAAAGAAAGACAAAAGTTTTGGTTTTGCAAAAGTTGCATGAATTCATAAGGGGCATTAGTTAAACATTAAACTTAGGGACTTTAAAGAGGCTTATAGAAATGAAAAGATGTTATTAACACAAACAATCAATGAAAAACTTAAACTATAACCTTTGTTTTAACAAGTTGAGAGTAATAGGATTGAACCCCCTTAAACTAGGAGTTTTTATTGGTCCAATAAAAAGAATAATGCTATTGAATATGATGGAAGTTGAACTTTGTTAAAAAGCAAGAAATGAATTCCTGATGGTTATTTATAATACATTGATAAACGAACAAAGCGGATGAACTCTTTGACAAATCATTGCGACCTAATTCATGTGTGATCTTATCAATTAAAGACATGAAATAATTTAAATTAAGGAACCTTAAGGTAAAATTAATGTTTTAGAAAAAGGGGAAGATAAAATTATGTTTAATGTCAATGACCATAAATTTAGTACTCATCTTGTTGGGTAATATACCACAGTAGCATTGCATGCAAGGATTAGATAAAGGAATAGGTCTCAAGTACATGGTCATGACATTTTGGTTCAATACGTTTAAGAAAAAAAAAAAACACTTGTTAAATGCTTATCATTTTTAGTTGAAGGTGCATGTTAATCCATGTTTAATATTAATTGAATTCCAATTGTTACATTTCGAGAGAGAGAGAGAGGGAGAGAGAAGAAGATAGGAAAAATGGTAATTAACCATATTATGGTAAAATTACATTCAAAAGGAATTAAAAGATAGGAAAATTGGTAATGAATCGTATTACAAAAAAATTCCACTTATATTGAAAACTTTAAAAGCTTCAACCTTCAAAGCATCACTAATTTTGAAAACAAAAGATAAACATGTTTAAGGCCTTCCTATTATTTTGTAACAAGTGGTCCCATTTGCAAAATTGAAAATCAAAATATTAAAAAATAATAAATGAATATATTTATCATAAACATGCAAAATGACTTATGTGACAACAAGATGGATAAGGTTCTTTCATCCAAAAAGTATAAACATCCATATCCTGTAGATGTCACAATTTGTATTATAAAATATTGGTAGTACAACCTAGTTTTTAGCTAATACCAAAGGTTTTTAAGCTAATGAGCTCTAGAATTGAAAGTAAATTAGACATCTCTACTTGCGTAAGTCAAAGCTACAAAGTTTTATGTTTGTGACTCACCTATTGCAACCCCTCATTGCATAGAGGGGAGATATCATTAGTGAAAGTGAGGTCACCCTAGTTAGTCCCTTTGAGAGTTGGAAGCAAGAAGGAAAGTTCAATGAAAAATCCCCAATTCATGTGGTGGCATTTTTGAAACCTTCCTTAAGATCCCCAAACCCTATATGGTGAGGTGTTGGCATTTGACGGGGCCAGCCATGATCACTCACTTCTTGGTCCCAAATGTGGATAAGTTGCCGAATGCTCCCCAACTCCACTTTCTTTAAAAAAAAAAAAAACAAAAAAAATGAGACACCGAATGCATATATATATATCCTTTGGGATAAGAGTCCTCATGGACACATACTCACTAAGTATTTATTCTATTATAGGTGAGAGAGTAACTTCATCACCTGAGATACAATCCACAAGGGCTTTTTTTGGATTTTGTTTCTTTGTCTTCACTTTTGTGTGTTTGTTTTTTTCATCTTGTCTTTGCTTCCCCACCCCCACCCAATTGTTTTTCCTCTTTTGAACTTGTTTTTTGGGGGCATTGAT
>Ga0209208_10004110_pt1 | contig 20743 bp, 16 predicted proteins | sample S1TSphfallax_3_FD_187694 | JGI IMG/M metagenome (GOLD analysis project Ga0209208, IMG submission 187694) | Host-associated microbial communities from peat moss isolated from Minnesota, USA - S1T2_Fd - Sphagnum fallax MG (SPAdes) (version 2) | ecosystem: Host-associated > Plants > Peat moss >...
CGCCAAGCAACAGATCAACACGGAAAGCGATTTGCAGATCGCGGTGCCGGGTCTAATCGTGAGAGCGGGTCGCAGCTCTGACGTATTGAATTACAGCATCCGTGGTGAGACGGTCGATCCCATCAGCGATATGCGCCCAGGCGTCTTGCCCTATGTAGATGAGATCCAAGTAGGCGGGTCGGGCGGTTCTTCGGCAATTTATGACCTGCAATCCATACAAGTACTCAAAGGGCCTCAGGGAACTTTGTTCGGACGAAACTCCCCGGGCGGCGCTGTCATCATTACCACGACCGAGCCGACGAACGAATTCGGCGGTTATTTCAGCACTCGTTTAGGAACTTACGATACCCGGTACTTCGAAGGCGCGATCAACGTGCCCATTGTTCCCGATAAAGTCTTGCTGCGCATTGCGGGAATTTCTCAAGACCGAGACGGTATTCAAACGAATGAATATAACGGACAGCAATTGGGCGTTGTAGACCGCAAGGGTGTCCGGGGTACCTTGGTCGTGAATTTCACCGATCAACTTAAAAACGTGACCATGGTGGATTATCTGCATTCCGGCGGTTCTCCCGTCTCCGGTGTGCTGTTCAATCTAGATCCGAAGGGATCGCTTCCCTCCATATCGTTGACGAATGCGGCCACTATGGATCAAACCATCAGTGCCATCGCAGGTGTTCCCGGAATCGGCAACGGCGCCGCTGCAGCCTATTTTGCAGCGCATCCCAATCTTCCCAAAGGGGGACTTCTCCAGTTTCTGGCGATTCAGCAAAGCCTGGGCCCTTACCGGCCTGATGTCGATTCAGAGACCAAGTTTCGCGGACAAAATGAGATCGTCTCGAACATTACCAGTTATCACATTAATGATGACCTGACGATAAAGAACATCTTCGGTCGCGTGAAGTTGATCAGTCACGTGTTCAGCGACATTGACGGATCACCCTTTGGAGTCGATGGCGAGGATCCATTGGGAAAAAACGACTATACCGACCAAACTTCGGATGAAGTGCAGCTGCAAGGCACGGCGTTCGATAAAACTCTAACCTATACAGCCGGCTACTTTTATTCGGACGAGAGTACTACGGATTTGACGACCAGCACGCTTCTAAACTTTCCTATTCTGAGTGGTGTGCAAATCAACACGCGAGCGCTCGGTAATCTCACCGATGCCGTCTACGGACAGGGGACCTACTCCCTCGGTGAGCTTACCGGCATAACGGGACTGAGCGTCACCGCCGGCGGGCGATTGGCGCGCGAGAGGGTTTCCATCACGACCTTACCGGGCAACGTATCTTTCAGCGATCCCGCAGCCGTGCAGGCAACTTTCGAACCGGGTCAGAGCAAGCTTTACGAGAATGGCAGCAGTACCTTTAGCCTGCAAGAGCAACTGAACCAAGACCTATTGTTGTACGTCGCCACTCGAAGCAGCCCCAGGAACGGAGGGTACAATGGATACGTTGAGCCAAAACCGGGTCTATCTAACTTCGGCGGTAACGGTTATTCCACGGAGCGGGTAACGGACTTCGAAGCCGGCGTGAAATTCCAGGGGGACATTGCGGGTCTTCCCACTCGATTGAACCTCGCGGTCTATAACATGTGGCTCCACAATGCACAGCGAGGAGTCTTTGCGGCGGTTGGGGGGGTTCCCGCGGCGCTTACCGTCAACGTGCCGAAGGGTTTGGTGACAGGCTTCGAGTTCGATGGCCAGATCAACCCTGCGTCATGGTTGAGTCTCGGTGCATCGACCAGCTATACCGACGCTCGATACACCGACAATCTCGTGTCGGTTCAAGGGGGAACGCCGGTCAATTTTGGTACCTATCCCGACGCCCCGAAATGGACAGGATCGGTGTTCGGCGAAGCCACCTATCCGATTCGGGACAGCCTGGCCCTGAGCTTCCGAACGGATATTTACGGCGAGGCGAGCGACTGGTTCACCGGAACCGGCAATCTCGATCCAGGTGCCAAGCTTCCGTCCTATGTGCTGACGAATTTCCGCATTGCGTTGGACAACAAGGCGGCTGGGTGGACGCTTTCGGCCAACCTAAAAAATGCATTCAACCGGGTTTACTACATCGGTGGCGAAGCCCTGGGCACGCTATTTCAAACCGACACGGCCACCCCAGGCGAGCCGCGGATAGTCACGGTGGAAGCTCGCTACAATTTCTAAAAGTTTCGGAGTAGGTTCATGTCAACGAAAGTATCGGACTTGAGCAAAACCGGATTGGGCCGTACCGACCGATTTTTCATTGGAGGAGAGTGGGTGCCGCCCTCTTCCGACGCGACCATCGAGGTGATCGCGCCGGCCACCGAGGAAGTCTATGAGAGATTCGCTGGGGCGCAGGGAGCGGATGTCGAGCGTGCTGTGGCGGCGGCGCGCCAGGCGTTCGATGCCGGTCCGTGGCCTGGCATGTCGCATGCGGAGCGAGCCGTTTACTTGCGGGCGATTGGCAAGCTTCTAAACGCACGCGCTCCGGATATTGCGCGGGCCATGCCGAACGAAATGGGAATCCTTCATTCGGATGCGCTGAAGTTCGGGCGAGCCATGGGAGGCGTGTTCGAGTATTACGCGGGGCTGGCGGACACCTTTGCCTTCGAAGAGCGGCATCACCCTGCGGGCGGGGGTGCAATAGGCCTCCTCATACGTGAACCGGTCGGTGTAGTCGCGGCGATCGTCGCATGGAACGGAGCGATTTTTCAGCTCGCCTACAAACTGGCGCCCGCCCTGCTCGCTGGGTGTACGGTCGTGGCCAAAGCGCCGCCGGAAGAGCCGGCGACGGCGCATATTCTGGCCCAAGTGGTAGAGCAAGCCGGGCTGCCGCCTGGTGTGTTCAACGTGCTCACGGCTGATCGCGAGGTGTCAGAACTGCTGGTGCGTCATCGCGGGGTGGATAAAGTGGCTTTCACCGGCTCCAGCGCGGCGGGCCGGCGAATCGCGTCGATATGTGGTGAACGAATGGCGCGTTGCACCCTCGAGCTGGGTGGAAAGTCGGCCGCGGTGATTCTGGATGATTTCGATGTGGAGACTGCGGCACGGTCGATCTCAGGGCCGGCCGTTTGGCTGTCGGGCCAGGTGTGCTCCTCTTTGACCCGGATAATCGTGTCGCGCAGCCGTCACGATCAACTCGTCGATGCCTTGAGCGCAAACTTTGGCACATTGAAAGTCGGCGATCCGTTCGATCCGGAAGTTCGTATGGGTCCTGTCGCGATGCGACGGCAGAGGGATCGCATTGAAGGCATTATCGCACGCGGCAAGGCGTCGGGTGCGACCTTGGCAACCGGCGGCGGCCGTCCCGCTCACCTAGACCGCGGGTTCTTTCTGGAGCCCACGGTATTCGGGCATGTCGACAATCATTCCGTACTGGCGCAGGAGGAAATTTTTGGGCCGGTGTTGTCGGTAATCCCCGCCGATAGCGACGAACAGGCCATCGCGATTGCGAACGACACGGTCTATGGATTGAATAATTCGGTATTCACCAACGATGCGGAACGCGCCTACCGTGTAGCCCGGAGGCTGCGATCGGGGACGGTCGGGCACAACACGTTCCGGACGGACTTCAGCATTGCGTTCGGCGGGTTCAAGCAGTCAGGGATTGGCCGTGAGGGGGGAACCGAGGGGTTGAAGTCGTACCTCGAGACCAAGACGGTGGTTCTCGACGGGCTGCCGTCGCATTTGAAAGCGTGAGCGGCTGAGCCGTCCGTGGGAAGGAAAAAGATGTTCGGGGCGATGGCGCGGAAGGATGGCGTCTCGTCTCAGGAGTTTCACGATCACTATCGCCATCCCCATGGAACCATGGGAATGCAGATCACGACGCTTCGCGAGTACGTGCAAAGTCACCAGATCGACACGCCCTTGCTGGACGAGTCGCAACGCCGGTTCGAATGCGTGGCCGAACTGTGGTTCGACCGAGGCGCCGACCTGCTGAATTTCCGTGCTGAACCGACGATGGTCGGATATCTCAACGATGACGAACCTACGTTCCTGGACATGAAGAGGACGCGGATGTTCATCGGAGAGGAAGAGGTTCTGACTTCCTATCCTGACGAATTGCTTTGCAGGGCCGACCCTGCGAATGCCAAATGGCGCCTCTCCGTGCGACCGTTGTCCGTGAAGATCATTCAGTTCGTCACGCCCGAAGCCGGGCCCGGCTGGTGTTCGGACGTTGACGAGGATCTCGGGCGACGCTTGAGCGCGTTCCGCCACGTGCGATCCCATCCGACGACACCGTCAACGTTCGTTCCCTCGCATGCCAACCGGCCGCCGGCCTTCATCGGGGTGCGGGAGTTGTGGTGGCCCACCTATACGGTCTTCCAGAACTCCGTCAAAGCCGATCCGCAGGCCTTCAAGGACCTTGTGCTGAAGCCCGGCGTGCACAACATGCTGGCCCAAGCCGAGCGCTGGAGATAAGAGTGGAATCACAACCTCGCATCGGCGACGTGCCCTTGTTTTCGCCCCTGCGTCTGCGCGATCTGGTCCTGCCGAATAGGCTGGTGATATCGCCCATGTGCACGTATTCCGCGCTAGCCGGGGTTGCCACCGATTGGCATTTCGCTCATCTCGCCAGATTTGCGCTGGGCGGCGCGGGCACGATTTTCGTCGAGGCGACGGCAGTGCAGTCGGACGGTGGCCTCAGCCGGGGTGATATTGGACTCTGGAACGACGAGCAGATACCACCGCTCCAACGCATTGCGCAGTTTTGCACGGCGAATGCCTGCGTGCCAGCCATACAGCTCGGACATGCCGGCCGTAAAGGAAGCTCGCAGCGGCCCTGGATCGGGAATGGTCCGTTGACCAGCCCCGAACTAGACGGAGGGGACGTGGCGTGGCCCACGGTATCGGCGGGATGCACGCCCGTTAGCGACCATTGGCCCATACCCGAAGCGCTGTCCATCGCCAAGATGGATGCGATGCAGGACTCATGGAGAGATGCAGCCAAGCGAGCGCTCAAGGCGGGGTTCCAGATCCTGGAGGTCCACATGGCGCATGGTTATTTGCTGCACCAATTCCTGTCGACGGTCACCAATACGCGCTCGGACGAATATGGGGGCAGTCTCGAAAATCGTATGCGCTATCCACTCGAGATCGCGCGGCTGGTACGGGACGTGTGGCCGGACGATCTTCCCGTGTTTGTGCGCATATCTGCCGTCGACGAAGGGTGGTCGATCGAAGACTCGATCGCGCTCGCGCAGAAATTGCAGCGGATTGGTATCGATGTCATCGATTGCTCGACGGGGGGCCTTGGCCGTGCGCCGGGAGTGTTGCGCGTCTCGCGAGGCTTTGGTTATCAAGTGCCGTTCGCGCAGGCCGTCAGAGCCGGCGCCTCGATCAAGACCATGGCCGTTGGCCTCATAGTGGACCCCGCGATGGCGAATGCGATCATCGCCGACGAGCGCGCCGACCTGGTGGCCATTGGTCGTGGAGCTCTGGAAGATCCCAATTGGCCACTGAATGCAAGACGAGCGTTGCGGACCGGCGGGACACCATTCGACGGCTGGCCTAAACAATACGGCGTATGGCTTGATCAGCGCGAGCGGATAATCGATCGAATTCGATCGATGGACGTGCCTGGTTACACGCCATGATTGGGTTTTTTTCGAGCGAGCGATTCCGGTAGTGTCATGGTACTGCCTTCGTTGCAATCGCGTTACTCAATCATGGCCCTAACGGCGGTGGTTCTCGCGGTGTCATTCGTGGCCGACGAGTACCAATTATCCATCGTGAATCTCATTTTTATCGCCATCGTCGGGGCGATCGGGCTGAACATTCTCGTCGGCAACACCGGACAGGTGTCCATCGGACACGGCGCCTTCATGTCCGTGGGCGCCTATACCGCGGCCAATCTGATAGTGCGGCTACATTCGCCGTTCTGGCTCGCCATCCCTGCCGGGGGCGCGATGGCGGCAGTCATTGGCGGGGTGGTAGGCATACCGTCCCTACGGATCCGCGGAATTTACCTGGTGATCTCCACGCTTGCCGCGCAGTTGATCATCGAGTGGACAATCAATCATGTGCACGCCATATCCGGCGGCACGCAGGCGTCCATCAATGTCCCGCGTCCGACAGTGTTCGGTTTCGAACTCAAGACACAGCAGCAGTTTTACTGCTTTCTCGCGCCGTTCGTCGCGTTGGCCATCGTCGCGGCGCTGAATCTGGGAAGAACTCGTATCGGTCGGGCATTCATTGCCATCCGAGATCAGGATATTGCGGCCGAGATCATGGGCATCAACATCACCCGCTACAAGCTTACGGCCTTCATGATCTCGTCGTTCTACGCCGGCGTGTCCGGCGTTCTCTACACCTATTTTCTCGGCGTCGCGAATTATGAGCAATTTCAGATCGGAGTCTCCATCGATTATCTTGCCATGGTCATCATCGGTGGCTTGGGTTCGGTGCGCGGCTCCGTGCTGGGCGCCATCTTCGTGACGGTGTTGCCGATGGTGGTTAGACAGCTTCTCGAAGGTCTGGGGTCGCTGTTGTCGGTGAGTACCAAGCTGGGGCAATACATCCCACAGATGCGACTCACCATCTTTGGGGCGCTCATCATCATCTTCCTGATCGTGGAACCAGACGGGCTCAACCGATTATGGCTCAACGTGCGTGGCCGTCTTCGCTGGTGGGGGCACGCGCAATGACGCGTCACGCGGTGACGGCCGCTTCCCGGCAGGTGAGTACCGCCATGATGGCATGCGCCCTCCTGGCAAGTCTTTATTCGATGCGTTCCTCAGCGGCCGACGATATCGTGATTGGCCTGCTATGCGACCGCTCGGGGCCCACCCAGACCAACGGTGCGATCATGTGCGATGCTGCGCGCGATTACTTTGATCTCATCAATTCCAAGGGCGGGATCGACGGATACAGATTCCGTCCAATCGAGATCGATGCGGAGTACAAGGTGCCCTTGGGGATCGAGGCGTACGAGCGGTGGAAGACGGAGGGTGTCGTGTCGATCATGTTGTACGGCACCAGTCACGTTCAGTCGCTGCAACAACGCATGGCGGAGGACGAGATTCCGGGTACGTCACCTGGCTTTGGCACGGCGGCTTCGTCTGACGGAACCCGCTTTCCGTACCTGTTCCCCATAGCCGCAACCTTCTACTCGCAAGCGGCGGCCGGCGTCCAATTTGCCGGCGAGAAGATTGGCGGTCTCAAGGGTAAGAGGATCGCCTTCCTCTATTTCGATAATCCGACAGGGCGTGAGCCCATGCCCATGCTCGAAGCCCTCTCGAAATTAGAGGGGTTCGAGTTGAAGACATTCTCGGTGCCGCCCCCCGGCATCGAAATGTCCGCGCAGGTTCTGGACATCACACTGCGGTTCAAGCCGGATTTCCTTCTCACCAATTTGTTCGGACGGGCGGCATCGGTGGGTGTCAAGGCGCTGGTGCGTGTGGGTTATCCGTTGAACAAGGCGGTGGCGCTGGCGTGGGGCGCCACCGAGGCGGACTTCAATGCTGCTGGAGGCATGACCGTGGGAGAAGGCTACTACGCGATGATGTTCCACGGCGTGGGCGCTGACTACAGCGCTCTCGATGACGTCCGAGAGATGTACAAGGCCGAAGGGAAAAAGCTTCCGAAAGCATTTGGAACCGTGCTCTACAATCGGTGGATATTCCATGCAGCCATACAGGTCGAGGCGGCACGGGTGGCCGCGCGGTTGCGCAAGGGCGCAAAAATCACTTCGCAGGACATGCGCCATGGATTCGAAGGCATCTCTGCCGCAGCAGTGAAAAAACTGGGTGGCCTGGCGCCGCCCTTGCACATCACCGAGGAGGATCACGAGGGCGGCGGGTGGATACAGATCTATCAGATCACCGGCGGAAAATACGTGAAGGCCACTGAGTATTTCTCCGCCTTCCCGGACGTGAAGGCCGACGTCATCAGGCAGCGGAGGTAGGCGGGCATGGACCTCAGTCCCGTGTTGGAGCTTGCGGATGTCGATGTCGTTTACGACGGTGTCATTCAAGTGCTCAACGGGGTATCGCTGGTGGCGAAGCCCGGTGCGATCACCGCGCTCTTGGGCGCGAATGGCGCCGGCAAGACTAGTACCCTTAAGGCCATATCGGGCTTGCTCAGGAGCGAGCGCGGCGAGAAGACACGCGGGACGATCACCCTGGATGGAGCTGATGTTTCGCGAACCCCTCCGTACAAACTCGTCGAGCAGGGTATCGTGCAGGTCTTCGAGGGGCGGCGCGTGTTCGCAAGCTTAAGCGTCGAGGAAAATTTGGTCGTCGGCGGCCACACGATCAAGAGCAGGGCTGTGCTGCGTCAGCGCCTGGAAGAGATGTTCGAATTCTTCCCGAGGCTTAGGGAACGACGATCTCAGATGTCAGGATACCTTTCGGGCGGCGAGCAGCAGATGCTCGCGATCGGTCGAGCACTCATGAGCGATCCGCGGGTAGTCCTGTTTGATGAGCCATCGTTAGGATTGGCGCCCATGATCGTCGAAGACATCTTCGACAAGGTGAAACAACTCACCGAGGCACGTGGTTTGACCGTGCTCCTGGTGGAGCAGAACGCGGAACTCGCACTCGAGTTCGCGGACTACGGTTACTGCCTCGAGAACGGCCGGGTGGTGCTCGAAGGCGAAGCCGCGCAGCTTCTGCAAAGCGGCGCGATCAACGAGTTGTATCTAGGCATCGGTATTGACCAACAACCACAGTGCGTGTGAGCGGTGAACATATGAGCAACATCTTGGGATTCGAAACTCTGCCGGTTCTCGACCACGTCAACGAGCGTACGTTCCTGGGGTCTCTCAAGACTGCCGCAAGGCTGCGTGGCGACGAAGTGGCGGTACGGTTTACCGATGGCGGCGATCACACGGCGCAGGATCTATTACTGAAGTCGGGAAAGATCGCTGCGCTTCTGGCGGGCATGGGCGTCAAACCGGGTGATCGGGTCGTCATTTTGTGCGGCAACCGCGCTGAATTCCTGTGGACTCTCTTCGCGGCGTCGTGGCTTGGCGCGGTGCCCGCCCCGCTGAATGTCAGTTTGCGGGGTATGACGCTGAGGCATCCGCTCGACGAACTGGAGCCGGTGGTTATCGTGTGCGAAAGCGCCACGGCGGACGCCCTCGATTCATGCGGCGGCGGCGCTAACCGGAAGGTGTTGAACGTCGATGTGGACGCCTCGTTCGCCGAGATCCGCGCGGGCCGCGGTCCGAAGGAGCTGCCGCAGGCTAACCCGGGACGTGCGGCTGATCTGGCGTTCATCAGCTATACGTCCGGTACGACGGGGCACTCCAAGGGGATCATGTACAGCAACGAGATGACGATCGCCTTCAGCGAATCGAATGATTGGTTGCTGGGGTACACACGAGCTGATATCGGTTTCACCTGCCTGCCGCTCTTCCACGGCAACGCCATTTTCTGTTCGTTGCTGCCGGGTTTGCGAGCGGGCGCCATGATTGTGTATTCCCCCAGGTTCTCCGCATCCAACTATTGGCAGACGGTCCGGGAACAGCGCGCCACCGTGCTCAGTCTTCTGGGCTCGATGGTACCTATTTTGCTCGACCGGCCTTCCGGCAAGGACGACGCGGTCTCCACGGCGCGAATTGCGCTGGCCGTTCCCATGCCGAACAAGCGTTTTCATGAGTTCCAGGAGCGTTTCGGTATGAAGTTGACGTCGCTCTATGGGATGACGGACATGGGCGTATTGATCGGCATACCGTGCGATGTGCCCGGCCGTCCTGGCAAGTGTGGCATCGAGAATCCAATTTGGGAGTGCTTCCTTGCAGATGACGATGACCGGCCCGTGCCGGATGGGGTGATCGGTGAGATGCTGGTGCGCCCGCGGCGTCCCAATGTCATGCAGTTAGGCTACTGGCGCAATCCCGCTGCCACCGTGAATTCGTGGCGCAATCTGTGGTTTCATACGGGCGATTACCTGCGCCGTGACCCAGATGGTTGGTACGAATTCATCGATCGCAAGAAAGACGCTATGCGCCGGTTTGGCGAAAACATCTCCTCGTATGAAGTCGAGCTGGCGTTGCAGGGCCACCCCGAGGTGGAGGAAGTCGCTGTGTATGCCGTGGCTGCGCAGCTCGAGGAAGACGAAGTGATGACCTCGCTGGTACTCAAGCCGGGATCGACCGCCACACCTGCGGAATTGCTTAAACACTGCGAGAAGGAGCTTCCTTACTATGCGGTGCCGCGGTACTACCGATTGGTTTCTTCACTGCCCCGCACGCCGACGGCAAAAATACAAAAGGGGGAGTTGCGGCAGGTTGGCATCGACGATCGCACATGGGATGCCGGACCTCGCGGCCGGTCAAAACGCGGCTGAAATGCCCCTTTCTGCTGTCGCCATCACGTCCGCCGTTCAGTCCAAACACCTGGTTGTTGCCGGGGTGTCGAAGCGCTTCGGGGGCGTCAGCGCCGTGCAGGATGTCAGCTTGACGCTGAGTGCCGGTGAGATCGTGTCGATCATCGGCCCGAACGGGGCGGGCAAGACGTCGTTGCTAAACACCATCAGTGGCTTCTATCGTCCCGACGCGGGGCGCATCACGATGGACGGTGTGGACATCACATCGGTTCGACCGTCGAAAATAGCGGCCCGCGGCATCGCCCGGACGTTCCAGAACATCGCCTTGTTCACCGGTCTGACAGTGGTCGAGAACGTGATGCTTGGGCGGCACATCCACATGACCTCCGGTGTCCTAGCATGCATCTTCTACCTCGGCCGGGCGCAACGTCAGGAAGAAGAAAGCCGGCGGCAGGCCGAGAAAGTTCTCGCAATGTTAGGACTTTCGCACCTGCGCGGAAAGATGTCCGGAGAATTGGCGTATGGATTACGCAAGCGTGTCGAGCTTGCCCGGGCATTGATGCTGGAGCCGCGCGTCCTGCTGCTGGACGAACCCATGGGCGGGATGAATCAGGACGAGAAACAAGAGATGAAGCGTTTCATCTGCGAGCTGAACCAGAATCACGGTACATCCATCGTGTTAATCGAACACGACATAGGTATCGTGATGGACATCTCGGATAGAGTGATCGTTTTGGATGGAGGACACAAAATAGCGGACGACTCGCCCGCGCACGTGCAACGAGACCCAGCCGTGATCCGGGCCTATCTCGGTACCCGACGTACGCGCGGAGATAAGCATGGATGAACTTCATTTCGCGGTCGCTCTGTTGGTGGACGGTACGCTCGTCGGGCTAATGTATTCGTTGATAGCAATGGGATTCGTGCTGATCTACAAGGCGACCGGTGCCATCAACTTCGCCCAGGGGGAGTTCGTCATGTTCGCGGGCATCACTGCTGCTGCGTTCGCCGCCGCCGGTATCAGTTTCTGGGCTGTAACGGCTTTGACCATCACCGTGATGGTAGTCTCGAGCGTGGCACTGGAGCGAGTTGTACTGCGGCCGTTGATTGGCCGCCCGGTGATTTCCGTCGTCATGGCGACCATTGGGGTGGCGGCTGTCATCCGTGGCCTCGGCCCCCTCATCTTTGGCATAGGCACGCGACCGGTACCGCTTCCCTTCAGCGAAAAACCCCTGCTGCTGGGCTCCGTGATGCTCCCGCCGGTGCAACTTGCCGGTGCTGGCGTCAGCATCGCCTTTGTTTTGGCGTTCACGATGTTTTTCGCCCGGAGCCGCGCTGGGATCGCCATGCGCGCCGTCGCGGACTCGCAGACCGTTGCGCTTGCCATGGGTATTAATGTGCCCCGATATTTTGCTTACGCGTGGGCACTGGCTGGCATCGTCGCGGCGGTCGGAGGCGTGTTCTGGGGCGCACTGCTGGGGGCCGACAACCAGCTTGCCGTGATCGGCATGAAGGTGTTCCCCGTCGTGATTCTCGGCGGCCTGGATTCCATCGCCGGCGCGGTGGTGGCGGGAATCGCCGTCGGCGTTTTGGAGAATTTCACCGCCGGCTATCTCGATCAATACGTCGGTGGTGGCATGAAGGACCTGGTGCCCTATCTGGTAATGATAGTCGTCCTGATGATTCGACCCTACGGTTTGTTTGGCAAAAAACTGGTCGAGCGGATTTGAACCGTCCGACGGAGTCCTTTTATGGATACATCTACTCGGGATCTTGAGGGGAAAGTCGCACTGGTGACGGGTGCGAGCCGCGGTATCGGAGAAGCGATCGCAATGATCCTGGCCGCTAACGGGGCGGATTGTGTGCTTACCAGCCGCAAACCGGAGGCAATAGCCGACGCGGCTGCAAATATTCTAGCCAAGGGGTACAAGGCCACATCGATACCCTGCCACGCAGGCAAGCTAGACGAGATCGATGATCTGGTCACGGAAGTGGAGCGACGCTTCGGCAGACTCGACATTCTTGTCAACAATGCGGCCACGAGTCCGCACGTCGGTCCAATGTTGACCGCCACCGAGGCTTCCTGGGACAAGACATTCGATGTCAACGTCAAAGGTATGTTCTTTCTGACGCAGCGAGTCGCACCGCTGATGATTCGCGCAGGGAAGGGAGCGATCGTCAACATCGCATCGATTGAGGGGGTTCGCCCGGGCAATACCCGGGGTGTCTATTCGATGACGAAGGCGGCCGTCCTCTCGATGACTCGGTCTTGGGCTCGGGAGCTTTCGGAGTCGAACATCCGGGTCAACGCGGTACTGCCGGGACTGGTGTATACGCGCATGGCTCGTACGATCATCGACGATCCGGAGGTGTATGCACAGTATATGAAAGACATCCCGATGCACCGCCCCGGCACGCCCGATGAGCTGGCGCGAGCCGTGTTGTTTCTGGCAACGGACGCAAGTTCCTACATGACCGGCAGTCTGTTGACCGTCGACGGAGGTGTGTTGGCCTGATCCGGGATGTCGGCTGGGCCTATGCCGCGCCGTTAGGTTCCAGAAAGCCGTTCAAAAACAGGCGGGTAACCTTTTCATAGAATTTGGCGCCAGAAATGCGACCTGACTCGTCGTACCATAAATCCACCCAACTCAGCATGCCGATCAGCAGAAAAGCCGAGACGCGATAGCTGCTGTGGGTGTCTTCCGACCTCATCGCCTGCAAGATGGTTTCGATGAGTTCAAGCAGTTTTCTCTCCAATTTCACCTGCTTCCTGCGTTGCTGCGGAGTCAGATAGCGCATGTCGTGCAGGGCCACGACGTGGCTGGCACGGGAATTTCCAGAGGGATGCAAATACACCTCAACGAAGCCCCGGAAGTAGTCGAATTTGTCGTCGGCAGTTGCCCGATTGATGTAATCGTTAATCAATTCGATGAGTCGCGAGATATGCTCCTGCAGGATATCGGCAAGGACATCCTCCTTTTTCTTGAAATAGTGGTAAAGCATGGACTTCGACACGCCACAGGCGGCGCCAATTTCGTCCATGCGAGATCCCGCGTAGCCATGGGTGGCGAACAGCTTGGCCGCGGCATCTAGGATTTTGCTCTTCTTATCGTCGTAGTCGTCTGCCCGGACCCGTGGCATGTCACTCCCGTGATTCAATGGCTAAAATACGGAGGCCCGCAGAAGCCGGGGTTCACGTTGACAATACAGCTATTTGCGATTAAAAGTATTAACAGACCGGCGCGTCGGGCCATTTATTATTGAAGCTGGAAGCTTGCCTTCATTGTGTAGGGGATCACACTGACTGCTTGAAGGCGCCAGAGTAATGCCCAATATCCGGAGAGTACGAAAATCAATCAAAAGTTAGAGTCCGATGCGGGGTCAGAACGCCGCACGCTGCCTGCCCTGACGCCGCTGAATTCCTTCTTTTGGACGGCAGGCCGGGAAGGGCGGCTTTGTATCTTGCGTTGCAACGCGTGCGGCGAGTGGCTTCACCCGCCGGCGCCGGTCTGCCCTCAATGTTTGAGCCGCGACCTCGCGCCACGTGAGGTATCCGGCCTCGCCACCGTGCAAACTTACACAATCAATCATCAAGCGTGGTCGGCCGATCTCGCGGTCCCGTATGTTGTTGCCATCGTCAGCCTCGATGACTGTCCGCAGGTTCGGTTGACGACCAATCTCGTTGGCTACGCACCCACGGAGGTGCGCATCGGCGACCGCGTCGGCGTGATGTTCGAAAGGCACGAGGACGTGTGGTTGCCATTGTTTTCGCGCTTGCGAGACTGAGCATGTCGGGCTACCCAGAGCGCAGCGTAATCATCAGCGGCATCGGACTGTCGGCCATTGGGCGCCGGCTCGGCCGCAGCGGTCTGGACCTCGCCGTCGACGCAGTGCTCCGTGCGTTGAGGGATGCGGGACTGACGCGAGGTGACATCGATGGCGTCGCGACAGGATCGGGTTATGCGGTAGCGCCTGGAGCATCGCCAGTGTCGACCATGGAGCTCAAGGAGGCATTGCGTCTGGAGCTCAACTGGTATTCGGGATCGTCGGACTCGACCCAGATGTCGGCACTCATCAGCGCCACTATGGCCGTCGCCTCGGGCCAGGCCCGTCACGTCATCGTGTTCCGGGCCGTGACCGAGGCTTCCGCACGCCAGAAGTCAGCGCCCGATCAGGAGCGCGCCCGGGCCGAGGGTTGGCTGCAATGGCTGGCGCCTTTCAACGCACCCTCCGCGGCTAACTGGATAGGTATGGCCGCCACGCGCTATTTCGAAGAGTTCGGCGCCACGCGGGAGCACCTTGCCCAGGTCGCTTTGAACGGCCGCAGAAATGCCGCGTTGACGGCCGATGCGGCCTACCGGCAGCCGTTGACTCTGGATGAATACCTCGGTTCCCGCCTGATTTCGACACCCTTGTGTCTCTACGATTGTGACGTTCCGGTTGATGGGGCGGTTGCGTTGGTGGTGTCGCATGTCGATACGGCCAAGGACATGCGGGGCACCGGCATCCATATCGAGTCGATCGCGGGACCGCTTTACGGACGTGATACTTGGGATCAGCAACCTGATCTCACGCGCTATGCAGGGAGTGACGCGGCGAAACGCTTGTGGAGCCGGACCGATCTGACGCCAGCGGACGTCGACGTTGCCCAGTTGTACGACGGCTTCAGTTTTCTGCCGTTGATCTGGCTCGAAGACATGGGTTTTTGTAAGCGCGGTGAGGGAGCGGCATTCGTCGAGCACGGGACGCGCATTGCTCTAGAAGGTGAACTACCACTCAACACCTCTGGCGGACAACTGTCTTTCGGCCGCCTGCACGGAATGGGATTGCTACATGAAGCCTGCGTTCAGCTCAGAAACGGCGGGGGCGCCCGGCAGGTGCCGAACGATCCTCGGGTGGCATTGGTCACGAATGGCGGCGGGCCAGTGGCCTCTGCAGTACTTTTGGTTAGACGATGAAGGTTAGAACCGTTGTCTTCGCAACCGTTGGCGTCCTTGTCATCGTTGGGATCGTTGGCGTTTACTTCAGTGGAATTTCGCGCATCACGATGGCGGGATTCGTGCTGAACACTTTCAGGAGCAGTGCCAACCCGTTAGGCACGCTGTTGCTCGAAAGTCGCGGAAGCGTAGCAACGTCCACGCCGGTTGAGGATCCAAGCGCCGCCGGTGATGTCGCCGGTTGGCCGGCCTTCAATCGAACCCTGACCTCGGAGCGATTTGCGCCGCTGGGAGAGATCAATACGGATAATGTTCGCTCATTGAAGGAGTTGTGCACCTTCGATACCCATTTACGGGAGAATTATGAGACGGGACCCCTCGTGGTGGACGGGGCACTTATATTCACCACCGCATTCGACGTGTATTCGATCGACCCCTCTAACTGCAAGCTCAATTGGAAGGCACACGAAAGCGTTAAGCCCGTGACGCCCAATCTCGTCAATCGCGGCGTCGCGTATTTCGATGGACGCCTCTATCGCGGCACTCTCGATGGTCGCGTAATCGCCTACGATTTCCGTAACGGTGGACGGGTCTGGGGTACGGGGATCGCCGATCCGGCGAAGGAGGTCGTCGATGCGGCATTGATCGCGTGGAACGGCCTCGTCTTTGCGGGTGTAGCCCAGGGCGACACCAAGGGTGTCCGCGGCCGCATGTATGCACTGTCGGCCGCGGACGGACACATCGTGTGGGAGACGTTTCTGATTCCACAGGGGCCCGGCGACGCTGTGCGCGGACCGGCTGGCGCGATGCCGGCGTTTCAGAAGGATTCCTGGCGCAATGCGCCCGGCGTCGCGATCAGCGGCGGAGGCACGTGGACGTCGTATACGTTGGATTCCTCAACTGGCGAGCTCTATATTCCGGTCGGAAATTCAGCCCCAGATTTTGTCGAAAACCTGCGGCCGGGTTCGAACTTGTTCGCCAACTCGGTTCTGATCCTGGATGCGAAGACTGGTAATTACAGAAGTTACTATCAGGTCATCCCCCGGGATTGGCACGATTGGGATGTTTCCAACACTCCTTCCTTGTTCACGAGCCGTGCCGGCCGTAAGGTGATGGCCCTTGCGCCAAAGGATGGCTATTTGTATGCCTACGATCGTGTCACGCGCGAACGGATGTTCCGCAGCCCGGCAACGCGTATCGAGAATCACGACGTACCGCTCAACACCGAGACGGAAACGCACTTCTGTCCCGGTGCCGTCGGCGGTGCGGAATGGAACGGCGTCGCCTTCGACCCGAGAACGAACCTGATCTTTACCGGTGAGGACGACTGGTGTACGGCGGTCAAGTTGAAGAGTAATGCGGACGTGAAAGCGATCCCGGACGGTGATTACTGGATGGGAGCCAACACTGCAAATCCGTTGGAAGTGATGGGAACACAAGATTCTCATACGACGTGGGCGGGATGGTTGTACGCGACCGACGCCGACAGCGGCGAATGGAAATGGCGTTTGAAAAGTAATTATCCGATCTTGAGCGGTATCACGCCGACGGCCGGCGGCCTCGTATTCTTCGGTGACATGGGCGGGAACTTGTATGCGGCCGAAGCGGCTTCCGGCAAGCCATTGTGGAAAAAGGCGATGGGCGGTGCGATCGGCGGCGGTGTAATTACCTACCTGGATGGCGGTTCGCAAAAAATTGCGGTGGCGGCGGGCACCACGTCCATCGTCTGGCCGACCCGACAGACCACCGCAAGAATCGTGATATTCGGGCTGGCGGACCCGGCGTCACCCTGACCCAAAAAGGAATGCTTGATGACCTATGACACCATTCTGTTTTCCGTTGAAGCGGGGATCGCAAGACTGACGCTTCATCGGCCGGACAAGCTCAACAGCTTCAATGTCAAGATGCACGGCGAAGTGCAGAGCGCGTTGCAGGACGCCCGACAAGCCCGCGTACTCGTCTTGACCGGTTCGGGCCGCGCATTCTGCGCGGGTCAGGACCTGAGCGACCGGGTGGTCTCCTGTGGTCAAGCGCGGGCAGATTTGGGTGAATCGATCGAGCGGTACTACAAACCGTTGATCCTTGCCTTGCATGCGCTGCCACTGCCGGTCATTGCTGCGGTCAACGGGGTTGCCGCCGGTGCCGGCGCGAACATCGCTTTGGCGTGCGACCTCGTCGTCGCGGCTCGTTCAGCTAGCTTCATCCAATCGTTTTCGAAGATCGGTTTGGTGCCGGATTGCGGTGGTACCTGGGTATTGCCCCGACTGGTCGGTTCCGCTCGTGCATTGGGTCTCACGCTTTTGGGCAATCGGCTTTCGGCAGAACTCGCTGCGTCGTGGGGACTGATTTGGCAGTGCGTTGATGATCCGGATCTTGCACCCACCGTCGATGCGCTAGCCCAGCAACTGGCCCAGGGGCCGACACTGGGACTGGCGCGGATTCGAGCGGCGCTACGAGCGGCTTGGGACAACACGCTGGCCGAGCAACTGGACGTAGAACGCGATGCACAACGCGATTTGGGCTACTCGATGGACTATGCGGAAGGTGTGGCGGCATTCGGCGAGAAGCGCGTGCCTCGCTTCCAAGGCGCTTGATCGTGAATACACTGCGGACGCCGGCCGCCCCGATCTTGGCTGAGAGGCTCGCGAATGATCCAGCCGCGAAGTTACTCGCCTTGGAGCTTGTGCACTTAGAGCCCGGCAGCGCGACGGTTCGAATGAACATACGGCCCGATATGGCCAATGCCCACGGCATTTGCCATGGCGGCTTCGTCTTTTCGCTGGCCGATAGTGCATTTGGTTATGCGTGTAATTCCTACGATCACCCGATGGTCGGCGCCGGAGCCAGCATCGATTTCATTGCACCGACCTGGATAGGCGACGTGCTCACGGCCACGGCGACCGAGACCATGCGTACTGCACGGCATGGAATCTACGACGTGGTGGTTGCCAATCGTGGCGGCGACGTCGTCGCTCATTTTCGGGGGCGTTGCGCCCGTATGCGCAGCGAGGCCAAGCCCGCGGAGTCTCAGGAATGAGTCGAAACGACACTGCAGAATCCAATCCCGGAATGGTCGATATCGAACGCGTAGGTGAGATTGTGGTACTCACGATCGATCACGCACCCATCAATGCGCTCAACTTGACGGTTCGCAGCCGATTACTATCACTGATCGAACAGGTAGACGACTACCCCGAGGTTCGGGCCATTATCCTGCAGAGCAGGGGTCGGCATTTCGTCGCCGGGGCAGACATCCGCGAATTCGACCTGCCACCGCAGGCGCCATTGCTGAACGATGTGTTGAAGGCGGTTGAAGGCTGTTCGAAGCCGGTAATTGCGGCGATGCAAGGTTCGGTACTCGGCGGCGGATTCGAACTCGCATTGGCATGCCATTACCGACTCGCCGCTCACAACGCGATGTTTGGAATGCCGGAAATCCGGCTGGGTCTGCTGCCCGGCTCTGGTGGCACTCAACGTCTTCCGCGGCTCATTGGGTTGGCGAAGAGCCTTGAAATCATGTTGAGCGGTGAGCCGATCGATTGCGAGACCGCCCGGTCACTGGGGGTGGTCGATCGGGTGACTCCCTCGGGCAATCTGTCCGCTGATGCGTTGAATTTCGCACACGAACTCGTGGCATCGGGAGCCGTTCCTCCGAGAATCCGCGAGCAATCGGTGCCGGGACCCTCCCTCGATCCCGCGTTCGTGGCGGAGCAGCGGTCAAAGGCCGCGCGTAGACATCCCGGGGTTGCCTCCGTTGATTTCATCATCGAATGCGTCGAGGCGGCAGCTACGCTGCCGTTCGAGGCAGGCCTCGCGCTCGGACGTCTTCGTTTCGAGGAATGTAGGAACTCGAGCGGCTCGAAGGCGTTGAGATATCTGTTCTTTGCCGAACGACATAAAAACTCTAAAGAAACTGCACGTTCGGTGGAATCGGTGGGGGTGCTCGGCGCCGGAACAATGGGTTCGGGCATCGCCGTCAGCTTGAGCCTGGCTGGGCTTCGCGTGACGCTGGCCGACACCAATGCAGAGGCCCTGGCGGCAGGCATGCAGCGGGTGCGATCGACGATCGAAGCCAGCGTGGCCAAGGGGCGTATCGATCGTTCGACGGGCAATGCGGCTATCGCACGGGTAGTCGGCGGCAGCCGAATCGATGATCTCGCAATGGCCGATTTCATTATCGAAGCGGTTTTTGAAAATCTGGCCGTGAAGGAACAGGTATTCCGCAATCTCGGCGAAGTTTGCAAAACGGGCGCGATACTTGCTTCCAACACGTCGACGCTGGACATCGATGCCATTGCGGCTGCATCGGGGCGAGCGCAGGATGTGGTGGGGATGCATTTTTTCAGTCCCGCCAACATCATGCGGTTGGTCGAAATCGTTCGCGGCGAGGAGACGGCGACCGAGGTGATCGCAACCGTCCTTGCCTTGACCAAACGCATGGGAAAGCTCGGCGTAGTCGTCGGGAACTGTTTTGGATTCGTCGGTAATCGTATGCTCTATGCGTACGGACGCGAGAATCAGCTCCTCATGCTCGAGGGGGCGACCCCTTCGCAGATCGACGCCGCCATGCAGGGTTTTGGAATGGCGATGGGTCCCAATGCGGTGGGGGATCTCGCCGGTCTGGACGTCGGATATCGGGTGCGGCGGGAACGCAAGGACTTGCCCGATGATCCGCGCTATTACCGCGTCGCCGATCTACTCGTGGAGAATGGCCGGCTTGGGCAAAAGACGCGGGCGGGAGCCTTTGATTATGCCGAGGGCGCACGGCGTCCCGAACGTTCGTCCGCAGTCGAGGAAATGATCGCGGCGGAAGCGAGTCGGCTTGGCGTCACGCGGCGAATTATTTCAGATGACGAGGTGGTCAAGCGCTGTGTGTTCGCGCTAATCAATGAAGGCGCGAACATCCTGGCCGCAGAGATCGCACAATCGCCTGCCGACATAGACACCATATGGTGCAATGGATACGGATTTCCCCGCTATCGAGGCGGCCCCATGTGTTATGCCGATACGTTGGGACTTCGCGATGTAGTTAGAGAGATCCAGGCGCTGGCATTCGCCCACGGAGATCGATATTGGAAAGTTTCGCCCCTATTGCTGGACCTGGCGGAGCGAGGCGGCAGTTTTAGACAAATGTGAGTGGGAAGCAATAACTGGACCTCTCACGAAAAGACTGTCGATATAGGCTGATGCGTCAAGGGCAGAACCTTCTTACGTCGGTAAACTTGGAAAGTGCTTTTACGCGCTCTTCCATGGCCCGCCTGTAAGATTCGTGTAAAAACCTGCCACAGTGCGGGACCTTTATACCGGCAGAGCTGTGGTAGTCGGCATAGCCTCCGGTATCAAAGTGGTTGGGTAGTCTCCAAATCGCTTGAGTTTGCTCGTCGGATAAGGGCTGAGGAATGCCAAGTCGGCGAGGTCAATGGGAACTCAGTTAGATTTCAAGGCGTGCAACGCCTGGGTCTGATCGACCACGGTCTGCAGGGCAACCGCGTTCGCCACGAGCTCATTGTAGACGATGGCCTTTTCGTGATCGGCGCGATCGTTCGTT
>Ga0209208_10004111_pt1 | contig 20734 bp, 12 predicted proteins | sample S1TSphfallax_3_FD_187694 | JGI IMG/M metagenome (GOLD analysis project Ga0209208, IMG submission 187694) | Host-associated microbial communities from peat moss isolated from Minnesota, USA - S1T2_Fd - Sphagnum fallax MG (SPAdes) (version 2) | ecosystem: Host-associated > Plants > Peat moss >...
CAATGACATTCAACTTTTCTTTCTTATCATGTTGTCATTTGGTTTTCAATATCTTGTTATTATTATATTAATTTGAAATTATATTAAACATTATATCCATGGTCGGTAAGGTAAAAGAGAGAAATATTTATTAACAAAATAAAATAAAATGAGATAGTTATTAGTAAAGGAATAAGGTAATCAAGCTTGAAAAATGAAACAAGACTTTTTTTTATATCCCTACCGATAAGCAGGAGAAAAAGTAAGATAGTTATTAAGAAATGAGATAGTTAAGTTGGGAAATGATGAAATAGTTATAAGTTGTCTCTAGAAATGTCCCTGAAAATTGTCTAGGGATAACCATACAATAGATTCTACAACCCAATAAAATATTATGCAAAATCACCCATATACGAGCTTCTCTAAATTTTGATCAGCATGCTCCAATTAGTTATCAGAAATAATTGATTGGATGGGAGCTTACTGGTTGCGAGACAGAAGAGTGTGAGTTATGAGGTTTAACCAACCAATCATCAGGAGCATGCAAAATGATATTAGAGAGGTACAAAACATGTCAAAAAGGCAGCAAAATATGTAAATACAACGAGGGAGCTCTTGTCCAATTGCATGCTGTCAATTTCACCAGATCCTGCGTACAATCAGTTATGCATCAAGGTAAATGCATTTCAAGAATATGAAATCAATCTCAATAGAAACTCGTATTCAAAAACCGCTCTTTCAATAGAAACCCATATCCTTGACTTAACCCTTTGTCTGTGCATTCACAGGAAACATTGGATGAAGTTTCCAAAGATTGAACTTTCCCAGTCAGTAAAACCACATGATGAACATTCGGTGACAAAATGTGGGACCAAATGAAAAGTGCATGGTTGTTCCATTCCTTGAAGATGTGGGACCAAATGAAAAATGACAATGTTTACATGATCATATCTTTATATGTGGAAATTTGTAATTGCCTCTATGTTCACACGGGAAAAAACATAGTGAATTTGAGTAATAGCTCTCTTGCCTCAAACTACGTGATGTTCTCAAGTTCAAAAAAACCTCCCTTTTCTCTTACTAATCTCTCTCTAGCACAAAACAAGTGAAAACTTTAGAAGTGAGGTCAAACTGTTGTTGTTGTTTCCTGAATTTTTCTGTCTTTTTTTTTTTGGGGTGCTTTCTGATGCACTTTCCCCTTCTTCTTGAGTTCTTCTTCTCCGGGTCTTTCTTCCTCTTGTTTTTGTTGTTGTGACCTCAGCCTCCTCAACAACAAGAGTATAATTGTTGTTCCTTTAGCCTTTTGTAGCTCCCATGATGGATCACATTCATTACTTGAAAAGGCTAAGTTCTCAGTCTCTAGTCTGTAAATTTATTTTATTTAGTTTTGTTGTTTCTGTTTGGTTCTTTCTCTCCCTCTCTCTTTTTCTCTTTCTCTCAAATGTGAGATCTATTTGAAATTTTGTTTAGAGGTTTCCCAATTGAGAGGTTGCTGCAAGCAGGAGTAGTTGTTGTTGTTGTTGTTGCAATAATTCACAAGCCAGGTGGTAAGTGCTTTTTATTCTCAGTCTCTATAGCCATGATGATGATGAAGATGAAGTACAAGAGTTGCAGTGATGGAACTTTTGTTTATCTGGTGATTGACTTTGATTTCGGATTTTGTAGAAATTATTAAGCTTCTGAATGAATCATGTGAGTGTGTGTGTGTGTGTGTGTGTGTGTTTGTACAAATTCTGAGTTCAGATTTTGTTGTGTAAGATTTGCAATACCATCCTCACTCTGTCTGTCTGTCTGTCTGTCGCAATGGGTATGAGAATTTATTATTTTCAAAACATTAAGTAAGGTGAGGAAGATGTGATGGATCCAGACTAAATTATTCAATGTCAATAGCAAGGTGCTCAAGCAGAAGAAAGAAAGAATTGGGCCTGAAAGAATTACAATAGAATTTGACAGAAAGAAGTGGGTGCAAATTGCAGTCGAATTCAACAGAGACAATTGGGGTGTGAAAGAATTGCAATAGAATTTGAGAATTATCCATTGTTGATTTGTTCACTCAAGGATCCTGGGAAAAGTCCTTCTTCCAGAAAGGAATTGTCACAGCACTCGTTTGAAGCCATGAATGATCTCAGGGTTCAATTCACCTGCAAAGGAGGTCACTCTAATTCAGGCGTAACTTCAGAAATTGGGTCTTGACTATAATGTCTGCTGCCAGCAGGTTTGACACAGAAGAACAATAACGCTGAGATGGCGGAAACTTAGATCAAGTGAATCATCATTGCAGGTTGTGGAAATCTTGATGGGCTTGCCACAGAGTGATTCAGAATTTGCAAATGAAGCCGAACCATTCGCAGAAAATCATCAGGTTCATGACGACGCTAGATCATCATTAGGTGTACTACATCAGAAGAAGAAAACTTCAAGGATCATGTTTGCCAATAAGCTGAGACACAGATTGGGTCAGGCCAGATTCACTCAAACAATTGGAGAAGTCATCACCAAACATCTGGAGATTGTTTCCACAAGCTCATCACACAGTGTCAAAGAGCAGTCTGCAGTCCAAGCTGCTGAGATACCACAGTTGCAAACTGTGACTGATCATCTCTCACTTCCAGCTGGTAGACTAGTAAGCTCTTCTCAAGCTTGTGTCAATGAAGAGAAGAGTATTGGGTGGCCATCCAGTCCTAGCTCTGATGGGAAACTGCTGAAATGCATGGTCAACATGCCTGCAGTACAATTACAAAGTGGATCTGGTGCAGTAGCATTACAAGAACCTCCTGCTCCTCCTCCTCCTCCTCCTCCTCCTCCTTCTCCTGTTCCTCCTCATGCTACAACCTTCTCCTGTTCCTCCTCATGCTACAACAGCAACAAGCACTGCTGCCAAGCAGCCACGGAAGTCGCCACATTACAGAGGGGTGCGAGAACGACCATGGGGGAGATTTGCAGCTGAGATTCGTGACCCTACACGTAATGGAGCGCGTGTTTGGCTGGGAACTTTTGACACTGCTGAGGAAGCTGCATTAGCTTACGACTCTGCAGCTCTGAAAATGCGTGGGCATCGTGCCATTGTCAACTTCCCCTTGAAAGCTTCTTTACCTTCCACCAAGAAGACATCTTCCTCTGCTCCCACTGTAATCAAGCCAGAGGTATCCAAGAAAGAAAAAGAAAACAGACACACAAAAAAATCTCCCCTCTGCTCATGCCCATTTTGAATTCCTTTCTGGAAAACACTTTACAATACAAAGAATTGACCAAAGAATGAGCTGATATTCAAAGATTGATGTGTTCCACAACTTGATGAAGACAATGAGAATGTATGTATGTATATATGTATGTATGTTCTTCTGTGCAGCTCAAGCTTGATTATGGCTGTGTTTGTTTACAGGCATCAACAATTCGAGCAACCCAATGGCAGGCAGAAGCTCAAATGGCAGCAGCTGCAAACACCAGGGTATTCTTGCAGAGTCAGAGGAGGATGAGGGAGAATCTGATTGAAACTCTAGATCACGATACAGTTTCTGTTTCCAAGAAGTTCAGCAGCAGCAGCTACAAGGGAGGAGACTTTGCAGTTGTGGCTGAAGATACAACCAAGAAATCTCCACAGCAAAATTCTGTTGAGTTGCAAGATCTGGGTGCTGAGTATTTGGAAAATTTGCTGGCAAGCTCAGATGTATAGACTCATGCTCCTCTTGCCACTGCTGCAGCTGCAGCAGCATTAGAATCATCATGAGTGCAATCTATGCATCTCCAGTAGGGTTGATGCAACAGATTCGGATTGGTTGCCAAGAGTCAGTCTTGGAGAGTGTCTCTTTGTTGGCTGACAAAAGAGTCTTTCTATATTGTTTGGTGTTTCTCCTTCTCCCTCTCTATTGCAGAGATGAGAACTTCTTGTGACAAACCAGAACATGGGGTCAATTGTGACACCCAATTTCCTAGTTTACTTTGGACCAGAAATTAGACATCGCAAGGATTTCAATTGTCAGCAATTGATTTCAATTCTCAACAAAATTCTTTTCCAAATTGAATGTGATCATCAACACAGTATATTCATATTGAGCTTCAGGTATGAATTGAAATATGCAGTTCAGATTTCAGGAAGATTTTATGCTGGTCAAATCAAATATAGGGCTAGTTGTAAGCATTTTTTTTACTATCTTTGTGACAAGACTACAAGTGTTCTGCTGCTACTGAGATGATCACAAATGTATGTTTGATTTTCTGCTGTCACCATCAATTGACAAGAAAGCTTCAAAGAAAGCTAGCTTCAAGGGGCTTCTTGGAAAGAGAAGAGAAAGTGTGAACTTGACAAAGAAGGATCTGCATTGTGAGGATTCATGTGATTATTCTCCAGCACCAAATTGGCTGGTGTGTAAAACCCCAACTATATCAGAAAAAAATTCTTTGTTACACCCCCAATGACTGCTGTATTGAGCAACAAGTGATCAACTCTCTTTTAGAACTCTCTTTTAGAGAAGTTGAAAGGGAGGATTCAGCTGAACCTTTGTTCAGGAACAGCTGAACTGGCAAACCTGGTATTCAAGCTAAAGGACATTGTGGAGATTGGAGCATCTGACAACTTGTGTAGCATATCAAAGTTCCTATGACAAGGATTGAATGACAAACTACGCAAAAAACCCTGAACCCTAAACCCTAAACCCTTCAACTTTTGTGATCCGATGATGATGATGAACGTGGCAACTGGGTGGGCAATATAAAAATTTCCTAGCAACAAAACACGCACTCTTTGTAAGTAATCATTGCTCCTGAAACAATGGATGTCAAGTTTCTACTTTAACAACTCCAGAACATCATTTCTATTTTGAGATTACACTAAATACAAAGCCACAATGCGGATGATGGATTTTATGAAAACCATGACAATCAAGGTGATGTGCCAGCTGAGGGTCGAACATCTTTCAATAATCCAATGACTTGCTGCATTGTAGGTCGCTTGGAAGGATGTTCAGCTGTGCAAAGGTAGCCTATTCGGAGGCATTCCAACATCTCATGCTCCACTTTGGTTGTCAAAAGCTTTGGATCCAAGCACTTAATCCCAACATTTTCTCGGATCAAAGCCCGAACCCAACCAACCAAATGACCTCCGCAACTGTCATGGAAGTACTGCCCAGTTGGTCTCCTCCCTGTCACTAGCTCTAACAGAACAACACCAAAACTATAAACATCGCCCCTGGTCGTTGCCTTCCACATCTGCCCGTATTCAGGAGGCACATAGCCAACTGTTCCACCGATTATCGGCGTCACTGAGCGTCTGCCTGAGTCTAGAACCAAGCCTGCAACACCACAATCTGCCAAGTGAGCTTTGAGCTCAGAGTCCAACAGAACATTGCTTGCTGTGACATCACAGTGAACAATATGGGGTGAACATCCATGATGCAAGAAAGCAAGTGCCCGTGCAACTCCAAGTGCGATTTGGTGTCGAGCTTCCCAGCTCAAGCAACCATCACCATTCCCTACAGTTTCACCATCTGCCGGGTGCTCCCATGTGTCCAGAGTCCAGTCATCTGGATTTGCTGTTCCTGTAAGGGAAAAAAACAGAAAAGAAGTCAAGAACCCAAAACAATCTCAACATGCTGCCATGACAACAACCGAAGACTGGCATATGGGAAGAGATGTTATCTATTATTATTTTACCTTCAGGAAGTTCATGAAGATGATGATACAAGTTGCCATTTTCCATGAACTCATATATCAAAATCCGCTTCTCATTCACCATACTGTAGCCTACCAAAGGAACCAGATTAGGATGCTTCACTTTGCCTAAAGCTTCAAGCTGTGCAGCTCTCTCAATTGGATTTACAGGACCACCCTCGAACAAAACCTTGACTGCAATTTTGATGTCCCCTGGTGACAACATGCCCATGTAAACTGGGCCACAACCTCCCTCAGTGATCTGTGCATCCTTGTGAAAATTCAAAGTTGCTTTCAAGAGGTCAGAAAAGGTGAGATTCAGTAGTGGCTTCTCAAACATAACTACTGGGATTGATCCTGGATCTTTCACACTTGTAGCCCATGTGCTTGGGTCTGACTCGAATGACATAGGGCCCATTCGGTAGTTCCAAGCATCTACCAGTGGAAGGTTTTTCGTCCGCCGAGTCTGAAAGCAGAGTAGTTTGACAACAAATCCACCAAACACAAGGAAGAGCGCAATTACAATGCCAATTGCCACATCAACTCCTGGATGCATAATACCAGACTTCAGATTTCGGACAGGGTGATCTGGAGATGGTGAAGGCATAATGCTGCTGCTGCATGTCTTGTTCAAAGAAATACCACAAAGAAATGGGTTGTCTTCAAATGAGGATGCGCCAAAAGTCTCAAACTGGTTTGAGTTTGGGATGCTCCCACTCAGGTTGTTGTGTGAGAGGTTCAACTGGTTGAGGAACGTGAGCAAGCCGAGCTGGTCAGGGATGTTCCCTGAGAGGTTGTTCCAAGAAAGGTCAAGCGAAAGAAGCAATGTCATATTTGAAAGTGCTGATGGGATGCTACCGTTCAAGTCATTGTGTGACAAATCCAGCTGAAGCATTTTTGTCAGGGAACCGACAGAGCTTGAAATTGGTCCCAAAACTCCACACGATGAAAGGTTCAAGTATGTCAAGTTTGCTACTGCACTCAAATCCGGGAAGAGTTCCTGGGTGAAAGAGTTCTTCGCAAGCCCCAAATGCTCCAGGGCATGAAGGCTGCTGATTGTCCCAAATACACTTCCTACCAGCAGATTAGATGAAAGGTCAAGCTTCCGAAGCACCTGCAATCCTGACAGTGTCACAGGTACATCCCCTGAAAGCTGATTGCTTTGAAGGTCCAATTCCATGAGATTGGGATTCAAAGAGCTGCTGGGAATCTCCCCTGTGATGGCATTATTCCCGAGTCTTACAACTGTCAGATTTGAAGGACCACCCAGTAATCCAGTTGGGATGCTTCCACCCAAGAGATTGTTCTCGCAATCAATCAGCTGAATTGATTGGCCCCATGGAAGTGGAGGCAGAGAGCCAGTGAACCTGTTAAGAGAAAAAACAGCAGTTTGCAAACTCTGCAGGCTGAGAACAGAGGAAGTGATATTGCCACTGAAATTGTTGGAGGCAAGAGAGAGAGAGAGAAGTCTTCGCAAGGTGCCCAAACTTGGAGGAAGCTGACCAGAGAAAGAATTTTCGGAAAGATCAAGAGACTGGAGCAATCGAAGGTCCCCAACTTGCAGAGGAATTTCTCCACTGAGTGAATTCTTACTCAGATTGAGTACCCGTAAATGGATGCAGCTCAAGATCTGTGGCGGAAAAGAACCATTTATTGAATTTGCAGAGAGATCAAGAGCTTGTAATGTGCTGCAGTTTGCAAGAAAAGGAAAATTGTTGCTCGAGAATTGGTTGTTGCTGAGATTCAAAACTCGCAAGCTTTGCAAAGCTCCCAAAGAATCTGCTGCTGAAGAAGTTCCTCCACTCTCCAGTTTGTTGTGTGAGATGTCCAGAGTTTTGAGTTGGGTCAATCCAGCAAGATCAGAAGGCAAGCTGCCATTGAAGCCATTGTTGGAAAGTAAAAGGATTGACAAGCTGGTGAGTGAGGCAAAATCGGCCGGGATTCCTCCTGTAAGAAAATTGTTGGACAAGTCCAGTGACTTGAGCGCAGTAAGCATTCCGATGCTACCATCTGGGATGGATCCATTCAAGCCAAGCCCAGTGAAATTCAAAGCTCGAATCCTCTGATTGCCACTTCTCTGTCCTGTGCAATAGACTCCTGGCCACTGGCAAACAGGTTTTGATGAATTGAAACCCAATGACTTGGAATTTGAAGACAAGCTCTGCACAAACTTTGTCAGACTTTGTTGGTCACTGCTTCCCAGGTCTTGAGCATCAAGGTCTGCTAAGAAGAACAAGAAGAGGAGGAGGAGCAACATTGCTTCCCCCCACCTCCATCCTGTCATGTGTAAAAACTCCTGGCAGCTGGTTGGAAATTCAGCCTTTTCACTTAGTGTCAAAAACCACCACCTCTCCTTAACAATTGGCCCATGAAGAAACAAACCCAAAGAAGATACCAAAATTCCTGCCCACAAGAAAGAGACCAAATTCAAAGAGCAAGCTGAATCTGGTAAGCGCTTTGTGTTGAAAAGCCCACAAGAATCCCTTCCTTTATCATCATCTATTTCGAACAAGCTCAAAGCCTATCATTTCCTCCTTCCATAAGATTGTCAATGTCCAAGAAGATTTAATGTTGCAACCACCACCAGCTCTCAACTCCGGACAATTATAATTCTTCCTCAAATGAAGGACTCGCAAGGCCTAATTGGAACCTTTGCAAATTCTCCCACAAATAACTTCTTCCGCTGCCTCACCTGATCAGATCACCTGCCAAGTTCTCAGCGACCACAATTTTCAGAGCTCCAGTGCTGCAAATACTTGATGCAACCAGAATAAAAACCCACAGAGTTTTTACAAAGAACAAAAACAACCCACAACTCAAAACTCCTTGAAGACACAGCAAGCTCCACAACAGCCCATGATAATAAGACAAAAACCCACATCCGCAAATACAAAAATCTGGTCAAAAATGATACAACTCCACAGAGAGCACCATCCCAGCTGCCAAGAGTGAACTGCGAATCACTACGTACACCTCCCCCAGAGAAAGAACAAAAAAAGAAGAAGGAAAAAAAAAAAATCCAACCAACCATGGAGCTCCAATACAGCTCACAAGAACATTATTGTCAACGATGGAACAGCACTACGCAAACGTCACAAACTTTCGAATCCACACAAAACAAAACCCAGAAACAAAAAAAAAAAAAAAAGAATATTACAATAATAGCTACTAACAAAATCCAAAGAGTAGTTTGTTCATCAGCAAAGCTTCAAGCTACAGCAAGCTTTCTCCAAGATTCCAAACTTTGGTGGGGACCAAGAGAAACTCAATGAAGTTGGGTTATTGGGTGAGAGCTGTTTTCCTTACCTTGGGAGGAAGGCTGTATATTCAGTCCTTCATAGTAGTAAATCAAATCCAGCAATTCCCTGTGTTTCCCACACTCACAACAAGAGCTGATAACAACAACAACAACAACTGCTACAATTTTTCCATTGCTGCTGCTGAGCTCACACAATTCCAAGAGAGAGAAGTCTCCAAATTTGTTGCTTCAAAATGTATGGACTTGTTGGAGATCTCCTAGTCTTTTTCTCTCTATTTTGTTTGGTTTTCTTTGCTTGGTTTCTTCTTCTCTTCTTTCCCTCATTATCCCACTTTCCTCACTTGCTCCTTCTTTTCCCCTTCCCTCTCTCCATGTGACCACTACCTATGTGCAAGTGTGTTTTTTCAGCTGCCATTCATGATCCATGGTTGTCTTTGTGTGTCTTGGGAGGGAAAAGAAGGGGATTTGATTGAAGGGAATAATGTGAATGGGGTTTGGGATGTCCTTTTGGGTTGGGTCCTAATTTTAGGTCATCATGTGTTTTTGTTTTTGTTTTTTTGTCTTTGGGTCTCTCTTTGTTTTTAATGTTTCTTAGTGGATTTTAGTGGAGTTTTTGTCCCCTTGTGTGCCTTACTTATTGTGTTTATTTAATCTTAGTTAATGGAGTGAGGACTAGAGCCTAGGGAAGAGAAAGAAAAACAAGTTGGGGGCAAAAACCAAAACAAGCACTTCAACCACTTCATGGACTTCTTCTTTGTCTTTTAGTATAAGTGTGGAATCAAGTGGCTTGCCATCTTCTTTTCTTTTTTTTGCTTTTTCCCTTCATTGCATTAGTGTTTCTTTTTTTGTGTGAGTAATACTTTGTTCATTAAAATGATTTGTGGGTTCATTTTAGGGTTCATTTTATTTTGGGTTTCATTTGGGTATAAATTGTAATGCTTTGTCCATGATCATAATGTAGTGAGTTCATTACACTTTTGGCTTTATATTTTGGTTTGATGTTTTGTGCACAATAATGATTTAGTGGGTTCATTACATTTTTGGCTTCATTTTTTGGCTTCATTTTTTTGTGCATAATGATGATTTAGTGGGTTCAATTTATTGTAACTTTTGTTTGGGTCACTACTTTTTTCACAACAATTTAGTGGGTTCCAATTTCCAATCTATTGTGTTTTAGGGTTTTGTAGGGTGTGGTACTTAATTTTTACTTACAGCTCTCCATTATGACCTTTGTAACAAGCATTGAAAACCTGAGAAAATAGAGTACAAAAAAAGTGACCAAATATTTATTGAGGATATGATTTGGTATTTAGGACAAACTCAGAATTTATGCATGTTTTTCCCACTCAAGAAGACTGTGCTTCTGCCTGCCCATGTTGCCCTTTCCTTAAATATGAGCCCCTTTTTTTTCTCGGGCAGGGGTGGGTGTCCCAGGCATTTTGCATATCATGCAGAAGGTTAACTAATCTTTACCCAAGTTTGAATTCATTAATTAAATTTTTGAATAAATTTTTGAATGGAGGAGCATGAGAGAAATTTTCCACAATTTAAGGAAAATTGCAATCCCCTACTTTCAAAAGTCATTCATTGTTGATTTGCTTGTACTTACAAGTTTATTTTTTTCAAGTTCAAAAATTCATATGTCAAGGTTTTTTTCCTACCATATATGTTTTTATATTCATAGAAAAAACAACGGAACTATTTGTAAAATGCACCATCAAATCATTTTGTCCAAAAATAATAATAATAATTCAACACAATTTTCAAAGGCCCAATTCACACTAGAGATGGAGGGAGGGGTTAATACTTGCAACAATATAAAATTTCTGTTGTTGGTCAGATTTGCTTTCACGGCGACAAAAAAAACATAACTTTGCTCTAACTACAATTTAATCCAAGTTGTCACAATATCGGGAGTGCAAGCATGACATGGCGATGATGTGGATGTGGATAATGCTTTTAATGGGCTACCGGCCATGAATGGTTTACTTCCACCTCAGCCCCAAAGCAAACAATTAGGCCACATCACCCCGGTTTTTGGATACCTGCCTGATCCCCCCCCCCCAAAAAACAAGTGCCAATTTACATTGTTTTTTATGTTGTTTGTTTGATATGGAAATGGAAATTGTAAGGAAGTTTGGGGGAATTCCTATTTGATTTTGGTGTTCAATTTTTGGTCCAAGTTAGGGTTTATATAATGTGCAACAATTTGGCCCTAGTTGTCAAAGAATTCAAATTCTTACTTGGTCGGTTGGTCCATTGAGTTGGCTATGGCCCACTTGGTTACAATCTCATGGCCCATGGCCCATAGGGTGAAGTGGGTGGGCCTCAATAGTTAAAATTTTTAACTACACAAATGGATGTTCAACACAATTCATAAATTTGTAGGTTTCTTCTATTCTAAGTGAGCCATGCATGACCAAAAGGTATTGGCTTAATACTCAAATTTCCATTCCTAGTAGACACAAGTAGGCTACGTAATCCCTTCTCTTGTCTAATGTCCTACCTTGGCATCTCATCTAATTTCCTAGCATGCCACTAGTAACATGCTCATGGCTTAAGTCTCCCTTCCAATTTATTTCCAGATCTAGTTCATAGTTCTATTTATGTGTGAAACCAGAACTAGAATTTGAACAAAGATTTTTGAAAAATAAAATAAAATAAAATAGTACCAGTGGCTCACCAAAGGTTAACTAGTAGTTAACCATCGGTTTTGGTCCAATGGTTCAGAACTGGGTCTGATTTTCATAACCAGAACCAATACTAGATTCTAATTTTTTTTTTAGAACTGGAACCAGAGGTTCTTCATCAAATCAAAAGAAAGTTAAAACAATAATGTTGGCCAGTTCTTTACTTTAAATGAACAACCCTTGGTCTCAGTTTTTAAAACTAAACTAAAACAGTTCTTCTGGTTTCAATTTCACACATAAATGGAATTGGGAATGCAGTTCAAGGTCTAGTTCTTAAAAAAAACACAATCCAATTTCAACTTTAGTTCCACTTTTTAAATTGAGACTTGATTCCAGTCTAGTTCTGGGCAACTAACTTGGATTGGAACTGGTGACTAACTATCAGTTAGTGCTCGGTTCTAGTCTTCATTTGTTCCCAAAAAATTCAAAAATCTCAATTCCAGTTTAAGTTCCAGTTCCATAGATAAACAGAACTAGAAGTTCGAGTTCTTCAATAATATCGAATTCTAATACTGGAACCAGTTCCAAAACCGATGGTTCTAATAAGTCGCAAACTAGACTAGTTTAAGCTTTGACACAAGTTCTAATAAGTCACAAACTAGTTAACCACCCAACACTAGTTTAAGCTTGACACAAGTTCATTAAGACCTTTTCAAGTGTTTACATAGATGGGTAAGAGCATCTCCAACTGTGTTCACTACATTGTGACAAAACAAAATTTCACATCCAAGTTTTGTTATGTACTCTTTTGCAACCCCACCCCATAAAACTGAAACTGGAACAGCAAATAGGTGAAGGACTACTAACAGCAAACCACCTAGACCAATCATTATGATGGGCCAATTAGAAACAATGAGTAGTAGTTAGATCATATTTATTACACTCCTTCTGCAGGTGCACAGCTATGATGCTCCTTTTTACCAGCTGCAGCAACCTGAGCAATTGTGCTGAGCCAAAACCAAACCCGCATTTGGTGGAACTTCATCATCCAATATTTACGAATACCCAGCACCTTGCAAGAGATGCTCTAAACTCTCCACTAGCATAGTCCATCATGCATAATGCTATTTTGTGCAACCAGAAAGAGATTGACCCTAAAAATAATTCCCCAACTTTGAAAACTTAACTCGATATGCAAAGAAAAAAGAGTTCACAAGCCCAAAGGCAACAACCATCGTGGAAATAATCACATGGAACAATCTAATCTGAATAGGTATAGGCAAATCTAATCTAAATCCCAACAAGTTCCTCATCACACGGAGTCAAACAAGGCGGGGTTACACACGGTTGAAATGAGCCAAGTTTGACAAATTGGAATGTGCAATGGGGACCCACACAAAAAGTATTAGAAGTTTACTTATTTATCCAATGAACTTTACAAAAAGTGGGGTGGTGGTCGTAGCATGTGAACATTGAAAAAAAAAAAAAAGACTCCGACATATGTGAATCTTAGAGCCACTTTTACACTCCAGCAGAAGCTAAGAGATAAGAGAGTCGTCTCCAAGCTTGAGTGAAGTTTAAGCAAGAGATGAAAATTAGAAAAGAAGTTTGTTTTTTTTTGCATTGATTGCCAAAAAAGAATTTTTTGAATTTTTTGAAATTGTTTTGGAATTTGATCATAATATATGCACTCAGCACTAGAACATGTAAAGTTTACAACATTGAAGGATTCCACGGGTGCATAGTGTGCATCATACCTAATGCTAGGATGGATGGATGCACTAATGCTAGAATGGATGGACTTGGTTGGAATATTGACTAATGGGCACCCAACCAGATTCTTACCACTTCTGAGGCTCTATTGAGGCTCAAAATTATACAATAACCCAGCAACTAACTCTCAATGGTTAGGCTACCTAGTGGTTAAAAATTCATTGCCATATATGTGTCCAAACTATAGGGATGCTGATGAAAAGGTCGCTTGAGATTTGGTTTCAAAGTGAAGAGAGATGATAGATTGGGTAAAATGGATGATAACAGGATGAGATTATCCATCACTATGTGGAAGAGAAGACCTTTCACCTTTGATTGATTTTGTTCTCCAATTTCTACTAGAGAACATGGCCTTACAACCTAGAGGCTTCATTCTACCTCCTACTGCAGCTAGGTAGGTAGGCCAAGCCTACCCTAAGGCCCAGGGGGGCACATTCTGCCTCCTATTATTGTTGGTAGTCTGAGCCCATCCTAGGGGGTCCCCATTCTGCCTGCTTCAACATGTCGATAGACCAAGCCTCAGGGACGAACCGAGGCAGAATTTGCACCATTGGACGCATTCCACAGTGTAAAGGTTCATAGATATATACATTGAGCTCCCTAGTGTAAGGTCCATAGGTAACAAACAGCCTTTTGTTTTTAATGGAAAATTTTAAATGAAATTTTCAAAAAATGACCAGATTTTTGGGAGTTTCAATCACAAGAAGTCAGAAAAAAGTTAGTAAAATTTGCAAAATTTCTATATTTGGTTCAATAAGTAGCCACAAATATTTAAAAAAACTTGAGTTTCATATCTTGTTTATTGCCAGATTTGGCTAAATCTTTCTACAGATGATTCGACCACATTGGCTAAATCACAAAACTCATAATTAAAAAAAACCATTGATGGGGCAAAAGGCCTAAGTGATGATTAAACTCTTCACTCAGACCTTCACATGATCTAATCCATATCTATGGGATTATGGATATGTATCAGATCATCACCTTCATCATGAATTATAGTAACTAGCTGCCATCAATCCCCCCACTGACTTCATCAGGAGCTTCATCAGCTCCTGATCATGGATCACAAAGTATTTTGTTAGACCATCATCACCTTCATAATCAATAATAATGACTAGCTACCATTATTACCCCCACTGACATCATCAGCTCCGAGTGGTGGATTTGTAGATAAGTATATAATAATCTGCTCAAAAATTCAGGCAAACAATAACTATACTGAAATTTGCATGCTGAGTTTCTGTCTTGCATTTCTGGAAGCAACAGGAAGATAAAGATCAGATGAGTCTCTCATGATGTTGGCTAGAACTTTAAAATGTATTGCAATTCTTCCCCAAATGCAAGTCTATATATTATGAAACATGTCTTCCTTCTTGTTGTAACTAGCTCACTCCATTTGGGCTCATCATCTATCTGTTTGCATGTATATGTGGAGGTGAACTTCATTTTGAGAAAAATTATGGTAACGAAGACTTTGACAACGGGTTGCAAAATCGTTGTTAAAAAGAGTCCAGCAAATAACCATTGTTAAATGTTCTTCATCAACATTTCACTAACGATTATTAGATAGCTTTTAGGCATTCGGCCACATTTTGCAATATGTTAACATAGTGATATGAACAATTTATTCAAAAACTTTCCAATACTAACATGACAAATTGACTAACATGTATAACTCTTTTGCAATTTAATTTTTTTCAGCAAATCAATAACTCTAATACTCTTGATTGCAAAAAGGAAATATGGATGGCATCTATAATTGATCCAAAGCAAGGACTATTAATTGATCCAGAATTTTAATTCACTAATATCAATAAGTTAGATCCATAGATTTTGATACCTTTCACAACTTAATATTTACAATGGTTGCCAAACATTTTCCCCTTGTCTTTTAAGCTGAAATTCTCGAAAGAATTTAACAAATATGCTTTGCTTCTCACACATATTTATTTCTTCTTTGCAAAAACCTATTGTCAAAATTGTCACACTTGTATACGCAATTTGCCATGTAAGTTTTGTCAACAGATCTTTTACTGCACCCTTGCAATAGGAAAAATGCATTGCACTTACATTTTTTCCAACCACTTCATATGTCTCTTATACCAAACTTTTTGGCCTACTTCTACAGACATGCACTACTTATTTGCTTTTCCATGCCTTTCTTCGCAATGCTGGAAATGCAGCATCACAAGTTTTTTCTTAGGAAAAATTCTTAGTAATGCATTATGGGGAATATTATTCGCAAATTTAGAACCTCTTTTGTGATTATGTTTCACTATTTTTTTTAATGTAAAATACATGTTATCTTGTCACATGGCTTCATCAGTTTCAAGGGAATTTGCTACAAATGTTGTTTCATGAAACTTTCCAGATCTGCTTACTGGTCCACAATTTGCACCTTGTTGGTCTGACCTCATAATCCTACAACTCATGTGAAATCTCTAAACCTACTGTTCAATGAGAACAATACATGTCAGACACAGATTGTGGCAACTGAAATCTGTTGGAAAAGAGCAAAGACTAGCTTACAAATTCCACATCTCGAAGCAAAACCAGAAAAGCTGAAAGATTATCAATTTTCAAACAGTCCAGAGGTTTACTAGATATGCAACAGCAAACCCATCAAATGGTTTCAGATGTTGCTTGAACCAAGCTCATCAAGCATAACAAATTACTTATTTATTTGTTGCATTTGCAACACCATGCACCATCAAATGTACCTGCCAAACAAGTGGGAACGATAACAGAATATTAAGCACAAGATGCACCAGTCATCATCTGTTCAATATTGAACTACAAGAGAGATTTGAAAGTGCATTGAAAACCATGTGTAATGGCATTTGTGTTTGAAGGCGGCAATCTCAGCTTGTTGAACTCACTTATGCTGATTACAGATGCTGTGGCCACCAAGGTGGATGAAGACAATGTCCACTGGTGACAAAGTAGAATCTACTTGGCCAGGACAAAGCATCCCAGCTATATGGTATGAAAGGAAGAAACCACATCATGTTCATGCTCTATGATCCACTGAGTGATTCCAGTGAACTGAACATTACATTTTCACATGAACCCACACATGATGGCTAACAAAATCTGGGAATGGCCATAAAGAGGGATGTCGTATTGCAGCTGCTTGTTTCAGTAAGAATCAAATTCAAGGGCAGTATCAAACACATCATAAGAATTTTAGAAGCTGCCAAATTTCTCTATAGAAGTAAATTACCAAGTTCATAGAAGTAAGTCATGGCAGCCCTGATTTCATCCTCTGTGTGTTTGGGGCAACCCATTGAATTTCATGGGTTCTGAATGATACTTGAATTGCACAAGATTATGTAAAAGTAAGTTCGGGTGATGTTATTATCATGGAGAAACTGAGGTGGGGCTATTCCCTTTGGTTGGACCTCAGGCTGCATCACACTCCTGCTTCTCCTTGTGGGTCATATTCCATTCATATAATTGCTATAGACAGGCTCTAAATTCTAAAAATCTATAACTTCCACAAAGTAGAATCAGATCACCAGGCATTCAAAAAAATTCTTCATAAACAGCTGATAGCTCAGATTACACCAGTCAAGTAATGCAAACTACAGGCACCAAATTGTTAACAAATTCATCATGACTCACTGTGAATCATCCTGTAGGAGCAAAGATCTCTCAGTTCCTGGCAGGAGCCACATAGGTGACAGTTGGTAGCAGTAGATAGTTTGAAGAATGCTTTCAGAACAAATTTTGCAAACCCTAAATCCTCATCTCAAAGTGACAATTGACATATCTTTGCAAGCGCTGTGCATCATCTGTACAGTCTCTTGAGCATGCTCTAAAACTCTCTGATGATCAGATCTTGCAATAGGTAAACAGATACATGTGAAAGAAGTGGCAGATTGATACTTGTAAATGTTCATTATTGAATAAGACGAGTACAAAAATAGGGGGGAAATACCCCGGGATTGGACATCTTACACAACAAATTAATAAGGTTTACCTTATGTCAATTGTAACACATAATCACGTTGAATAAGCCAGATGTGAAAGATCTGAGCTTCATGACACATCTGCAAGGTAAGTAAACCTTGTAGTTTCATCAATTTCCACATAATGTACATATTTGTGATGTCTACAAAAGAGAGAAGAGGATAATATCCCAATGAAGTACATGAAGACTTGTATCCAAATCAGTGTCACCCAGTTCTTCCTTTTTAAGAGAACCTTTGGTCCTAGTTCTGTCACTTAAAATATTTTTGGAGGTTCTCCAAGTGCAGGTTTGGGATCAATTTTTCAAATTTCAGCAATTTTGATTTTGATACATTTTCTCAAATTCAAAAAGCTTCAAGTTGAAGTTGAATATTGGGGCCTGTCCCATGTACATATTACACACTCCCCAATGCTAAAGATTCTATAAGTATTGAGTTTTACAAGGAATTAGAACTTAAGATTATGGAATTTTACAACAATTAAAATTAATTATTTTAATATTATTTTAATTAAATAAAATGCAGTCAACTCACCAACTTTTCAAAAAGTTCAACCCACTTATCCAAAAACTTGTGTTCAAGAATTTTTTCCATGGTAATAGATCTATCAAAAGGTTACTTTCATGGTTCGAATTTTTTACCCATTCCAACACATGAATGTCATCTCGAGTTTAGGTCACAAGAACCTACACATTTAGGTTCAACCCTACAATCTAAGGAACCTACCAACATTGATCTAAACCTATTAATGGTCTAGTCTTGTATATCCCCTTTTTCTCAAACCACAATAATTGGGGATAGCTTGGCAATGGGTTGAGTATACAAAGACAAATGATCAAGCTAGTTTGCATTGGTTTTTTATATTAGGTTGATAATAACATATATTTAGTTAATTTAGGACTAAATTGTTGATTTAAAACTTTACCCAACCTAGTGGATGGTATGAACAAAGTGGACACCAAATTTAACAAATGTAATCTTATATTTAAATAAAAACAACAATCATTCAAAAATATAATACCCATGTAGAAAACAATTTGTCTCAAAAAACAAATTTGCCTTGTGGCTAACAAGTGAATATTATATGTTATTCATTATTAAAGTTGGAAGTCAATGCTCTTAACCATGGGGAAAAAATAATTATTTAATAAATTACAAAGAACTAAACACAATAGAAGTAATTTATCAATCACAATAATGCTTATGGATCCAAAGTTGTTTCTCATACAATAACAAAATCATTAATAATTTTAGGTGGTTCAATGGCATGAAAGAACAAAATAAACGCCTAATGGCCATTAGGGATTAAGGTTAAGGTCAAAAATATAAGAATATTGATAGTGAGTATCCAATTTTCTACAATAAACAAGTTCTTCAATATTTTTCGAACTTTATGCCATGAAAGAAAAAACAAATAATTAGTGGCCACCAAGAATGAAGATTAAAGTAAAATGAAAACAACCATCAACCATGACTATCTAAGATATACACATATAAATTTCGAGGATCAAAACATAGTTTTAAAAATATGCCACATCAAACACAAAAGAACCCAAAAATGAAAACATTCACAATACATTTTAATTCAATGCCATGAAAGTTAATAATACACTAGTGGTGGCAACTAAGGATTAAGGTTGAGGTGCATCATTGATTATGACTATCCAAGAATGTACACAAATTTTTTTACAATGAAAAGATTGATTAAATAATACACTTCATCAAGCACAGAAACATAACACGATCATTAATAAATTCCAAGTTCTATGCTAAGAATGAGAAAAGAGGACACTTGGTGGCCACTAGAGAGTAGGGTTAAAATGCAACAAACATATTATTGATCAATAGTGTCCAAAAATATACACAAATCATTTGAACCGCAAATAAACTGATTAAACACCTTTGAAATCAATTAAATCGTATAAAAGGTTCTCAAAAATCAAAAACATAATGTTCTCAAAAATCAAAAACATAATCCCTCCATGTTCAAAACATCTTTCACACATTACTAGATGCATTAGTAGCATCAAGATTTACTTTAGCCCTACTAACAAAAGCAATGGGAATAGAAATTTGATTCTTATTTGAATTCTTTTTTGGGCTGGAAATGAAAAAAAAATGGATGAAATATCAAGCCACTAGTTTGGATTTGCAAAATGACATTTCCACTTGTTATTCCAGGAATCTTCATATAGATGTCGTCCATCCAAATTTCTACCCTTCTTCATGGGAACCCACCATTGAACCTTCACCATTTTAAGAAATGTATTCTCCTCATCTTTCACAACATCACCTTGCACTCTTCCCATCCGAATAGGAAAAAGGCTAGGATCATGCAATTTGACGAAAACAAAATCCCCATCATTAATATTTATAAATGAAGTGTACACAATTGAAGGCCTCATGTTCTTTGGCCCACAATAAGGGTGTTGAATTGGGTCTTCTAAATCAACACCAACAATAGCGGTCGACAACAAACCCTTGAAGTAGTTGGATCTCCAATTACTTGACGGCTAAAACCTCTCCAAAAGAGTTATACTTTGATGGGATAAGGGTCTTGACAAATGTAACAAGATATCTTCCCAATAATCAACATAGGGCTTCATCTTCATTTCATAAGGTGCACTTTGTGCAATGCCAACCTTCCAAAAATCCACGTATTTGGATAGACCAACACTAATGAACTTTTGTCTTTCAACAAACTTGGAAGGATCAATGCCCCAAATGGGGCAATAAGGAGGCTAGGCACACTTGTAAGCAACTTTGGTGACCCATTAGGATTAGCTTTCCACAATCTAATTATAAGCACATCTACGAGACTCCAAACAAAATTTGTGGGAAAAACTTTATATTGCATAACAAGCTAGCTTGTTAAATCAACAAAAGACCTAAGAATATGCATATCAGTATGCCCTACCAAAGTCTCAAAACCATCCTTCAAACAACATACCACCCAAGACTTAAAATTTGGAATATCCTAAATCAATTAAGCAATAAACGATTTCTCATGGGAGACCATGAACACCTTCATAAATCAGCCAAAATGTAATTATTTTGTTCTCTTAACTTTTTTTTAAACATAGCCAAAACATCCATCAATATCTTCATTGTGTATGGCCAACAACAAGAAATCCAAGTTTCATTTTTTCAAACACATCCTTATAGTTAATAATGAAAGAAATGCCAACAAATGTTGATTTTTGTTGTCTTTCAAGTACACTAGAAGAAAAACAAGTATTTTTTATTGGTCTTTGTGACTAAAATTTAGTCGTAAGCAACATTAGTGACTAAAATCTCATTAGTCGCCTTGAACAAGTCGCATGAAACATTAGTTGCAAACAACAAGGTGTATTGGATGAAAGAAAAAGTCAACAAATACAAGTTCATCCTTTAACTCCATTGTATATGTATTGTCACATGCGACTATGATGTAACTATTTTGGTTATAATGGAAGCAATTGATGTGTTGTCAC
>Ga0209208_10004112_pt1 | contig 20732 bp, 16 predicted proteins | sample S1TSphfallax_3_FD_187694 | JGI IMG/M metagenome (GOLD analysis project Ga0209208, IMG submission 187694) | Host-associated microbial communities from peat moss isolated from Minnesota, USA - S1T2_Fd - Sphagnum fallax MG (SPAdes) (version 2) | ecosystem: Host-associated > Plants > Peat moss >...
GATGATAAAATATTTGCTATACTAAATTGGAAGAAAATGATGGACTAGCATGGTGAAACCTAAGTGGATATCCATCCTTCAATTATGTTAGAAGTGTTTGTATCGGGGGAACTTTACATGACCTTGGAATGTTGTAGGTGAGGTTCCAATATGAATTGTGTTCTCTTGAGGGAGGGGCACTCAAAGGTGTTTCCCAACCCTCAAAGAAAATGCACAAGTATAAGTATTGGAACCCAAGTACCTTCTTAGGTAAAAAGAAGACAATTTTTTGGACAAAAATCAAAGGATGGGAACCCATCTATCAAAAGTACAAGGCAAATGAGAACACAAGTAAACACAAAAACCCAAAGACAAAAACAAAAGCAAAACAATTACCAAAGTACAAGGCAAATGAGAACACAAGTAAACACAACAACCCAAAGACAAACACAAAAAGCAAAACAATTACCAAAAATATCAGGTAAAGATTCTATGCAAAGAGGATTCAATCATTTTGAAATGATAATCAACCCTAACAAAGAAGACCCAAGATAAAAAGAATTTGTCATTTGCAACAAATTGACTAGTGATGGAGGTGCATTAGTTATGATGTGTGTGCAAACCTAATGAATCTTGACCAAGTGTAGTATAGCCCACTGAAAATTTGTTATGACTTTCACCAAGTGCAATCTAGCTCACTAAAAAGGGAGTTGTTTATGGTGTGGTAGAGCTGCATGTGAAGTGAAGGGGTGGGAGGGGGTGAGCTTTGAGCTTGAATGGTAGGTATGTCGTCAAGGGTCATGCTTCTTTCAATTCCTTCACTTGGTATGCATCGAGTAACTGGCATCTCCTCCATGCTACGCTCTCGTTTACCCTTCCAACCGTGCCATGCACAACGAGCATTCAACTCAGGTATGTGTGTGTATGGCCCCATCTTTACCACATGTTGTGTGTGTCCAATATTTTTTAGGGTTAACAGGGGACCCGTGTTTTTTTCTTTTTTCCGGAAATTAAGTGTGTGGGTGTAGTTGTCAAGAATGGATATGAAGATGAAGAAAGTATTGATGCGACCTCCTTTCTTTGAATCAGCCAGTTTCCACAATCACAGCTGCCAGATTAGGTTCGCCAGAATTAGGTTACCTCGTTAATCGATTGTTTACCAAGTGTCCACAATTTCTTCTCTCTTGATTGATTAGTATGTATAACACTGTGTATTGCAGATTGAGGCAATGATCACTTGCAAGGTATTCTTCGTGTTTAGGGTTGTTTCTTTTGATTTTTAAAAAAAAAATCGTGGCCCACAAAAACCTATGCTCTGCGGCCTTACTTGAATTCAACCTCAAATCCAATTCAGACTTGCAGATTATGCAATTACTATGGTGATGGGTTGCAAGTAGTGATTTACAACTTTAATGGGTTGTAAGTGCATGCACACTTGAGAGACATATTAAGGTTTGGTTTTTAGGGTTAGAGCAATGCATTGATTGTCCCGTGTGGTTTATGTTTCATGAAGAAGATGACGGCCTCATGATGTTTTCTTCATGACTGACTCCACATTATTGTAGGTATAGAGTTGTTAGGGTACACTCCGTGATTGTGGTGCAGTGAGTGATGGGAATGACATTGTTTTGGTAATTATTGAAGGTGAATCTGAGATGGGCAAGCCATATGGAGCCCTGTTGTTGGATGTGGGAGGGACACTGCTAGAGACATCTCAACCTGTGCCAGATGTTTATGCAGCATTCGGTGCCAAATATGGTGGGCTATTTGTGGGGCACATAATTGCTCATGGTTCAAATGATCTTGCTTTCTTGTGTGGTAACTGGGCAGTTTTTTTTCCCCCTTGCAATACCAAGCTGCTCTCTTATGTAAGTAGTAGGATTCCTATTTTCTTCCCCCACCAGATCTGCCATTATTTGTCATAGAGGTTTTTAGGAGAACAGGAAGCTGTTCTTTACTTGATTAAGGTTTGTGCAGACAAGGGGTACAGGAGTCATAAAGCCCTCCAAGACCCCCCATACTTGTCGAAGTGAAACCTTTGTACTTCTTCCTGAATGATCATTTCAAACCTACTGAGAGTGAGAGCTCTTTGAATACTGCAGGTGTGAAAACAACACCAGCTGATATTAAAAAGGGTTTCAAGAGAGCTTTTGCAGAGCCATGGCCAGAAAGGCTGCGTTATGAGGTTTGTGTGTGTACTCTTCTAGCTTGTCTGCATTATTTTCTCCTTCAAATTTCCATCTTGTTTCATTGTAGTCCATTTTTTGGGTCTCCTCCTCATGAGGATTGTCTGGTATGTTGTGTGGTGATGCAAAGAGTGTTGGTGTTTTTGGCAGGGAGATGGCAGGCCTTTCTGGAGATATGCAGTAGCAACAGCTACAGGTTGTGCTGATGAAGCTTACTTTGAAGAATTGTATCAAGTGAGAATCTCTTCTGAAGCACCCATTTTCAAAACACTATTGTTCTTTTCTTCTGAGTAACTTTGCTACTTTGAATTACTTGGTCATGATTTGCCATAACTGGATGTATGGTGCATATGGTTTGATCTTGATTGAAGCCCAGCATTTTGCAAAGGGTGATGCTTGGAAGGTTGCTGATGGAGCAGTTGATGCTCTTGAACATCTCCGTACAGCTGGAGGTTAATAATTCTGCTCTTTCTTCCTTTTCTGGGTTGGTTCTCCTGTATCTCAACATTGACAGATCTCTCCATAGGTGCCGTTTTGCACTTTTACTGCACTAATTCTCAAAAACTCCACCTTTGCCTGCATACTCACCTCTGTGAATGGGTTGATATTGTGCAGTGAAGCTGGCGGTTGTGTCCAACTTTGACTCCAGGTTGCGCCCAGTCTTACAAGATCTGCAGGTGTATACTTTGTAAGGCTTGCTGGTGTCCTATTCTCTCCATGTAGAAGTTCCATTCATTTTCTGTAGTAGATCTTACAGGACTGCCTACAAAGAGAATTATTCAGAAGGACTAATGACAAGTACTTGTCATTGGGGAATCATGGATTTGGGCTTTCTAATGTAGTGATATGTTTCATGGACATGGCTTTGCAGTTTCCAGAAGTAAATGTACATGGAAGCTATATTGATTGGACATTGCTCTGAAATTGTTGTGGAAGGCCAGGTTTGATGCAGTCATAATTTCTGCAGAGGTCGGTTATGAGAAACCTGCTCAAGAGATTTTTGAAGCTGCTTTGAGTAAGTATTTCTATGGTACTTTTGTCAACTGCTGCAGGCCATATTGCATTCTTCTATGCTGTTGTTTCTGTAAGAAGTATGTTTTTGCTGAGTTTTGTGTTAGAGAAAGCCAGTGTACCAAGAGAAATTTGGGGTGGGCAGTAAGAAAAAATCTTTGTATTTGACCATGAAGTCAAGTATCCTGAGATGACTGCCAACAACTTCATTATGTTTTTATTCCAGATCAATTGGGTGCTGAGGCAATGGATGCAGTGCATGTAGGAGATGACCTGGTAAATGACAAGCAAGGTGCAAACAGAGCTGGTATTGATGCTTGGTAAGACTTCTGGGTGAGGTCAGTTGTCTTGTTGGGCATCTGTACACTGTGATTGACATGCAGCAGCAGTTGTATGTTAATTAATACCTCTAGCAATTCAACTTGCCCACTCATAGTGTTGACTTTGGACTTAGCTGTTTAGGGACAGGGCTGCCTTATTGTTGGTGAATTGCACTCTGTTTCTAAGATGTTTCATTGTTATTCATGGATATCTTCCAGGCTTTGGAAGAAGGACGTAAAATCTTTTGAAGAGCTGACCAACTTGGTTCTACGACCTGAGACCCGCTCAGCCCACTAGCTGAGGTCTGTTTTTGGTCAATCAAAGACCTTAAAAGTGCTGGTATCTCCAATCACACATGGCCAGCACCAGTTCTCCAGCACTATAAGCTCTTCAGAAGTTATTTTTCAACCTGAGAATTTTCCCCCCATCAGATTCTTTGAGGATTTCAAAAACAGCCACATAACCATGTTGGGTGAAAAATGAGATGACATTGCATTAGACTAGAGCAAGCTAGGAAAGGAAAATGGAGATTAGGTGAGCTATTGTAGGTGGGTAGAGTTTGTTTCTTCAGGTGATTTGGGATGACTATTTGTGCAAATTGGTAAAAAATTAATTTGTAGTGGGCAGGTGTTTTTTGTGAGGTAAAGGGTTATCAAGAGGGTGGTAGCAAAGCAAGTGCAAGCTATCGGAGGCAAGGATCTTATGGTCACAAAGGAGAATAAGTTCCCTACTATCAACTGCCAGGGTCCACAATCACAAACTGGGGCATAAGAAAGAAAAGAACTTTAATTTAAGGAATTTAGTCATCCTGATAACTGATGATGGAAAAGTGCAGCAATATGTGCAATTACAGCCAAATTGCACACACAAATTGAGGCCTGCTATGAAGTTCTTGACCCTCAAGCCATGTTTATCATGAGGCTTGAACTGTGCACACCAAATTGAAATGAGCGTCTGGTGTGATGTGCAGCCCAACATGGGGCTGAAATGCACTATTTGATTCTGCCACAACAGAAAATCAAAATAACTTAAGCAGAAGCTTTTACTACCTTCTCAATACCTGTTCACAATCTGTAGGACAAATCTGTTGGAACTACCATGCTTTCCTTCCCCCAAGCCTTTAAGCAACCAAGGATGTGCAAATCCAATCAGGAAACATGTAAAAAAGCACATGATGAGGCTAATCACAAAAGGGGAGAGGAGAATTTGATAGGTCACCATTTGCCACCAGTCCACGTGCTTCCTCAGTTCCTTCAGCTTGAAAAAAATGTATCCATTACATTCAGTAAGACCAGAAATTAAAACCAAGTCTTGCATTCCTCACAGGTCACACATATCTGGCCGACGGATAACCATGACAGCTACAGTGACTTCTGTAATTTCCACAGCAATAGAACACCTGCAAACAACCTGAAAGAAACTCTCGAAACTCCTGCCCTTATAAAACCAGAGGTTTCCATCTGAATTAACCATACATTCTATCTTCAAAAGGACCAAATAAGGAAGGAACAATACACACAGACTTTAGACACAACCTTTCGATATTCTAGTTCAGTTTGGAACTATGATCCTTCTCAATCTAAGTACATTTGGAAAAAGTACGATGTCCTTGAGAACAATTTGTGCTAAATAGTATTGGAAGCTTTGCTCACTTACAGATTCATGGCAACTTGAGACCTCAAATACATCTCCAGTGGAGTGTGGGCATCTTGTAGATTTGGTTATGAAGAAATTGTGGCAGCTGAGATTCACATTGTGCCAGTGTATTACTGGAGCTTTTGGATCTCTTAGCAGCAGCAACCAACCACAAAAAGACACCTAATTGCCTAAAAGCTGACATGTACTGTGAATTTTGTCAAACTGGAAAACATATAAAAGCTTACAACAACAAAACCTGTGAAGTTCAAAACTGTAGAATTTCCAAATTCTTTGTCCAGGGTTACAAGTCTCAAGCAAAAAAATCACAAACCTTGTTCAGAGAGAATCCCTCCATGAATGAGAACACACAGCAGGAATCTTTGTGTGCCAAATTCCTTTGCCTTTAAATGGACATTTAAGAAAACTGATAGAGAAAAAACTATGCCTTCACAGCAAACTTCCTCAAGGGGAAATAAGCCTCTTTCTTCTGCTGCCGCTCCGTCTTGATGGATAACTGTGTGTGCACAACACACCAGCACAAAATAAATGATTGTACAAGGCAAGTTTGACTATGAAAAACGACCAAGCTTACGAAAATGAATTCGCTAAACACTGAAGAAGAGGGTGAGAATATAACCTGGTGCTTGGTGAGCCGTCTTCGAATGGCCCGAGTCTTTTTGGGGCGCAAATCCAAGGGCATGTATTTCTTCTTGCTGTAGGCTTCGCGCAAACTGGCCTTCTGTGTCTGACTGATGACCGTCAGCACTTGAGCGATGGACAGTCTCACCACCTTGATCTTGGAAAGCTTATTGGGAGCACCACCTGTCACCTTAGCTACTCTCAAAAGTGCCAGCTCCGCCTTCAACTCCTTCAGCTACAACCGTTGCAAAAAAAAAAAACGATCCAAAGATTTATTACCTTCTCGAAGTACTTGAGCATTCAAGTTAGTGATATGCTGCAGACTTAACTTGCCATGCGCCATCTCCTTGCAGAGAGGGACAGAAAAAAACGAGTTTTCAAAAAAGTTCCCTCATTAGGATAAGAGAGTACACAAACCCTAGGAACACAACCATCTACAACCACTCCAAAAATATGCAAATATACCCCAGTAAACTGCTGAGGAAAAAGCTCGAATCGAATCACTCACTTGATTCAGAAGTTCGGTCTTGCTTCTAGTCCGAAGCTCGTGAACCTTGAACTTCGCCATGGCGAAAAAGCTGCAGAGGAGCTGGTGCTGGTGCAACGCCGAGAGCGAGTGCAACGCCGTGAACGAGACCGAACGGGGAAAAAGCAAAGAAAGAAAGTTAGATACAGAAACAGGTTGTCTTCTTCTGTGCTGTCTAACCCTAAATCTAAACCACCTCTCACCGTCCGATCAAAGCCCTAACTGTGTGAGGAAAACGTTTGGCGTGGGTTAGCGAGGTCTGGCGTTGGTTGGCGCATGAATCGCAATCGTGGCCCGAAGGGAAGGACCCAAAAAATATTAAACAAAAAAAAGAAGGGATAAATTGGTCTTTTTTATTAGAGCCTACCCTCCACTGGATTTAGGTTTTATTAAAATGCCCAAAGTTGTGCCAAAAATCCCCTCCCCACCCCCCAAAAAGGAGAGAATTTGACAATTTAATTGCATTCCAGGAATTAGAACATGCAAATTCTACTATATATGTTTGAAACAATGGGTTTTTAATTTAATTTAATTTTTATTTTTTTGGGGGTTTTTGTGTTTTTTGACCTGAGAAATTTGTTTTTGACACATAGAAAGGATTTTGTGAAAAAATGGAAAAAATTTCCAGATTTAAAAAATAATAATTCATTTGCCATATTTGTACAATAGGTTCCAGCAGGTGGCCAAGATATTTAAAAGGATTATTAAGTTTTTGAAACCTTCATATCTTGTCTATAGCCAGTATAGGTGTAAAGAACCCTCTATTTGTAGGTGTAAGACCACTCCCACTCTCAAAGTCGTAGGTGTAAAGAACTCTCTATTAGTAGGTGTAAGACCCTTCCCACACTTAAAAGGAGTAGGTGTAAATAACCCTCTATTGGGTAGGTGTAAGACCCCTCCCACTCCTAAAGGAGTAAGTGTAAAGAATCAATTTAGACAATAAATGGCATATTCCATTTTGTAGACCCTAACCCCTATAATCAAGTTGGTAGGTGGTAGGTAGTGGTGTGGGAGGCTCAATAAGGTAGTAGGTATGTAGCCTAGGTACTTAGCCTATATTAGGCAGTAGGTACGTAGGTGTGGAGACTCCATAAGTAGTAGTAGGCATGTAGCCTACTGGAAACCTAGGTACCTACCAGCCTTATTTTATTGGCGAAATTTCGCCAAGAAAAAATAATTCAAAATTCAAAATTCAAAAATTGAATTTTGGAGGTTTCTAATCACCAAGTGAGGGAGGGGGGGGAGGAAATATTAGTAAAAAATTGCCAGAATTCAGTATTTCATTTTCATTATATAGCCAAAAATATAGAAGGATGATTAAGGATTTTTTTTATTCACAGCCAGATTTGGCTAAATCTTTGATCACCACTTTTTCTACATCTTCCCATCAGTGGCTTTTTTCTGGGTTAATTTTATGTTGTAGCCAAAGTGGTGATGATCCACCTGAAGATTTAACCAGATTTGGCTACAAGATAAATATAAAAGCCAATTTTTAAAAAATATCCTTCTTCTATATTGTTGCTGTGTACTTGCGGAATTATGACGATTTTTCCTTTAAGAAAAATTTATGCGAATTATGGCTATTAAAATCTCAAAAAGCACTTGATTTTTAGCACTTTAATTTTGGCTATTAATATAGCCAGCCAAAAAAAACACGGCAGATTTCCAATTAATTGCCCACTTTTTTTTCGTTTAGCCACAAACCCAAAAACAAATTCCTAAAAAGAAGACTGGTAAGTAAATAGGTACCTACTTATTATGTACCTACTTAGTCTATGTAGGTACCTACCTAGTCCTAGGGGGTCCTACTCCGTGATATACTTATCATGTGGAAATTCGGAAGAATACAGAAGAGCAATCACGTGATGACACGTAGCAGGTGACGCTATCCTGTTCCCAATCTTCTTCTTGCACAAATTGGTGAGTTACTAATCGCACGAGACTGTTACCATTTGTGCACTGCACTCGTTCCGTTGCGTTTTGCGTGCGTTTTGTGTTCTGGAAGCTGTTTTCATTTGCAGTAGCAGCAGCAGCGATGGCGGCAGCGGCCATGACCAGAGCCGGGGGTTTGATCGCCATGGAGCGTGCGCACAGAATGGTAATGAGCAAGGCGCAAACGTCGTCGTCGTCTTCGGTGGCTAATCGAGCTTTCTTTGGTAACGTCAGTGGTTTTCGGGCCGCTTCGCGGCCTCTTGTGCGGGTTTCGACGTCGAATGCTCCTGCAGTGAGTGTCCGTGCAGCAGAGAAATATCAAGTGATAGAGCCACTGAATGGTGATCCTTTCGTGGCAGGATTTGAGACTCCAGTGACTAGTAGTCCTCTCATTGCTTGGTATCTTTCCAACTTGCCTGCTTATCGTACTGCAGTGTCGCCTTTGCTGCGTGGAGTAGAAGTCGGACTCGCTCACGGTTATCTCCTGGTCGGACCTTTTGTGGTTACGGGACCGTTACGTAACACGGAACTTCGAGCGGAGGCGGGAGCGCTTGGCGCGGCGGGACTTGTCGTCATTCTCACCTTGACATTGACGATCTACGGCATTGCTACTTTCAAGGAAGGTGCTCCGTCCTTGGCACCTGGTCTCACCTTGACTGGAAGGAAGAAGGAAGCCGATAAGTTGCAGACCGCTGAGGGATGGGCAGCCTTTGCCGGCGGCTTCTTCTTCGGTGGATTGTCTGGTGTTTACTGGGCTTATCTTCTTGCATACGTCCTCAACTTGCCATACCCCGTGAAATAGGTACCTAGTTGTTCCTTTTCTACGGAGCAGGGGTATTCCTTTGTGCACTAGTAGTATAAGAGTGGTGAATGAATGAATGACTTCCTTCGCTCGCAGAAAGAAAAAAATTGTATCCACGCATGGTTTGTATCCTCTGTGTCGAGCGTGAATTTCTGTTTTCCATCAACAATTATGAAGCTTAATGTACATCGCACTTTTGTATATTTTCTCGAATTTTTTTATTTTATTTTCTTACTCACACATGAGAATGGCATTGCACTGTTATCCCACTTTTCTGCCGCAGCAAGAAGACTCATCATGGTGGAACACTGTGGTCATCAATCAAACCCAGTGCTCTCTCTTTCTGCAGTGATTTGGACTGAAAAATGAAGCAAAGAATGCATGATCCATAAAGCGATGTAGATCTGTCACAGACAAATTGCTACAAGAAAAGTTTCTTGTAGCTATTTGCTGTAAAGGCTGTATAGTACAATTGACGGACAATTGCTAACTAGAATGGAATGTGCAATCTGTGAATTAATGTTGCTAGAAATGCAGAGAGATTGAATACCTGACTCACTTTTGGAGATGATATTCAGAACAGGGGTACCACTTAGTACATATTAAAACTTTTTGTCATTTGTTCTTGCAGGATTCAGATCCTTGGGTTCACATGAATGTTGCGATAACTATTTGACAAATGATAAACTTTCAAAGGGATTGAAGTCTGTGAAGTTTCTGCATGCATATAGCTACTGCAGAACAATATGAGTGCTGCTGTTGCAAGTACAAATGACTACTATAATCTCTGCATGCCAATTGTTTCTTGTGACATTCAAAGTTCAATTGTTGCAGGAATGAAACCAGCACTTGGGACAGGTTGTGTAGAAATTTTCAAACAATGGTGCTTATCATCTGAATGAAATTGGGGGAAGAGAAAAGTGCCCAGGCAGCATTTGACATTAAACTTTACTTTTCTTATGAGTTTCCTGCAGAGAAACAAAAGAGTACAAGTTGCACTGAGACTTTTCAATTGATATCAAGTTGGCACCTAACAAACGAATTCATTTTTGTATTGATACATGCCATGGTCATCTTTTTTTACATGATTGGTATTCTTGATCACCACAATGTACATTGATTATCAACAAAAAAATTACAAACAACTAAAATAACTCTTCAGAATCGGGTGGGAGGGAAGAAAGATATTGAATTGATGGGGTGGGTAAGAAACATAAAGCATAATTTGGCAAGTGAAATGCCTCACTTTTTTCTCTAAGAGTGTCTTCAGTGGTGTTCTCCTCCAAGTTTAGTTATTTACTTTTTTCAAACCTGGCGAGAAAACTAAAACGAAAACGGAGACTGCAAATAGGTCGTAGACTACTAGTAGCAAACCATCTAGACAATCAGAAATAGTGAGCAGCAATCAAATCATATTCCTTACAGCAATCAAATCATATTCATTACACTCCTCTCTGACAAGTGTGTGCGCCGTGCTGCCTACTTTTTTTTTGCTGAGGCATGTTTTGAGTTTTCCTCATCCAATTTTAATTTGCAGGGCCACATACTGAGCATCGGTGGAGTTGCCTGGTGATCTTATTTAGTCTTTGAAGCCAAAGCACACTTCAGAAATGACATATGCCTGGTGATCTTATTTAGTCTTTGAAGCCAAAGCACACTTCAGAAATGACATATGCTGGGAGCACAACAATGTTTTGTACTCCTGATGCTTTTGCAAATTTGGATGGAATTGTCACTCATGCAGTAGAGATTCTAGCCTTAACTGCTCTTTGAAACACATGTGACCAGCCCGTAGAACATTGTGAGGTCTAGCAGATGGTCTACATTTGCAAATTTGGATGGAATTGTCACTCATGCAGGAGAGATTCTAGCCTTAACTGCTCTTTGAAATGCATGGGACCAGCCTGTAGAACATTGTGAGGTCTAGCAGATGGTCTACATTTGCAAATTTGGATGGAATTGTCACTCATGCAGGAGAGATTCTAGCCTTGACTGCTCTTTGAAATGCATGTGACCAGCCCGTAGAACATTGTGAGGTCTAGCAGATGGTCTACAAAGTTCCTAATGACGTGTCAGATGATGGCTATTGTTCACACCCAGCTCATCGTAACACCCAGTCTGTTGGCTGGGTGCTCCCAAGGGCAATCACCTAATGGAAATGGTTTTCAATTCTTAATGAGAACTCACCCTGCTCCCTGAATGATAGAGAGAAAAGAAAGAAACAGATTAAGTAGTCTACTGAATTTGTGAATTCTTTTGAAAACTAACCCAGCTCCCTGAATATCCATAATGCTGAAATAATGCCACAGAAACCCATTTTAATCTCAAAAAGAAAATCAGAATAAATTACAAGGTAAGAAAAAAACAAAGAAATAAGAGAGAGAAATAGATTTAAGTAGACTGAATTTTGACTCTGTTGCAGCTCTCCTTTGACACTTTTGGTGATCCTTAGGAATGACTGAAATGAGATCATTTCAGTTTTTACATATGAGTGTATCTTTGTACATATTTCTCTTGTATTTGCATATTTTGTAGAGAGTAAGGGCTTTAGATCCTAACCAAGAAAAAGAAGCTGAAAGGCTTCATTGAGGCCCTCCTACATCAAAAGGCCCAAAAAATTTTTAAAAAAAAAATCTATCTCTCTGCTTCTCCACCAACTAGCAGCCTCCAGTTCATGCCAACAAGCTTCTACGTAGTATGTCAAGTTAGCACTAGAATAGTTCCTACTTGAATTTCTTTCTCAAAAACAGAAAATTACAAGTTGCCCATTCTGCTCTGTACTTACATAAATGTCCCTTAGATCCTTGCAGGTTTTTTGTGGGGCTTGCTTGGACACCCACATGTGGCCTTACCATATATACACCTCTTCTCAATAGACATGCCAAGGATTTAAGTTGGACCCATTGTAAAGCTCCATCCAAATCTTCGTAAACTTGACCTGACAATTTTTCTCTCAACTCTCGGCAAAAGCTAGAACGAAGTCCTCTGGGAGCACTTGACTCCATACCTGGTCAAAATGACCTTGTTTGTGTAACATTGTCCCAGGCTTTTGCCCCCTAAACTGTCTCTTTTGGACCCAGGCTATCTGCTGATCCACAACAACCAACACTTACATTTGAGATCCTGATTGCTTGCAACAGGCCTTCTTTGCCATGGTTGTTACTCTGTTCCTCACTACTCTGATCCTTCCCAACACCTGAGTGCTTTACATTATTAGCACCCACAGTTGAAGACTCAGCTTTGCTTGTACTGCTAAGGAGTTGTGATTCCAATATACCAGAAACAGTAGACTCAGGTTTGTATTTTGGACTTGAGATCCCTGTGGCATTCAAGTCCTCACTGGAGATTGCCCCTTCTTTTTCAGGTTGACCCAATAGCATCTCTTGCACCAATTTGTCTGAATGTACTTTGGATGTACCATCCTTGTGAAGGAGAACACTGTGGTGTTGATTAGACCTGGCCTCATCCAAAAGTGGAAATTCTTTTGTCAAGCAATCAGACACCCTGCCATCTAACCCCCTTAGAGTGTCAGAGCTGCTAATTTCATCCTCTTGATCAATGTTGTGCTCTACAGTTCTCAATAAACTGTCTTGGGCATCTTCTGAGTCTGATTCTGACCGACTCCATTGAGACAATTTCTCTGCATCTAGAAGAATTTCATGATCGCAGGGCTCAAATGACTCATCTGTATCAAGATCCTCTGTATCAGGTTCAACTTCAGATTCACCCCACGTAAAATATCCAGCTATATTGTTGTCAAGCCTTGTTGCTTGGAAAATATCGTCCAGACCTTGCATGGGATCATCAAGCATGGGGCCACCATCAACTGCCAACAACTCAACCTCAAAATCATCCCTTGGGAAGTGATTGTCATCCTGAGTTGCTGCATTATTTTCTGTGGAAGATTGCTGGTTGAGCTTAAGTACACATTCATCAATCATGAGTTCAACACCACAGCTTGCTTGGATTGCAGAAAGCTTGGCCCAAGTGCGACGGCGAGCATCCATAGCTAACCTTCGGAGCTCATCAGGTGATGGCTCATCCCAATGACTGACCATCACCTTTGCAATTGCCTGGACACAGCAGCCAAACAACAACCCAAACAAGAACAACAGGGAAGATTTAGCTTGACACCCAACACCATTTGTTACTAGCATTCTCTAAAATGAAGGATCCCCAGACACCCAGTAGAGCTTGTGCATGAGAAGGGGCAAGTGTCATGTGGATCACCTTCGAAAGAGTAACAGGCATCACGATGTTGATATCACCCTCCCACTCCCCAGCGTACATGCTAGTTAGACCACCCATTCGAATCCCCAGTTTGACCAACTGAGCACACCGATGTTTTGCCTCCATCTCAACCAACTCGGCAATCTGAACCACAGTCCCCCCATCATCATCCTCAGTCAGCCCACCACAACCCCCACCAAGCATGCCAGTTACTAGAGATCTTGACCATCACTTTGATTAAATAGAGTGTTATTTAGCTGGTGTTTATAGTTGAACCCTAAACCCTAATCTGACTGCTATTCATACACCCTATAGTCTCCTTCAATCCTGTTTATTCTTCAGCCATCATTGAGTATTCAGGATGTATGTGGACAGGACTTCTATCCATCCCTCGTAGTCCACTCTGCAGGCCAAGTCCTGTGAGGGTGATTGTAAGAGATACCCATTTGCATAGCTTTCAGGTGTAGTCCCAAAAAATTCCAGTAATAGTGCACCCAGTTCAGAAGGACCAGAAAGAGGACAGCAGACTAACTTTGCTTGCAAAAAGGCCAGCACTCTCACGAATGGTTTCCTTCAAGAATAAAGCTGGTGCCACATATGGGCTGGCTTGACTGATGACAAAATGGTTGACGTTGAATAATTCCCTCAATTGCTGTAATGGAAGATCACTCTCTAGATTGGCCTGACTTCTGCACCTTGGTACACTCACCTGCATCAATCACAAACCAAAAAATTGTATGTGTACATTTCTCCTTACAACATAACCCAAAATTGGCGTCATGGTTCTGACAGACTCTACTGAAGCTAGGTAGCAGATCTTTTCTAATGCCTCCTCTACTTACAACAATAATCCATTCACTACAATGAGAAACAAAAGCAGCAATTTTCAGACCCAACCTTCATTCACCAAGCATAGGTCCAATCATGCCTGATCCAGAAAGAAATCAACCCACACTCCCGATGACTGATTTTGCATACAGACTGGAAAAACCCAATCAAATTTACACCTTTAAAGCATTGCAGCACTCAATGTGCATGGAAGTGCAAGCTTACTATTGAGGTCACTGCACATGGTGCCATGTCACCATTCTTGCACTTCATCATAAGCTCAGGCATCTTCAGAAGGCCATTACGAGGAGCACAAGAGAGCAGGATCGCACTCCATATCACTATGTTCGGGGATGTCAAATAGTTCAAAAACTGAGATGGCTCCTGTTTGGTTGGACAGGCAGGTACTGAGATGCCTAGTACACGTCCTGACACTATAAATGCCTCCTTGAATGTCAAGTCCCCAATCAGGTCTTGCAGGCATGTTTGGAGTTTCTCTATCTCGAATGTGCTTGCATTGTCTTGACTAAGACGGTATGCAGCCACATAAATGGCCCCAACTGTAGACATTGATGGAGGTATCTCGTCATAAAAAAAGCTTTGGAGTTCTAACTCTGTTCTAGTTGCTGCAAATGAAGCAACAATAGCTCCAATGTTGGCACCCATGATGATGCTTGGGAGTAACTGATGCTCCACCAATGTCCGTAACACATTTGAATGAAAAATACCACATTCTATGTGTCCGCTGAAAATGAGGGCTGTTCTGCCAAATTTTAGCCTTAACTCATTCATAAATGAGACTTTAAGTTCCAGTGACAACACCTCAGAATCCACATCACAGATGGTGCGCAAGTATGACCTGCAAGCCCCATTGTTTTCCCATCACAATATTTTGCTTATGTTTCTGTTACAAGTGTACAGCAACTTTGCTTCAGGTAATTGTCATTCTGGTAGACTGTGACCTAGTCTTTCACATGAAGAGACAACCAAGGACTACTACGTGACCCATTCATTGAATTAATATCATTTCCAGAGCTAGTCTTCTCCTTTCTTTAAGATAAAAATTGAGTTTACAAAAAACTTTGTTGCCCAGACAGATGCCCACTGCAAAAAAATTCAGGTTTTGAAATAGCATGTGGTGGTTACAAAACGATGTGCACCTGACTTCATTCAAGTAATTGTGAACAAGAGGTGGTATTTGCTGCCTTCCTCTGTGGAGCTCTGGATTACACATGTTTCCCAAATCACGTGACAGAATGGACCGCAGAGAGAACAGCATGCAGTTGATATCACCTTCAGTTCGTGACAATTGAAGCTCGCTGAGTTTACCCCGCACAAAGCTTTCATCATAAAAGGCACCCCCATCTGAATAACCTGCTGTCTCATCTCCCCTCTTAAGCATGCTTGCTGCATATGCCCATTCATCATATGTTACAGCTGTGGCTGCTGCTTTTTCCCAATATGCATGGCGGCAGGCCAATTCAACCTCCTCCTGTGACTCCAAAAGCTTTAGCCTTCCTTGGATAGCCACAGCCACAATAGTTGAAACAACCATGCCCACCATCATTAATCTAGGATCTACTACCACAAGACGGGCCCATGATAAAACCGCCAGTAGTACAACCACAATCATTGCCACAACTTCCCTCCATTTTGCCAGGATGTGTATGTCTTCCACAGATGAACCAAACGGATGTTTTTCCATGGACCTGAAAAATGAAAGCAAGTCAGCATTCATGCATGACTTTTAAATCATTTTCAGTCAAACACAGCACCTGCGTAATAGAATTCAATTTGTGAGAAAGGCACCATCATTCTTGCCTGAAAGTGTCAATACAAAATCTACTAAACTCTCTGCATCCTCACAAAACCCACTAAACATCGGCAAGAATTCCAAGTCACTGCTAATATAGCCAATAGTATGCATGCTGCCTAAACACTAAACCCAAGGAACCTGCCTTGCATTACCTTGTAGCCAAGAGTTGAAGCATGACCCAACCAAGCATCCAACCTAAAACTTGACCAGCCATTGCTACAATCATGGATGTGGGTGATGGAACCACAATTGACCATGAAATGTGGGCTGCAGGTACTGCAATGATTAGTGCAGTCAGAATCACTGCACTTGGATCTGTCACCACAACCATATCAACCAAACCAAATAAGTTTCTCTCAAATAGTAGTACCTCCACTTTTTTTGGAGTCATAATTCTCATTCATCACCAGTGGATATATTTCACCAGTCTGCAAATTGGAAGACTAGAACTAACAAGAGCTAGCTTGCAAAAGGGAGAACAAAAAGCTTCGTGGGTACTGTCAAATATAAGAACTATATTTGTGTGTGGAATTTAGGGTTAAGAGGTGAATTCTCACCATTGGGTGTTGTAGATATTTGGGTGCCATTGAAGTTGATTTGAGCTGGTAAAGTTCGAACTGTTACAACAGAGCCATTTGCATTGAAGTTCTTTGCAGCATATATGTGAAGTCCTCTGACACCATTTGGAAATGGCAATTGCATCCCGAGCACCTGTAACCCGTCCTTTCCCTGCTCACAACAATCCACGATCAGAGCCTCTCATAATTCAACGAACACACTGGCACATACTGAATCCCTCATACTAGAAACTACCGATGCAAGAGTTTTTAACTTCAAAAACAACTGTTTGAGCCCAATTGTTGGTTTGCAGTTTGCCAGGCAAGAAATGTATGTAACTTTGAAATCATTAGGAAAGGTTCTTAGTTAAAGCTGATGGAACAGCATTCTCTATCTTGTTTAGCTCACATTCCTGCTTCCAAATTGATGTTCTCTATCTTATTTAGCTCACATTCCTGCCAAATTGACGTTCTCTATCTTTGTTGTCAGTTAGGAAGCAGAAATGTGAGCTAAAAACATTTTCTTCCAAATGCTTCATATATGTGAGAACAATAGATATGATGTAAATAGATGTGTTTGTAGGAAACCAGTTACTGGAGGTGCTCACCTTCTCTAACCATGATACATATATCAAACTAGCACTCTCATCAGGAGTGGAAGCTATGATCTTGCATCCTCCAAAGTGCTGACCTTTGACTTCTAGCAAACCTGCTGCAAAGGACAAAATACCCAGATTCCCATCATTTTCTGAAATGATGAAACTCCAAATCTGGCAAAGACATTTGCAAGCATATTCTAAGACATGTCAGGAAGACAACTCTTCTAATTATAGAACAACTAGAAATTCAAGAGTCTTTTGATCTCTCTTGCATCACATCACAGCTGGGAACATTGGTGACTCCATCATTAAGTATCTACCTACTCACTCAGTGGTCCCTTGGTTTTGTGATTGTACCAGAAAGTTGTGTAGCACTGGCAATGAAAGGCATATTGATGCCTTGGAGCTTGAGGAGCTCAATTTGTTGCCCTGTGAAAAATAATCCAAGGGAAACAAGCTTAGGGTGTAGGGAGGGGGGGGGGGAAAGAAAAAAAAGCTTGCTTGATCCCATGCAAGCTTTCTTTGATCCTTTTGTTCATTCCACAACTGCAGAAATTGTCTTGCCACAACCTGACAAAGTACTCCTCTGCCCACTGTCAGGTTCTAGGGTTTAGGGTTTGCTAAGATGTTTGTTGATAGCAACTCTCAATGTCATCACACAAATGTGGATTGATCTGGGTATGCATTTTTGCTTACCGCGAAAGCTCATGAAGATCCCCCATGTACCCAGCTGCAATGTACAGTGCGAGTCAAATGTGACCGCCTCCCTGAACAGTGTCTCTGCATCATCCAACAAATACTCATGTGTCCAGACTTTGGTCTGCAGGACTGTGGTGGAGTCCCTGAAACATTCGACTCGAGGGTTCGCCCTGAACAGCTTCTCCAATCTTTCCACCATTTGTACCCTATTCTCCTTTGAAAGTGGACTCCAAAATGACAACACCAAGAGACAGGAAAAAAGCTTCCCCATTGGAAGAAGAACAGAAGATGGGTGGTTGTTGCCATCATTATGTTCCACAACAAATTCTTCAAACATAAACCCTGATGATTCCTCCCCATCTAACTCACTTGCTAGAAGGGCTGCTGGAAAATCCAAGTTCAAGTATGGAATTGTTGGTGAAGAAGGATCAACAATTCTTGGTACAAAAGCATGTGGCAAGTCTTCTTGTTCTACTACATTTGCTGCAGCCACAGAATCCCTCCTCCTCTCCTCCTCCTCCTCACCATGCTCCTGCATGGTCCCTAATCTTCTAGCATCCAAGTCTGCTGCTGCAAAAGAAGAAACATTCTGATTCTCTTCCATTTCTCCATTGCCATTCTCCTCTGGTAAAACCCTTGACAATCTGTTCCTCCAATTCAGCTCCAGCTCTGTTAATCTGGCATCAAGCTCAGCATCTTTCTGGGTGACAGCAAAATCAACAGCAGCATCATCAGCAACATCATGATCGTCATCACCATGATCATCCCCTGATGCTTGCTTGCTTGTTCTTCTTCCTGTGATGGCAAACCCTAGTTTCTTCTCTGCAATATTGATGAGAGGTAAGAACCCCAATCCTTCCAAGACAAACTGCACACTCTGACTACTCCGGTACAAGAATTGCAGCCCATATCTGTGAACCCCATACACCAGAAACAGATGATAGATTCCTGTCACCACATTGGAGAAGAAAGTGTTGTTGTAATCCAGCTGCTTGTTGGCAACAACAACAGCAGCAGCAATCCCTCCTCCTCCTCCTCCTCCTGCCATCTCCTCAATTCACTTGATTCCCAAACCAAGCTGAAAATCCCTCAACATCTCCCCCTCTGTGTGTCTGTGTGTCTATGTGTACACCTATCTCTCTCTTAACAAAAGTTGCAGAGACGCCCAAGAGAGCAAATGGGTGTGGTGGATCATCACACGTCTCTCTCTCTTTTTCTCAGAAGTGATGAGAACTGCCTGAATCAGGCGCACAAAAGCTTGAAGAAGAGGAGCTGCAAGAAAACCAGAAAGGATTCAACAAAATGGAAAGAACGAAAGAAACAAGGATTGTTGCAAGAGGATATGTATGGTGGGTGTGCAGAAGAGGAGGAGGAGGAGGAGGAGGATGGATGCAGCAGCACTGGATCATCTGCTGCAATGGCTATCTGCCTATATGGTGGTGGGCATTGGAGGAAAGAAAGAGAAAAACACTTTGCAAGAGAAAAATACAGAAGAAGAGGAGATATATGCTTGAGAGCTGCTTCCAAAGACAACAACTCTGGGCAAAGCTTCTTCTTCTGTTTCCTTCTTTCTTCTTTCTTCTTCACTACTGCTGCCAGAGAATGGAAACTAGGTTTTTCTGGCAGTGGCGAGAAGGGTGGGTAGTGGGTCTTTGCGTGTTTTGTGTATGCTGCTGTATCGGCACTTCTAGGACAATATTCTTGAGCTTCTGATCTCCTGATATTCTTCTTCTTCTTCTTCTTCTTCTTATGTGTTCCCTGGAAACTCAATTGGAAGCAGATAAAGACTCCCTTGTGAAGCTCTTCCAAGAAAAAAGTCTTGAGCTTCTGAACTTCTTCTTCTTCTTCTGTGTGGGTGTGTGTGTGTGTGTGTTTTGGGCAACAATTTAGATGGGTCGGTCTCTCAGAGCGCACTGCTTTTGGCAACATCTTTGCTCTGGAAATTCAGATAATTTATATACAGTTTTCTGGAGTTGATCAGTATCAAACAAGCTTGCCAAAACCATCAATTTTGCCAAACAGTTGAAATCTCTTGGATGTCTTCAACAAATTACAGTAAACAAAAAACCCAGCATTTTTCAAGCAGTCAAAGTCTCTCTGATGCTCAACCAAAAAACATTAACAACGACAACGACAAATTAGCTGAGCTTTTGCAACAACTTGAACAAAACGCATCATCTTGTAACAGCCAAAAGACTTTTGGATGCTTCAAAAACCTACGACAAATTGCTACAACAAAATTACAACAAATTGTTGCAAAAACATCATTTTGCAACAAACTACTACAAACAATAAACCGTCATTTGGAAACAGTTAGACTTTGGCTCTGGATGCTTCAAAAAATGACAACAACAACAAATTTTCTGAGTTTTTTTTGCAATAAATTAAAGAAAAGCAGAAGCACCAATTTGCAATAAATTACAAGAAACAAAGACATCATTTTGCAACAGTCAAGGGCTCTTGGATGCTGCAAAAAATTACAACAACAACAACAACAACAACAAATTGCTGAGTTTTTGCAACAATTAACAACAAACCAAACAAAAAGCATCATGATCTTGCAACAGTCAAAAGGCTCTTGGAAGTCATAATAAAAAAACAACAGCAAATTGTTGACTGAGTTTTGTTTGCAACAAATTTCAAAGTCAGAGAAGTATTAGGATTGATTTTGCCGTGTTACTTGTGTTTTGCATCTAATTGAATTTCTCCCAGGATTAATTCATACACATTTGACTTAATTTCTGGGTGCTGCTGAGACAACCCATTTTGCTTCATTTCTGGGTGTTGCTGAGATAACCCATGTGCTAGATTTCTGGGTGCTGCTGAGACAACCCATGCCTTCTTGTTTCATGAAGAGAAAGTGAAAGTTTCCAGTGGCAAAGAACAAGGCAGATGGTTGGCTTTGCACTCAAAGAAAAACCAATTTTTTTTCCTAAGAGTTGTGAAGAAGCTGCATTTTTAATATATTT
>Ga0209208_10004113_pt1 | contig 20731 bp, 16 predicted proteins | sample S1TSphfallax_3_FD_187694 | JGI IMG/M metagenome (GOLD analysis project Ga0209208, IMG submission 187694) | Host-associated microbial communities from peat moss isolated from Minnesota, USA - S1T2_Fd - Sphagnum fallax MG (SPAdes) (version 2) | ecosystem: Host-associated > Plants > Peat moss >...
CGCCGCCGCTGACGAGAAAGGCGACGCTCGAATCGTTGCGCAGCCGTACGGCGGCCCCGAGCAAGGTTTGGTACTCGTGCGCGCGGCCGAGATTACCCGAATAGCCGACGACGAACCGATCCTGTAGCCCGAGGGTCGTACGCAAGGCGCTGTGCGCCGGGCTGAGCACGCTCAGGGCGGTTGTATCGGCCCAATTTTCAATGACCTCGATCTGCGTCGCGGGAACGCCCTGGGCGGCAATCGTATCCCGCATGCGCTCGCCGAGAACGACGTTGACCGCCGCCTGCCGCAGGGACGCGTTGCGAAGCCTGCGTACCAGCCGATCCAGCGCACCCGGCAAAGGGTTTGCACCCAGCGCGGAGGCCACTTCAGGGAAGACGTCCTGCAGCCAATTCACCAGGACGGCCCGACGTAAGCGGGCGGCCAGCGCGGCGAACACCGAGATCAGCGGCGGATCGGTCTTCGCGACGACGACGTCCCCGCGCCGCAAGCGCATCAGCAAGAACCCGGCGGCGGTCAGGTAGAAGGAGGCATAATCGATGGCGCGACCGAGGAGACGATCCCGGCCGAAACGGGTCGTCCAAAGACGATGGACGTGCACGCCGCCGATCGTCTCACGAGCCGGCAGCGTAGCAGTCTCGTCCGTGTACAACTGCCTCGAGCAGACCACGTGTACTTCGGCACCCGTGGCGGCCAGACCGAAGGCGAGGTCGGCGAGCAGTTGGGCCGTCGCGGATTCGTCGGGATAGAAATAGCGATTCACGAAGAACAGACGGGCGCGGGGAGTCGGCATGGCGCTATTGTGCTGCGCGAACATTACAGACAGCGGACTCAAGGTCGCTCGGCATAGGGTCGCGCGAGCGGTTCGCCGACGAACAAGCCCTGTCCGGGCGCCGCCACGCTCTTCCAATACGCCGCCAACAACGCGTCGCCGCCCAGGTAATGCTTGAGAAAGATCGCCGGATTCGGGAATTTTTCCGGATGGTTGCAAGGCTCGCTCACGCTGCCGTACGAACCCGTGGCACCCTGCCGCAGCCACGCGAGCACCGACATCTGCGACCCGCCCGAGAGCATACCCCCGGTCGAGGTCAAGTGATCGGCGACCGCACCCGGGCGAAAGCTGATGCGCGACAATTCTTGCACTTGGCTGACGCCGGTGAAATAAGCGAGCGCCGCCGTTAGGGGATGCTCGATCGGCGTGACGGGTTCCAAGAATTGTACGCGGTTCGCCAGCTCCGCCACCGCCAGGGGATACCCGGCGGCACGTACGTTACGTGCCGAGTCCTGGGTGTGGACGAGGTAGACGATCCCAGGCGGCCGCGTACCATCCGCGGTCAATCCACGGAGGATCACGGCCCGTGCGAGCGCCTCATCATCGCTGGGCAGCAACATGGCGGGAAGCCAGCCGGTCGTATCTGCGGGTAACCAGCCGGTTGCGTCGAATAGAGGGTTGGGTGCCGTAGCGGCGCATCCCGGTTCACAAAGATCCGGCTGATACCCGGCCGCGAACGCCGTGGTCACGGACATGCACTCGACGGCATAGGGCCGGCTCCACACGAGCAGCAGCGACTGCACGTCGGACGGCAGTTGCGCGAGCAGCGTGCTGCGCAGTCCGGCCAGCTCCTGACGGGTCATGACCGCGCGCGCCGGTAACGACAGGCCGATGAGATTCGCGACGGGAACGTGGCGTTCGGCGACGTAGTACTCAGCGATGCGCCGGCTCGCCGCATTGTTCAGGTCGTAGATCACCGCCAGACGTGCGGGCGTCAAGCCCTCCCCGTGGGCGGACAGCGTGCATGCCAAGAACAGGGCCAGCAGGCCGAAGCGCCGCATGATCCCGCGGCTAGGCCGCGCCGCCGCTCTTGACTCCGAGCGGTTCCGCTCCGGTGGTCGACAAGGCTTGACCGCTGCGTCGGTCGCGAACGATCTGCGCGACGAGATCGAGCTCGATCGTCTCGCGTTGCTCGGCGTAGGCGTAAACCAGGGCGTAGTCGCACAGCAAATTCACGAGTCGCGGCACGCCATTCGTCCGCGCGAACACGAACTCGATGGCTTCGGCCGAGAATAGCGGCGCCGCACGACCGGCAACTTTGAGCCGGTGCAGGATGTAGGCGTGCGTCTCGCTGCGACCCAGCGGGCGCAGTTGATAATCGACCGAGACGCGCTGCGCGAACTGCCGCAGTTCCGGTCGCGACAGGGTTGCGCGCAGTTCCGGCTGTCCGACCAGCAAGATTTGCAGGACGAGATCCTTCTCGGAATTGATGTTGGAGAGCAAACGCAATTCCTCCAAAACCTCCGCCGACAGATTTTGCGCCTCGTCGAAAATCAACAAGGTGCGCCGTCCCCGCCCGTACTCGCCGATCACAGCGTCCACCAGGGTTTCGTAGGCGCAGATATCCGAGTCTTCGGCCGCTTTGACGCCGAGCGACGACAAGGCCCAACGATGGATCGAGTTGAAGCGGCTGTGCGTGTTGCTGATCATGCCGACGACCACCTGATCTGCGAGCTGACGCAGGAGCTTGCGAATCAGCGTCGTCTTTCCAGAACCGATGTCGCCGGTCAGCATGCAAAACGCAGCCTGGGATTCCATTGCGTACTCGAGCATCGTCATCGCCATGGTGTGTTGGCGCGACGGATAGAGAAACTCCGGATCCGGAGTCATCACGAATGGCTTCGCCGTCAGGCCGAAATGACGCTCGTACATGCGCTGCTCAATAGCCCGGCGGCGCCTGCGAGGCCCGGTTGAGCACCGTGCCGACGAGCGGCGTTTTGTGCAGTAGCTCGACCGTGCGCGCCAGATCGTTCCGCCGGGTTCGTCCCTCGGCAGCGACGACGAGCCCACACTCGACGAGCGGCGCGAACGCCAAGGCGTCGTCGGCGGCCATGACGGGCGGCAGGTCGTAGACGATGACGCGCTCAGGGTAGCGCGAGCGGAGTTCACTGACGATGGCCCGGCTGCGCGGTCCGGCGAGAATTTCCGAGGAGTCGACGAGCGTCGCGCGCGCCGGAAGCACGAGGAGCCGTTCGAATCCTTCCGGGTGATAAAGACAGTCCTCGAGCGCGGCGCGGCCGAGCAGAGCATCTTCGGCGCCGAGATCCGCGGCCAGTCCGAGTTTCGCGGCCAAACTCGGCCGTTTGAAGTCGAAGTCGACGAGCAGTACCGTGTGCCGCCGATCGCTCGCGAGACTGAGGGCAAGATTGATCGCCGTCGTCGTCTTGCCGTCGGCCGCCGTCGGGCTGAAGATCGCGAGCGAGCGCCAGCCATTGGCATCCATCCGCTGCAATACCTGCGTGCGCAACATCCGAAAGGCGACGGATGCCGCATCCGCGGCAGCCGGATTCGTGATGCGATTGCGTTCGAGGATTCCGGGCGGCGGCGTGAATACCCGGCTGCGCGTATAGACGATGCGTTCGGGCACTGCGCTCGAGGAGTTCGCGGGTGCGGCGCCTGCGGTGCTTGCATTCGATGCCGGTTCGGCTCCGACTTGCTGGACGCGTTCCGCTCGCGCCGCGCCGACGGCGCCTGCGCGCGAGGCGCGCTCGGCGCGCGACAGATCGAGAGCCTTTTGTATTCTATCCATCGGGCTTCACACTCCGAACCGGCGCAGCAAGCTCGCCCAGATCACATCGAGCGGTTTGACGAGGAAGTGCACGGTCACGACGCCCACCGCCAGCACGGCGATGCTCCCGCCCCACGAATAACGCAGCATCCTCCGGCGCCGGGCGCGATCGTCTTCCGTGTAGATCACCGGGATCGATGCGAGCGCGGGGACTTGCAGCATCTGGCGGATGTCCATCGGCCCACGTACCGACGCGTCCAGGGCTTCCCGGCCGAACACCGCGGCCGCCCCCACGGCGACCGAGAGCACCAGCCCCGCGAAAAATATCAGGAACCGGTTCGGACTGATCGGCTTCTCCGGCGGCTGCGGCGGTTCGATCAGGGTGAATTTTTCCCCCTTGCGTTCCGTCTCGAGGTTTTCCGACACCTGCACTTCGGTCTGCTTCGAGAGCACTTCCTGATACTTCATCTGCGCGCTCTCGAGATCCCGCGCCATTTCGCGGAATTGCCGCTCGACTTCCGGCTCCTCGGCCGTGCGCTTCTCGTAATCGTGGTAGCGCGCCTCCACCGCGTCCCGCTTCTTGACCGCCTCGGCATGATCGACGTCGGTGGCATCCAACTGGCCTTTGACCTGGATCCAGACAGGATTGTCGGCGTGCTCGGCCGCGACCTGCCGGGTGCCGGCCGCCGCGTCTTGCGCGACCGTCTTCTCGAGGCTCGCAATCGTCCTGCGCAAGCGAATGACGTCCGGGTGTTCCTCGGAATACTTCTCGAGATCCGCCGCAAGCTGAGCCTTGGCCTCGGACAGCTGCCTCAAGCTGTCCCCCGTATGGTCCTCGGCTGCGACTTCCTTTTCGAGACCGTCGACTTCCCGCTGGGTGCTGAGTACGTCGGGATGCTTGGGACCGTAGCGCGCCTTGTATTCGGCGAGCTGCGATTTAAGAGCCTTGAGACGATCCTCGGGCCCGAATACCCGCTGCCCCGAGTCGGTGTACACCTGCGTATTCGGGCTGATTTGCGCGAGCTGCGCCTGGAGGAGCACCCGCTGAGAATCGAGGGCGGCGACGCGGCTGTCGGCGTCGCGCAGGTCGAGGTAGGCGCGTTCCATATCCTGAATGTTGAGCTGCGCGAGCTCCGGAAGGTCGTCGTGATGCGCTTGCTTGAACGCCGCTAGCTTTTGGTCCAATTCGGCAATATGCGCCGCCTCGCGCTTGGCCTCCTCGGCGAAAAACGCCTCGCTCTGCTGCGCCGATTGCGTACGGGACGTGAGATTTTCATTCAGATAGAGCGTCGTCAGTTCGTTGGCGACCTTCAAGGCGAGGTCCGGAGATTTGCTCTTGTAGGAGACTGCGAACGCGATCGTGGCTTGCGTCGGTCTGCCGCTGCGGGGATCGATGACATCGGCGCTGATCATGTGCATGCCGATGTCGGCGCGAAATTTGGCGAGCAACACCTCCCGCGGCTCTTTCTGGCGAATCTCGGGATATAGGTCGTAACGCTCGATCAGGGACAGCAGGTTCTGGGTGGTCATCACCCGTTGGGTGATGATCTGCACGCGCTGGTCGGCGAACGACGTGATGACCGAGCGAACTAGATCCTGCGGTATTTCCTGTTGCTCGATAAGGATCGTGCCGCTCGCCTGATACGTCGACGGCAACAGCACGGTCAGCAGCACCGTGACCACGAACGCACCGATCGTGACGGCGAAGAACGTGGTGCGCCGATGCCAGTAGGCGAGCAGCTTTTCGCGGAGGTCGACCGAGGGAGTATCGTGCTGGATCATGATCGTGCCCTCCGGTTCATTCGAAGCTCTTCCAGTCGAATTGGCGCGACAGCAAGAGCGTCGCACCGCTATTGGACGGTGTGAGGCGGGGTGCGCCGTAGGACTCCAAAACATGCGTGACGCTCAGCGTCAGGGTCCAGTGCTCTGTCCAGAGCCACGCCGCCGACAGCGACTCGGTCGTGACCTTGAGTTCGCCCGTGCCTCCCGTGATGATCGGCTGCTGGTATTGGATGCGGTGCAGGTCTCCCGAGAAGGTCCACCGCACGGATGCAGTATAGCTGCCCTTTAGTTCGTAGGAATCCTGCCGGGACAGGTAGGCGAATCCGGACGGCAGGAGCTGGCGAGACGCGATCGCATTGAGGTACCAGAGGCTGGTCTGTCTGATCAGATTGACCGAAAAGATCGTGCCGTTCTGATTACTGTTGATCGTCGCCGGGATCGGGAGACAGAAGCCGAACTGTAGATATTCCGGGTCGCACTCCTCGCCCGCGGCACTATTTTCTGCACGGGAATAGCCGCCACTCGCGGTCAGCGACCAGATTTCCGACAGTTGCCGTGTGAGCCCCAACTGTAGATTCGCGCTCTTGCTTTCCGTCTCGCCGACGAGCGAGTCATAGCGACCGACGCTCGCCGTTGCGGTCAGCTTGCCGAGCTCGCTCTCGGCCCAGGAGAGGCTCGGGCTGATGCTCGAATACTTATAATCGGTGAGCGCGGGAGCGTCGGAGCTCGCGGACTCAGCGTAGCGCACCCGCGACCAATTGAGATCGGTGTCCCAATCCAGCCGTTCGGTCAGCTTGCGATCCCAGTTCAAGTCTTCGCTGAAACTGTCGCGTCGCACGCCGGTCGACCCGCTCAGCAGATAATCATGGTACAGGCTCGAATCGCGCGCGACCGTCGCCGCCGTCGTCAGCACGTCCCGCTCGGTGTCGAACTCGACGCTCGTCGTCAGATGTTCGTAATCCGAATCGATCGAAGAGTAACCCTGGCTGTTGCTGAGGCGAAAGCTCGGGAGCACCGAGAATTTGAAGGCATCGCCGACATAGCTCGCGGGCGCGTCGAGGACCAGTGCGCCATGTTGCTCGGCGGTGTCGGCGATGTTCAGCAGAGCCGGATTGGAGTTGTAGTCGGCGGCAATGCCGATGTCGGGTTGCGAACCCCAGACGCCCGCCTTTGCCGACAGACTAACGGCCGCCACGGCTGCCCCCAGCACGAGGATCGTGGCCCGACGAGCGATCATGGAACGACAACGGTATCACCGTTTTGCAGGAGGATGTTCTGGTCCAGCTTGCGCCCGTGAACAATGTCGTTGTAGTGAAACCTAAGCGAACTCTGATGATCGCCGTCGCGCCGCAGGATGCGGATTCCGTTGAGGTCGGCGAAGGGCGTGGCGCCCCCCGCGAGCGTGAGCGCCTGCATGACGTCGATCGGTCCCGTCAAGGGAAAGTCGCCCGCCCTGGTCACCTTACCGATCACGTAAATGCGATTGCCAGCGGCCGCCTTGACCGTGACGGTGATGACCGCATCTGGAATGTATTTGCGGACGCGCACCTCGAGTAGGTGGGTGAGCTCGCCCACCGTGTGTCCCGCCGCCTCGATCTCACCGGCCAGCGCGAAGGAGATGCCGCCGTCGGGACGAATCAGCACCTCGGACTGAAGATCCGTTTCCTTCCAAACGGAAATCATCAGTAAATCACCGGGACGCAGGCGGTAACGGTCGGAATTTGCGTCCAGCTCGTCGGCGGAAGAGGCGGCATCCTTGGCCGGCACTTCAGCGGCCGGCACTTCAGCGGCCGGCACCTCACCGGCCGGCGTCCCGAGAGCAGGCGACTCTGCATCGGTCGGCACAGAACCGTTTGCCGCCGGATGGACGGCCAGCAGCAACAACACCATGACGAAGTTCGCTATTGGCAACCGCAATGACGACAAGATTGGCACTTCACTTTGGACTTGGGATCGCGAAGTGTAGGGGTCGTTTATGAGAGTTTCATTGCAAACGCACAGAATTCGGCGACGAACGTCATCGCGACGTCAGCGTTATGTCACCGGTACGTTTCACATCGGGAAAAAGAGACGGCCCAGGGTCACAACTCCTGGGCGTCCCACACACAACCCCGGGTCACAACTCCCGGAGCTCACACACAGCTCCGGGGTCACAACTCCCGGAGCTCACACACAGCTCCGGGGTCACAACTCCCGGAGCTCACACACAACCCCGGGTCACAACTCCCGGGGCTCACTCGCGTCTCCGGGGACACTACCTCCCGGGGACCACTCGTAACCTAGCCCGCGCTTACGATTCCTCGGGTCGGCGTTGCCAGCCCCACAACAAACCGAGACCCGACAGCAGTAGAATCAGGGACCTCGGCAAGGGCACCGGCGTGCCGCTCGGGCTCTGTCCGTTCGACTGAAACGTGATGTCGAGTCCGTAGACGCCTAGCCCGTAGGCGCCGTTCGCATCACCGAGCCAGTGGGCGTACAACATGCCCGGGCCAACATTGAATGATTCGGTACCGGCGCCCATGGACTTGCCGATCGCGCCGTTGGCGGTCGTGAGAAAGCAATCGAGCCCCGAAATCGTGTCGAACCAGGGGATGTTCGAGAGCGTGACCGTGACCGTACCGGCGCTGGTCAGATCGAAACCCTGCACGAACGACTGCTGCCCCTCGATGAATCCCGAACTGTCATAGAGGACGGTGCCGGCGCGAGCTGCGATGGGTGCAGCGAGCAAGGCCAAGCTGCCGATCCCAGCGGCGAAACGAGCGGAACAAACGCGCGCTATTCTCTCCTTGGACGACGGTTGTCGCAGCGATGGGCGACCCATGTCTAGGACACCACCGGCACACGCTGCACCGCTCGTAGGCCGTCGCTCGACGCCGAGGCATCGACGACGGCATGTGCTGCAAGGTTGTCGTGCGCGCCATTTCCGGCGCCAACCTGGCTGCGGTAAACGTATTTTTCGTACAAGTACCCGCGCAACGAACGCGCCGGCGTCGCGGCGGCGGCGTTGCCGTCTTTGAGACGCATCACCAAATACTCTTCGCGCAAGCCGCTCATCGCGAGCAGCGCGATGTCGTCCCGTTCGACCTGCCGACCTTCCTCGACCTCCGCGTTGATGATCGCCTCCAGTCTGAAGGCGTCGAGTTCGAAATAGCGGATCAACTCATCACCCGACTCCACGAGCACGGGCACGAGGTTGCGACCCCGGATATCCGGGTCACAGAGCGGCGCGATACGGCTCAGGCTGGACTTGATCGCGAACCGGATGATGTCCGAGTCGCGCACGCCCAAGCGCTCGGCAATGCGTTTGATGTGGCGGATATCGCTCTCGCCCAATCGTATCGAAACAGCCTGTTTACGTTGTTCGACCACTTCCACTCCTTTCGCCGAGCTCGTTGTAGGACCCGATGGCGAGAATCGTAGGTGAAGAGTGTGTCGCGCAAATGGCACTTCTGTGACGAATATCACACTTTTTGCGCCGCTTCCGTGCCGGTTCATGCTGCCCGATGAATCACAAAAAGAAATTTTACTACAAGAGGTTGGCTTACTTTGTTGCGACAAATTCCGAAGTTTTGTCGTGGCGAATGCGGCGCAGCTGTCGGCGCCGCCGTCATGTGGCTGCAATACTGCACGGAGTGTCGGCCTCCGCTACCTGCAAGGCTGCGGCCCGAGGGTGCTTGCGCATCGGAATACGCGTCGGCGCTGCGCGCGATGTAACCCGACTGTCACGATTCCCCCTCTTAATGCGCTCGTCGTCGGGTTCAGGGAGCAGAGGTTTCGATGAGCGCCAAAGTCAGGGTGGTCTGCGCCACCCGTGAAACCGCGGAGAATTTTTCCGCCAAGACGGCACTGGGTCGCTCGCTGGCGCTGTACGGGACGCTATTCGAGCTGCGCCTTTTTCCGTCCAATTCTTCCGGTCTGCCGCTCGCGTACAACGCGGCCATCAGGGAGTCCGAAAGCGATCCGGCAATCTTGGTGTTCGTCCACGACGACGTGCATTTGCTCGATTTCTATTGGCCCGCGCGAATCGCGCAGGGCTTGGCCACATTCGACGTGATCGGCGTCGCCGGCAACCGCCGCCGCGTGCCCGGCCAACCCGCGTGGAGATTTCTCGACGATCGGTTCACGCGTGATGAACGCGAGAACTTGAGCGGCGTGGTCGCGGTCGGGCGTGGCTGGCCTGCGGACCGCATCAACGGCTATGGCGTCCCGGGGCACGAGGTCAAACTCCTTGACGGCGTGCTGCTGGCGGCGCGCAGCGATACGTTGCTGTCAAAGCAAGTGCTGTTCGATGAAGCCTTCGATTTCCACTTTTATGACCTGGACTTTTGCCGCACGGCCGAGATTCGCGGCTTGCGCATGGGCACGTGGGCAATCAACGTCATGCACGAAAGTGACGGCGCTTTCGGAACAGCCGACTGGCGCCAGGGTTATCAGCGCTATCTCGCCAAATGGCAATCCTGAATGGCGGACGATTCCGGCACGATCGGCCGGGACAAGGTGCTGCGCGGAATCAACGTCACTGAACCTTCAGCTGGTTCGCAATGATCTGCGCAATGACCGAGAGTTTCTTGCGGTCTTCCGACATTACGCTGAATTTGACGATTTCCTCGCTCTCCGCGGTCGTGGCGTTGTTGAAATCGCGGAACTTGTGGATGATCCGCTCGGGAAAGCGCGTGGCGTGCGCCTCGTCTTTGACGAAGACCGCCACGAAATCGTTCCAGATGTCCGCGACTTGATGACTCGTGTAGCTCTCGAGCAAGGCGGCGTTGATCCCGTTGCGCCGTGCCCAGCGGACGAGGGCTCGGCCGCTGTCGGGATAGAACCGCCAGCAGTCCACGGGGTAGCGATGAAAAGCGCCGTTCGACGGGGCATTCAGATAAAAGATCCCCTCGGGCTTCAATACGCGCAGGATCTCGAGGAACGCCAGCCAGAACATCTCGGAGTGCTCGAAGCACGAGATCGACACGACTGCGTCGAAGGATCCGCTCGCGAACGGCAAGACGTAAGGATCCTCGAGCACCACGTCGACTCCTCTACCCGCCACCATATCGGCGCCGACGTACTCGAATCCCTGCGGGACGATGCTGCGCAGCGTACCGTTCACATCCTGGCTGCCGATCTCCAAGACCTTCGGACGAGCGGCAGCGATGTGCTTGGTGTAGCACGAGAAAAAGAGTCGGGAATTTGCAAGCGCGGTGTCATGCATGGGGTGTCGGCCTTGGATAGCGGTCCTCAGTTTACCCATTTCCGCTCACGCGATTACGCTGGCTTGCACGAGGAGCGAGAGCCGGCCGTAGGCAAGGGGTTTCGGTGTGTCAATCTCATGACAATGTCGAGCGCGGTCGAGCGGCGGCATGGACTCGGTTGCGATAAACTGAGCCCGATGTCACCGCCCTTCCCCTTTGCAGGCCAGTCCCGCGACATCGCGCATCGGGGCCCGTGATGCAGCTCGGCCTTTGCACGATCCAGCGCGACCGCGGCCGCTGGATCGAGGAATGGGTGGCGTTTCACTACTTGGTTGGCTTTCGCAAGTTCTATTTCTTCGCCCACCAGTGCGTCGATGACACCAAGGACGTTCTTTTGCGTCTGCAACGGGTCTTCGACGTACAGGTCTTCGTCTTGAGTGCCGAGCTGGACCGGCCGCAATTGGGCGCCTACCAGTATGCGTATGAGCGCTTCGGCGCGGAGGTCGATTGGCTGGCGTTCATCGACGGCGACGAATTTCTCTTCTCGACGGCACATCATGATCTGCGCCGGGTGCTCGAACCGTACGTGCGGGAAGATCTATCGGCGCTCGCCGTCTATTGGCTGTGCTTCGGCAGCAATGGCCGCGTACGAGAGCCTGCGGGCCTGATCACGGAGAACTATACTCGACGCGCGCCGGATGATTTTGCGCCGAATCGCCATGTCAAGAGCATAGTCCGGGGCGGCTTGGGCGACGCCGTGCGCGCGGGTCCCAACTCCCATCTGTTCCATACGCCCCGCGGCACCTTCGATGAGCTCCTGCGGCCGGTCACGCGAGGGCTTGCGGAGCATGCGCAAGCCTCGCATACCCGACTACGCATCAATCACTACGTCTGTCAGAGCTACGAATACTTCAAGACCTTCAAGCAGCATTCGGGCGCTCCCGACGCGGGCCGCCGCATGGTGCGACCCGACTCTTGGTGGCAGGACCATGACCGGAACGAGGTCTTGGACACTTCCATCGGTGCGCTGTTGCCCAGCCTCAAAGCGATGCTCGCCGAGATTCGGCGCCCCCCGAAGCGCACGGTCTCACTGACCTATCCAAGAATCGAGTTCTAGCGAGATTTCTTGGTGACAGACTAAAGGATTTTCCGATAGTTCAGGACATTGCGGGAATTCGCGATGTCGAGCGAGTGGCTACATTCAGAGCGGGCGCCGCCAATGGCGCCGCATCGGGCAGATATTTTTTTGTCGTAGTCTACAGGAGGGACTGGTTTGCATGAGGGGGGCGCGCAGTCATGCGAGCGACGAGCACACCCAGACCGCTCAGCATCAGCCACAGGGCGCCCGGCAGCGGCACGGGCGCAGGGGTTAGCGACGTAATGTTGTACCCAAGGGAGTTGGCATTTCCATCGGTGTAAAACCCCCCCGTGGCGCTGATTGAGTCGCTCGTGAGCACGGGCAGACCATTGCTCGTGAATGGATAATCAGGCCGAGCACTGTTCAGCGTAAAGCCCGAGCCCGTGCCGGTTGACGCGGCGGCGCTCGTTTCTTGATTCTCAGACGCTACGAAATAGTAGTCGTCGAAAAACCCCCAGACGCCCTCAACGCTCGAAGAATTCAGGAAGGGACTCGCGGGACCGCTCGAATACACCAGGGCGCCAACCGTTGCGGTGGAAGAAAATACCAGCCCCGGGCCCGTTGGGGATCCGTAATAACTCCCGCCAATTTCTTGGCTTCCCCACCCAATTTCCCCGGTCGACCCTATCGGCCCACCGTTCGGCGCGAGAGTACCGTTTGCGAAATCGATCGTGAAGGTGCCTGTGATGGCGCTGCCGACAAGCGAACTGTAAGTACCGGTCGCGTCGGCTACGGTTCCGGTAAAATCGAACGTGACCGCCGTCGCATTGGCAGCCAGTGGACCTGCCGTCATGAGGGCGGCTATCAGCAAGCTCATGCGCTTAGTTCCCACCCGTCTCTCCCGCTTCCGTGGACGCTTGCTCGTCATCGATAGATCCAACCACGCAGAGGTCTCAAACTCGTGACGTCGAAATGACAATCTCGTCACAGGTGATAAGGAGTCCCACCACGAGTCCTCGAGACTAAGCCGGCAGCCCTCTTGGTTAGACTAGCGAGGCGCCTGCGGGTGACTCTCGCTCTCGCGCTTCGGAGTCGACGCGGCGAAGCGCGCGCGCAGCTGAAAGAATGCCTCCAAGTACGGCTCTCGTGGCTCGGCTTGATAGGCGATTTTCAGCGCATCGAGCGCACAGAGCTCGAGCCTCATCGCGCTGATCGCAGAACCGGACAAGGGCAGCAACATCGAGTTATATGCCCTGACCTTCCAGTGCGCTTGGGTCGCGAGCAGCGCGCAGACCACACGCTCGATCACGAACACCTTGGCGGGTGCCGTTTGCGGACCGTAGTGCACGGCCTTATTCAGGTCTTCGGCGAGTTCCGACGCGCCTTGCTCCGCGCACTCGAAAATGCGCTCCGCGCGCGCGAACCACTCGCGCCAAAACTCCGCCTTGGCGAGGAAGTAATTGCAAAAAACGCTGTCTCTGGAACTGGACACGGTCCGGTAAATATTGAACTCTGGCGCCACGAGCGCGAGACTGCGTTCGAAGACCGTGGCACCGCGGTGAGTCATCGCGCCCTGCTCCCATTGATTCAGAAAAAAAGCGATCTGATCGTAGAACGGCGAGAACAACAGCACGTCGGCGCCGCCGCCTTGCGACTGCGCGAATGCAAGCACGGCGGCTGCGGAGAGACCGGTCTTGCGGCCGAACGCGGGTGAGAGAAACCCATAGTAATCACCGTCGATCAACGGGTTCTCGAGCAGGAAATGCCGGATCGGCCAGTATTCTCGCCAGTCCGGCCGCTCGTTCCTCGAGTTGTCGAGCGGTTCGAATCCCGGATCGAGCATCGCGCGGGTTTGCGGGGAGTAAAAAATCTGAAATATATGCGTGTTCGGATACCGATTCTTCATTGGACCAGTCTAGCCGAGCGCCGACCGACACGTCGCGGCATGAATAATTCGTGACAGCAGCCTGGGGGCGCGTCTTGCCGGCGGATCGCGCCGCTGCCAGACGCTACAATGAGAGACATGTACGACAGCAACGTATCGATGGACGACAGCGCGGCGATCATGGCTCAAGCGTACGATCTGGCACGGCGTGGCCAATTCGAACGCGCGGCGGCGCTGTGTGCGGAGGTCTTGCGGCAGAATGTCGCGCACGCCCAGGCCTCGTTGCTGCAGGCGGTCATCGCGATCCAGACCGGCAATCCCGCGGACGCTGAGGTGGCGGCACGACGGTCCTTGCTTGCGGATCCAGCGCCCGCGCGAGTACACGCCCTGCTCGGCGATGCGCTCGCGCAATTGGGCCGGCCGCTCGCCGCGCTCGAAAGTTATGACGCGGCGCTGAGCCGCGATCCGGGTCTGGTGAGCGCCCACTTTGGGCGCGGCAATGCGCTGCTCGCGCTCGGCCGGCCGCGCGAAGCCATCGTGAGCTTGGATCGGGTGTTGCAGTCCGATCCCGCCGATTTCGAGGCGCTGCTCAAGCGCGGCAATGCGCAGTTCGAGTGCAAGGAGTTCATGGCCGCCCTCGACAGCTACGATCGCGCGGTGGCGTTGCGGCCGACCGACGCGGTGGCGCTTTGCAATCGCGGCAGCGCACTGCTCTTGCTCGCGAACACGCACGCTGCGCTCGCGAGCCTCGAGTCAGCCTTGCGCATCGAACCGGACTTGCCGGAAGCGCTCCTGCAGCGCGGCCACGCGCTATGCACTCTGCAGCGTTACGCCGAGGCCGTGTCGGCCTACGATCAGAGCCTGCGGCTCGATCCACGCAACGCCAGGGTCCATGCCGATCGCGCCTACGCGCTGCTCCAGTGGGGCGATCACGAGGACGCGGCGATCGCGGGCTACGTGCGCGCGCTCGAGATCCAATCGGATATCCCGTTCGTGCCCGGTCAGCTGGTGCACGCCCAAGCGGGGCTCGCCGATTGGTCGGTGCGGGTGCCGGTCGCAAGCCGCGATCGCATCGTCGCCGGCGTGCGCGCCGGTAAGGCAGTCTGCGCCCCGTTCGCCTTTCTCGCGATCACCGATGAGGCGACGGCGCAGCTCGAATGCGCGCGGATCTTTGCGAGAGAGCACGGCGCGAACGACGCACCGCGACGACGCGCGCGACGCGATCAGCCCGCGAAAATTCGTGTGGCCTACGTATCGGCGGACCTGCGCGAGCACGCGGTCGCCTACCTCTTCGCGGCAGCGCTGGAACGCCATGACCGCGTGCGCTTCGAGACCTTCGGGATCTCGCTGCGCCCGCCCGAGGCCTCGCCCACGGGCGAGCGCATTCGCGCCGCTTTCGACCGGTTCATCGATGTCAGCGAGATGACCGATGCCGCGACGGTGCAGATGCTGAACGGCCTGGAAGTGGACATCGCCGTCGATCTGACCGGCTACACCAGCGGTTTCCGCCCGCAGATCTTCGCCCTGGGCGCTGCGCCGATTCAGGTCGGGTACTTAGGCTATCCCGGGACCCTGGGCACGCCGTTCCTCGACTATCTGATCGCGGACGATTTCGTGATTCCGCCGGAGGCGCGGCGCTTTTACAGTGAAGCGATCGTCTACCTGCCGGACTGTTTTCAGGCGAACGATGGGGCGCGCGCGATCGACGCGCGCCCGGTCGCACGCAGCGCTGAGGGGCTGCCACCGGAAGGGTTCGTGTTCTGCTGCTTCAACAACAGCAGCAAGTTGAACCCGCGCATCTTTGATGTCTGGATGCGACTGCTCGCGCAAGTGCCGGGCAGCGTGCTGTGGCTCTTGGCTCCCGAGGCTGCCGTGATCGACAACCTGCGCCGCGAGACGGCCGCCCGTGGGATTGACTCGGAACGCGTGATTTTCGCCGTGCGGATCCCGTATCCGGAACACCTCGCGCGGCTTCGACTTGCGGATTTATTCCTCGACACCGTGCCATTCAACGCGGGCGCGACCGCGAGCGATGCACTGTGGGCCGGATTGCCGCTGTTGACCTGCGCCGGGGAGGCGTTCGCCGCCCGCATGGCGGGAAGTCTGCTGCGTGCGGTCGGCCTGCCCGAGCTCATCACCTCGGACCTCGACGCCTACGCGAGCCGCGCGCTCGAGCTCGCGCGGCAGCCGGAGCTCTTACGCTCGCTGCAGCGGCGCCTCATAGAGAATCTCCGGGTGAGTCCCTTGTTCGATACGACCCGCTTCGTCCGGCATCTGGAGTCGGCCTACCTAGAGATGTGGCAACGACACGCGCGCGGCGAGCGCCCGACCGCGTTTTCGGTCGCCGCCGGCCCGTGAGCGCGGTCGGATGAGCCGGCAACCGCCGCGCCAATCCAGCGCGGATTTGCAGCGGCGCTTGCATCTCGCGCTACAGGCGCATCGGCGCGGCGACGCGGACGCGGCGCGCGCCGGCTATGCGGCCGTTCTCAAGGCGAACCCGCGCAACGTGGATGCCTTGTACCTCTGCGGCGTGCTGTGCACGGAAGGTGGTGCCGTGGACGAGGGCATCGACCTGCTGCGCCGTGCGCTTGCCGTGGATCCAGCGAACGCCGCCGCGCACGGCGCGCTCGCCGGAGCGCTGCTCGGCAAGGGCAATGCCTTGCAGCGAGCCCAAGCGCTCGCGGAATCGGTGGAGTGCTACCGCGAGGCTATTCGTCGCCAGCCGATCTTTCCGGAGGCGTACAGCAATCTGTCGGCAGCACTGCGCAGTCTGCGGCGCTTCGAGGAAGCGCTGGCGAGCGCATCACAGGCCCTTGCGCAGCGTCCGGCCTACGCGCAGGCGCTCAACAACCGTGGCCTGATCCTGCTCGACGGCAAGCAAGGCGCCGCGGCAGTCGCGGATTTTCGCGCCGCGCTGACCCTGAACCCGGGCTTCGCCGAAGCCTGGCACAACCTCGGCACCGCGCTGCTGCAGCTCCAGCGCTACGCCGAGGCGCGCGGGGCGTTCGAGCAGCTCGCGCGGATTGCACCGCAGTTCCCGCATGTGCTCGGCAATGTTCTCTATGCCCAGCTCTGCGATTGCGACTGGGCCGATTGGGGCCGCCGGTCTGCAGCGCTGGTCGAGGCCGTCGAACGCGGTGCGCACGCGGCGATGCCGCTCGCGTTCTTGTGCGCGAGCGGATCCGAGGCCGCACAGTTGCGCTGTGCCGAGGCATTGACCCGGGCGCATTACCCACCGCGGATGCTCGCGAGCTCGCCGCCGCGCTACCGGCACGAGAGGATCCGCATCGCCTATTTGTCCGGGGATCTCGGCGATCATGCGGTCACCTACCTGCTCGCGGGAGTTTTCGAGCGCCACGATACGCGCCAGTTCGAGACCATCGGGCTTGCCTGGGACCGGCAATCGGACGGACCCGCGCGGCAGCGCGTCGAGCGTGCGTTCACGCGTTTCATCGACATCAGTGCCGAGAGCGACGCCGCGGTGGTGCGTCTGATGCGCAAACTCGAAGTGGATATCGCGATCGATCTCACCGGCCATACGCTGGGCCAGCGCACCGCCATCCTGGCAGAGCGTGCCGCCCCCGTGCAGGTTAATTACCTGGGACTGCCCGCCACCATGGGGGCGATTTACATGGATTATCTGATTGCCGATCGCTTTCTCATCCCGCAGGAACATGAGCGGTGGTACACCGAGAAAGTAGTCTGTCTGGAGGGCTCATTTCAACCCAACGACGATCGTCGGCCTGCGCCACCTCCGGGTCCGCCGCGCACGACCCTGGGCCTGCCCGAGCACGGGCTCGTGTTTTGCTGCTTCAACCGCAATGCCAAGTTGAACCCGGCCGTGTTCGAGATCTGGATGCGGCTGCTGAGTCAGGCACAGGACAGCGTGCTGTGGCTGCTCGCGACCCACGCGGCGGCGGCCGATAATCTGCGCCGCGAAGCCGCGTTGCGCGGCGTCGGGCCCGACCGGCTGGTGTTCGCCGCGCAAGCACCGTACCTGGATTATCTGGCCAGGTATCGCCACGCGGATCTATTTCTCGACACGAGCCCCTTCAACGGCGGTGCGACCGTGAGTGACGCCTTGACCATGGGGGTGCCCGTGCTGACCATGGCGGGCGCCAGCTTCGCCGCCCGCATGGCCGGTAGTTTGCTGCAAACCCTCGGGCTCTCCGAACTGGTGGCTTCTTCGCTTGTCGACTACGAAGCTATCGCGCTTGCGCTCGCCGCCGAGCCGGGCCGGCTGCATGCGTTGCGGCAACGACTGGCGCAGGTGCGCCTCGATCATCCCTGGTTCGACACCGACCGCTACCGCCAGACCCTGGAAGCTGCCTACCGGCGCATGTGGGAGCGCCACACGGCGGGTCTACCGCCCTGCTCCTTCGTCGTTCCGGGTCTATCAGCGCCTGCCGACCCATGAGGCCTGCGGAAGCAATTCAGGCGACCGCCGCCTCCGGAGAGAGGCGCCGCAGCGGACCTAAGAACGCGGCATAGTTGCGCCAGCGTTGCACCGAGCGGCGATTGATCTTCTGCCGCACCTGCCACTTGCTGAACGTGCTGACCGGGCGGACGGTCTCGTGGGCATTGAGACAAGCCTCATGCCACGGCAGCCCGGCGAACTCGACCATCCGGCGACTCCAGCTTTCCGGGTCGTCGACCAGTGCCTCGTACGGGACGTCGAGGATCGCGTCGGACGGCAAGACGGCATGCCAGTGGTCCATCAAGCGCAGATACTCCTCGTAGTAGTGGGCCAGATCATCGAGATCATTTGCATAGGTGTGACCGATGTGGAAGTTCTGGAAATAGATCGACAGGCAGGTGTCAATCGGATTCCGGCGCATGTGGATGATGCGCGCCTCCGGCAGGGCCGCGTGGATCATGCCGAGGTGGGCGAAATTGGCCGGCATCTTGTCGACGACGTGGGCGTGGCGCGGCGCGAGCATGGCGAGCAGTGCTCGATATTTTCCGGCGAACTCCGCCGACAGCGCCGCGCTCGGTCCGTTCTCGAGGCTCCTGCGTCCCATCTCGAACGAGGCCAGCTTCCAGTACGACAACTCGCCGGCGCCAAACACGTCCGGGTGCGAGGCGAGAATCTGCTCCGCCAAGGAAGTGCCGGAGCGCGGCATGCCGACCACGAAGATCGGGCGCGGGACGGAGCCTGCGAGGGGATCGGCCCGCCCCTGGTCGATCCAGTCTCGATCGTAGAGTTGCGCGATGAACGCGAAAGTTCGCGACAGCTGCTCGCGGTCATGCGGCGGACGGCAGGTCTTGATCAGCTCGTTGGCCGCACGATAGCTTGCGAAGGCGTCGGCGTACTCCTTGATGTCGTCGAAATACTTGCCCATGGCGAACTGCAGATGCGCGGTTTCGCGCGGGCGCCGTGGCCGTGCGAGCAGCCGTCGCGCGACTGCGATCCAGTCGCCATCGCCCTCTCCCATCTTGCGCAAGGCCGCGATTCCCGCCCAGGCCGGGGCCGAATCCGGATCCACCGCGAAGGTCTGCCGGTAGAGCGCCTCTGCCGCGGCGAATTCGCCGCGGTCGCTGGCCACGTCCGCGCGGACCAGGATCGCCGCCGTCGACATAGGATCGAGCTCGAGCGCGCGGCTGATGCTTGCCTCCGCCCTGGCGAGCCGTCCCAGCAGGCGCTCCACCACGGCGAGGTTGATCAGGATCTCCGCCGACATCTGCGCCGAATCGGGCTCGAGTTCCAAGGCCTTCTGGTAGCTGGCCGCGGCCTCGTCGAGTCTCGCGAGATCACGCAACGCGCTGCCCAAGTTGCTGAGTGTCTTCGCGGCATGCGGTTTGAGCTCGAGCGAGCGCCGGTAACTTTGCACCGCAGGCTCGATCTGGCCGAGCTCGAGCAGCGCGTTGCCCAAGCTGTTGTGCAACTCGGGCGAGTCCGGCTGCAGCGCCAGCGCCGCGCGATAGCTCTCGGCGGCCGCGGCCGGCTGCCAGAGATCGCGCCAGGCATTGCCGAGGCTGCCATGAACCTCCGCTGACCGCGGTTCGAGTTCCAGCACGCGCCGATAGGCCGCCGCCGCGGGCTCGGGCTGCCCGAGCGCCGCCAGCGTGTCGCCCAAATGCCGCAGCGAATCGACATCGTCGGACTTGATGGCGATGGCGCGGCGGTAGCTCGCGGCGGCCTCCTCGAGTGCACCCAAACTGCGCAGCGCATCGCCGAGGGCAGCATGCGCCTGCGCAAAATCTGGTGCGAGCGCGAGCGCTCGGCGATGCGCCGCCACGGCCTCATTCGCGCGGCCGCACGCGAGCAGCGCGATGCCGAGATTATTGTGTGCCAAGGGAAAGCGATCCTCGAGCGCGAGCGCGCGGCGAAAGCTGGCGGCGGCCTCCTCGTGCCGGCCCATGTCGCGCAGCACCGCACCGAGATTATTGTGCGCTTCCGGATAGGTCGCGAGGATCTCGATGGCGCGACGATGCCGCGCGGCGGCCTCAGGCAAGCGTCCCTGCGCCCGCAGGGCATTGCCGAGATTGGTCTGCGCCTCGGCATCGTTCGGCAGCAGCCGTGCCGCCGTTTCCAGCGCCGCGATAGGATCCTTGCGTTGCGCATACAAGGCGGCACCGAGCAGTTTCCAGAGGACACCCGAGTTCGGACGCGCGGCGATCTGCGCGCGCGCGGCAGCTTCGAGCTCGCCATGGCGCCGGGTATTGAGCAAGGTCGTGAGCGCCGCGAAATCGATCGGTGGCACAGCCGCCGGCGAAGGCGCTTCGGTGGCGGCCTGACCACAGCATTTCTTGTACTTCTTGCCGCTGCCGCAATGGCAGGCGTCGTTTCGACCGATTTTCGCAATCGCGTTCACCGGTCGCAGTCTGCCAGCCGTCGTGTGTCGTTATTGTGACAGCCGAAGATCAACTCAAGCGGTCAGAGCGGGCGATCACGTACCAAGAGGCGGCCGCGTTATCCATCGTTGACGCGATTCTGACACGCTACACTGTGGCGAGCATCCCATGGCACACGACAAGCTGATTCTGATCGCGCATTTCGACCCGGCGGGACTTCTGCGGCGGGACTGGCTGACGCTGCTCGATACATTGCGGGCCGACGCCTTTGCCGATCTGGTCTTGATCTCCACGCGACTGAATCTCGCCCCGTACGCAAACCGGCTCGCGGGCGTTCGGGTCTTCGTCCGCGAGAATATCGGCTACGACTTTTATTCGTGGCGACAGGGCCTGCTCGAAGTCCCGGCTCGAGGGTATGCGGAGGCGGTACTCCTGAATACGTCGA